>Ga0172443_1005_pt1 | contig 101769 bp, 107 predicted proteins | sample MayberryNE_Catta_6_FD_114741 | JGI IMG/M metagenome (GOLD analysis project Ga0172443, IMG submission 114741) | reverse complement strand
AAAAAATTATGGTAGCTAAAGAGGGAAAAAACAAATCGTATATTGAAAGTGCAGTAATTACATTGATCGTCATTGCATTACTGATCCTTTCAGGACCGTTGGTGGATGCAGTCATGGTTACTTTACAGATGACAACGCCATCAAGTGTTGAAGCAGGAACAAATGCATCAAACAGGGTTAATTTTTCTGTTACAGTAAATATTACCGATCCGGATGCTCATATTCCAATGAGCCAGATGTATCTTAATCTTACGGGACCTCTGGAAAAAACTTTTATAATGGATTTGGATGGAAATGTATTGTCTGGGTATAGTTATCCGGACGAACTAAATGTTACCCTTTCACCTGATTCCGATACCTTTAATTACAGTTATGGTTCCGGATATGGCTATTCCTCCAATTACGGTTACTCGGATTTTGGCTACGGTTATGGTTATGGCTATGGCTATGAAACTAGTTATGGAACTCTGAGCCGTACATATAATCTTTCGTTAAATACATCTCTGATGTATGATGGAAATTACACAGCTCAATTTATTGTCTTTACTGATCGCCTGCCAGGCGGAACTGAAGGCATGTTCCCGGCATTCCAATCAGAGACAGCTGATTTCACCATTACGCCAAGAGTAATCCAGGTATCAGTACCCAGCATACCAAATGGTACTACCACAGATGAGGTATTGGTTCAAACTCCTGCCGGTAATCTATCCTATATAATTGTAGCTGATCCGAACAACAGCACTATCCCCGTAGTGTTCAATGTTACGGTCCAGGTTCAGCCTCCGACATCTGTTCCTATGGTCAATTCAACCGGTGAACTTGGCGCCGGAGCGATGCCTAATATTTACTTCAGTATCTCGGTAGATAATCCGGCATGGTATGATAATATTTCATATGTTCATGTCAGGTTGTACTATAATGAGTCTGATATGCCTGCGAATGTAGTTGAAAGTACATTGCGTCCTGCCAGGTATCTTACAAATACATCAAACCTCGGTTGGGAAAGATTAAGCTGCCCGACATGTCCGAGATTATTAGAAGTAGATCCGATTGATGGTCGTGATGTTACGCTTAAAGCAGCCAGCGTCGATACAACTAATAACTACGTATGGGCAAATCTTACCCATTACTCGACCTTCGGTGTAGGAGGAACAGTAACAACATCCTCTTCCAGCGGCAGTAGCAGCGGCGGTACTAGCGGCAGCGGAGGTTCAAGTTCGGCTGAGAAGGCTGCCAATATTGAAGTGAACGAGAAATATGATAAGCAGATTTCCAGGGATGCGATAACATCCTATAAGTTCACCAACAGTAAGAATCCCATAATGTTCGTCAATATAACAGGAGCCTCAAACCTGGGAATAATCACCACCTCGGTGGAAGTATTAAAGGCTACTTCAACCATCGTGAAGACTCCGGCAGAAGGCCTTGTATATAAGAATGTCAACATCTGGGTTGGAACCACCGGCTTTGCAACACCAAAGAACATCAAGGAAGCACTTATCAAATTCAGAATAGATAATGCATGGATGAGTGCTAATAATGTTGCAGGCAGCGATGTCGTGCTGGTGAAATGGGACGGAAGCAGCTGGATAAAACTTGAGACAAAAGTATTGTCAAAGGATGATGCCAGCACATACTTTGAAGGGAAGACCGATTCTTTCTCACCATTTGCAATAACTGCAAAGGCAGCAGCAGAATCCACGGTTACAGCAGCTGTGCCTGCGGAAGGATCGACACCTGTTGCAACAGGGACAGCCGTGCCGCCTGCATCAGAGAGTACATCGACATGGATCATCGCATTGATCATAATCGTGATCATTGGTGCCGCAGTGTACTACTTTGTAGTGAAGAAACAGGTGAAATAAATTCGGGGCTTTATGCCCCATATTTTATTTTTATAGAATTTTATTGTTATAATTTTAATTTCCTAATTTAGAAATTTATTTAATTTAAAATCTATTAATCGTGTTCAAGGAAAGTACATGATTATAATTATTAAACGAAGTGTTTATATACTTTTAATGATGATAATGATGATAATAACTGAAATAAATGAATAAGAATAGTTTATCTGATACTTAAAATGTGCTTTATTATAAAGGAAACAAAATGCCCCATAATATCATCATTATCATGAAATTATGTTAATAAAAACGAGATTATAGGTAAGAAGGAGACTAAAATTATGAGAAAAGGAATTATATTAGGAATAGGGATTTTGATATCGCTGCTGGCGCTGGCAGGAATTGGAAGCGCACGTTTTGCGTACCAATCTGATTGCGGCCATTGTCATGATGATTACCCAAGACCATTAACAGCTAATGGTACATTCTTTAATGAAACACATAAATTCGATGGTGTTGCAAGGCCAATTTCAGGTGCTAGCTGTACTGAATGCCATTCAGATCCCGCTAATCCTGTAGTTGGCAATTTTACTTTAACCAAGAGCGGCCCTTATTACAATGCCACACACAGGTATAACAGCACAACATTGGGTTCAAAATTGTTCTCATCCCCCGGATGTGGAAATTGCCATGTGGATGTTGTCGGGGCCAACTTCTCTCTTATCTTGGGCACTGCAACATATCTTACATCATCGGTATGTAAAGACTGCCACAGGGCTAAATATGAAAATTGGACCACAACAATGCACCGTGTGATGCTGACCAAGAATACATCAGGTGAGTCCATTAATCTTACTGTTCCCTTTGATTTGAACTGGTCTACTACGAATGTATCATATATGGTCGTAGGAAAGACATCGTTCAGATACCTGAATGAAACAGGATATTTCTTCCAGAAATATAATGTTACAAATATGTCATTTGAGTCTTATGGCCCGAGTCAATATACATGCGGTGGCTGCCATACTACAGGCTATAATGCATCAGGCGGTAACCAGAGCGATTTACCCGGTATAGTGGGAACATGGAGCGAAGAAGGAATTGCATGTGAAAACTGTCACGGGGCAGGAGGCAACGGCCATAATGTGACCGTTTATACCAAGGGTGAGGATTGCATAAGATGCCATTACGGCGACAGCAGGCAGGGACCGGCGATGACAAACCGTCATGCAACGGCTCCTGCAGAAGAATCTACCAGTTCTAGCTGTACTTTTTGCCATTCACCTTATGATAACTACAAGACAGGTGCAGCAGCCTCGATCGCTACTGCTATTAATGTAACATGTTCTATATGCCACAATCCCCACAATACAACTGATGACAAATATAACGACCTCCTGTCGCCAGGCGGTTTTGACGCTGCCAGTTATTCAGTGGTCGAAGAAGTAAAATTGAGCTTCTTCAACGGCACTGCAAGCAATGCAAGCAAATTAGCAGGCTCAAATGCTTCGCTGACCGAAGGCAATGATGTATATGATACTCTTACCACGCCTGCATTGTTATACAATGGAACAATTACCTCAAGAAAGGACAGCAGTTATGGTCTGGGGCCTATAAACGTAACAGGTCCGGTATCTGAAGTCCTTTGCTCAATGTGCCATTACAGGCATGGATTGCAGCATATACCAGGTATGAACCTTACTCATGGCAGGAACTCTACTACCAACATGACCCGGTGGGCTACATGTACGGATTGCCATATGTCGGCAGCCGGAGGCGCTGCAGATCATTCGTTCGATGCACAAAGTGCTACGAACTATCCGGAAAAGACGTGCTCTCGAGGCACGGAATGCCACGTCACGAGCAGCCAGAACCTGAGTGCCAGTTTTGATTCGATAGTCCCGGTGAGTACGGAATGGGCCGGAACCGCACACAATGACAAAGAAATAGGCATAAACAAGTCAAACCCTAATAGCAGTTTCTACCGGAGCATCGACGGAACCACCGGGGACGTCACTATCAAATCAAGGAAAAACTCATGCCTTAAATGCCATTCACCGTTCGACTGGAACCCGGCAACAGATACAGACACCACAAATGTACAACTTTCTGACGACTTCAAGGGTATTGTATGCGCTGTCTGTCATAACCTCCACGATATGGGTGACTCGATCACAGCGTCGGGAAAGAATTATAGCTGGTACAATAGGGCTGCAACTTATTCTAGTGGCAGATACAAGGCTAACTACACACTGATGGCAAACACCACAGAGCTATGCGGCAACTGCCACTCGAACGTCAGGATAGGCAACACAGGGCCCGGATGGTCAAGTTCGACTGCTACTACCCCTATTTCACAGCATGGTTACCCGGCAAAGGATGTGTTCGTCGGCTCATGGAAGCAGTCAAGTGCACTGAACTTCGAGTGCATTGATTGCCACATGTATACCAATAAGACCAACGCCACGGGAGGTATACTGAATGACTCTGAAAAGATAGCAGGACACAGTTTCGCTATGAATGCGACGGGTCTTCAGAATACATCAAGATGTTCCGGGTGCCATGACGGAACAAACTTTGGTACAATTCCCAGCTTGATTGAAGATATACAGGCAGATACCCATACAAAATGGAATTCTACAAACACAACGGTTCTAGATGCACTGAGTAATATCAATGCCTATACAGGTCAGAAGAACTTAAGCCGTGATAAGATCGCCCAGGCGTACTGGAAGCTCAAGCTGGTCTCATCAGATGAAAGCTGGGGCGTGCATGATCCGGTCGGAACGAATAAGCTGCTCGATGACGCCGTAACACTTGCAGATGCTGCCAATGCTTCTCTGGGCATGGGTAATACCACTGTGCAGTTATATGCAGGTTGGAACCTGAAGTCCCTCAACGAGACACCTTCAGTGACAACACCGGTATCCGTAATGTCTTCGATATCCGGCAACATAAGCGTGGTATGGGGTTACAATGCTACCGGCAAAACATGGTTAGTGTATGACCCGAATATGGTAAATGCCACGCTGAATACCCTTACAGAAATGGTTCAGAATGAAGGATACTGGATAAATGCAACAACGGATTGTGTGTGGGTGGTATAAGTGTCCACACCTATCCTTTTGGAGTGATAGAATGAATAAAAGCTTTTTATTCATTTTACTATTGCTTTTTATTCCACTGGCCCAGGCCGAACCGTCTGCGACTTCTTACTCCGGTTATGTGACCTTTGACGGTACCACAAAGGCAAATGCCTCGGTAACTGTCCTTGATTCTTCAGGCAATACTGTTGCCAGTGCAACGAGTATCTCTGATGCCACATATCAGGTAACAGTGCCGTGGGACGAAGAATCGACCACTCAAGCGGACGAGGGTGTAGTGAGCGGAGAAACCATAACTTTCAAGGTGGATGGAAGGACTGCAACCTCAAGGACAATTAACCTTAAAGGGTCAAGTATCAGGCTTGACCTTGTAGCAACAAGTTCTTCATCATCGTCTTCATCCGGAGGAAGTTCTTCCGGAAGCTCTTCCGGGGGCGGGGGAGGCGGTAGCTCCGGAGAAAAAACATCCAATATCGAAGTTATCGAGAAATATGATAAGCAGATTTCCAAGGATGCTCCTACCTCCTATAAGTTCACACACATGAAGAATCCTATTATGTTCGTCAATATAACGGGTAACACCAACCTGGGTATAATTACGACATCGCTGGAGGTATTGAAGACTACTTCAACTCTTGTGAAAACCCCGGCAGAAGGGACTGTCTATATGTATGCAAATATATGGGTTGGAACTTCGGGTTTTGCAACGCCAAAGAACATTAAAGAAGCCCTCATCAAATTCAGGGTGGATAACCCATGGATGAACGCCAACAGCTTTTCAGGCAGCGATATCGCGTTGATGAGATGGGATGGGAGCAGCTGGGTAAAGCTTGAGACAAAAGTATTGTCAAAAGAAGATGCCTACACATACTTTGAGGCAAAGACCAATGCGTTCTCACCATTTGCCATCTCTGGTATCAAAGGGACAACAGTATCCACAGCATCGCCTGAGATAACGGCAGTAACAACTGGAGAACAGGAAACGACTCCTTTGCCCACCAAGAGTGTGCCAGGGTTCGGTCTTGTTCTTGCCATTGCAGGGTTGATGGTATCAGTCTTAAGAAAGAGAAGCAAGTAGCTATCTCTTTTCCACTTTTTTGGAATAATATTTGCAATATAAGATTTCATACTCTTTTATTTAATAGGAATCCATTGTATATAATATGAAAAAAATCCCTTTCATTCTTGTGTTACTGGTATCTCTTACATTTGCGTCCCCAGGGAGTGCGATTGAATGTATGTTATGCCATCAGTATGAGTCTGAAAAATTCCCTCTCATCGATACATCTCTTTTCGGGGTTCACATGGATATCAATTCAACGGATGGGATTGGGAACCTCACAAGCCAGGACTGTATTGCGTGCCATTATTCGGCCAATATTTCCGTTCCTCATCAAATACCGGTGTCCACATATACCTGCGAGGACTGCCATATCAACGGAATAGTCCCGGCTGCTCCCAGGGTTTATAATCATAATAGGGCAGCCAATATTTCTGTAACTGCATCATGCGGCAGTTGCCACAACAAGACTTCAAACCTTTTCAGATACAGCGCCAATGCCAGCGCAGCCCACTATGGAAGGAACGCAAGCTTCGGCCTGTCTCCGGGTGAGCCTTATTGCGCTTTTTGCCATCAGAATTCCTCAACTGTTTACAGGGATATCATGCAAAACCAGGATAATAACAGGATGGGAAACCACACATCCGGCATAATCAATCCGGACCATCCTGCAGGGCGTCCCGATTGCACAAGCTGCCACGGAATTGACAAGATACATGGTACAAACCTGGCAAAGCCATCCCCGGATTCGGGATTCTGCAATAATTGTCATAGGAACGACAGGCTGCAAAAGGACAGGCATGCCGGAGATGTGGAATGCATCAGGTGTCATGCAGATACGGCTTCCGATATCCATAATATAAAATATTTACTTCCGGATGGAACATACCGCGGCGTGAATGCCACAGGCTGCGGGGATTGTCATGATTTCGGACTTACGCCGCCTTACTTCAGGCTTCAATTCTCTGCCGCGAACTGCACGACATGCCACCTCGGAAGCGGCATAATAAGATTTGCAGAAGCGCCTCACCTTCCCTTGCCTATGAACCACAGCTCAAATCCAGCTTCAGGAGGACTGTGGAACGGTTCGCAGCCAGCCTACTGGAATAGCCAGGCCAGTGCATGCTATTATTGCCATGGCAATACGCTTCATAGTACCCAGCCCCTGGGAAATGTATCCGATATCAGATCAGGGAATGCCCTTAACCAGAGTATAACAAATACAAGTTTCTGGTGTGCCAACTGCCATTACCAGGATGGTTCATCAGGGAATTATTCATATAATGCTACCTCCTATATTCCCGTACCTCCTGAAATACAGAACAAATCCGGGCTTGTTCCCGCAAAAGCAAGTGACGGAACTGGTTTCTATTACCACTCACTGGATGAATACTCAGATGTGATATGCATGCAATGCCATGCAGCGAATTCCCCGGCAACAACTGCTCTGTTTGTTCATAATATTAACACAGGTGGTGGGGGACCTGATTGTATGTCCTGCCATGATATTAGGGGCAGCGGCGCGCCGGCTGATAAAAGAATTGATATCGTGGGGTTCAACCAGAGTATACATTATGGCATCAATGGCGGTGGAAACATGGCCTGCTGGGCATGCCACGGCAACGGGACACAGCCTGTCGGTCATCCTCCGGGATACAAATCACCAAGGAAATGCAGCAGTGATGAGTGCCATTCTCTGGATCAACAATTTCGTGCTCCAATGATATATTCACATTTTAAGAATGCCAGCCTGAATGATAATCCCACCAATGCTGTCAATTATAACGTGACGGTCAGTAATGACTGCCAGCAATGCCATGCGAACAGTGTGAATTCACAGGGCAGGAATATAAATTCAACCGTATCCCATTTTGCCTCAAACGACCTGCCTGACAGTATCAATTGTATATACTGCCATCTGAATGAGGATAATTCCAGGAAGTGGGGTAATGCTACGTTGATATACAAGAACAGGACGGCCCTTGTGGAACTTAATAGGGAAAATAATAAATTTACAGCCAGGGAAGGGGAATCCGTGGACCTTGGTTCCAGTTTCAGCCTGAAAGTGCTTGAGATTTCATCCGAAAGAGGGAATGCGCTAATCGAACTTATAAAAGAAAATATATCCGTAGATAAGAACCTTGTAAGAATTGGAAATTACACGTATGAAGAATATATTACAATAGACAACGGAAGTAAAAAAGTACCTGTAATTGTAATTAATGTCACGGGCATCTTTAAAGGGAACGAGGCCGGCTTTATGGAGTTTGAAGGTTTCAGGTTGAAAAGGGTCCATCCTGAGAAAAAAACCACATCATGCTATTCATGTCATGTGTATGCCAGTCCGAAAATAAAATACAGAGTAATAGAAAGGGTAAGCAGCGAGAAAGATGAGATTTATTACACGAAAGAAATAGTCAATTTCACGGATAAAAAAGTTTTTAATGAAATGACAATTCTCCAATTATTAGAGGGACTCACGAATGATGATCTGCACGTAAATATCCAGCCGGAAAAGCGCAGGGCTATTTATGAAGGTGAGATATGGAATATTTCGGATGAAACAAGCCTTATTGTCAAAGAAGTGGACACTAAAAGCGAGGTTGCTTTCCTCCAGTTACGAACAGGCAATTATTTTTATGAAGATATCGTGAACAGGGGAGATATATTTGAATTTACCCAGTCCATTAACTATCTTGGGAACCAGCCGAAGAATGTTACCCTTTTCAGGGCCACGGTGTCTGAAATAATCCAGGCAAGGCCGAAGAATATGGTAGTTCTTGAAGATGCAGCAGGCCTGTCTCCTGAAATTGAGAAAATACTTGCAAACCAGACACTTGCCGGTTATAACACAAGCTGGCTATGGGAAAATTCCACCATATATGTTGGAAGAATCCCCGAAAATTTCCATTCTCCCCAGGTCTTTGACGGCAGAAATGGTGGTGGGAACTGTCTTTCATGCCACGGTAAGGAGGGATTTTCAGAGAAAAAGGTACTTTCCCTTGGACAGCATGACAGGCTAAACGGCGGAGGGAACAATGCCTGCTACGCATGCCACGGGGGGACAAAAGACATAAAATCACACCCTCCGGGTTATAAAAACCCAAGAAATTGCGTAAGCTGCCATGCCTCAATCTATAATAATTACGGCGCAGTGTACATAGGCGACGAGGAACATAGGTTCGAACGGTGTGAGGTCTGCCATGTGTCGGAAATCCATAATATTATAGGTCTGAATATGATTCCTGCAGTAAGAGAAATATCTTTGAAAAAAGAAGATAACAGGACGATATTGAGATCATTAGTCTTGGCCGGATATAAAATGAAGATAAGAGATGCCAGATACTATATTGATTCGCCTCTTGAAAAACTAAGGATGTATCCCGTGGATGGGGTTTTTAATTCGCAGACAGAGGAGGTCTTTGCTGAAATGGATGTATCAAAATTATCATCCGGCAAACACCGTGTGTTTGTTGAAGCTATGGAGAGAAATGATGAATGGGGAATCCCCTCCTCATATGAATTCACAATAGAGGCCGGGAATTTGAAAGATGAGGACGAGAAAAAAGCAGGTATGTTCATGCTGGCAGATACATTGACTATATTATTGGTTGTTTTTGTTATGAGGCGTTTTAGTTCCGGCGCAGTGGTTAAAAGATAGTTTCGCAAAGGTTAAATAAACTCTGATCTTATAAGTATTTAATTAAGAAAGAATTTAAATAGAATGGGTGGTGTGAACAAATGAAACATAATATTATTCAAGGACATGTACCTGGAATAGCGGTTGGAATAACTGTTGCTGTGCTTATTTATCTGGTAAGTAGTGCGGGTGCGGTTCCTCAAGAGCAGTGGAATAAAACTTTCGGGGGAGCAGGTAATGACCTGGTTAGCTCAGCTGTGCAGACTTCTGACGGCGGGTACATCCTTGCAGGCGAAACATCCTCAGTTGGTGCCGGGGATGCTGATGCCTGGCTCATAAAGACCGATGCTGTCGGAACCGAAAGCTGGAATATGACATTCGGCGGGACTGTAACCGATGTTGCCAGATCTGTTGTGCAGACCTCTGACGGGGGGTACATCTTTGCAGGCGAAACATCCTCATTTGGTGCCGGGGAAACTGATGCCTGGCTTATAAAGACCGATGCCAGTGGGACCGAGAGCTGGAGCAGGACATTCGGCGGAACCTTAGCTGATGTCGCCATGTCTATAAAGCAGACCTCTGACGGCGGGTACATTCTGGCAGGGCAAACATACTCATCTGGCGCCGGGGACGCTGATGCCTGGCTCATAAAGACCGATGCCAATGGAATCGAAAGCTGGAACAGGACATTCGGCAAGACTTTAACCGATGTTGCCAGTTCTGTTGTGCAGACCTCTGATGGCGGGTACATCCTTGCAGGGCAAACACACTCATTTGGCGCTGGCACTGTTGATGCCTGGCTTATAAAGACCGATGCCAATGGAACCGAGAGCTGGAACAAGACATTTGGCGGGACTTTAATTGATGTTGCCAGATCTGCTGTGCAGACCTCTGACGGCGGATATGTCCTTGCAGGCGAAACATACTCATTTGGCGCCGGGGGTGCTGATGTCTGGCTCATAAAGACCGATGCCAATGGAACCGAGAGCTGGAACAGGACATTGGGTGGAAATAAGGATGAAGGTGCCCTGTATGTTCAACAAACCTCTGACAGCGGTTACATCCTGGCAGGTACTATACTCAACGATCAAACCGATGCCTTGCTATTAAAGACAGATGTAAATGGAACAGAGCAGTGGAACAAAACATTTGGTGGGATTTTAAACGATTTTGCCAGTTCTGTTGTGCAGACCTCTGACGGCGGGTACATCATGGCAGGCAGTATATTCTTATTTGATAAAGATAGCAGTGATGCATGGCTTATCAAATTATCAGGCGAGGGATCAAAAGGTGACCTGAACGGCAATGGCCAGTCTGCAGATGCAGGTGATCTCGTACTAATGAAGCGTGCTTCGACAGGGGAGATCCAGGCGAATTCCGGATATGACCTGAACAACAACGGACAGTTTGCAGACGCAGGTGACCTTGTATTAATGAAACGTGCTTCGACCGGGGAAATCATTGTATAAATCCAATTGCTATTTCAATTTAAAGATATATTTATCATTATTTAATATTAGCAACGATAGGCATTGCAATCTTTAGCGGGTGCAAGGCGTTTCTCTTTGATAAGAAGAAGAACTTGCTTGTGATACCTGTAAGAGAGGTCACGGGAAAAGAGCAATACGACAGCAGGGGCTACTATATGCAAATTTTTCATGGATATTTTTAATCCATGTGCATCAATGAAATCCATTGCTGAAAAAAACTTAAATATGTGATTTCACATATATAAGAATATGACGAATATAACACTTTCAATACCGAATGAAGTGCATGCCAAAATGAAGATGCATAAAGAGATCAGGTGGAGTGAGGTGGTGAGAAGAGCTATAACTGAGTTTATGGGAAAGCTTGAAGACAAAGGTTCTGAGATGACAACTAAGGAATTACTCGAAGAGCTTGGCGATGATTTCAGAAAAAACCTGAGCGAGTTGAGTTTTGAGAATGCTGAAAAAGGGTATAAAAAGATGAGGGATGCAGAGTGGAAGAGAGTCTCTACGATACAAACAGATTGATCGACGCATATAGAGAGAAAGAAACAATACAGGGTTATACCACAATATTGAACCTCATAGAGTTTCCAAAAGCGATAGAATTCAATCTTCGAGTTCTTTTTCCTTCTAAATTCGATTATCATCTGGCTTTAAAAATTTCGACCGAACTGCTAAAGGGTGGAAAACCAATACCTGCCATAGATTCAGTAATTGCAGCGGTTGTTTTAAACAATAAACTAAAACTGGTGACCAGAGATAAACATTTTCTTATTGTTAAAAAGGTTATAAAAGATTTCAAAGTTGATGTAGTATAATGACTATGAAAGCAAAACTCAGGGGTCATCATCTTATCTGCCTCAATTTCTTCAGGGGCGAAGGCTATTCAGAGGAATTTATCAAAAATATCTATGAAGTCATAAAGAAAGAAAAAGTGGAAATAGTAGCAGGGCCGGATGATGTATGCACAAAATGCCCGTATCTTACGGATAAAAGATGTGCGAGCAATGAATATACTGATGAAATGATACTGGTCCAGGACAGGGAAGCTTTGAGATTACTGGGGTTCAAGCCCGGCATGCTCGTTGATTGGGAGGTGATAGCCTCAATATTACCTGATATCCTGGATGAATGGAAAGCGCAATTCTGTACAGGGTGCGGATATAAAAAAGTGTGTTTTAACGTATAAGAGCGATCGGTATATTACCATTATGTACTGCCGTGGCAACAAGTGCGCCGCTAATCCCCGATTCTTTCAGGGCGTTGATATCGTCCAGATCCTTTATGCCTCCGCCAGCAAGGATGCTGTGTACTGATATCCCGGCCATTTTTTTTAAGAAATCTTTATTGATCCCTGCGCCTGTTCCCACTTTACTCAGATCCAGTAGTATAATATCCTTGAGATCAAAATCATTCAGTCTTCTAATAAGTTCTTCCGGCCGCACATCCATTTCCCGGTCATTTGTTAACACCATTCCATTTTTCATATCTATACTCACATCGATCCTTCCAGGAAATCGGGCTGTTGCTTCTTTTATTGCATCTAATGAAGCGGTTTCGGTGCCAATAATTACAGTATCCGCGATCTCTATACATTTATGGATATCATCCATGTTTTTTACACCGATGTCCACCATGGTCTTTGTTTTTGCTGATATGTTCTTTATCAATCTGAAATTATCTCCAAGATATGAAAGATGATCAAGATCGGCAATATATACCTCAGAGGGTTCAATTGCTGAAATTATTTCAAACGGATCTGATGAATCGCAAATCTTGCTGTTTTTTACAGGCATGTACTTTGACCGTTCGCCCCTTACTGCATGCACTGCAATACCATTAAGTATGTCGATTACAAAAATAATTCGAAACATAGAATATAGTTTGAGGTTAAAGCAGATAAACTATTTCTTGAAATTCCAGCCTTTCAAAATGGAAACGGGAATATAAAGAGTCCAATCAAATAAGCATAAGTAAGGGATGTTCAGCTATCGGAATCAGCAGAAGCGGTTACAACAAATGGATCAGGCAGAAACAGACACATTACTCAGATCCGGAAGAGATGAAATTCAAGAACGAGATACAGGCAATTGCAATAGATTTTCTCAGATATGGGTCGTTTATGAACTTATGAGGATAGACAACCTGCTATGCATAAAAAAGCAATTTGTTCCATAGACAACTAATTCTAAACACAACTATTCCCCGAAGTATGACTTGTAATATTCCTCAAGAAAAGCAACTGTCGCTTCATGAGAATAAGGTTTGAATCCGTTTGCTGCCATGAGACAATGGATGCATTCCCTCATGATTTCATAGATATCCTCGAACAAAAAAGGAGAATTATTCTCAGTAATTGATAGTGGAGAATGGAAGTTCGCAACCATTGAATATGTTGATTGTCTAAAAGCATGCAAGCAGGGCCCGAATATTATGCATGCTAATTCTGGAGAAAAAATCTATGAGGTGGATACTGCGAAGATCAATGCGCTGATTGAGTCCATCTAACAGCCCCTACCAGACTGAAGGGATGCCCGGAATTACTATAATATATGTCAAATTTAATGCAGCCATATGGGCTTCAAAAAAGTTAGTGAACTTTTTTAATTTGTTATTATAATTGCTGATCTTTATAGTAAAATATATCCGATAAAACATAAATAACCAATTCGAATGGTGCAGGAGAATATCGACGAAATTCAAAAAAAAGCAGAGAAATTCGAGGAGGGCATGATGGAAGATAAAGACCTGATCTTTTTTGATGATATCAAACTTTCTGATGAAACGAAAATATCCGGAGCAAAGATCACACAGAACAGCATATTAGAAATAAGGCAAAAAGATGAGCAAGAAAAAGAATAAACGGAAGGAATGCAATCAACCTGTATTAAAACCGGAAATACCTGTTCAGGATGATTCTTACTGGAAAGTATCTCATCTTTTTTTAGATGCTCACAGAGTGGGCAGATTCATGAAAAAATTTGAACGATTAAAAGCAAAAAAGTTGAGAGTGAAGGGATTATTATAGAAAAAAAATACCAAATTTTGGAACTGATAGAACTTTTAACATCTCATAAAGAATCTTTTAAACGGAAATTCATTGAAGCACTGGCAAAGAAGAACTCAATGTCACCCCAACAGGTTAAATCTGATTTTAAGGATTTCATAGAGCAGTATGTAGATGAAAAATATAACTCGATATCGCAGGTTGTTAAAAGGATAAACGAAATAGAAATCCCTGTTTTCCTGAATATCAGGCGCGACAGGATGCGAGAGGATAAATGCAAAATATGTGAAAGTAACGAGCCAAATGTTCGCGAAATCGAAGAAAAGTACGGAAATAAAATTGAAATGTTCGAAGTCATAGAGGATAGGCCTGAAGGTGCGCTCTACCAGATAATCTTCCACGAAGAAGCACAAGAAAAGAAACTACCCCTTACTGCTATAATATGCAGGGGAGAACTCATTAAATTCTGGGCAGGTAAAACTGTGGATGCTGCGGTATATGAGCGTTTTATCAACAAATATCTTGCATAAGGTTAATATAAGAACAGGATTAAACATGTACGATTATTATGGAGGTGAAAAAGTATGTGCAGTGTCGGTGATGCATTCAATATTGAGGTCCAGCAGTTAAATGCAAAATTCTACAAATGCGGTGATTGCAATAACGAATTCAGAGGTGTCGGAAGAAAAGTAATATGCCCGTCATGCCAGTCAAGCAAAGTGGCGCTGATGTTCAAGGAAGAATGATTCCGCTAAATACAGAAGAAATGCTTCTTGTCCGTGGAAAGGAAGGAACTCTCGGATTAGTCAAAGTAGGAGAAAATAAGCAATTTTTCCTGGAAACTGATAACGAGGAAATAATTCTTGCACTGGAGCCCGATGATTTACTCGTGGCATCGGGTTTCGGGACTGATGAGACGATAGTAAAGGGTTTGAAATGCATTCTTTTTATGATACGTGAAGTGGGCTCACCTTTCATTGCCCTTTCGAAAAAGCATCCGGCCTCAAGGCGCCTGAAGATCGTTGTTTCAGCCGGGAACAGAACACGGGTAAGCTGCAGTATTACACCCGGAACACACCCCGAACAGGATATCCTGTGCGGATCTTCTGAGTTTGACGGTGTTGAGATATCAGGGGTCAAAGGCGGGATAGAATTTAAGAACCTCAGATATGATACATTTGAGAAAATCCCTTTTAATATTTAATTTTTCAATGCCTGGCGCAATGCTTCAATAGATGGCGGTGCTCCAACGAACGCGCGTTTGCGGTTAATAAATACTGTTGGAACAGCCTTAACGCCATATAACGCGGCTTTGGCAAAACCCTGCGGTGTGGCTGTTGAAACTTCTATCGCCTGTATACCGGGCACCTGCGAAGCAAGTTCCTGCGCCATAGCAAGCGCCCTGGGGCAGTGCGGACAATCAGGCGATGTGAATACTTCAATAGCAACCTGGGGTTTTGGAGTCGCAGCTTCACGCTGATGTTTCATCAATTCTTCCAGTTTCTTCTTTCTTATTTGTGCAAGTTCATCATCTTCTGCCATGTTTTTTCTATTCTCTTATAACAATATCAAACTAATCCAGAATACTTGATTATCTCAATCGCACTCTGAGAATAGCATATATTCTATATATACAAGAACTCACTAATACAATAAAAGGGGAGGTAACGTGATATATCAAATTAACAACCGATCAGGGGACTCCATCGCAGATAATCAGGATGAGAAGCTCTCACATTTTAACGGCTGGCGAATCCCGTTTCGCGTGCTGCAATGGTATAGCGAACAGGATATCACACCGGGCGGTTAGCCATGACATTAAAAAGTTTCGGGAATAAGATCTGGTTCCTCCTAAAAGAAACTTTCAATCAATTTATGAGTGATAATGCAATAAAATTTTCAGCATCCTTATCATATTATACAATTTTTTCTTTGCCACCTTTACTGATTGTTATTATTTATTTGGGTGGAATATTTTTCGGAGCCGATGCAGTAAGAGGGGAAATTTTCGGACAGATTAACGGGTTAGTAGGGGATGAAGCAGCTATGCAAATCCAGGAAATGATTAAGAATATTAAACTTTCGAACAATAATAGCTTTGCCGCTGTCGTTGGAATTATCACATTGTTTCTTGGCGCTACCGGGGTATTTGTAGAAATACAGGACTCCCTTAATATAATATGGGGATTAAAAGCCAAACCCAAGAAAGGATTAATGGTATTTATAAAAAACCGGTTGATATCTTTTTCAATGATCGCATCTATGGGGTTTTTGCTCTTAGTCGGGTTGATTGTAAATTCCTTAATTAATATTCTAATCAAACGATTCAATTTTTTCCTGATGGATATAACCGCGCTCTTATTTTATGCTTTGAATACTGCGGTGTTATTTATTATTATTACTTTAATATTCACTGTCATATTCCGTATTTTGCCTGATGGTAAGGTGAGTTACAAAGATGCAATTATCGGGGCGGCGTTTACCGCATCATTGTTTATAGTAGGAAAATCTGTAATTGGTGCATACATTGGAAGTTCTTCCACTGCATCCATTTACGGAGTTGCGGGTTCGTTAATTATCATTCTGCTCTGGGTTTATTATTCTGCTATTATACTTTACTTTGGCGCTGAGTTCACAGAAGTGTATGCATTGAATTTCGGGAATAAAATAACTCCTAATGATTACGCTGTATATATTGATAAAAAAGAAAGAGAGATCGAACCTTAAGCTGTTAATAATGCAAAATAAAATTCAACATATATACCTTTATACTATCACATTAATTTTGAATAAATAAATGCAAGATAAAAACAACAAATATTTTGCGGCTCATAAAGAAATAACATCAGTAGCAAGACTTTCAATTTATTCAAATTCTTTTTTACTTATTATGAAGGTCGCAGTGGGAATTTTCATTGGTTCAATAAGTATACTTTCAGAAGCCCTCCATTCAGGTATCGACCTGCTGGCTGCGGTCATAGCCAATTATTCTGTCAATAAAGCAGGACAGCCTGCTGATAATGAACATAAGTTCGGACATGGCAAGTTTGAAAATGTATCAGGGACTGTAGAAGCACTTCTTATTTTCATAGCAGCAATAATAATCCTTTATAAATCAGGTGAAAAGATCCTGGGTAATAATGGGATTGAATTCGGGCTGATAGGGATTGGTATCGTAGTCATGGGTATCTCGGCAATTGTAAATTTTTATGTGTCAGCAAGAATCATGAAAGTTGCAAAGAAAGCCGAATCCATTGCCCTGGAGGCAGATGCGTATCATCTTACCACAGACGTATATACTTCAATAGGGGTTTTTATGGGTCTTATTCTTATACAAATTACCAAAAATCCCATTTTTGACCCTCTGCTGGCTATAATTGTAGCTTTTATTATCCTCAGGGCATCATATGACCTTACAAAACGGTCGGTATCCGGAATAATGGATGTAAAACTTTCAGATAAAGAAGAAGATTGTATAAAATCAATAATCCATGAGCATTATTCCCAGTACGCCGAATACCATAACCTGCGCTCCAGGATGTCAGGCGCCCAGAGGTTTGTGGATCTGCATCTTGTAGTATCCAAGAACCAGAACATTGTTGAAGCACATGATTTCTGTGATCATATTGAAAATGATATAAAAGAAAAAATCCCAAACCTTTCTATCCTGATCCATGTAGAACCATGCAGGACAGACTGCGAAATATGTAAAAAACTGGAAGTGTGCACTAAATCGGATATTATACGATAATTAGGAATTATATTTATCCGAGATTATATCTATGAGTTTTTCTGCCCAGATTAGTTTTTTCTTCTTAAGAGGGGTTACATTCGTATCCATAAAATCAAATCCTATCAGGGTTATGGACTTTGCTCCCATTTCTTTTGCAATAAAAACGCTCCTGTCACCGTCTGTAAATCCTCCGAAATTATATACATTTACAAGAGGTTTTGATTGAGTAGTTCCGATGATCCTTTTAAGGCGCGGTAATTCTTCACCCAGTGCATCAATGTTATCGCCATGGGCATGCACTACCATGATAGCGCCAAGTTCGTTAGCTTTTGCCTCATCGTCCATATTCCCATCAAGGTCCGTAACGATTATGTCCGGGGTAATCCCGCTATTCATCAAAACGCTGGTTGCTCCATCAGCTGCGATTATCACATATTTTCTAAAATCAATGTTTTTTAAGTCGTCTTTAAGACATGGTGCCTTGCCGCATACAAGTACATACATTCCATTTATGGCTTTCTGAAGTAATTCAATCTCAATAACATCCGGGATTTTTTTTCTGGCTTTTGTTTCAAGCATTTTTGAAAGAAGGAGAGCAGAATTTTCATCATATATCCTGTCAAAATGCATATCCTGAAGGATCAGCTTATATATCGGCTCCCACTCCTCAAATTTCATATTACAGGATAATCTCGATATCCAGCTCCTCTGCCAGCTCCTTGTATCGGTTCCTTATTGTCACTTCAGTGATGCCTGCGACCTCGGCAACTTCGCGCTGTGTTCTCCTGTCACCGCAAAGGATCGAGGAAATGTATATTGCTGCTGCGGCAACGCCTGTCGGACCTCTTCCGCTTGTGAGTTCTTTTTCTGATGCCTGCCTGAGTATTTCTACGGCCTTTGACTGGACTTCTCCACGTAAATTCAGTCCTGAGCAGAAACGCGGGACATAATCTATCGGTGATGTCGGGACAAGTTTCAGGCCAAGTTCTCTTGAGATGAACCTGTATGTTCTTCCGATTTCTTTCCTGCTGACCCTTGAAACTTCACCTATTTCATCCAGGGTTCTTGGGACATTGCACTGCCTGCATGCCGAATACAAAGCCGCTGCAGCAACGCCCTCTATGCTTCTTCCCCTGATGAGGTTCTTATCCACAGCCTTTCGATATACGACTGCTGCGGTTTCTCTTACGTTCTGTGACAGTCCAAGCGCTGATGCCATCCTGTCAAGTTCCGACAGGGCAAAAGCAAGGTTCCTTTCGGTCGCATTACTTACACGTATGCGGCGCTGCCATTTCCTGAGGCGGTATAACTGCGCCCTGCTCTTACTGGATATGGATTTTCCATACGAATCCCGGTTTCTCCAGTCTATCATAGTGGATAATCCTTTATCATGAATAGTATATGTCATTGGTGCGCCGACACGAGACCGTTTCATTCTCTGGTCATGGTCAAAAGCTCTCCATTCCGGACCCTGGTCAATAAAGTCCGCATCAACTACGAGCCCGCATTCATTGCAAATAAGTTCTGCCCTCTCATAATCATGAACAAGGGCGTGGCTCTTACACTCCGGGCATTCCACTGTGGCTTTCTCGAACTGACCGACCTTCTCTTTTTGTTTCTTCTGCCTGATACTTTCTTTTATTTTTTCCCGTTCGGTCTTCTCAATTTCCTTTACTTTTTCAATTTCTGCCATTATACACCTTTCCTTTATGCAAAATAGACTCTTTCTTTTTGTAATTTTTTTATCTCTGAGTCTTTGATTCCATTGAATAACTTGATAGATATGTAGGGATTTTTCTCCGGGCCAAAAAGTTCTTTTATCCTGCCTATCTTCTTCATAGTTTTTGTAACAACTATTGAATTAGGGTTTAGACTATTTGATTCAAGTGTTTTATCGGTACGGACTATCAACATGTTATCGATAGAATGAAGAACAGTTCCCAATCTTTTCAATTTATACCTCAGCGAAAGAGTTATATATTCAAATTTCTAGTATATAAACATATCGTTTAGATTTTAATTTGCTCCGGAAAATAATACCCTGGCTCAACTTAACAGTATTTATATCTGTAATGCCTTCTATTTCAATATAATGGAATATACCGAAACTTTATGCCCTTCATGCCCGCCGGATACACAGGCCAACCATATCAAAGAGAACAAATCGAAAAATTCACTTGTAAGAGTCATTGTGAGCAAAGGCAAAGAATCCGTTCATACAAGGGCGGTACTCTCCGGAATGATCCGGAAAGACGATGAAATCATAATAGATGATGAGGCAACAGGGGAAGCATACCCTGTAAAAATAACTTCCATAGAAGTCGGGGATAAAAGACAGGATGAGGGAAAAGCGGAAGATATCAAAACGATATGGGCAAGGGCAATAGATGAAGTCATTGTTAAATTTGCCATCAGCCACAGGGAAACCACGGAATCTGTTTCCATGCGTGTACCTGGCGACAGGGAATTCATAATAGGGGATAAAGTAGAAGTAAATAACCGACGATTAAAGATTGTCCGGATAAAAATAAGAGATGGCGGGTTCAAAAGCAGAAAAGGTGTCGCTGTCAAAGCAAAGTATATTAAGCGGGTATATGCTGATTCGGGAATCAAGGAACCAAAGCGATTTTCAAAGGCAAGAGGAGAGAGAGTTATAATCAAAAAGAGGGAGTCGGTATGGAGTTTGAAGTCCAAAGCAACCGGCTGATCGAGGGGCTGCGGCAGCATGGAATAAGCGAACGAGTGCTTTCTGCGATGAAAAGGGTACCCAGGCATCTTTTTGTTCCCGAAAGAGAACGGGGGAGTGCATATGGCGATTATCCTTTACCGATAGGCTCAGGCCAAACGATATCAGCCCCGCATATGGTTGCGATAATGTGCGATCTTCTCGATATAAGGGAAGGAATGAAAGTTCTTGAAATAGGTACGGGTTCAGGATATCATGCGGCTGTGATGGCAGTCCTCGCAGGCACCGGGCATGTCTATTCTATCGAGATGATCGAATCCCTGGCCTTATCTGCCCGTGATAACATAAAGAAAGCAGGGATTGAAAATGTGACGGTAGTCGTGGGTGATGGTTCTCTGGGGCTTCCTGCATTTGCACCATACGACAGGATAAGCGTGGCAGCTGCATCCCCTGAAATACTTGACACCTTAACGGGTCAGCTTAAAAAAGGGGGAAAATTGATCATACCTGTGGGAAAACACTTTCAGGAACTATATCTTGTAACAAAGGTCGATGGTTTGAAAAAAGAAGAAAAAGGAGGCGTTGTATTTGTGCCTCTTGTCGGTAAAAAAGGTTTTAGTGATTGGGATTAGAGCGGACGGAGTTCGCCTGATTGGATTTTCTCAACCAGTTTGTTCCATTCATTCTTTTTCAATCTAACAATATTTGTATCTTCACCGATCAATACTTCATCTCCGGTCATTTCAACAGCCGGACAGCAGCTCTTTTCACAAATATAAACTTTCATTTAATCACCGCACATAAGTTAGCATACAAAGATATTAAGTTTTGCGTTAAAAGAAAAATAGAATTATCGGCCAATCTATTACTTCAACGCTGCGCTTACGATCTCCGCCAGGTCTAACACCTGTACCTTATCATCGGCTTTGATGTCTTTTAACCCATCTTCAAACATGGTCATGCAGTAAGGGCAGCTAACACAAATCGTTCTCGGATTTTTCTTCATGGCTTCCTCGACACGCTCAATATTGATACGTTTCCCTGTGCTTTCCTCCATCCACATTCTCCCGCCTCCGGCGCCGCAGCAAAAAGACCTGTCATTATGACGCTCCATCTCGATTGCCGCATGGCCTGTAACAGAAGCAATAACCTTGCGGGGGGCGTCATAAATGCCATTATAGCGTCCCAGGTAGCACGAATCATGGAATACAACGTTTCCAGGGTCTTTTGCCCTGTTCAGCTTCAATTTACCCGATTTGATCATATCATGTATAAACTCAGTATGATGTATAACTTCAATTTCCGCCCCATACTGGCGATAATCGTTCTTCAGGGTATTATAGCAGTGAGGGCACTGGGTAATAATCTTCTTAATGCCTTTTTCTTTAAACATCTTGATATTTTCCAGAGCCATGCTATCAAAAACGAATTCATTACCCAGCCGGCGCAGGCTATCACCGCAGCACATCTCTTCTTTTCCCAGGATACCCCAGGAAATGCCCCCCGCGTTAAGGACCCTGGAAATAGCGATTGAAACTTTTCTGCTTCGTGCATCGTATGCGCCAAAACACCCGGTGTAAAACAAATAATCTGTTTTGCCTGACACAAAAGGTTTAACTTCGGCCTCATTGGTCCATTTTGCACGTTCTGCCGGGACAATACCCCAGGGATTACTGCGCTGTTCTGTATTTTCAAAAAGAGCCAGTAATTCATCGGGTACTTTTGCGCACATTTCCACAAGGTTCCGTCGCATATCGACAATCCTGGGCACATGCTCGATAAATACCGGGCAAACTTCCATGCATGCTCCGCAGGTTGTGCATGCCCACAGAACATCCTCTGCCACACTGCCCTCGTTACCCCCACCGATCAATGGTATTACTATTCCTTTGTTTTTAATGATCATCGGGCCGTTTTTCAGCAGATTGACTTTAATATCATGGATGACAAGCCTGGGATTCAATGGCTTACCGGTCCTGGTTGCGGGACAATTATCCGAGCAGCGGCCGCATTCGGTACATGAATAAGAGTCAAGTAAACCTTTCCAGGTAAACATGTCAATTTTCCCGACACCGAATACATTGCCCTTTTTGAACTCTTCCCTGGGCTGTGTGTTGACTTTTGTGATGCTTCTGAAAAAGACATTTGGGATACCGGTCAGGATATGCATGTGCTTGCTGTATGGCAGATAGTTCAGGAAACCCAGCAGCACAATAGCATGGAGCCACCAGAAAGCATTGATATACCCGGTAAGGTTCTCAGTCCGAAAGTCCGAAAAAAAAGTTGAGGCCACAAATCCGGATACCGGCATATAAGAAGCGGTTTTTTCATTCCCCTGCGCTAACTCAGCTGCATGTAGACCGAAATAGGCGATCATAAGCAAAGCGATCATGCCCAGGATAATAAAAGCGTCCCTGCTTCTGGCCTCAATATAAGAAGGCGGGAAAACCAGGCGTCGGATGACCGCAATGAACACTGCCAGCAGGGCAAGGACTGATGCGATCTCGATTATAAAGGCCAATGGATGGTACACATTGGCGGGCAAAAGTGAGAAGCTAATGGAATCCGGGAACAGGCCCTCAAGCAGGAATTCTGTATTGGCTATCAACAATATCATGAAAGACCAGAAAAGAACAAGATGGTTCAAACCAAAACGGTATCCGTGGGAAACAGTGCACCGCTGCCCAAAGGCATAATACAGCATTCCCTTTATGCGCTTACCTGCTTCATTGAAACGGTTCTCCGGCCTGCCAACCGACAGGAGGCGAAAACGCCTGTAGCAGCTCAAGCAAAAAAGCGCTATGGCGGCTGTAAAAACGATTGTGCTGATGTTAAGCGGCCCGATATTGTTCATTGGACCACCTTTTTTGCGCGTAATTCCCTTATATCGTTGATAATTGCCGGGACTACCTGCAATACATCGCCCACGATCCCATAGGTGGCAACCTCGAATATCGGGGCATTCCTATCCTGGTTTATTGCGATGATAACATCGGAACTTTGCATGCCAACCAGGTGCTGGATAGCGCCGCTTATGCCGCAGGCAATATAAATTTTTGGCCTGACCGTCTTTCCTGTCTGGCCGACCTGGCGTTCTGCAGGCATCCATCCGGCTTCTACCACAGCACGCGAACAACCTACCACACCTCCCAGTTCATCCGCCAGCTGCTGTAATAATCCGAAATTCTCACTACTGCTCATACCCCGGCCCCCGGAAACTATTACTTCCGCTGCTGCCAGGTCACATTCTGCCCTCTGGTCTTTGACGACCTCCAAAACCCTGGTCGCAACATCTTCTTCTCTTATCATTATTGACTCGCGAATGACCTGGCCCTTTTGCGAACTATCCTTCTGCGGTAAAAGCATCACGTGCGGCCTGACCGTAGCCATTTGCGGTCTTGTGCGCTCGGTAAAAATAGTTGCCATGATATTGCCGCCAAAAGCAGGTCGTGTCTGTAGCAAATAACCCTTATCATCGATATCAAGACCTGTGCAATCTGCCGTGAGGCCTGTATTGAGCTTTGTAGCAACCGCTCCTGCCAGGTCCCTTCCCAGGCCAGTTGCGCCCACCAGTAATATCTCCGGTTTATACTTGTTTACCAGATAACAGATGGCTTTGTAATACGTCTCGGTTCGATAGTAATGAAATACAGGAGCGTCTATTAAATAGGTCCGGGAAGCTCCATAGGCAAAGGATTCCCGGCAAAGGTCATCCACCCTGTCGCCAATGACCACAGAGCATAATTCGACACCCCGTGATTTCGCCAACCTGGCACCCGCACCCAGCAGTTCCCATGACACGGCAGCCGGCTCACCTTCGGTATGTTCCACAAAGACCCATACGTCCCTGTATTCTTTGATCCGGGCTATCGCTGCTGCTTCCTCAGCACTTACCCCTTCAATCTCTTTTCCTGTTGAGGATGCAACTATCCCGGCAAGGATCTTTTGTTCCTCCGGCGTGTAATAAATTTCCAGAGATCCGGCCGGGCAAACCTTGATGCATCTTTTACAACCAATACACTTTTTTACATCGATGACGGGTTCGCCGCTATTGTTCATTCCTATTGCATCCTCAGGGCAGGCGCTCTGACAACGGGCACCGCAAGCGATGCATTTACCAGGAATAAGTTTAGCTATACCGTGCACAGGAGATCCTTTTCCTTAAGTCTATCAATCAATAACCTGGCAGCTTGCTGCGGGTTTTTGATTCCATCTCCAATTATCTCGCCCTTCTGCCTGAGCGGTGAAAAGATCTTTCGCACCTGTGTAGCAGAGCCCTTAAGCCCTATTGTGTCTTCTTTCAACCCTAGAAATTTGTTATTCCACAATGTCACCTGGGCGTCCCGGGCAAAAAGGCGCATGGGCACAGTCGGATAGCGTGGACGGTTTATTTCCCGCAGCACCGCGACCATTGCCGGAAGATGTGCCTCAACGATCTCGTGCCTGCCTTCCAGTCTGCGCCTGACCCTTATTTTTTTTCCTTTCATATCCAGGTCTTCAATGCGATCTACCAGTGTCAGTTGTGAATATCCCAGGCGTGTTGCAATACCCGGCCCCACCTGGGCAGTGTCCCCATCAATGGTCTGCCTGCCACAAATTACCATAGCCACCTCTTCTTTCTGACCAAGCTTCTTGATGGCTTCTGCAAGGACCAGGCTTGTAGCCAGGGTATCAGCTCCACCGAAAGCCCTGTCGCTCAACAGTATTACCTCATCAGCTCCCAGGGAAAGGGCCTTTCGCAGTGTAACTTCAGTATTAGGAGGCCCCATTGAAATAACAGCAACACGAAATCCGTATTTTTCTTTGAGCCTCAGGCTTTCTTCTAAAGCGTAAGAGTCAAACGGATTTATTATGAACGGAACACCTTCCCGGATCAAAGTACCTGTAACGGGATCAACCCTGACCTGGGTAGTATCCGGCACCTGTTTAATGCAAGTAACGATTAAAATTCATATCACCATCTGTTTATTAATACGCTGAATTTATATAACCTATAACATCCATTATCCTTTATATATTATTCTATAATATTAACTATTTGAGCTGATAAATTATAGCATTCCTGATCTGGCAGATACGAAAATAGTTTTACAGAAACGAGTTCGAAGAGGCAAGAAAGCTCCCGGTTTTAGCCGTGGAGAGTGTCATACCAGTGCCACTACTAGTACCACTGTTTATACCATTCCCGCATCTGGGTTATCTCGCGGTTTTGTGACGTGATGATATTCTGGGCAAGCGTTCGGATTTCATCCCGGTCGGAAGCTTGAAGCACCATTTGCGCCATCATGACCGCCATCTGATGATGGGGGATCATCTGTTCGATGAATTCTTTATCAAAAGGACTGGCATTTTTAAGACGTTCAATATCTGCGTCCTCGTCCATCATGCCTCTTCCCATTCCCATCGGATTCTTTGGAACTTCGGCTCCATACCATGATTTGTACCAGGAACGCATGTCATTGATTTCCCTGGTCTGTGCAGTTTTTATGTCGGTTGCAAGCTGTTTTATCTCCTCATGCTCTGCCTTCTGCAGCGCAAGATCAGCCATAAGAACGGCATCTTCATGATGAGGAATCATCTGCTCGATGAAGTGGCGATCCATATCTCTCATCATTCCATCACCCATCATACTGCCGTGACCGATCCACCTATTAGTGTAAGGAGAGTAAACGGAAATGAGAGCCAGTCCGGCTATGCCTGCAACAATCAATACAATACCCAATATACCGAGTGTTTTCTTCTCCATAATTAACTTCATTCCAATTTAAAAATCTGTCTCCTATTTTTATATCAGATCTTTCTTTTTTTCTTCGAATTCTTCCTTGCTAATCTCTCCTCTGGCGTATCTTTTCTTCAGGACTTCAAGCGCGGATTCCTCTCCTCTTCTTGCCCCGGCGCCCTGCCACAGGTATTTGATGAGCAGTATTAGTCCTATTATTATCAATATCCAGAATATAAGCCCCAGTATCCACATGCCTCCGCTCATCATGCCATAGCCGTAACCGTCCATCATTCCCATAATTTAACCTCCATTAAATTATTGGTTGAGGTACTATAAAAAGGCAATTGTGAGAATGTGGCAAAGAAAAGTAAAAAAGTTTGGGCTTTCGCCCTGGTCACATATTTATTATGTTATTTACTCTGTCACAAGGACATCAGGCGCACGGTGGCTGATTTTTATGCCTTCTGCGCCCATGATCTTTTTATAAGCAAGCTCTGCTGCTTTCTTTCCTGCAAGGAGCATGCCTCCGAATATCGGTCCCATTCTCGGCGCACCGTATGTTGAGGTTGCCGACATGCCTGCTACAATAAGACCCGGATAGATCTCATGGGTAAGCTCTACTGTCTGTTTCTCTGCCTCATCTACCCAGAGTGAACCGCAGCCTTTTGGTTTAGGCACCTCATGTGGTCTTTGCTCGTTCAAGCGCTTTACGAGCACGGAATCATGTCCTGTTGCATCAATTACTACTTTTGACCTGATCGCAATGGGATCCATGCATGTCATGAACGGGGGCATGTGCTTTGCGGGGAACCACTGGATAACGACACCATCAACATGGTCATCCTTAAGGACAATATCATCAACATTTGTGGAATTCAGGAGCTTTACACCTGCATCGCAGGCGCTTGAGAGCATCTTTGAGACCATTTCAAAAGAATCGCAAACATACAGGCCATCTCCTGCATCCTTGAGATTTACACCGCATTCTTCAAGTATCTTGTTCGCAGGCGCGCCAACAGTATTTTTTGGCATGAGATAGCCGCCCTGCCACATACCCCCGCCTGCATAGAGATTCCTCTCTATCATAACGGTCTTAAGACCCTTTTCCGCGCAATATTTTGCCGCTGCAGCACCGCATGGTCCTGAGCCAACGACAACGACATCACTGTCAAGAATATTGTTAAGGAAATCATCCATGAATTCACTAACTATTGTTTTTGTAACATGTATCTCGCTGATCTTTGTCATAATTTCACCTTGAAGTAATAGGGATTCCGCCGACTATAAACTTTTCTGAGGAGGAGGAGGATAAACCAAAAACAAATGCATCTAACGCGTTATGACAATTGTTGCATTCCCGACTTCAAGGACATCCACAGCTTTTCCTTTCAAGAGCCTTTCTTTTTCAAAAGTAAAAGATGAGGGATCAAGGATTATTTCTTCTCCATCGACCTGCAATGTAATACTTCCGGGTCCTATTAGTTCCATATCCATATGAGTGAGTGCTTCTGCAATTGATTTTGCCTTGCTCCTGTACGTTTTTCCAAGAACTTTCATATTTGGTTTTATCCCCTTTGGCACAAGTTCAAAATCCGGTGTTCCCGATTTAAGTTTGATTTCTGAATTGGCAGCGCCTGCAATATCTGATATATCGGGAATAGAAGAAAAAATCTCAATTTCCTTAAGAGGTGCATTCAGAGGCATGCCGTGTTCTGCTTTATACCGCCTTATTGCAGAAGTCATCTCTTTTATTAATTCACCCGTTGCTTCAGCATCTGCATCAATAAGCGATTCATCGGCGCAAGGCCATGACTGGAGATGGATGCTTTCCTGTTTGATATGAGAATAAATCTCCTCTGTAAAATACGGAAGGAACGGCGAAAGGAGCCGTGAAAGCGTCTCAATGGCAATATAGAGCGTATACTGGGCTGCCTGTTTTCCGTCTCCCTTCCCGTAAAGCCTTGATTTTGCAAGCTCAATATAATTATCAGCAAGAACATCCCATGCAAATCCCCGTATTGCTTTGAATGTCTCATCGAACTGGTATGCATCCATCTTTTCAGTAGTTTCTTTTATGAGCCTGTTCAGCTTGCTAAGGAACCACAGATCAATGGGCGTTAGGGTTGCAGGCTTTTCTGAAATGTGCGGCAATGAAAATCGCACGATACTCCACAGTTTCTGAAGGAACCGCGAGCCTGCGACAACATCTTTCCATGAGAATATGATGTCGGAACCTGTCGTTCCGCCAATAGCTGCCCACTGCCTGAATGCATCTGCACCATGCTTCTTGATAACTTCTTCCGGTATTACAAAGTTATTGCGGGATTTGCTCATCTTATGGCCGTCTTCGCCCAGGACCATCCCATTTAGCAGGATTGCATCCCATGGTCTTTTATCAAGAAGTGCCCTGGTTCTTAATATAGTATAAAAAGACCATGTGCGGATAATATCGTATCCCTGCGGACGAAGCTGTGCAGGCAAGAGCAGCGGATGGTCGCTGAGCCAGCCCGATACATGAAGGGCGGAAATCGATGAGTCCATCCATGTGTCAAGGACATCCGCTTCCCCCTTAAATTCCTTTGAGCCGCATTCGCATGGTTCAGGGGGCTGCGTATGTGTGGGATCAAGAGGCAGCCATTCCTCTTTTGCCACCTTCGTTTTTCCGCATCCGGAACAATACCACGCAGGGATAGGTGTTGCAAATATCCTCTGCCTTGATATGCACCAGTCCCATTCCATTGTCTCAGTCCAGTTCTCAAGCCGAACCTTCATATAATCCGGGACCCATGTGACCTCGTTCGCTGTATTCAGTATATCATCATGAATTATCTTCACGAACCACTGCCGCTCTGAAAGTATTTCAATGGCAGTCTTGCAGCGCCAGCACAGACCCACATTCTGGGTAAGCTCTTCCTGTTTGTAGAGTATCCCGCCTTTTTTCATGTCATCGATTATGGCTTTCTTGCATTCCGCTGTGCTCATTCCGGCATATTTTCCGGCAAGTTCTGTCATCTTACCTGTTTTATCGATGGCTTTGCGGAGTGGAAGCCTGTGCTCAACCCACCACCGCACATCCTGCTTATCACCGAACGTGCATATCATGACAACGCCTGTACCGAAATTTCGGTCAACGCTTTTATCAGCGATAATCTTTACATTATGACCGAACACAGGAACTTTTATTTCCGTGTTCACAAACTCCCGGTACCGCTCATCATCGGGATTGACCGCAACAGCCACACACGCAGCAAGAAGTTCAGGTCTTGTAGTTGCTATTTTCAGATGATCAAAATTAAGGTAATTCAACAGGGTGTTGCGGGTATCATATTCGACCTCGGCAAAAGCAATGGCGGTCTCGCAGCGCGGGCACCAGTTCACAGGATGGTTCTGCTGGTAGATCATGCCGCTGCCATACATCTGCACAAAAGACCTCTGGGTCTTTCCGAAATAAGCCGGCTCCATCGTTATGTATTCGTTGCTCCAGTCTATAGAAAACCCAAGGCGCCGCAGGCTCTTCCTCATGCGGCCGATGTTATTTTCGGTCAGCTCCACACACATGCGCCGGAATTCTTCCCTTGAGACCTGGCTTTTTGTGATACCATGTTTTTCCTCTACTTTCACTTCAGTGGGAAGTCCGTGGCAGTCCCAGCCTTCGGGAAACATCACATTAAATCCGCGCATCCTTTTGTAACGCGCAACAAAATCTATATAACACCAGTTAAGAGCGTTGCCGATATGGAAATTCCCGGTAGGATAGGGCGGCGGGGTGTCAATTATGAACTGGGGTTTCTTCGAGTTCCAGTCAAAATAGTACATGGAATCCTGCCATGTATCCAGCCATTTTTCTTCAATGAGATTATAATCGTATTCTTTCGGGAGTTCCATGTTCCGCTTTGATTATTTGCATTATTAATAGAATTATCGGTTTTTAGAAGCATCCATATCTTTATTTACCTGCAATCTTATATACGATTTCAGAAATATATCATAAGTAAAATATATAAATGCTTTAATATCTTTATGGCAAGAGCTAAATATATTTAATTTAGATTGCAGGAAGCATTATGATCACTAAAAAAGACCTGGAGCATATAGGATGGCTTGCGCGCCTTGAATTGAGCGAAGAGGACATAGAAAAATATACTCCAAAGCTCAACTCTGTTCTTGATTATTTCGGGGAGCTTGATAAAGCGGATACCGAAGGTGTGGAACCTTCATATCATGTTTTGCCCATGAACAATGTTTTCAGGGAAGATATCCCAACCGGATCGCTGTCGCAGGAAGAAGTGCTTTCCAATGCCCCGAAGAGCCAGGATGGATTTATAAAAGCCCCCAGGATGATGTAAATGGTCTCGGTCAATGAACTCAGGGAAAAGATACAGGCTGATTCCTCCGGGGAAATTGTTGCGAAATACCTGGAAAGTATAGAAAAGAACAGATTGAATGCTTTTATCACTTCAGCCAGAGAAACTGCACTTTCGCAGGCAAAGGAGATAGATGCGAAAGGACATGCCGGGCCGCTTGCCGGAATACCGGTAGCGATCAAAGATAACATCTCAACAAAAGGTATCAGGACCACATGCGCCTCAAAAATATTGACAGGTTATATCCCACCCTTTGATGCCCACGTTATTGAGAAATTGAAAAATGCGGGTGCGATCATTATCGGTAAGACTAACATGGATGAATTCGCAATGGGTTCATCGACAGAGACGAGCTTCTATGGACCGACCTTAAATCCCTGGGATACGACAAGAGTTCCCGGCGGCTCATCAGGCGGAAGCGCAGCAGCAGTGTCAGGAGGCGAAGCCCCGTTATCCCTTGGTTCCGATACAGGCGGTTCTGTCCGCTGCCCCGCATCGTTTTGCGGTGTGGTGGGGTTAAAACCAACGTATGGCGTTATATCCCGTTACGGGCTTATATCCTATGCGAACTCGCTTGAGCAGATAGGACCGTTTGCAGCAAGCGTTCGTGATGTTGCTACGCTTTTTGATGTAATTGCAGGTCACGATCCCCGTGATTCCACGTCTGTTGACAGGAAAGTAAATTATTCATCAGCCCTCATAGATGACGTTAAGGGATTAAGAATTGGTGTTCCGGAAGAATATTTCGGGGAAGGAACTGATAAGAACGTGGAAAATTCGGTAAGGGATTCCATCAATACCCTTGAGGAACTGGGGGCGGCCAGTGTCGATGTAAAGATGCCGCATACAAAATATGCACTTTCAGCTTACTATATAATTGCAATGAGCGAGGCATCATCCAACCTTGCCAGGTTTGATGGGATGAGATACGGCCTGAGAACCGAGGATTCCGACTGGCATACCACATTCTCGCAGGTAAGAGCCGCAGGCTTTGGGGATGAAGTCAAAAGGCGCATCCTGTTAGGGACATATGCCCTCTCGGCAGGCTATCATGATAAATATTACTTAAAAGCCCTGAAGATCAGGACTCTTATAAAACAGGACTTTGAACGTGCATTCAAGGATGTAGATGTACTCATTGCACCTACGATGCCTTATCCCGCCTTCAGGATCGGTGAAAAAATCGATGATCCGATATCGCTTTATCTTGCGGATGTCGATACTGTGCCAATAAATCTTGCAGGTGTTCCTTCCATATCATTGCCGTGCGGTTTCTCAGGAGGCCTCCCTGTCGGGATGCAGGTAATCGGGAAACATTTTGATGAAGCTGCCATTTTGCGCACAGCTTTTGCATTTGAAGAGAATACGGATTTCCACAAGAGACAACCGGAGGGTGCATAATGTACGAAAATCCGGATGGGGTAATGATAGGACTTGAAGTGCATGTGCAGTTGAATAAATTAAAGACAAAAGTATTCTGCGGATGCAGCACCGGCTACCATAACGACCCTCCGAACTCGCATGTATGCCCCGTGTGCCTTGGACTTCCGGGGGCACTGCCTGTAATAAATAAGAAAGCAGTGGAAGCAGCAATTAAAGTGGGGCTTGCTCTTAACTGCACGATAGAAGAACATACGCAGTTTTACAGGAAGAATTACTATTACCCTGACCTTCCTAAAGGATTCCAGGTAACCCAGTACGATTTTCCCATCTCAAGCAAAGGGTATATCACTATCGAGGGTGAGGATGGGGAACATCTAGTGCGGATAACCCGGGCTCACATGGAAGAAGACCCCGGAAGGCTTGTGCATGAGGGAACTATTGATAAATCAAAATATACGCTTATCGATTATAACCGCTCAGGGATGGCACTTCTTGAAATAGTGAGCGAGCCCGATATGCGAAGCCCGAAAGAGGCGCGCAGGTACCTTGACAAACTGAGGAACATCATCGAATATCTTGATATTTTCGACGGAGACCTTGAAGGCGCGCTAAGGGTGGATGCCAATATTTCAATAATGGGCGGCCAGCGCGCGGAAATAAAGAACATATCGTCACACAAAGGGGCAGAAAGAGCGCTTCTTTTTGAGATAGTGCGCCAGAAGAACGTGCTTAGAAGGGGCGGTGTAGTAGTCCAGGAAACGCGTCATTTTGATGAAGCGCGAGAGATTACGCTTTCCATGCGTTCCAAGGAAGAAGCACATGATTACCGCTATTTCCCGGAACCCGACCTTGTGCCGCTTAAGATATCGGCCTGGGCCCCGGCTATCAAGGCGACACTGCCTGAGCTTCCGGATGCAAGACGGATGCGGTTCGTGGAGCAGTACGGGATCACGGATGAACATGCAAAGGCGCTCACATCGGAACTGAAAGTAGCGGTATTTTATGAAGACGTCGCGAAAAAAGCCGACCCGAAGACAGCAGCTGTATGGATAAGTGATGTATTAAAAGGCGAATTGAATTACCGCGACCTGACTATCGAGGCTTTCAAGAAAGATCACATGCTATCTGTGATCGAGCTGCTTTCGAGCAACAAAATCACAGAGGATGGCGCTGTTGATATTATCAGGACGCTGCTTGATAAAGGCGGTTCGCCGGAAGAGATAGTTAAAGAAAAAGGTCTCTTGAAGGTGGAAGGAGATATAGTGTCAAATGCAGCGGAAGAAGCCATCAAAGAAAATCCCCAGGCTGTGGCCGATTTTAAAGCTGGCAAGGAGAAGGCGCTCAACTCGCTTGTCGGAGCTGTTATGAAGAAAACAAAGGGAAGGGCGGATGCAAGGACAGCAAGGGAGATATTGCTGGGGAAGCTGGGATAGAGTCTATATCATTTGTCGGCTGGCATCCTGGTAATACTCAAAAGTTCAATCCTTGCGGCAATTATTGTCCTGATAATTCCAATTATGTTTTGTTTGTAACAAAATCTGCCTTTATATATATGAATATATAGCATACGAATAAAATAAGAAGTGGTATAATATGTCAAATCAAAGAAGGAATCGTTTTTGTCTTTCATGGCAAATGGATAAATAATGAATTGCAGGACCCGGATGGTTTGCAAGGTACGGATGAGGGTATAAATGAAGGTACAGATGAAATATCAGTACCGGCATATGAAATATATTCAAAGGAAAAATTAAGAAAACAAGAATACCGGAAATTAAGTATAGGGCTTGATAGATTAAATCGTTCGCTGGTATTGATAGAAAGCAGCTGGCAGCACACGAACAGGCACTATACGCTAAAAGAACTTGAGAATATGCTGAACAGGCAGCATGAAATTGAGAAGGAGACTGAGAACATTAAAGATGTATTTCTGCGGGGATATATCCATGAACAGCTGGACATTATTGCTGCAGCAAGGCGTAATTTGGCTGAAGAAGTCAAATGGGAGACTGAATCAAATGAGAAAAATAAGGAAATATAATGAATGATTTTGACACGACTATAGTGTTTTGCGCAAGAAATCAGATAACATAAGAATCGATACATAACCGGTAAGGAGAGCTGCGAAAGAAAACTGATGGCACGGATGCACGCAGACCAAAGTATCCGTGAAAATCCGCGATATCCGTGTCATATGTTTCCGTTCTCCAGGCTTTATCTAAGATTTCCGGTAAAATACTATGTAGTAAATTTTTATCCGGCCAATTTTGCCTCAATTATTCGGTTTTTGTAATCACACTAACAATTATCGCCTGTTTCTGTGCATTCTTATATATTCCTGCTTATTTACAGTTGCTTATTTCATAAGCAGGTGAATTAGAAATGAATATAAGAAGGAATCGTCTTTGCTGTTACAGTATCTGGTAATGGCGATTTAAATAATAAAGATGGAAATCATACTGCAGAATATCTGCATATTCGTAATTTCCTGCAAAAGCAGATGAATATTTTGAGTAATTCGAGGTGGAATTAATGAAAAGAAAATTTATAGTTATTATTTTGATCACAGTATTGATCGGAGCATTGTTGTCCGGATGCGTTGGTAATCCAAAGACCGAAGTACAGTCAGGTACAATATCCCTGTCCGGCGCCTGGGCCCTGTATCCGATGGCAGTACGCTGGGGCGAAGAGTTCCAGAAACTTCATCCCAAAGTAAAAGTTGAAGTTTCAGCAGGCGGCGCCGGGAAAGGCATGGCAGATGCCATAGGCGGGCTTGTGGATATCGGAATGGTTTCAAGAGATATTGATCCGTCAGAGATCGAAAAAGGCGCATATCCGATTGGCGTCGCCAAGGATGCCGTTGTACCGACAATCAATGCAAAGAACCCTGCAGCCCAGGAGATATTAAAAACGGGTATCAATAGATCGACCTTTGTAAAAATATATATTGACGGAACTGTAAAAACGTGGGGAGAAGCCATTAATAAACCCGAAATAAAACAGGAGATCCATGTATATACAAGGAGCGACGCAGCAGGCGCACCTGAGATATGGGCAAAGTATCTTGGAAAGAAACAGGAAAGTCTCAAAGGAACAGGTGTTTATGGCGATCCGGGACTTCTTTCAGCGGTGCAGAAAGACCCGCTTGGTCTTGGATACAACAATTATAACTATGCCCTTGACATGCAGACCGGTTTGCCAATACCGGGCATACAGATAATACCCTTTGATGTGAACGATAACGGCGTTGTTGATCCTGATGAGGATATAAGCACGAAAGAAAAAACAATCGCAGCGATCAAGAAAGGCGTTTTCCCGCATCCACCTGCGAGAGTCGAATTCTTCGTGACAAAGGGAAAACCCACAGGGCTTACAGCAGAGTTTATAAAATGGACTCTTACAGACGGCCAGAAGTTCCTTGATGAGGTGGGCTATATCGAGCTGGCAAAAGATACACTGGCCGATGAGTTAAAGAAGCTTGATTGAACGGGTTCTGGTTTTACCTTAACCCAATATTTTTTATTCTTATAAAGAATCTAAAACTTATGTTTTCCAGAAAATTCAAAGATATCGTTGCAGGCAGGTTAATGCTGACTGCCGCTATTTTCTCATGCACACTCGTGCTAATAATCGCTATTGTCCTATTCTTCCGGTCCTGGCCCATCCTTGAAGTAAAATCATTGGGGGATCTTCTACTTGGAAATACATGGATGCCTTTTCAGGGAGAGTTCGGTTTCTTCCCGTTCATAATGGGAACCCTGTATGTTACTTTGATTGCCATGGCGATCGCGGTGCCCCTATCGATCCTCAGTGCAGTCTATCTTGCAGAATATGCACATGAGAACGTCAGGACAAAGGTTCTCCCGGTAATAGATCTTCTTGCCGGCATTCCGCCGGTTGTGTACGGGGTATGGGGAGTGCTTGCTGTTGTTCCATTTATAGCATATATCGCGCCCGCGGTCGGGAACATCGGGATACCATTTTTCGGATCGATGGGTTATACCACCGGCTACAGTTTGCTTGCAGGCGGCATTGTGCTTGCTATCATGGTATTCCCCATTATTATTTCGATCTCAGAACAGGTGCTAAGAGCAGTACCTTCTGAAATAAGGGAAGCGTCCATATCGCTTGGGGCAACAAGATGGCAGACGATCAAACATGCAGTTATACGAATTGCCTATCCGGGAATAGCTGCCGCAATCATACTCGGGTTTTCACGGGCTATCGGTGAGACCATGGCTGTATTGATGGTAGTAGGAAATGTCCCGAATATCCCTTCTTCGGTATTTGATTCCGCATACCCGCTGACAGCACTTATCGCAAATAATTACGGTGAGATGATGTCAATACCGCTTTATGATTCGGCGCTGCTGCTTGCAGCTCTCATATTGATGCTTGTGATTCTGTTTTTCACTATTGCTGCACGGTTGATATTGATAAATATCGAAAGGAGGATGTCATATGGATAAACTCCTGGAAGAGAAATTGTGGAAATTCCTGATGGTAGCATCGCTTGCTATTGTTGTGGGAAGTCTATTCATCGTTATTTCGGTGATCATCTGGAATGGCGCATCAGCTCTCTCAATTTCCATGATTACGCAGACACCAAAGGGCGGATACTATCTTGGAAAAGAGGGAGGCATCCTGAATGCCATAGTGGGTTCGCTATATCTTGCGTTTGGCAGCATTATCCTTGCCCTGGCCATAAGCCTGCCTGCAGCTCTTGCACTGCAGAAGGATTATATTGGGAGGACAAGGCTTGCGTATTATATCCGGCTCTCTCTGGATATCCTGTGGGGAACACCATCGATCGTGTACGGGGCGTTCGGTTTTATCGTAATGTTATATTTCGGGATGAGGGCATCGCTTCTGGGAGGAATAATCGTTCTTGCTGTACTGGAGCTTCCAATAATGATAAGATCAATGGAGGAAGTGTTAAAAATGGTCCCAGGTGAATTGAAAGAAGCTTCATATACCCTCGGAGCTACACGGTTTGAGACCACTTCAGGTGTGGTGGTAAGGCAGGCGCTGCCAGGGATCATTACAGCAGTGATCCTTGCATTCGGAAGGGGTATCGGGGATGCTGCATCGGTCCTGTTTACCGCGGGTTATACTGACAGCCTGCCCGGTTCTCTCTTTGACCCTGTGGCTTCACTCCCCCTGGCTGTATTTTTCCAGCTTGGCACACCTTTTCCGCAGGTGCAGCAGCGTGCTTATGCCAGTGCACTGATACTTCTTATAATAGTCCTTGCACTCAGCATAGCTTCACGATATTTATCAAGGAAATTTACGAAAAACATTATCAGGTGATCAAAATGAAAAGCCATATCAGTATCCGGGACGTAAACGCGTTCTATAGCGATCATCAGGCGTTAAAGAACATAACAGTTGAAATACCACACAAGCAGATAACAGCTATCATAGGTCCGAGCGGATGCGGGAAAAGCACCCTGCTCAAATGCTTTAACAGGTTAATTGACTTTACAGATGGGACAAGAGTTTCAGGGAAAATAATATTTAATGGAATTGATGTCCTGAACGGCGATACCGAAATTACGGATGTAAGGCGGAAGATGGGCCTCCTCCCGCAAAAACCAAACCCGCTCCCAATGTCGATATATGATAACATTGCATATGGTCCGAGGCTGCATGGGAAACCGGATAAAAAGCAACTGGACGAAATAGTTGAAAAATACCTGAAGATCGCGGGCCTGTGGGATGAGGTGAAAGAGCGCTTGAAGTCACCTGCCAACAAACTTTCGATTGGCCAGCAGCAGAGGCTCTGCCTTGCAAGGGGACTGGCAGTTGAACCTGAGATTATCCTGTGCGATGAACCCACATCAGCACTTGATCCTGTCTCATCGCAGCATATCGAGCAGCAGCTTTTGAAACTCAAGAATGATTATACCATCGTGATAGTCACTCACAATATTCACCAGGCGATGAGGCTTGCCGACTATGTAATTCATCTCTACCTGGGGGAGCTTGTGGAACATGGCCCTGCAAGCGAAGTGCTTGAGAATCCCAAGGAAGAAAGGACACGATCATATGTTAACGGGACTTTATTTGCTGATTTGAAAATAGATAAAGAGGTCAACCTTAAAGGAAATGAGTGCCCGTATAATTTTGTATATGCAAAACAGGCACTGCATGAGCTTTCAAATGGAAAGATACTTAAGTTGATAGTTGATGATCCCCTGGCTACTACCGAGGTTCCAAGAGGTATGGAAGCTGACGGGCATGAGGTATTGAGTGTTAAACAGAAAAATGAAACGGATTGGGAGATAGTGATACGGAAGCAGAGTTAAGTTTCCTATTTTAGAAAAGTTTATGAACGCAAAAATACTGTTAAGGCCTGAAAATAATGCATCTGGAAAATATGATTCTTAATTTTATCGAATAAGCTGGTGATGATCTTGAAAATACTTGTAAGCGACCCGATATCCGACCAGGGAGTCGAGATATTAAAGAAGGAATTTAATGTTGATATTCAAACCGGTCTTAAGCCTGATGAATTGATCGCAAAGATCGGCAATTATGAAGCCCTGATTGTGCGCAGCGAAACACAGGTAACAAAAGATGTGATCAAAGCCGGCAAAAAATTAAAAATAATAGGAAGGGCGGGTGTGGGTGTGGATAATATTGATGTTAATACGGCAACAGAGCAGGGAATAATAGTAGTAAATGCACCCGAGGGCAATACCATTTCAGCCGCTGAACATACAATAGCCATGATGATGGCGATGTCAAGGAACATCCCGCAGGCGAATGCATCCTTAAAAAGCAGGAAATGGGACAGGAAAAAATTCATGGGAGTCGAGGTAAGGGGAAAAACACTGGGGGTAGTCGGACTGGGAAGGATCGGGGCAGAAGTTGCAAAACGAGCCCAGGGAATGGAGATGAAAATACTTGCTTATGACCCTTTCATATCTCCTGAGAGAGCAGGTGAACTTGGTGTTGAGCTCACGACTGTTATGGATATCGTCAAACGCGCAGATTATATTACCGTACACACACCTCTCACAAAAGAAACAAAAGATCTTATTAGCGGCAAAGAATTCGCAGTAATGAAAAAAGGAGCGCGCATTATCAACTGTGCAAGAGGTGGTATCATCAATGAAGAAGCGCTTGCAAAAGCTGTAAAGGATGGTATCGTAGGCGGCGCAGCGATCGATGTTTTTGTGACAGAACCGCCTTTTGACAGTCCCCTCATCGATCTTGACCGCGTTGTTTTGACGCCGCACCTTGGTGCGTCCACCGAGGAAGCCCAGATTAATGTTGCGGTATCTGTCGCCGAGCAGGTGGTCAATTCCCTGAAAGGCCTGCCGGTTAAAAACGCCATTAACATGCCGTATATAAAACCTGATGCTATGCAGGTTCTTGAGCCGTATTTCCCACTTGCGGAAAAAATAGGGAAGCTTTGCATGCATCTTATGGGAAGCAATTATGAAAAAATAGAAGTTTCATATTGCGGTGAAATTGCAGAGCATAATGTGGCTCCGCTGTCACTTGCAGTATTAAAAGGCCTGCTTGAACCCGTGCTTGGCCCGGCTGTCAATTATGTAAATGCTCCAACCATTGCAAAAGAGCGCAAGATCAAGATAATAGAGAGCAAATCCAAGACCAGCCAGGGATATTCCAGCCAGATCGCAGTGAAACTGACAAAGAAAGGAGAAGAAAAGATCGTCAGCGGTACTGTGGTTGGAAAAGAGCCGCGTATAGTGCAGATCGACGAATACAGGATAGATGTAGTCCCTTCAAAATACATGATAGTTGCAAGGCATGAAGACCACCCGAACATCATCGGGCCGTGCTGTGTAATACTCGGAGAGAACAATGTCAATATCGCGGGAATGCAGGTAGGACGGATAACGATTGGCGGAGAAGCTATCATGGTGTTGAACATTGATAGCGAAGTGGATGAGGCCATACTGGATAATATCAAAGCCGTTAATGGGATAATTGATGCAAAACTTGTGGTGTTATGAATAAAAAATCTCTTGAGATCACATTGTCACTGGGGTCAGTCCTGCTCTTTATTATTTTGATTACTGTATCAAAGATAGTGCTGAAATCATCTGCAGGATTTGGATATACAGCTTCAATGCTGTTTTTTATTGTTATTATGGGATTGATAGGATTAAAGCTCGCGGAGATTCCGGACAAGTAAATTGAACGTTTTTATATTTATTTGATTTCACCAGATCCTTAAAAGAGTTTTACTGCTTGGGGTTAGCGTCATATTGTTGCAGCTGCGGTCCACCGCGGTTGTATGCTGTTGAATCCAGGACAGCCAGCCAGTCGAAATCGGTGAAGCTTTGAGGAGTTAGTGCGAAGTAGGTCGGGTTCTTTATACTGCCCGAGCGAATCGGAAGAGCCGCGATTGCCGGGGTTGGAAGCCCCTGGCCCCTGAAGGTTGGAATGAACCGCGCCGGCCCCGCCACGGCAGTCAGGCGCGCCTCAAGAGTGCCGGCTTCGGGCTGGCCGATGCCATTGGCGGGAGATTCGCCTACTGCCGAACCGATGACGGCATAGCGCGGGCCGAACATCTCATTGAGGTGCGATCCCGCCGGCCACCATGTATATACATCAGTGCCTAATTGCATTTTCGTCTTTCCGCACTGCAGATGGCTGTTGTGAGCGAAGGCCAGCACTTTCCCCCGGCCACGCTCACGGGACACCATATACGCCAGATTATCCGCCATCAGCGCGTCGCGAATGCCGAGAAGTCTGACAACCCGTTGGCCTGACTTTCGCGCCAACTCAGCATGATAGTTAAGTAACTGCCGTGCCACCGAAGCATACTGCGCAGCTTCCAGATAGCGTCGCTCGTCGCTCTTAGCCACCAGTTCGGGACGGCGTACGCGCAGTTCTGAAATGAGGTCCTCTGTCTCAATCCGCAACGCGGTTGCCTCTGGTGACAGGCCTATGGACTTTGTTGGGTCCATTATTGCAGCGGGATTTTCCCAATTGGAATCCTGGCCAAGAAGCGGGTCGATGCGTTCGCGATGCTCCTGGCCGCTGGCACTATCAATCGAGGCGAGGTAATCGAGAATAAAATGCAGGACCTGGCATGGACTATCGCTGTACATCATTTCGGTCGGACTATCGAAGCCGTAGAACTGGAGTTTGACACGATGGGAAGTATCGGTATTATATCGCCGCATCCACTCCACGAGTTCTCGATTCGCATTGAGCCGGCCGAAGCCGTGGCTAAATCCTGTGTCCTGCACAGCCTCATACGATGCCGGGCCGCGGCCGGCCACGTACTCGTTCACTACGCGTGCACGAGGGAAACTGCTCTCGATGGCAATGGCGCTGTAGCCATGTGTCTCCACAAGGCGCTGGAATAGCCGGTTGCGGAGTATAAGAATGTCCTCGCCGCCGTGGAGTGCTTCCCCGAAGCCGAGCAACTCCACCGAGTCGTCAAGTGAGGTGATAACCTTGTCGACGGCGGCGTTGAAGGTTTCGGACGAATCGACGGAGAACGGAATCGCTTCGTGTCGGATCCAATCGTCGAGGGTGGTATACACCGGGTCGGAACTTCTCTGAAGAAATAAACTTTTTCTCATTTTCTCAAGACCTTCTAACAATTAGACTAATCCATGCATTTCTTTATATTAATCTTTTTTTCGTTTAAAGTCAATAACTTTTAATTCTTCTGGTCCACACAATATTATTTAATAACCCAGACAACAATTTCACATAAAATGGTAAAAATCATCGTTATCAATAACTATGGCCAGACATGCCACCTTATACACCGTGCAGTACGCGACCTTGACCAGGAAGTAGAGCTTTTAAAAAATACTTCTTCAATAGATGAAATTCTGCAAAAAAGACCTGATGGGTTGATACTTAGCGGCGGCCCCACACTTACGCGCGCGGGGAATTGCAGCATGTATGTTAAAGAGCTTGACCTTCCCATACTTGGCATTTGCCTGGGCCACCAGGTCATGGCACAAGCATGCGGCGGCGCTGTGAGAACAGGAGCTACGGGCGGATATGCGGCGATTGAGATAGAAATCATTGAGGAAAATGAGATATTAAAAGGATTTGGCCTGAGGACAAACGTATGGGCATCACATGCAGATGAAGTATCTGCGCTCCCGCCTGATTTCATCAGGCTTGCCCGTTCGCAGATATGTGAAGTAGAAGCCATGAAGCACAGGACAAAGCCTTTATATGGAGTACAGTGGCATCCGGAAGTCTCACATACTGAAAAAGGGAATCTTCTTCTCAGGAACTTTTTTGAGGTATGTGAAACTTATCGTTAATTATCATGACCATATAAGCAACCAGGGCAAAAAAGGCTCCGGTTGCCATAACAGCCCTGAAGCCATAATATTGAAGGATTATACCGCCTGTAAATGAACCTATAATTGAGGCAAGGGCTATAGATGAATTAAGCAATCCTGCAGCAGTTCCTTTTTCTTCGTTATTTTTAATCAGATAGTTCGTCGAGCCAACATACAGAAATGAATATGAAAAAGCGATCAGCGTAAGGCCAAGAACAGACTGGTAAAAAATTGTCAATGGTATTAAAGCCATGAAAGCTGCCGCAGAAAGCAGATCGCCTGCGTGGATCAGGAATTTATCATCATACCTGTCAAGCCGCCTCATGATAATAAATTGGAGGGCCGGATTTAACATATAAATTATCCCTATCCAGAATTTATTTGCATGAAGACTTGCCAGATATAGCGGAAATATCAACCAGACTGCATTCGCCCCGATCTGGCGCAGGAAAAACGTAATATAGATATTCCAGTTCTTTTTAAGAAGTTGCTTAGAGAAAAAATCTGTTTTCTTTTTTATATTGGCTTCTGTATCCGGAAGTGTTAAAGTAATAAGGAAAGATGCTGCAAACAAAAGAGAGGCAATCGTGAAAATCTGCCAGTACACAGCTATGATCCCTGCCATAAGATTGCCAAGCGCCCAGCCAAGCGGCATGAACGAACTGAATTTCCCGATACTTCGTTTCAGGTTATAAACATACAGTAAAAGGACAGCCGGATAAATACCTACGCTAAATCCTGCAAGGGCACGGATTATCGCAAGGCTTACAGGGTCATATGCATATATCTGGATAAAAAAGGTTATGGACGAACTTATGAAACCTGCATATAAAAGCATTTTTGGGGAATAGATATCGGCCGCCCTGCTGAATATATACGTTGAAAGAAAAAGCGCAGCCCCGTAACATGCTCCTATTATCCCTATTTGAATCCCGCTTGCATGCAATTCACTCGCAAAAATCGGGATAAAAAGATTTGACATCATTACTGAAGAGTTAACAAAAATCTGGATAAGATTAAGTCTCATTATAATCAAAAGATATGTATTTAAGCAATATAAGCTGAACTACAGTAAACCATGACTCTTGACTGGACCGAAAAATACCGTCCGCAGACATTATCCGCCATAGTAGGGCATAATAAGGCTGTAGAAGAGATTAAGGTATGGGCGCAGTCGTGGATGCGCGGGATACCTGAAAACAGGGCGGTTGTTCTATATGGAAGGGCGGGAATAGGTAAGACTACAACTGCTTATGCTCTTGCCCGGGAGATGGGATGGGAAGCCATAGAGCTAAATGCAAGCGACCAGCGCACTGCAGATATAATAAATAAGGTCGCAGGGTCTGCTTCCCGGATGGGTACGCTTGAAGGAAGCGGAATAAAAAGGCTTATCATAATGGATGAGGCAGATAATATCCACGGCACAGCAGACAGGGGAGGTGAAAAGGCAATAGTGGAACTGATAAAAAAAACAGGCCAACCGATCATTCTGATAGCAAATGAACTATATGATATGTCGGCAGGACTAAGAAGCGCCTGTAAACCAATCCAATTCAATTCCGTGATGGCACGTTCCATGATCCCGGCTCTCAAGAGGATTGTTGAGACTGAAGGAATAAAATGCGGCCAGGGAGTTATTGAGAAAATTGCCCAGAATGCAAACGGAGATATTCGAAGCGCGATAAATGACCTCCAGGCTATTTCCCAGGGCAAGACCTCAATCCAGATCGAAGACATAATTACCGGTGAAAGGGACAGCAAGGAAAATATCTTCAAGGTTCTTGCAAAAATCTTTAAAAGCACAAATATTCGTGAAGCTCATAATGCAACTTTTAACCTTGATGAGAATCCGGATGACCTGGTACAGTGGATGGATGAAAATCTCCCCCTGGAATATACAGCACCGGATGATCTTGTACGGGGATATCACTATCTCGGAAGATCCTCGGTTTTTCTCGGCAGGGTGAAAAGGAGACAGAATTACAATATGTGGAGGTATGCCGGGGTACTGATGACGGCAGGTATCACAATCGCAAGGTCTCACCATAACAGAAGTTTTGTAAAGTACCAGCCCCCATCGCTGTGGAGAAAGCTCGGTCAGACAAAAGGGATGAGAATGGTCAGGGATTCTACTGCAAAGAAGATAGGAACACACTGTCATGTTTCCATAAGTTTTGCCCGCTCCCGGCTGCTTCCGTTTTTCAGGACAATTATGAAAAATGATGAATACGGCCCGGGAGTCACTGCTTTACTCGGGCTTGAGCCAGAAGAAATTGCTTTTCTTATCGAATCAAAGTCTGTTACAAAAAAGGTCCAGAAGATATATGAAGCCGCCCAGTCATTGATTGAAAAAGAAACAGAGCATGAGGTTGAGCTGTTTGGGGGATTCGGGACCAGGGAAAGAAGAGATCAAATTCCCGGACCTGAAAAGAAAGAACCTGAGATTGCGGTTAAGAAAGAAGTAAAAGCCCAGAGTTCATTGTTTGATTTTTAAATATCAGCAAATTCAGGGTAAAAATTTTTTCCAATTCCTCTACGCTTGTGTACGGAACCGAAGCTATTCGCCTGTTTCCCCGTACCATAGCTGAAACATTTGTATTCTCACTGTAAATACACAGCACATGTTTGCCTTTTGATACTGCATAACCTATCTCGTAACCTACACCGATCGAGGGTATGGACACATCAGCCACAAGACATTCACACTCATCAATGTACCCTGTATCGTTATTGAATATTTCGTCATCTGAAATCTTTGCTTCTATCTCCTCAAGCCCAACTGATGCTACATGTTCGCTCACAACTGTATGCCCCTGCTTTTTGAGCAGTCCTATTATCTGTATATATGTCTGCAGCATACTCCGGCCTCCCCTGATGGAACCTGCAAAGAATATTTTCATAAACCTTTTTATATTTATTCGACTAATCTTATAAGATTCTCTTTGCCCTTTCTTATCTTGATAATCAACCCATCATCTTTCATTTTTGAGAGAACCATGCTGATCTTGGATTTTGATAGCCCGCTATGTTCAACAATATCTGATTGATACGCCTGTCCGCCTGACCTCAGCAGGAACTGGCTGATCATTTCCTCATCCGCCAAATTTTCTTTTGCCATTTCGGACAGTGGTACGCTGGGATCAAGCCCTATATTTTTCAGCCTCTGTTCTCTTGCTGCTTTCTCTAATTCTTCTATGGATTCATTTCCGAATTCGTTTTGCACGGATTGCACAATTTTTGTCCATACTTCAGGAATTTGAGAGAGTTCATTAAGCATTTCTTTTGGTACCTGTGTTACCACGTTTGCTGCTGTTGCCTCTCCTGCACGCTTTTTTTTCCATAACCTGATGAAAGCCACTACTGCCATAATAAATACTGAAACTATGATAACCTTCAGGACCGCCCAGCTTGCAAACAAATTGTCGTTTTGATTATCTGCAACTGTACTTATTACGTTCGTCATATTCAAGGGAGTAAGCACAATAAATGGTTCTCCATCGCTGAAATTATTGTACAGGGTCCCGTCCCATATCAAAGAATTTTCATTCCTTTTATCAAAAACAGGAGTCGCATTCGTAACATTATATCCATCGGGTATTTTGATTATTAGCTGGTTGTCCGGAGAAAGTACCAGTACTCCACCGGGTAAAGCATCTCCTATATAAATATTTCCTGAATCGCTATAAGAAAAATTCCTCCATTTGAAAGTATACCTGATAATTCCAAGTCCGTCTGCAGGTGTTCTTCTCGTATCGTATGAAACATTGAAATCTTCAACCTCCATTGAACGGTTTGAAAAATTCAGCGCATGGTTCTGAAATGATTTTATTATGTCCTCATATTCCGATATATTGCGATATTTAGATATATTCTGGCCTGTCCTTACGGCAATTTCCCATTCGTTCAGATCGGATTTTGAAAGAGGAATAAACTTTTCCATAGTCCATAACGCATCTCCGCTCTTATTTACATCAACCTGGATTATAGACTGCTGTGCTGCTGCTACATTTGCTCCAAATATCAAAAGTAAGCATAAAATAGCCAGTCTCATAATCAACATCAAACAGTAACATAGGTATTAAGATTTACTATTTGATTTATTTGGTGGCAGAGGAGCCATAAGATAATAAGTTTTTTGTCGGATGTATTTATCCAGTAGGAGTGGTACAGCCCCTCTATCACCTATATATGACAGCTATTTTTATAAAGACTTCGACAATATCTGGATTTAAATGGGTTTTTATGCTTTATTCTTGTTTAGTTCAGTTTTTTATGTTTCATTAAACATTATTTTTTTATTTAAACTGCAAAAAATCTTCTAATTCTCTGAATATTCTAATATAATTAATATCTGACTATGGTAATAAAACCTGTGTGGCCTACCCTTGCAGTTGAAGGCCGAGTTCCCCTATCCGTGAATGAGATCTCGCGCTCTATGGTCTCTATCGTACACACATCAATAAAACCGGTTTTTCCAATGGCTTCCCGGATCTCCTTTGCCTGCTCAAAAAAAGGTGAATACACAGCCAGGAACCCGCCCGGATAAATGACATCAGGGACATATGGAATGACCTGTGCAGCTGCAATAGTATCAAGGGTTATGATATCAAACTTCTCATCTAATTTACGGATCTCTTCGACTATATCTCCATGCCTGCACTCTATGCTTGAAAGACCGGCAAGGGCAATATTATTGCGGGCTGTTTCCATGAAATCCTCTCTCACTTCATATGTTACAACCTTTTTTGCTATTTCTCCAAGATATATTGCAAGTATCCCGGAACCTGTTCCGGCATCCAGTACATGATCAGAAGAGCAAAGGCCTGTGTTTGAAATAATTAATCCTATATCTTTGGGCATCATGGGAGCTCCGGTGCGTCTGGCATGAATGAAAAAATCAGGCGCCCTGGGTTTCTGGATGACGAATTCCGCTCCCAGATGGGAACTTATTTTATCTCCAAAATTTTTCATCTTAAGTTCATCAAGTTTTATTATCCCCAGGTCAGTATGCATTTCGCCCTCAGGCTTAACGAAATACTCTTTCATTTTTCCTTTATGGAATGTTTTCAGGATTACGGGTGTGTCCATATTTCTCCGTTTTTCTCCGTTTGTGTAATATAGGACTTAATAGATATAGAATGCTTGGTCATTATGGATTGTATTATTATCAAGGATAAAAAATATTCATTGAAAACATTAAGACTTCTAACAGGTCAAAGAGATATGGATATTGAAAATATGCCTGTTAATATTCTTGCTATTGCCGAAGTCGTGGATGAACCGGATAAATTGCCATACCTTCTTGAGACCATAAAATCTTTAGATATCGATGAACCTGAAAAATTCAGGTTTGTAATGCTAAGAGTCCAGATAGATTCACAGCTGCATATGAATGAAAATATGGAGAAATATCATAAACGTCTTTTTGTCTCCCAAATAATTGAAAAATTAATATACGGCGAGCTGTTGCTTGAAGCAGAAAAAGAAGAGGATGAAGATGATGAGGATTATTGAGATTAATCCTCTTAATGCTTTTTTTCTCTTAAAATCAATGATACCGTAAGGCCAAGAACGATCGGGATCATAGCTACAAAAAACATATCCGTAATTGACGCCGCCCCGGCACCTGAAGCATCCTCAGTTCCTGAAGCAGCAGTGCCGGGATTCAATAATCTTACATCCTTCCGGGTCTGGATTATTGAACCGGGAGGGATCACAGTTCCATCAGGTACTTTCACGCCTACAACAATTGCATTGTCCCCGATGACCACATTATCCCCTATTGTGGAGTTAAATACCACGGCATGGCTTCCTATATTTACATCCGAACCGATATCTATGGGCCCATGGACTACAGATTCACTATCAATCTTAAAATTTCTGCCGATAATGATCTCTTTTCCGTTAAGTGAGTGAAACGTATTATTTTTTCCAATTTGTGAGTTATCACCGATTACTAAAGGTGTTCCTTCATCCCCTCTGACCGATGTCCCATCCTCAATTCTAATATTTTTTCCAAGGATTACATGCCCTATTACTCTTGATTTACCTATTGTTGTTCCTTCCCCTATGGCTGGTGTCTGGCTACCGCTATGTTCAAGGACATCTTTACCATCTATGAGAATATCGGCGTCTCCATTGGATCCGACCTCTCCAAAAGCCTCAAGGCCGCTTTTTTCAAAAAGCTTTGTATATCCTATGGCAAGCGCCATGTTAACTTCAATTACTTCCTTTACAAACTCTATTTGCGCCTCATTAACAGGTTGAAGCTTTTCAATATCGTCAGAACTATCTATGATAGAACCCGGAGGCACTGATTTCCCTGCAGGAATATCAATGCCGATCACCTTGCTTGAGATTCCTATATATGCCTCCTCTCCGATCTTTGAGTTTTTGATTATGGAATTAAATCCTATGAATGCCTTGCTGCCAATCTCAACATCTCCTGAAAGTTCAGCTCCGTGAGCGACCACAGCATTATCATCTATTTTTATCCTGCCTGTATTGCTTCCGCTGTCCTGGATGTTGCTATAACTTCCAATGTATGCATAATCACCTGAAAATGAAGCGAAAGGAGCGATATAGCTTTCATTTCCTATTGAAAAATTTGTAACGTTAATGGAAGCTGTCGGATCGACGAAACTCTCTCCCGGATATGCTCCAGTATTAAATACTGTTGCAGAAACAGCAGTTGAGCCGTAGAATATAACTAATATAACAAACCAGATCTTATAGACATGTAAAGTATTGTTTTGCGTCATGAAAATCACTGCCATATATAAACCCGCAGATCCTGCTGCAGAGTTTTTCCGGTGATTATTATTTAATAAGAACTAATAAACTCTTCGCTTTTGATTCAAGAAATAGGTTATGTTTTAGAAACCTTTTATACCATAAACAACATCAAAACGCCCGTATGATTATGTACGCCGATAGAATCAATTCATTACCACCTTATTTATTTGCTGCTATTGACAAAGCAAAAGCCCGGATCATGGAGAAGGGCGTTGATGTCATTAACCTGGGGATAGGAGACCCTGATATGCCCACACCGTCGCATATTGTAGATGCGATGAAAAAATCCCTGGATAACCCGGCCAGGCACAAATATCCGTCTTATGAAGGCATGCTATCATTCAGGAAAGCAGCGGCTGGCTGGTACAGGAAAACTATGAATGTGGCCTTAAACCCTGAGGATGAAGTTCTCACACTTATCGGGTCCAAGGAAGGGATAGCCCATATTCCTCTTGCATTCCTGAACCCGGGGGATGTGTCTTTAGTTCCGGATCCCGGATATCCGGTCTATAACATCGGTTCTATACTTGCAGGTGCCACGCCATTTAAGATGCCCCTCCTTGCAGAGAATGATTTTCTTCCGGACCTGGATGCAATACCGGCTGATGTTGCAAAAAAGGCAAAGCTGATGTTCCTTAATTATCCAAATAATCCGACATCTGCAACTGCATCCATTAAATTCTTCGAACAAGTGGTGGATTATGCCAATGAAAACGATATAATAGTAGTTCACGATGATGCCTACTCTGAGATGACCTACGATGGCTATAAAGCGCCAAGTTTCCTGAACGTCAGCGGCGCAAAAGATGTCGGGATCGAGATGCATTCCCTCTCAAAAACGTATAACATGACAGGCTGGAGAATTGGTTTTGCAGTTGGTAATCGTGAAGTACTGGCAGGTCTTGGCAAGATAAAAACCAATGTGGATTCGGGTGCATTCGAATCCATCCAGGAAGCGGGGATTGCAGCGCTCACCGGACCTCAGGACTGTGTGCACAAGATGAATAAAATCTACAGGGAAAGGCGTGATGCTCTTCTTACAGGCCTGAAGGAACTGGATCTTGATGTAAAACCGCCCAAAGCTACATTCTATGTATGGGCTCATGTGAACGGAAAAGCTTCGGACTTCTCAGAGAAGCTTCTTGAAAAAGCAGGGATTGTAGCCACTCCTGGCATTGGATTCGGAGAATATGGCGAAGGGTATGTGCGGTTCGCCCTTACACAGCCGGTGGATAGGATCAACGAAGCTGTTGAAAGAATGCACAAGTTGGATATATAAGGAGAAACATATCATAAAATCTATTTATGATAAGTGTAAGTTATGAATAAATATGCTGCTAAATAGAAATCTTTTTCAAGTATTCAGGTTATGGGTGTGAAGGTGTGAATAATGGATATTGAGCAACTTTTGGCACAGCGCGCAAGATTGGTAGATGGAGAAATGCCAAACCTGCTTACTGAAATTAAACCTCCGGAGCTTGCCGCAGCTGTCAGTTATGCCATTTTATCAAAAGGAAAACGCATCAGGCCCGCTCTTGTTACACTTGCCAGTGAAGCTGTTGGCGGTACAGCGGAAAAAGCCTGTTTTGCAGCGGCATCCATCGAATTGATCCATTCCTCATCACTGGTGCTGGATGATGTGATCGATAAATCAGAAAAAAGGCGCGGTAGATCCACGGTGCATACCCTGTGGGGCAATGATATGGCTTTGCTGACCGTACAGATCCTTGCCGCACTTTCATTAAAGATAGCAGCACGAGACCCCAGGCTCATTCATGCCATTGCAGATTCACTTTTCTATATGGGTGAAGGCGAAGCGATGGAGCTTGTAGATTTTGCAAGGGATAAAAAGAGCTATCTTGATCTTGCATTCAGGAAAACAGGTTCACTTTTCAGCTCGGCTGCAGAGGTTGGTGCTCTTGTGGGTGGGGGAGATGAGTCGCAGATAGAAAATCTTAAAAAGTTCGGGAATCACATAGGGCTTGCTTTCCAGATACGCGATGACATACTTGATTGCATCTCAAGGGAAGAGGATCTGGGAAAACCTGTAAAGAAAGACCTTTTCATGGGAAGGCCATCCATTGTGCTGCTTGATGCCATTAATGCAGGGATATCAATTGAAAGAATGATGAAATGCAATAACGGCGAACTTATGCATCTTGTCTGCGATTCCATTGAGAACGCCAAAAATGTGGCGATAGAAGAGATCGGTCATGCAAAAAGCCATATTGAAAGCCTTGATGACAGCTATGCCAAAACAAAGCTGAATGAACTGGGCGAATTTATAATAACCCGCAATAAGTGACACATGGAAAAAGATCGTAGCGGCTCTTTTTTTAATTTCCTTCCTGAAGGATGCCGTTTATGCTATCAGGGGGCAAAAATGGTTCTTTTCGTTACAGGATTATGCGGGAAGAATTGTTTTTACTGTCCTGTTTCGAATGAACGGCGAGAAAAGGATAAAGTGTTTGCAAATGAAAGGCCTGTTAGCAGGGATGAAGATCTTATAGAAGAAGCCATTTCAATGGACGCCCTTGGAACAGGCATAACAGGCGGGGAGCCGCTCCTGAGATTGGAGCGTGTAATTCATTATATAGAACTTTTAAAAAATAAATTCGGGAAGTCACATCATATTCACTTATATACAGCTCTTGCCCCAAATAAAGAGATACTTGAATCTTTAAGGAGAGCGGGTCTTGATGAAATAAGGTTTCATCCCCCCCAGAACCTGCTGCCGGATATCGGCCGTATATATTACAGAGAATCGATCACGCAGGCACATAACCTGGATATTTCCGCAGGTATTGAAATCCCTGCAATATCGTGCGATACTGACGGAGTAATATCATTATTAAAAGAAGTTGATGGTTTCCTGAACCTGAACGAGCTTGAGTTTTCAGAAACAAATTTTTCTGAACTTAAGAAACGGGGATTTATACCTGTTAACGATACCTCTTCTGCGGCTCTTGGAAGTAAGGAAGCGGCAGAGTCCTGGAACTATGAAAAGATGCATTTTTGTTCTTCAAGATTCAAGGATGCAATACAGCTCAAGGAAAGATTTAAACGAATAGCTAAAAAATCCGCCAGGTATTTCGATGCGATCACGGGCGATGGGACACTAATATATGGTGTTATTGAAGGAGACTGTGCGAACCTCTTGAAAGAAGCAGGTGCACAGGAGGAAATGTTCGTTGATAAACATGGTACTGTTGATACGGCCTGGTGGATAGCACAGAACCTTGCAGATGAATTGAAAAAGATCGGATGCAAAGTATCGGTCATTGAAAGATATCCCATGAAAAACGGCTTGATCGTGGAAAGTACTCCGCTTTGATACATGGAAAGGTATAAACTCTAAAAATTAAATACTGAGAATTGATGGTTGTACTTAACGGAAAAGAAAACGATGCTATAAAAACAAGACTCGTAAAATACCTGGTGAGAGATGAAACCGGCATCAGAAAGTCAGTCTTGAAATTGTTTCTTGATGAGAAAGCCTATACCACACAGAACGTATTTGACCTTCTTAAGAAACAGGGGTTCGATGTTAATTACAGGGGAATTTCAGCCATGGTCGGTCTTATGAATACAAGGCTTGGCATCTTGAGAATAGATGTAACAGGCGACCATAATGTCTATTCACTCAAAGATGAGTATAAAAAAAGTGTTAAAGCCACGATGGAAAATTATTAGTTTATCCGTGATAGTAAGTCGGCTCTTCTTTTTTCTTCTGCGCCTGCTGGAAATTGATCACGGGAATGGGCATCGATGGCGGAAGACCCAGTGATTTTGAAAGCAATAGTGCAAGAGGTGCAAGATTTGCTACCATTGTATTTGCAAGCTCGTTCTGGATATCACCCGGCGCTTTTCCTGAGTCCCATTTTTCTTTCAGGGCCTTGAGGTCTTCATCGCTGTAATAATCCGTTACACCCTCAAACCTGATATGGCCGATATTGGGGCTAAGATAATTGATGGCGAAACTGTACTCAATCCTTAACACCGATTTTTCCCCGAAGGGGGTATTCTGGGAAACCAATGATGGGTTTTTAAGATTTACATCATAATTTATATTGATATTCTTGTATTTTCGAATATCCTCAGCGGTTGAATAAACCTTGGATTCCACATTTGTAAGCTGGAAGTTCAAAATCATGTTTTCTCATGTTATTATACTTTCATGGGATAATAAATTATTCCTATTGGTGAGGTGGAGAGTAAGATTTATTAATATGTTTTTTCATAATAGACAACAGTGAAGGATTTGGTTCAAGATATAATTTTCCTTAAAGGCATGCCGATTCAATTTTATATAATATATTGTTAATATTATTTACTAAAATATACTCAAATATGCTAAAATATTTATGATAATTTTTAACAACAAACCGGAGGATGAATCTTGAAGTATTGTGTTGATTGCAGATACTTCTCAACAAAAGTAAAAGGAAGCAATAGGGAGCAATATGATGGTTCTTGCACCAGGATGAAAAAAAATGTATATGAGACAAATCTTGGATGCAAGGATTTCAATGAAGAACGTATTTAGGCATAATTGAGTCAGCTTCTGGCGATCGGTGTTTTTTTATTTACTTATGCACTGGTAGTCATAAAGCCGAAAAAAATCAATGAAGCCAATGCTGCTCTAATTGGTGCGATCCTTGCTGTAATATTCTTGCTCAAGCCCCATCATGTACTCGAAGCTGTTGGTATTTCAACACAGGAAATGCCAGTACCTCTTGTGAATACATGGAACGTGGTCGTAATTCTTATGACCCTGATGATAATCTCAAGCCTTCTTGACGATTACGGGTTCTTCGAATATTGTGCAAGGAAGGCGATAAATGCCTCAGGAAACAGCGGACGGATGCTATTTTTATACACATACCTTGTTGTTTCATTTATAGCGCTTTTTGCAGGAAATGATGTTGTCATCCTTACTACAACTCCCATTATTCTGATTTTCTGCAAGAATGCCAGGATCAATCCTAAGCCGTACATGTATGCATCTTTTTTTGCAGCAAATACTTTTTCAATGCCGCTTTATATCGGAAATCTTACCAACATACTTATAGGAGATAGTTTCGGGCTCGATTATTTCGAATTTACAAAATATATGTTTCTTCCCACTATTGCAGCAGCCGCTGTAAATTATCATTTATTAAAATATATATTCAGAAAACAAATACATGGAAATTTTAATTATAAAAATAATTCCGAAGCAATCATAAAAAACAGATCGCTGGTAACCCTTGGACTTTCAGTCCTGCTTGGCGTCATTATTTTTGGAGGCATTGCAAACTATTATGGAGTACCGATATCCTTTGTAACATTAACCGGCGCTCTGGTTCTACTGGTTTCCGAGGGAAGAATTGCATACAGGCTAGGCAGGATATCATGGAATGTTGTGATTTTTGTTATCGGGCTTTTCATTGTGGTAAAGAGCCTTGATGTGAGCGGAGTAAATAACAGGATAGGCGAAATGGTATTTTCAGGTATGAACAGTAATATTTTCATAGCCACGTATTCCGTATCGCTCTTATCTGCCTTTATGTGCAATCTTGTGAATAATATTCCAATGACAGTCATGATGCTTTCAATTATCCGGCAAGCAGATCTGTCCCCGGCGATGAATATAGCAATGGGTTATTCTCTTGTCATTGGTTCGAATATGGGCGCTAATTTTACTACGTTCGGTGCGCTTGCCGGGATACTCTGGCTTGAAAGCGCCCGGCGATACGGATGGAATACTACAATAACGGACCTTCTTAAAATCGGGTTGTTTGTAACACCTATAGCTATCCTGGTGTCAAGTATAGTGCTTGCAATAGAATTGTCGCTCTAACAGTAATTATATATCTTTCTGAGTGGTACTCAAACCCTAATTAAGGTGATATTATGAATTTTATAGTCAAAGGAAATTTCAAAGCAGGAAAAAAATGGGAACCATTCACAAAAAAAATAACAACTTTAAATAAGAAACTGGCATTGGAAAAGACATATTCCCTTATTGGAAGTGAACACGGGTTAAGACGCAATCTTATTAAGATAAATTCAGCAGACGAGGCTAAAGAATGAGTGGTGTATTGAATAAGCAGCAGCTAGCAGAATTATCAGAGAAGCACCAGGTCTACCAGTACCAGGCTGAATCCGTTGCCCAGCAGATAAATATGGTTAAAATAACCATTAAGGATGTGGAAACCGCATTGACCACAATTACAGCTTTAAAGGACGAAAGCCCGGGGGTAGAAACACTTGTGCCGATTGGTTTTAGTTCATTCGTGAAAGCAAATCTGGCAAATACCGACACTATTGTTGTTGGAATCGGGGCGGGAGTAAGCGTAGAGAAAAAAATAGACGATGCCAGATCATTTCTTGAAAAAAGAAAAGATGAACTTACAAAATATTACGAGCAGCTGAACAACACAATAGCAAAGCTTGGCCAGGAGCTCCAAAATATCGAAAAAATAGTTCAAAAGCACCAGCAGTCCCAGCAGCCGATGCGGGCTGAATAATTACATATGTTTGATAAGTTAAAAGAGAAACTTGGCGGTTTTAAGAAGGTACTTGGAGGAGTTTTAGAAACTAAAGAGAAAGAATCCATAAAAACAGAACCCGTAAAAACAGAGCCTGTAAAGGATGAAACCGTTAAGTCTGAGATCAAAACTCCTGAGCCTGCGGTACCGCCGAAAGCTCCTGAAAAATTCGGTATACTGGGTAAGATAAAAGCTGCGGTTATTGAACGGGAATTCATAATAGAAGAAAGCAGCATAAAAGATGTCCTGTGGGATCTTGAGTTGGGTCTTCTTGAGAGCGATGTAGCGCTTCCGGTTGCTGAAAAAATAGTTGATTCGATAAAACTTGAGTTGGTGGGAACAAGGAGAAAAATCGGCTCCGATACGGGTAAGATCGTCGAGGATGCGCTTAAAAAAGCCATACTTAAAGTCATTTCGGTAGATTCTTTTGATTTTGATGAGTTCGTCAAGAAAGCCAACAAGCCTGTAAGCATTGTTTTTGTCGGAGTGAACGGAACAGGCAAGACTACAACTATTGCAAAAATGGCAGAACGCTTCAAATCGCAGGATTACTCGGTTGTTATCGCAGCAGGTGATACATTCCGTGCCGGTGCTATTGAACAAATAGACAGGCATGCGCAGGCTCTTGGGATAAAGATCATCAAGCACCAGGAAGGCTCTGACCCGGCTGCCATAATATATGATGCGATACAGTTCGCAAAGGCAAAGCATCAGGATATTGTGCTTGCAGATACGGCAGGAAGGATGCACACGAACATAAACCTGATGGACCAGTTAAAAAAGGTATGCAGGGTTAACAATCCTGACCTTATTATCTTCGTTGATGAGGCTATTGCAGGTAACGATGCTGTTGAGCGCGCAAACCTGTTCAACAAAGCTGTGCCATTCAATGGAAGCATTCTGACAAAAGCGGATGCTGATTCAAAAGGCGGCGCAGCGATATCAATATCTTATACGACTGGAAAGCCAATATTGTTCCTTGGGATAGGACAGACCTATAAGGATCTTGTCAAGTTCGATCCGCAGTGGTTGATCACAAGGTTATTTGATTGATTTTATGGAGGAAACATGGTTCAAGAAACATCTAATGGGAAATTGTACACGCTGTTGATCGTTCTTTCAATAGCTATCGTTATAATCGCAGCAGGATTCTACTCCTTTGTTGTTGCTGGTGCAGGTGTAAAATTATTAAATATTACCGCTTCCCCCGAACAAAGGTGGCTTTCCGTTTCCGGATATGCATCAACATCTGTAATACCCGACACCGCATCTATAAGTATTGGCATTATTACCCAGGCAGCGACAGCTAAAGAAGCCTCAGATAAGAATGCTGCATCGATGAATGCTATAATCAGTGCCATTAAAAATCTGGGAATCCCGGATAAGGATATTCGAACGTCCTTCATATCCATACAGCCTGAATACAACTATTCCGGAAATGGGCGTTCGCCAGCCATAGTGGGTTACTCGGCTTCCAATAATGTACAGATAACTACGATGACGCTTGAAAAGCTCAGCGATATTGCGGACAAGTCCGTATCCGCGGGTGCTAATCAGGTCAGCGGCATATCATTTATGGTATCCGAAGAAAAACAAAAGCAAATTAGCGATGAATTGCTGTCAAATGCGGTGAATGATGCGCAAAGTAAGGCTACAAAGCTTGCAAAAGACCTGAATGTAAGGATAGTTGATGTAAAAACATCTTCGATCAATGAAGGCGCACAACCCTTTCCAGTTATACAGTCAACTGCAGAAAAAGCGGCAATTCCGATACAACCGGGAGAGTCCAGAGTTACGTTATCCGTGCAAATGACATATATAATCGAATAGCAGGTTGAAATTGCAAAAAGCTTTCAACAATCTGGTACGGAATGAATATTATATCCGTGATAACAATGGGTATATTTTAGGATTTGCAGAACATAACCAGAAATATTATGAAAAATATAGATAAGAACAAAAGGGTTTGCCCTGTTGAGCATGCGGGAAGTCTTGATAACATTTTTCGGAAGTGGCTTCATAATCCAGACAAACTGCTGAAGAATTATGTGAAAGATGGAATTACAGCCCTTGATGTTGGATGTGGCCCGGGACTGTTTTCAATAGAGATGGCTGCCATGGTCGGAAAGAACGGAAGGGTTATCGCGGCAGATCTACAGGAAGGCATGTTGAAAAAATTAAAAAACAAGATATCGTCATAGAACCCAAATTCCATGTTTCCAAAAATGATTTTGAAGAGACGTTAAAAATCGCGCAAGAGGCAGGATTAAAACCATGCAAAAGGGAAAAAGTGTTTTTTAGCAGTGCAATTGTTTTAGTAAATGAGAATAATGATAAATAAAATTTCACTTATAGCACCCTGCGATAATTTGAAACATTTGGATAAAAGATACCGAACCAAATATAATATGGGCATGATTGAGAACAAATTTCACTCAATTACCGGACAACCTGTTTGGCATGAGGTAGTTCACTTATTTCCTTCATTAACGGATGTTCTGAAAAACGATCTAATGCCATGATAAATTCACAACCCGGGTTCAATCGCATTAATTCAATTAAATTCCGGAGAGCAACAGTCAATGATTCATAATCCGGGTCATCTGTCACTTCAGCATTAAAAGGAAATGTTTCCTTCAGTTCCAATGGGTATGGGCCAAAGGGGGGTTTAAAATCAAATACCCAATCAAACTCATCTTCATTTTCAATTCTTCTATTCCTGACAAGAACTTTACCTTTGATATTCAAATTCTTGAGTTTGTTCCTGTGCCTCATTACTTCCGGCCTTTGCGATGATTCCGGTCCGCTGTAGAAGAAGGTTGACCTTGATAAAGGCTGGATTTTCTCGATCCATCCTGAATGCTCTGATAGGGCTCTCTTTAGTCCGGATAACAATTGAGGGTGCGCCCTGCACCGATATTCCACAAGTTCCCAGAGATTCCCCTCCTGTATTGCCTGTCTCACTTCCCGTATTTCCTCGAATGTCACATAGAGATTATGGCGTGCCAGTAACTCTTCACGCTGCTCGCTTTCAAGCAATTCCCGGGCATTTAGAGAACTGCATATCGGGCAGGAACAGGGCAGATATTGCAGCTGGTCTAAATGATAGGTACCCCGTACGGTCATGTATCTGCCATCCTTGGCATAAAGGGCATAGGATGCAGAATCGAATAGATCACAGCCCAAGGCAACTGCAAGAGAAAACATCATTGGGTGCCCGGCCCCGAAAAGATGCACCGGTGCAGCCGGTGATATCCCTTTTTTTGAGGCAACGATAACATCCACAAGTTCGGAATAACGGTATGATTCCATAAGAGGTACGACTGCACCAAGGGGATAAATATCAAAATCCAGCCGGCTCAACTCGCGCGCAGTTCTCTCGCGCAGGTCAGGAAATGTTGAGCCCTGGACCGGAGCAGCAAGCAGCATATCTTTTTTCAACCCCAGAGCCTCTTTTTCCCGAATCAGGGTCTGTTCAAGTTCAGCCTCGGCGCGAATTCTTGAAACATCAGGAGGTGTAGGTATATCAAGAGGCACACCGATATCAGAGCCGATATTCTGCTGGAACTCAATTATCTCTTTATTATTTACCTCCAGTTCCCCGTATATCGATAACTGGTATGATCCCGAATCTGTCATTATAGGCCCGTCAAACCCGATAAGTGAATGCAATCCATCCATGAGGGCGCGTTCCCTCAGTTCAGGTCTTCGGTAAATTATGTATGAGTTCGTAATGATAACCTGGGCGCCGAGTTTTTTAAGTTCCGAAGGCTTGATTGTCTGGATATTGGGATTGACAACAGGCATAATAGTCGGAGTCTCAATAATCCCGTGACGGGTTTCAAGCCGTCCGGTACGACCGGCACAATCCTTATGGAGAATTTCAAAAATAGGAGGCATTATAGCCTGAGATTAATCTCAACAATATTGTTTATATTATCCGTTATCTATTATTCCGTTTTGCCAGAAGAGCAAATGCAAACAATCCCAGCAAAGATGAAACAATCTCGAACCCCGGAGACTTTGGAGTTTCCGTAGCCTCTGTAGTTTCCGTAGCTTCTGTAGTTTCCATAGCTTCTGTAGTTTCTGTAATCGTTACTGTAGTAGCTATCGAGGTTGCTGCCGGGGTCGATATGGCCGTTGGCATAACAGTTTGATTTGCAGCTGGAGGTGCCCCTATGGCTATCAGGGCTGCACTGGCATTGGTAGCGTGGTTAGGCTGGTTTTCGAATAATATCCCGTAAGGTGTGCGCGACCCGCCGCCTGTAGCATTAACATGGCAGGTTTCACATGAACCATTACCATAAACCGTGTTAAGATCTGTAAGATACTGGGGCAGTGCAAGAGATGCTGGCGCTCCTGAAAGAATTACTATAGCTAACAAAAGCAATACATTTACTGTTTTCTTATTCATAGATAACATCACCCTCTTTTATATATTAGTAATATTGTTGCATTTCATGTTGCAGGGGATAATAAATGAATCGTTATTAATCCTGATAATATTTCCTAAAAATATCTTCGATTTGACCGTTAAATCAATCTAAATACCGTGCAAATACCTCTTCATACAGTTTTTTCATATTATCCTGTGTTTTGGGTAAAACAGGAAAGCCCTGGTATTCTTTTGCAGTTTCAATATCATTAATAAGTTTTAACCTGTACTGACTTTTGGAATAAAACCACTTTTGCTCATTGTAATACTGTGACAGGTACTCCTGTTCGGTTTGACCCGGTGTGGGAATAAAAACACCATGTTTTTTCCCAAGTTCCGCTATATCCATCATTGTTGTGTAACCCGACCTGCTTATTATGAATTTTGCACGGTTCATGAGTACGATCTTTTTTTCCTCAGTAACATACGATTTTACAGTAGTATGCTCATCGAGCTTTTTTTCGAAATTATCCTGGGGCCGCCCCAGAAGCACCATTTTTTCACCGGGAAGCTCCTGCACCTGCCCGAGGATTATCTCCTCCAGTTTTGTTCGCTGCGGTTCAGGACCGGAAATAATTATCAGAAAATCAAGATCTTCGGGTATATCCATTTTCCGGGAGCTCGATAATATTCCTGCATAGTATGCTTTCATATTTGTTGCTTTCCGGGTTGATCTGCACAATTTCCCACTCAGGCAATTACCATTATCGAGGGGACTGTTGGAAGGAACAATCACATGATCGAATTTTTTATGGAAATATTCATTGATGTATTGAGAAGCAGTCTCTGCAGGCCTGATATAATAAGGGACGCTAAAGCGCAGCTGGTGCGAAATAAAAAACGATGGGATATTTTTTGAATATACACCAAGCCGGTTGTCGCTGATGACAGCATCGTATTTTTTCTCTGAAAGGAGATGATCTGTCCTCTTTTTCTCATCGACAAGCGCTTTTGCCATAAATGGAATATTTGCGAGAAATTTTGGCAGGAAATACCGTGTCGAACTGTACGGTACAGGATAGTCCTCAAAATAGATGAATTCACAGTCCGGAAATTCTCTTTTCAATAAATGAAAGGCTCCCCGGCTCGTTGCAATGGTTACCTCATGGTCCCGGTCCATAAGTTCTCTGATTATGGGGATATCCCTTGTCGCATGACCCAGGCCCCAGGATAATGGACTTATTAATATGTGCGCCAATTTGGATTATCTCCCGTTATTACCACCATAGCGGTGCATCTCTCTCCAGATTCTCAGTCCTTTGTGCTTCAGCACTCTATCGCCAATAAGGGTACAAACAACAGATAGTGGTGAAAACGAATATACGATAGAACCTATCAAATATGGCATTTTTCGTGAATTTCTTACCCTGGATATGCTGGCAGACATGGGACAATCCACATCATTCAACTTCAGGATTGTCTTTGAAGATTGAAATGCTATTCTCATACTATAATTGACGAAATCCATAAGAGATGTTACTTTTCCACCATAAATTGTTTTTTTATATTTTATGCTGGCTCTTAGATCTTCCTGAGAACTCCCATTAAATAAGGTATAACCGTTTCCTATCATGAAACTTGCATGCGCATCACTTCCGCCAAGCTTTGCATGCCCATTACAATTTTTTAGCGCAAGAGCGTTTGAGTATCCATCCCTGTGCAATGAGTTGAATACTTCTATACCGTCAAATTTTAATGTGTTTATTTTTTTACCAACACATTCACAATATGCGCTATAAGGATGTGCGGCAATGGCTATCCCATCTTGCTCATGTATCTGTTCTATTGTTTCTTCTGCACTTAGCCCCGGATCTACTTGCTCTTGAAGGAATAATCCCAATATTTCCCCCGAGTTAGAAGATATCTCTTCCCCAACGACTACCATTTCCTTATTGTACTTCCGGGCTTCAAGCGCACCTTTGATAGTGTTGTGATCAGTTATACAAAGAGAACTAAGCCCTAATTTTTCAGCAACCTTGATTGAAGTTCTTGGAGTAGTCACACTGTCAGGGAATGATAAGAATTTATATTTCGAGAAACCCGAATACATAGTGTGAGTATGGATATCCGTGATACCTATTTCTTGCATGTTTTACCCCCTGCTTATAATATTAGCTCTGATTGTATATAGTCTTAGTTAATATTTTGGAGTATGCATATGTTTTTCCTATTTTAAAATAAATATTTCACCATCTACAAAAAGCTCCGGTTTCTTGATAATCCCATCAAGGTGAATTCCTGCTATTACGTCCCCCCCGAACCCGCTGTTATCCCCGAGTGCTATATGCACCGTACCTTTGACTTTTTCATCCTCAAGCACATTCCCGATAAGCTTGGCTTCCGGATTGATGCCTATACCGAATTCTGCGATATTTCGCGCCTTTTCTCCCACTGTATCAAGTTTTGATTTCAATGTCTGTGCATGCTTGCCCCTGATATCCGTCACATACCTGTTTTTTACTGTAAATTCAAGGGGAGAATCAAGAATTCCAAAACTGCCCATGGAACCATCTACAATGAAAACGCCGTCTGCATCTTTTGGGGCGATATATAGTTCTCCGGCGGGAAGATTGCTGCTGCATCCGGGTTCATGACATATTCCCGTATCCATGCGCCATTTGCATCCCTCAAGGTCAAATATGATATCTGTTCCCAAATCTGTAACCACCCTGATTTTTTTTACATTTTCGAGTTTTTTATTCAATAAAATAGCGGTTTCCATGATCTTATTGTAGTCGGCGGTCATAGCGCCCTGTGCCATCATCTTTTCAGTGATGCCTGGCATGGAAGCAACTCTTGCCCCGGCTTTGCATGCATTGATCTTTGCCTGGGTATGGGTGAGGGAAAATGTTGTGGGGGCAATTACCACATCTGAGTTTTTCATTGCTTCGGCTATGGGCAGGGGTATTTCTTCACCATGGTGAGTCCGTGGAAGCATTGTCATCAGGATAACTTCACAGCCAAGGGTTTTAGCTGTATCGAATAAACTCTTTCCTATCGAAGCAGGTGTGGAAGTATCAACGACTATCAGCACTTTTTCTTTGCGTTTCACGCCGTAGCATTCCATTACTTTATTTGCGCCCAGACTTATCATTTGTGCTTAATTTATCATTCATTGCTTATGAATCTGATTCACAATTATTCATAAATCATAGATGATAATTGATAAAAAATAGTTATAAAGCCTATTTATATTTTTCTCGGATCCTTTATCTCCCCGTACAGCGCGCTTGCAGCCGCAGTCGCGGGAGATGACAGATAAACAAAAGCATCAGGGCTTCCCTGCCTGCCCTTGAAATTCCTGTTCGATGTCGATAGTCCGACCTCACCCTTGCCAAGAAGCCCGAATGAGCCGCCCATGCATGGTCCGCAGCACGGCGATTCTACGATAGCTCCCGCTTCCATGAACTGCTCTACATATCCGGCGCGAAGAGTCTTCATGTATTCGGTATGCGACGCCGGGATTATCAGCAGGCGTACTCCTTTTGCCACTTTCTCGCCGTTCATGATCTTTGCAACTATTTCGATATCCTCGAACCGTCCGTTAGTGCATGAGCCCACGAATACCTGGTTGATCTTTGTTCCTTCAACTTCTTCAACGGATTTCACATTATCAACATTATGGGGACAGGCTACCTGCGGGGAGAGGTCGCTGACATCATATTGTTTGGTATCCGCAAATGATGCGTCATCATCGCTCTTCCACATGGGGTCAAACTTAAAACCTGGTATCCTTTCCAGCAGGTATTTTTCAGTGGTTCTATCTGCTTCAATGATCCCTGCTTTTCCGCCCATTTCTATTGCCATATTGGACATGGTCATCCTGCCCGGAATATCCATACTTCTGACAGTTGAACCGCAAAATTCAGAAGTCATATAACGTGCCCCCTCGACACCGACATCACCGATAAGATGCAGTATGACATCTTTCGGGTAAACACATCTTGGCAGCTTTCCCTCGATCTTAAATCTCAGGGTCTGAGGCACACGAAACCAGAGCTTCCCGGTCGCAAAGACAAACGCCATATCGGTGCTTCCTATCCCTGTGGAAAAAGCTCCAAGGGCGCCGTAGGCGCATGTGTGGGAATCAGAACCCACAATGAGATACCCGGGTCTTACATGACCTTTCTCAGGCATCACCTGGTGGCATACGCCCTCAAAAACATCATAATTCAGGATTCCCTGTTCGTTTGCGAACTGCCGGAGGAAAATATGGTTTGCAGCCGCATTCAATGAATCCGCAGGTACCTGGTGGTCAAAAAGGATCACGATTTTATCCGCGTCCCATACTTTTTGATTTTTCTTGCCTTTTACTATCTCCCTGAATCCCTCAACTGCAAGCGGACCTGTAATATCATGTGTCATGGCGCAATCTATGTTTGCGAGTACAAAATCCCCCGCTTTCACTTTCTTACCGCAAGCTTTACTGAAAATTTTTTCTGAAATCGTTTGTGCTTCGAAGCCATGTTCCATGAAGCCTTAATGAGAGCGTGGAATTATTTAATCTTTTGGTGATTTGAGGCATCACAACTTTAAGTGTAAATTTGGTTTACCGAAAAATGTTAATAATACAAAGAATACTAATATTACATAAATGGAGCTTAAAATCAACTGGAATCATAAAAGATGTAAGCATGCAATCGAGCGTATGTGGCTTCGAGGGGTCTCTATGGATGAAGTAAAAGATGCCATTGTCAAAGGAAAGAAATCTAAGCAAACAAATACGGGTTTAATAGAGGCATTCTACAGATTCTTCAGTGTAGTGTATGATGAACAAATACTGAAAAGCAAAGAGATGAGAAAGATATATCCAGTTACTGTAAAACTGTGGTGATAATATGAATGAAGAAATTCCTTATAAATGCAGTTGCGGTGGAGATTTGAAAAAGGCAAAAGTTAAAGTAGAGTTCTTCGGTATTGATTTCGGATTGAGGGATGCGGAAGTTTGTACTTTGTGCGGATCAGAGTATCTTGACCAAGATACAATGAAGAATATTGAAACCGAAGTCAAAAAGAAGGGTATCTTCGGATTGGAACGAAAGGTATCTGTTACAAAGTCTGGAAATTCGTTAGTGATACGTATACCTCCGGAAATTGCGGAATTCCTTGGCATCCATTATAAAACCGTAGTCCAGCTTTTCCCAGTAGATAAGGATAAATTAGAAATCAAAGTTGTAAGCTGAATAAAGGATCAAGAAGGAGATAAAAAATGGATGGAAAATCACTGGACATAACCCAAGAAAGGCTAAATAAGCTGAAGGAGATCCTGCCCGAAATATTCACTGAAGGCAAAATCGACTGGGAAAAACTGCAAGCCTCCCTGGGTGAGAATATTGAATTCAAAAATGAACGTTATGTTCTGAACTGGGCGGGTAAATCCGATGCTTTCCGGGTGTTACAGTCTCCAACCACTGCAACTCTTGTGCCGTGCAAGGAAGAATCAGTTGGTTTTGATGAGACCGAAAATATCTTTATCGAAGGCGAAAACCTTGAAGTTCTGAAAGTTTTGCAGAAGTCCTATTTTGGCAAGATCAAGATGATCTATATCGATCCTCCCTACAATACGGGCAACGACAAGTTCATCTATCCCGACAAATTCTCTGAAACCAGAGATGAATATCTGAGCCGTATTGGCGACAGGGACGAAACAGGATATATGACCCGTGAAGGGCTTTTCCGCACAAACAGCAAGGACGGCGGGCATTATCATTCCAACTGGCTTTCTATGATGTATCCCAGGCTGTTCCTGGCAAGGAATCTACTGCGGGAAGACGGAGTGATTTTTGTCAGCATTGATGATAATGAAGTGCATAATGTACGGCTAATGATGAATGAAGTATTTGGGGAGGAGAATTTTATTGGACAATTTATTTGGAAAAGAAGAACCCCTTCAGCTTTAGATGAGAAAAATATCTAAACAGATCATGAATATGCTGTGACTTACAGTCGTGAGAATTTTATTCAACTTATCGGAAAGGCCAAAGACTACAAAAACTATAGTAATCCAGATAATGATCCAAACGGCGATTGGATGATAGACAATCCGACAGTTGGAATGACAAAAGAGCAAAGGCCAAATCAATTTTATAACTTAATTGATCCAACAACTGGAAATGTTTTTTCCCCAAATCCTAACAGGGTGTGGGCATGGATACCAAAGACAATGAACAAATTAATCAAGAAAGGGCGAATTATATTTCCAAAGGATACAACAAAAAAACCACTGTTCAAAAGGTATAAAAAAGATTTAAAAACAAGTCATAATCCATTATCAACAATATTGGTTGATGAAGTTGGAATAAATGCCGAAGCTACAAAACTGTTGCAAAAAATGTTTGATGGCAAAATTTTTGATTATTCCAAACCTCTATCTTTGCTAAAAACCATTATTAAATATTCAATCTCAAACGATGACATCATCCTTGACTTTTTTGCAGGTTCTGCCACCACTGCCCACGCTATCCTCGATTTGAATATAGAAGACGGTGGCAACCGTAAATTTATCATGGTTCAGCTTCCTGAAAAATGCGATGAAGAGAGTGAAGCATTTAAGGCAGGGTATAAAACCATTGCTGATATCGGCAAAGAGCGTATTCGTCGTGTAATTAAAAATATTAAAGCGGAACAACAAAATAGACTGGACATAGATGGAAATGCAGGTAAGCAGGACTTAGGCTTCAAGGTCTTTAAGCTTCAGGAATCTAACTTTAAGATATGGCGCTTTGATGTGAAAACCGAAGAAGAACTTTATACGCAGCTCACACTGCATACCGATCCTGTGAATGAAAACGCCAAAATCGAGAATACCCTCTATGAATTGCTCTTGAAATCTGGCGTTCTGCTGACTGCAAGGATTGAGAAAAAGGATGGTTATTATCGTGTGAATAACGGCGAAATAATCCTGATTTTAAAGCGGATCGATGAAGGGATTGTCAAAGCGGTTATTTCTGAAAAACCGAAAAAGGTCATTACCCTTGATCGTCTTTTCAAAAAAAATGACCAGTTAAAAACTAACACCGCATTACAGATGAAGGATTCTGAAATTGATTTCAGGGTAGTGTAAAAATGAAACTCAATTTTGACCCGAACCAGCAATATCAGCTTGATGCCATCAATGCTATTGTCAGGATCTTTGAAGGTCAGCCGCTGAATCATGGCGACTTTGGCTTCACAATCGACAGCATGAACACCATAATACCAGTGGGCGGCGTGGGTAACCAGTTAACCATCAGTAATGACCAGATATTGACGAACGTGCAAGCTGTGCAGAAAGAAAATGAAATTTCCATCTCTTCTGAACTGGATGGAATGCACTTTTCTATTGAAATGGAAACCGGCACTGGCAAAACCTATGTGTATCTCAGGACTATCTATGAATTGAATAAAAAATATGGATTCAAAAAATTTGTTATTGTTGTTCCCTCTGTTGCTATCCGTGAAGGCGTGTTAAAAAATCTTGAGATTACATTTGACCATTTTCAAAACATTTATGATAAGACTCCGGCAAACTTTGGGGTTTATGATTCAAAGCTAATGACAAACTGACAGGTAAAAAACCGGTGGAGTTCATTCAGGCGACTCGTCCTATTGTGATAGTGGATGAACCGCAGAACATGGAAACAGAACTCAGGAAAAGAGCCATTGAGAACCTGAACCCGTTATGCACTTTACGTTATTCAGCGACCCACATCAAGCGATATAACATGGTTTACAGCCTTGATCCTGTAAAGGCGTATGACCTTGGATTGGTAAAACAGATAGAAGTGGATTCTATTGTTACTGAAAACGATTTCAATGAAGCCTTTGTAAGTCTGGAAAGTGTAAATGCCACCAAAACCCGTACATCAGCAAAAATAAAGTTAGACGTGAACACAAATGAAGGCATAAAGCGAAAAGCAGTTTCGGCAAAAGTTGGGGATGACCTGTATGAACTTTCCGGTAAAAGAGAGATTTACAAAAACGGCTATATCATTAACGGAATTGATGTAGCGGATGGCTTTATCGAATTTTCAAACGGTAAAATGCTCTATAGGGGTGATGCCTTAGGCGGTCTTATCGATGAAGTGATGAAAGTTCAAATCAAAAAAACGGTTGAAGAACATTTCCAGAAAGAGAAAAAACTTAAAAGCAAAGGGATTAAGGTTCTCTCTCTATTTTTTATTGACCGTGTTGCTAATTACCGGAACTACGATCCGGATGGATATTCCGCTCAAGGGCAAGTTTGCAGAGTGGTTCGAAGAGGCTTACCGGGAAGTTTCTGGAAAGGAAGCTTACAAAGGATTACTTCCATTTGAGATTGATGAAGTGCATAATGGTTATTTTTCAGAGGACAATAAAGGTAAATGGAAAGACACTACGGGAAAATCAGAGGCTGATAATGATACATTTATAAATTAATATGATACCACAAATATCAGTAGATTTTAATGCCAAAGATGTGCATTTTATCCTATTATGAAGGAAAATGTGAATGAAGTATTTTCTATAGTTCCTGATACAAGTGTTATCATTGACGGGAGGATAACAGCCAAATTGAAAGCAGGAGAATTCAAATCAGCCAGGGTCATAGTACCCGAAGCGCTTGTATCGGAGCTTGAGGCGCAGGCGAACCGCGGAAAAGAAACGGGTTTTAAGGGGCTTGAAGAGCTAAAGGAACTCAGTGACATGGCAAAAAGAGGGGAGATAACGCTTGAATTCGCAGGAAAACGACCCTCATTTGAGCAGATAAAACTTGCATCCGCAGGAGAAATTGATGCCATGATAAGGAGTATAGCGGTAGATAACAATGCTGTATTCATTACAAGCGACAGGGTCCAATCAGAAGTCGCGCGTGCCAAAGGATTAACAGTAGAATACTTGATACCCCTTATGGAAGAATTAAAAGCTCTCACTATCGAAGATTATTTCACGGACGATACCCTTTCGGTCCACCTGAAAGTAAATGTTCCGCCTTCTGCCAAAAAGGGCAGTGTGGGTAAACAAAAACTTGTGAAAATCCGGGAAGATGCCAGCACTGAAAAAGAACTTCATACTATTATAAGAGAACTTATAGAAAGAGCAAAACGCGATCCTGGCTCGCAGCTTGAAATAGAATATGAAGGCGTCATGGTATTCCAGATAGGGTCAATGCGAATAGCTGTAGCCCGGCCGCCGTTCTCAGACGGGATGGAAATAACAGCGGTAAGACCGATCGCACAGGTGCACCTTGAAGATTACAGGCTCAACAAAGAATTGAAAGCCAGGATTATCGAACGGCAGCGGGGTATTCTTGTGGCAGGCCCCCCAGGCGCAGGGAAATCTACATTTGCAGCAAGTGTAGCTGAGGTACTTTTCGAGCAGGGTTTTATTGTAAAAACAATGGAATCACCGCGGGACCTGCAGGTACCTGATGCAATAACACAGTATGCACCTATCCAGCGAGATATGGAAAAAACCGCGGATATCCTTCTCCTTGTGAGGCCTGATTACACCATTTATGATGAGGTCAGGAAAACAAAGGATTTCCAGGTATTTGCAGACATGAGAATGGCCGGCGTTGGGATGATTGGAGTCGTTCACGCCACAAGAGGGGTCGATGCGATACAGAGGTTGATCGGGCGTGTTGAACTGGGGATAATCCCGCAGGTAGTTGATACTGTCATTTTCATAGATAAAGGCGAAGTATCCAAAGTATATGATGTGAAATTCACCGTAAAAGTGCCGCAAGGGATGGTTGAACAGGACCTTGCAAGACCTGTGATAACAATAGCGGATTTTGAGACAGGAGCGGTCGAATATGAAATATATACATACGGTGAACAGGTAGTCGTGATGCCTGTTACAGGGGTTGAAAGGGAACGTCCCGCCACATGGGGGCTTGCTGCCAGGGAAATAGAAAAAGAATTGATGAAATATACCGGGAATAGAATTGATGTGGAGATAATGTCGGATTCAAGTGCTACGGTTTTCATGGATGAAGAAGATATAGCAGGGGTTATCGGAAAAGGCGGCAAGAATATTGACCTGATAGAGAAAAAGCTTGGTATACACCTTGATATTCGTGAGAGAAAGAAAAAAAAGTCCGCGAAACAAAGGCCAAAATCGCGTGTTTCGGAGAGCGGGATTAAAAGCTTTGTACCTGCAATTGAGCGTTCCAAGAAATATGTTATCATGACCGTGAAGGAATTATCCGGCGCAATTGTAGATGTGTATAGCGGTGATGACTATCTATTCACGGCGACGGTTGGAAGAAAGGGAGAAGTAAAGATAGGGAAGGAGGCGGAAGCGGCTTTTCGTGTCATGGAGAATCCTGCTATTATTACAATGAAATTGACTCAAGAGGATAATCTGTAGAATCATATACTTTTTTTTAATTTGAAAAATTTATTAGATGTATATTTTATTCTTTCGTTACAGCTCTTGGGGTATTTTACTTTTGAATTTATGAAATATTACTTTAAAATAAATAATATCAAATATTGAACAATAAAAAACAAAAATAATAGTTTTAATAATTTATAATTGAATTTAAAACCATTATGATCTTTGAGAACTCTCAACATGTTTATAACCAATCGTAGTGATACGAACTATTCAGGATATTCTGCATAAAATGACGTTATATTTAAACAGATTCATTCGTATATATATGATTAGTTTGTATATATACGAATGAAGTGGCTAGTAAACTTTCACTGTCCACTGTGCAGAAAATCAAATAAAGGAGGAAACAAATGAATAAGAAAACTTTGCGGATAGGAGCGCTTGCGCTATTAGTAATAGTAGGCACGATATTGATACCAGCAGCATCGTCATTACCTGCTTATGCAGGTGGTGCACCTGCTCATATTACTGCTGCAGCACCAGGATGCGCTGGTGGATGCCACAATATGCCTGTTTTCTGTGCAAGATGTCATGCATATCCATATGCTACACCCACACCCACACCCACACCTACAGTAACGGCGACACCCACACCTACACCTACAGTAACGGTGACACCCACACCTACAGTAACGGTGACACCCACACCTACAGTAACGGTGACACCCACACCTACAGTAACGGTGACACCCACACCTACGGCGACACCAGGATCTATATTCCCGCATCCGGCTGATTGGAGAAGACAGCATGGAGATTCAGTTGAGGAGCTTACTGTAAGTGCATGTACTGGTTGCCACAGTATTGACCCATTAAACAAAGGTCAAGTAGTACCTGCGCCAAACTGCTGGAATTGTCATGGCGCAAAATGGGAGGAAGACAATGCCGGCGACCATGATGGCGACCGTGACCATCATGATGGCGACCGTGACCACGATGATGACCGCGACCACGATGATGACCGCGACCACGATGGCGACCGCGACCGCGATGGTGACCGTGAACACAATGGCGGCGGCTATCGCTAAGATCAAGGCCAATTAGAACGCCAGGAAAAATGGCCTGTTGAAAGTAATAACGGGTCATTTTTATTTTTTGATATTTTCCCTGATTTATAATAAGTTCTGCGGATTTTTCATAAATTAATTTAGTGCGGTTTATTATTATTATAAGACAAGATAAACAGGATTGACAGGATAGAAGGAAATATCCTGTATATAATAAAATAAAAAAAACTCTAAGAACAGTAAGTAAGATTATATCAAGGCTACACTATACGAATATTCAGAATATTACACAACACGATTGCAAGATAGAGGGGAATCAACACCGTACGGCGGCGGATCATGCGGTACATGCCATATTGTTCCGAATGGCAGCATATCCACAAATATTAGTTTTCCAGGCAAGACAAATCAGATTTCTGATCCTTTTGTGAAAGCCGGCATGCCCCCGGGAAATGAGAATCCACCAGTCCCATGATACCTGCACTCATCCCGAGGCATATTATTAATAAAAGGCTGGCATTTAGACTATCCTATGAAATGCCAGCGGTGCGGCAAGAGCGCAATTATATACCAGAAATACTCAAACGCTCACCTGTGTAAATCTCATTTTATAGATGATGTTGAGCGAAAGATCAAGCGCGACATACGCAAATTTAAAATGGTGGGAAGAGGCGAAAAGATAGCTGTTGCGTTAAGCGGCGGCAAGGACAGCATTGCTTTATTGTATGTTCTTCATAAGATCTTCCATGACCGGCCTGATCTTGAATTTATGGCCGTTTCGATCGATGAAGGCATCAAGGGTTACCGGGAACATACGCTTGAACACGCAATAAAACTCACGAATGAACTTGGAATAAAGCATATCATCAGGTCGTTCGATGAGGAGTTCGGGACAACAATGGATATATTGGCAGCAAAAAAAGAACATGCTGCCTGCACCCTGTGCGGAGTACTCAGGAAAAATATTCTGAATAAAGCTGCACGCGAGCTCTGTGCGGATAAAATCGCTATCGGACATAATCTTGATGATGAATCACAGACGATTTTAATGAATTACATGCGGGGGGATATTGACCGGTTAAAAAGAATGCTCCCGGGGACTATCCAGAAAGGAATGGTGCCCAGGATCAAGCCGCTTCGAAGTATTCCTGAAAAAGAGGTGGCCCTTTATGGGTTTTTAAATTATCTTCCGTTAAGTACGGATGAATGCACATATGCTACTTCGGCTCTTCGAAATGAGATACGGGACATCCTGAATAATTATGAGATAAATCATCCGGGCACAAAATACTCTTTACTTGGCGGTTATGAATCAATCTCGGAATTTTTACGTCCGGCTGATACACAGATCGTATTTTGTAAAAAATGCAATGAACCCGGCAGCGAAATGATATGCAAGACATGCAGGCTGCTCGGGCGAGGATGAATATCTATCCGGTCATCAGCATTAAGATCCGGATTATTATGAATATCCATCCGATCACCACAACTATCCAGATAGCCTTTTTAGCAACTTCGGCTATTGCCAGGAATATTGTAAGTATCACAAGCATCCCGATAGCATCAACAATGGATGGTGGAATAATAATGCCCGATATATATTGAATAAGCTCAACAATTTTTGCACCTATCCAGTGTCCGATAGTGTATATGAACGAAAGTACGTTTTCCAGTAAAGTTTCTGCCATAATTTACCCTCAAGACATTAATAACAGATTATTAATATATAAGCATTATCTAAAGATTTCTGTTGAAGAGTCAGGATTCTTTTTGCTGCTTTCACTGCTTTTCTGATTCTTTCAGACCTCAGAAACAGCATAAATCGGTTAAGCCCACCACTCTTCTCGGAAACGTTCTCTATTTTCAGAAAAATTTAATATTCTTAAAAAAGGTTCAATCCTGTATTCCGTACCCTTTCGAATCATTCCTCACTAATCCTTCTGCCTCATTGATTTATGATAAATGTTCTCATCAAATCCCGCCAATTTTAAAATCCTTTTTTGATTTTTATCCAGCTATTTAGATAATTTCCAGCAATCACTTTTCTTATTTTGTACTCTCAGTGTCTTTATCACAGAAAAATACTTTTTGTAATAAATGAGGGGTACGGAATGTTCATTCAATAAACTGAAAGATTCTTAACCGATGAACCAATGTATAATGTATATATAGGTATAGGATTTATAAAATATAGCGGGAATATTGAAAAGGCGTTGCATTACTCAGAAATGGATAAAAGAATAATAGTTGTTAAAACGCTTGGTGGCAAATGTTACGGGATGGTTAAAATTTTATAAGGAGGGAAATCGAATGAAATCTAATGGACTACTAAGTATTCTAACGTTTTCAGAAAAACGCAGAGATACTCTCTTTTTATTACTTAATGAACCAAAAACATTAGCTGAGATTAAAAGTTATCTCAATATTTCTTCTCCAGAGATTCTTCCACGCATCAAAGAATTGGAAACTGAGAATCTAATTTACAAAGAAAACAAAAAGTATACTCTAACACCAATTGGAAAAGTAGTAGCCAATCTCTTTCAATCCTTTATTAATACCTTGAAAGTAATAGAGAAAAATGAAGATTTTTTAAAAGAGCATATGATAGATGATATTCCACTACATCTCCTGGAAAGAATTGGTGAGTTAGGGAATTGCAGGCTGATTGAAAAGAGAGCGGAAAATATATATGATTCGCAAATAGAGCTTTTTGAAAACGTCTCAAAATCAAAATATCTAATAGGAGTTGCAGCTGTATTTAATCCTGCTTATCCGGATTTTATTTTACAGTTAGCCAGAAAAAAGGTTTCTATGTCCTTGATCTTATCTCAAAATATCTTTGAAAAAGTTAAAGGATACAAGGATCAACTTCAACGATTTTTTGAATACAATAACAGCCTGTACGTCTTGAACGATGATGTAAAGATTGCTTTTGTGGTAACTGAGAACTTCTTTTCCCTTTCTCTTTTCCTTAAAAATGATATTTTTGATTTCCAAAGAGAACTAATAAGTTTTGATAAATCTGCTCTAAAATGGGGAGAAGAACTCTTCAACTTTTATAAAGGACGCTCCATAGAAATAAGGGGTCTGTAATTACTCAAATATTAACGGTAATAGAAATTCTCTGATTATAATGGAGTGATATATTATATGTTCTTTTATATTATTATATGATTCAGCTAAGATTTATAGAATCATCTAATATTATACGTAATAACTAATATATATCTGATTGTAAGTAAGGTGACTAACTCAAAAACGAGTATCTTAATCAAGGAGTTGGAGGATAATTTTATTCGAGGAGTGAAAGATAATGATAGTACAATCTAAATTGCATCAGTTAGTCAAAGCAGTAATCATAATATTAATTCTCAATTTTGTTATATTTTCAGTTGCCTTTGCTCAGATAAATGAGAAGAATGTTCCGCTAGGTTCAGTAGAAAAGGCAGTTTATAAGGGTACTAGATTTTTAATAAATACTCAATCAGATGAAGGATTCTGGAGCGGTTCTATACCCTCTACCCCAGGCAATACTGCAATTAATATATTGGTTCTCATTGAAAGTGGTGAAAATATAAATAATTTATCGATTCAGAAAGCGGTTGATTGGTTAATAAGCAACCAGAGACTTGATGGAGGGTGGGCACCAACCTTAAACCCTTCAGATAAAAGCAGTTTAGATATTACCTCATTAGTAATGGTATCACTATTACAGGCAGGCAAGCAAGAGGATTCAAGTTCAATTATTCATGCTAAACAATTCATTCTTCAGAATGGTGGCATCGAAAATGCCAGTTGGCTCACTAAAAGTATAATTAGTAAATATGGAGTCGTTTCAATAGATAGTTTTGATATCCCAGTTCCACTAGAAATTATTCTTTATCCGGAATTATTCGGTAAAACTGTAACATATTATCATCAATTTTACTATGTTCCTGCAGCATTAATATATTATGAATCAAAATATTCTGACGAGAATAAATCAGCGTCGCAAAAAGAAGCTATCGCTGCAGCTATAAATTGGATAAAACTTTACCAATCGCCTGATAAGACTACACTTTTCACATTAGCGTTAAGCACAGCGGGATTTAAAAAAAATTCTTCTGAAATTCAATACGGTGTGCAATGGGTGCATAAATCCCAAAGACCAGACGGCAGTTGGAGTGGAGGCAGGGGAAACATTATGATTTTTGATACGGAGTTGGCAATAATATCTTTGAGCAAAGCAGGATTAAAACCAAAAAATCACAAATATTCCCTTGAAAAAGCAAAAAATTGGCTCTTATCTCAGCAATATACATCCAAAGGACCTGGATGGTGGTATAAAGGGAGCTGGTCATGGTCATATTATGAGATACCAGATGCAGACGATACTGCATATGGCGTTTTAGCATTAATTCTTACAGGTGAGCCAGCTAACTCTCCAAGAGTGACCTATGCTCTGGATTTTCTTAAGTTTTTTCAGAACAGCGATGGTGGCTGGCCAACATTCACAAAAGAGAGTTATGGGGTAGAAGGCAGTTTAGTTGATATCACCACACACACTATTGAAGCTTTTTTAGCAGCAGGTATCAGTTCAGATGATCCTTCTATCCAAAGAGGGGCATCATATATTAAGAAAACTCAATTGGACGATGGAAGCTGGATGACCTATTGGGCCAGGAACTATACCTATGGCACATATAATGGTTTAGTTGGATTACATATTACAGGAGAAAACTCTTCTTCTCCGTATATACAAAAGGCAGTGAGCTGGCTTTACAACAATCAAAATTTAGATGGGGGATGGGGAGGTATAAAGGGTGAAAATAGCACAGCGGAAGAGACAGCATGGGCTCTTTTGGCACTTCTGACTGTTGGCGAGGAACCCAAATCACTTGAAATTCAAAAAGGCGTTAAATGGCTTATTGATACCCAAAACTCAGATGGGAGTTGGAATTATGACTACGTATTTGGTGATGACTCAACTTTTTATGCCGATCCAATGCTTCCGAATACATTTGCTATTAAAGCACTTGCTCAATATAAAGAATCAATCAAAGAAGGTAGGTGAGGTGTATGAACCAAACATGGAACTATTTATGTAACTTAATTAATACAAATGGATTTGTTTTCTTGGGATTGATTGATCCTGATAAACACTATGAAGAAAACGGTGCCAATTTGGCTTTAGCTATGGAAAAAGGTGAGGCCGATGCAATTCTTGTTGGGGGATCGACAGGTGCTGAAGGAGAGATAATTTCGGATACCATCAGGTCCATAAAGAAAAAAGTGAATATACCTGTCATAATCTTTCCTGGAAATGCAGGTGCAGTTTCTAGGTACGCAGATGCAATATATTACCTTAATATCAAAAATACTACAAGCTCTTATTGGGGATTAGAATTTCCTTTTTTAATGACTCCCTTGATAAAAAAAGCTGCTATTGAGCCAATCTCTGTGGTTTATATGTTACTTGAGCCTGGACATACTGCTGGATGGATAAGTCAAGCTTGTCCATTTCCTCGTCACAAACCGGATTTGGCAGTTATTGGAGCACTTTCTGCCGAATACGCTGGCGCTAATATGGTAGTTTTAGATTCAGGATCCGGATCGAAGTTAGATGTCCCAGCCGAATTGATATCTCGAATATCAAGTGAAATCAAAATTCCATTAATATATGCAGGCGGTATAAAAACCCCTGAACAAGCATATGCAGTAATACAAAAAGGTGCATCAGGTATTCAAGTGGGTACTGCAGCTGAGGAAAGTAAGAATGTTATTCAACTTTTTAAATCCTTAAGAGAAGCAATGAGTGATGGCTACAATGCAAGAAACGTGGAACAGTATAAATTAGATGTTCAAGTGAAAGTTGAACAACTGGTATAAGGTCGTGGAAAAATGAGCATAAAAGAGATTAGAGAGAGTAGGTGTATTGAATTATTATGTAAAAATTTTGAATATCCTATATTTATGAAAAATACTACTGGAACCAGTGATGCGGAGATAATCGATATAGGTATTGAAAATCATTATTTGGCAGTAACAATTGATGGTATTAGCGAAGACATAGATTTATTGCCAGGAATCACTGCTTGGCAGATAGGTTCAACCGCGGTAAATGTGAATTTTAGCGACCTCGCCGCTGTTGGAGCAAAGCCTGTTGGTATTTTACTTTCGTGGGATGTAAATCCAGACACAGACATCTCAGTTATGGAAGAAATAGCTAAGGGGATGAACTATGCTGCACGTTACCATGGGGGTTATATTTTGGGGGGCGATCTAAATGAAGGTAAGCGGCTTAGTTTTACTGGATGTGCATTTGGTTTGGTTAAAAAAGATAGGCTAATGACCCGTAAAGGTGCATGTACCGGAGAGGTCCTGTTAACCACAGGAAAAATAGGTGGGGCAAATGCAGCGGCAATTTCAATTGCAAAAAAAATGAAATTAAAATATACTCTAAAAGAAAGCTTACTTAAAAAAATGTACGAGCCCCTGGCACGAATAAAAGAATCATCCATAATTTCCAAATACGCTACTTCTTGTATCGATCTTAGCGATGGTTTATTTGCCGGTGTATATCAGATTATGAAGAATAACAACGTTGGAGTAGCTCTTTTTGATAATGAAGCATTTTATATGGAAGAAGCGGTTGAATTAATTAGCATGCTGGATTATCCTCGAGAAATACTAGCTGCTGGTGGAGCAGGAGACTATGAGTTGTTGTATACTGTAGATGATTCAAACCTGGGTTTATTAGAAAAAGATTTACAAAGAGAGGGTTTGGAGGCTATTCAAATAGGTAGAATTACTGAAAATAAGGCTTTCTCCATCCAAACAAGCAATGGTTTACTAGTAAAGAATCTAACATATTTTGAACAATTTAAGTATAATTTAACTAATCTTGAAGATTATTTGGAAACATTATTGGTTGAGGTGCAGGGATAAATATGCGCTTACAAGAATTAGAATCTAAAACTGAAAAAGTCGAAGATTTTCTAAAGAAATTTGTATATGAAATAAATTCTCCGCTGTTGCGAAGTGCCTGTGAACATGCTCTATTCCCAGCAGGTAAAAGAATAAGAGCAGGAATTACCTGCCTCGCATGCGAAGCAGTGGGTGGTGAAATAAAAGAAGTAATACCTTCCGCAGCTGCAATTGAGTTACTTCACAATGCTTCTCTTGTTTACGATGATATTCTCAGTGAAAACAATACGAGGCGAAATAAGCCTTCTGTATATGCATTGTACGGGAAAAATCTCGGACTGATAGTCGGTGAAACTTTGCATTCCGCAGCATTCAAATCAGTTATTTCAACCATGGATATCAAAGGTATGGATTATTTACGTGTACACAACGTTCTTAAAACAATTACTGATTATTCATTAGAAGTATGCACAGGAGTAGCAACTCAGATTAATCGCTCTTTTTCGATAATTAAGATTTTAAAAGAATTCAAAACTAATAATACACGAAACATTAAACAACATTTTACAGAAAAAGAGTATTTAGATATCATTATGGCTCGGACAGGTGTGCTGGTTGGAACCGCTACCAAAGTTGGCGCAATATTGGGAAGAGGAACCTCTTCTGAAATTGAATCCTTATGGAAATATGGCATATTTGTTGGAACAGGTTATCAGGTTATAGATGACCTATTAGATATAATCGCTACTAAGGATGATTTCGGAAAACCCATTGGACGTGATATTAAAGCTGGAGATTTAAATTTCATAATTGCTTATGCTTTAGAAAATACCGACACTGTGGCACTAAAACAGATTTTAAATGTGTGGGGAAATAAACAAGCTAATGATGAGGATATAACCAACACTATTCAAATTTTAAACAATTGTAGATCTATAGAGTATGCTAAAAGAAAAGCAGAAGAGCTTATCAAACAAGGGATAAGTGAACTTGATAACATAAAAGATTCTGAACAAAAGAAAATAATGCAGAAATTTACATTGGATATGGGGCTTAAATTTGGCGGTGCACTATGAGCCTAAAACATAATTATACGGAAGTAAATTTAACAACAAATGAAGGAGTGCTTATTTACATATTTTTTGCTTTCAGCACAATTCTCGCTACTTATGCTTTATGGGTTACAAATATAATGCTACTTATCCTTTTTTGGGGAGGTCTATTTATTCCTTTTTACCTTTATCGCTTTAAAGTATGTATAAATTGTCAAAATAAATGTCCTTTTAATCCAACAAAAAGATTTTGGACAAGTGAGCTACCTGAAGGTGGATGACACATGCTTCAAAATATAGTCAATGATTCGATTCTAAATGCACAAAATTATATTTCTTCCAAAACTCATTTAAAAATTGTAGATTCTCGTTCTCAAATTATTTTCATGGACAAAAATGAGAACAGATTAGGATGCTCGCCCAAAGTAATAGAAGTTATAAAACAATCTTTACCAAAAAACATATCTGACTATCCAGATGATTCATGCAGTCATTTAAAAGAAAAATTGGCAGGCCATTTTAAATTGGATACATCGAGTTTTTTGATTACAAATGGTTCTATTGAGGTATTAAATTTAATATTTAAAACTTTTCGAATCAATAATGTTATAATACCCAGCCCAACATATTGGGCATATGAAGCTTTTGCCAAAATCCATAACCGAAATGTTTTTAGAGTTCCACTTGAAAATGATTTTTCATTTGACATCTATAAATTAATTGATAAAGCCAAAAAGGAGGATAAAAGTTCCGTTATCTTATGCAATCCCAATAATCCGACAGGGAAACTCATATCTAATAAAGAAATTGCTGTGCTTTTGGAATCGCTTAAAGACTCTCTGGTTGTGATAGATGAAGCATATGCAGAGTTCGCTGGAACAACCTCTACAAGTTTGATTAAAGAATATGATAATCTAATTGTTATTAAATCTTTTTCTAAATCATATGGGTTGGCTGGTTTAAGAATCGGATATGCTGTTGCATCTGAAGAAATTATCAGATTTATATCTTACTCACGAATGCCTTTTTCTGTAAGTTCGATTGCTCAAATAGCTGCCAGAACAGCATTAGATGATCAAGATTATCACATTTATGTTGTTAATTGTACTGAAAAGAATCGTAAAATTTTGCATACAGGGTTAATGACATTTAAATTTTTAGAACCTATTCCCTCTAAAACTAATTTCATCTTAAATAAACTGGAAAATGTGAAGCCTGTGGAATTGTTTAATTTTCTATTAAAAAATAAAGTAATAATTAGATTGTTTGGACAAGATTCCGGACTCTCCAATTTTATTCGAATATCTGTCGGTACAGAGAAGGATAATCAATATTTAATTTCGCTACTTTCTCAATTTCAGAGTCTATTAACTGCAAAGAAAATACAGGCTGAATTATGAAAAATCTACTACTAAAACAGACTTTATACTTCGAAAATAATATGGTAATTGATCTTTCAGATTTATCTAAATTTACATGTGATAAATATTTATGGGACTTTCTTCTTTGTTTTGATGGTCGAAACAATTTTGACAATATTAAAGAAATTATTGAAAAAAAACACTTTAAAACAAACTTTGAAGATATCATAAACAACCTCATAAAGAGAGGATTTTTAATTCCGCGATCGTTCAATGAAGGCGATTCAATAGAAACTAGAAAAATTGAAAAATCAATAGAAAAAGGTATTAAATTTTTAAATGATAATCAAACGCAAAGCGGCAATTTTGGAATAAAGGGATTTTTTGATGTGTGGGAAACAGCTAATGCATTACTTGCCATGCACAGCGTAAATCATCAATTAAATTCTGATATGATTAAGAATGGTCTGGATTTTTTAAAAAAGAATCAACAAGAAAACGGGAGGTTCCACTGGGGATCAACTGATAATAAGCTTTTTTGTACAGAGACTACTGCTTTATGCGGATTAGTCTTTAATTTATACGATCTTGAAGAAAATGGAGAGAAAGCTTGGACGTATTTGAAGAAAACTAAAGACTGGCATCAAGTGTTTGATAAACAGGGTAATAAATTATTCCATAAATTTCCTTCCATACTGGGTTATATATTGAATTTCGCTGTTTACCATAATGAAAAATTTGTGGAAGATAACTTAGAATATTTTCAGAACAACCAGAAAGAAGTTGGATCTTGGGGGGTCCATGCTTCTTATTTCCAATCTGAATTTTATGCTATAAAAGAAATTATATCGTTTTGGAAAAAATATTCTATAAACAATACTAAAACACAGGAATTATTAAGTCTCTATCAAAATTATGATGGAGGGTATGGTTTTTCTACAAATCCTTTGAAAAGTGACGCTTTACCAACGTCAATGGCCTTAAGAAGCATTAACATTCAAAGCGTTGATCGATATATGAAAAACATGGTAAATAAAGGAATAAATTGGCTTATAAATAACCAAAAATACAACGGAGCATGGATTTCTAATGATTCCCAGATGTATGCTATGATTCCAGATGAATATACTGATAAAATTATAGTTACAAAAAAATTCAATATGGTTAAAAAACTACATCTATTAAAATATTTTTTACATAATAAAGCTATATTGGTGAGAGAATTTCCATATAAGCTATTTTATTTACAAAGAGTCTCTGATTATTCAACGTCTGTTTTTACCACCTCGCAAGCATTGATTGCTTTGAATATTCATAAAAAATCTATGTAATAATATGTATCCTATGGCAGGCAGACTTAGACGAATATTTCGATTACAAAACTTTAAATTAGCTTGTACATATTGGTTAATAGCTTATTTTATATTAGCATTTTTGAATATTATGTTGTGGATATTTATATCACCCGTTTCTTCATTAATTTCTACAATAATCACAACTCCGATTTTAATGACTTTTATAGGTCTGCGCTATTTAAGAACAGTAAATAATAACGCTTTTCATGAGGGTATCAAAATAGGGTTAATATGGTTTGTATTGTCCATAGCAGCAGATATATCATTATACATTTTAATATATAACAGGCTAAACAATCTTACCGTTACTTCTGAATATTCCTATTGGTTCATTGTACCATATCTTGAAGTGTTAGCTGGCGGAATTGTTGCTAGTTTGATAAAAAATATAAATAACAGGAGGATAAGGAATGATTAAAGTTCTTGGTATCGATATAGGAAGCAGTGGAATAAAGTTAGCACAAATACATTACGAGAAAGAAAATGATATAATAAAAAATATAAATATTGAAAATATAATTATTAATCCTTTCTCCAAGGGATTTGAGGCTGATATTACTTTTTCAATTAAGTCATTAGAAAAAGATTATGATAGGATAGGCTTAACAGTTTCCCCTCTTCTTTTCTCTTCTTATTCCGAAGCTGTTTTTAAAATCATATCAGTACTCGAAAACTTATACAAAAATATCCCTCTATATTTACCTTTATGTAATGGAATAGTCAGTAAAAAAGAAAATATTCAGGATATATATCAAGCAATCAGTTCCAACTATGTACCTACTGCTTTTGTAGTTAGTAGTATAATTCAAAATGGATTTTTAATAGACGCTGGGGGAAGCACTACTGATATAAACATTATTAAAAACGGTAAGCCTGTATTTTTTTCTAAATATAGTTGGGAGAGATTGGGAACTAATGAAGTAATTTCGATTGGAAAATACACTACTCCTAGTTTTGCTATAGTTAATAATGTAGCCTTCTGTGGGAAAAATCACAGCCTTATATACTCTCCTATCGCTATAGCTACGATGTCGGATTTACTTTGTATTTTAAATAAAATCTCTAATAATGAATATTCGAACATGACTAAAATATATCCATTTGAGGAAGCATTTACAGGTAAAGAAAAAGCAATTCGACTTTTTGCTAAATCACTGGGAATGGATATAGAATGGATTAGGCGAGAGGGTAAGGAGAGTGAATTAATAGCAGCAGTTGAGCACATCTATCGAAAAGCAATCGATTCAATTAGCTTTAATATTGCGGAGCTATCTAAAAAAGTAGGATTTCAAAGATTCGATAATCTCCAGGGTGTTGTAACAGGAGTAGGTAAAGATGTTTTATCATACCCAGCATTAAAAAATATTGGAATCTATGATGTATGTGATATGTCATCCGTTTTTGGAAAAGATTTGACAAACAGAAACGAAGAAAGCGCAGCCTGCCTTGCCCTAATGGTTGCACGATTATGAAATTCCAATATAAACACCGCAAAGCGTATTTAATATCAATTGTCGGTCTGCCTCTGAAAAACGGAGTCCGTTACCTGTACCCGTACTCCCTCTTTGCTTTCATCAAATCCCCTATCTTTGTTGAAGTCAGAAGTTCAAAGACTATCAGTAATAAAAAGAAATAAAAAAGATTTTGCGCAGCCCCGGCAGCCCCCTTTTCCAGTGCAATCAATGCCATGATAAGAGGCGCTGCAAGAGTACCGATAACCCCTGAAGCATGCATTAGAGATCTTTTCCCTGCCGGAGCTTTAAGGTATGAGAAATAATCGATCCGGAGAGTAGGCTCGATTCGAGCCGGGCCGTTAAGATAATAATGCGTGAACCTGATGCCTGACAACGTGCCGGCCAAATAATGTGAAAGCGGGTGCAGTGAGGCCATCAGGATGAACGTACCGATATAAAGCATCCAGTCTGCATCTGTCTGGAAAGCAAGAACTACAGCAGCAATTGTGGCAGTAATTTCCAGTAAGTTCCCGGTAAATAATCCCACGGTTAAAGAAACTTTCTCACTGAACCTTTTTCGGCTTATATTTTCGATCTGCATCAGGATCTCATCATCATTAATTCTATCTTTCTTGACTTTATTTACGATAGATAGGAACTCTTTACCATTGTAATTGTTTTCAAGCTTTTTTAAGCATTCTTTCAACTCGTCCTGCATAATTGTTACCTTTCATTATTAAATGTTTCAGGTACGCCTTAGATGTTCGCAGCTTCCTGCCACGATTTTTTCAAGGTGCCCCTCACCTGTTTCAAGAATGAGCGCACCTTCGTTATCCACACCTGTGGCTTCACCGTATATTATATGTGTCTGTGTCGTTATCTTTACCCATTCACCTATCGTGGCTGACATGTTCCTCCATTCTTCCAGTATGGATTTGAATCCGTCCTTCTGGAATTTCAAATACAACTCATCGAATTCTTCAAGCAACTTCCTGACAAAGTCAACACGGTTTATTTTAGCCCCTCTTTCTTTTTTAAGTGATGTTGAACTATCCTTGATCTCGTCGGGGAATGACTCCGTATCTATATTTGCATCTATTCCTATCCCGATAATGAGATAATCTATGAGGTCAGCTTCAGCCCGGATCTCTGTGAGGATTCCGCATACTTTTTTCCCGTTAATAAGAATATCATTAGGCCATTTTATTTTTGCAGGAAGACCTAAACTTCGTATTGTCCTGGCAACAGAAACACCTGCAAGGAATGTAATTTGAGGAGCATGTAAGGGTTGTATCCCCGGCTTAAGGATAATAGAAAGCCATATGCCTCCTTCAGGTGATATCCATTTCCGCCCGAGGCGGCCGCGCCCTGCTGTCTGTGATTCGGCTATTACCAGTGTTCCCTCGTCTACCGAGGCTGCTATTTCATGTGCTATTATATTTGTACTCTCTGTCTCTTTAAAATATTTTATCTCTTTTCCGATCACTTTTGTTTTCAGTCCTGCTTTTATCTCGCCTGGTGTCAGCGTGTCAGGCGTTTCAATAAGCGAATATCCAAGATTTGTTGAAGAATCAATCATGTATCCCTCGTCCCTTAATACTTTGATATGTTTCCATATTGCAGTTCTTGATACCGAAAGCTCGCTTGCGAGCTGTTCTCCGGAGACACGTATGCCTTTGCTATTGATTAGTCTTTCAAGTATCTTATCTTTAATGTTCATTTAGCTGTCCCTGCGTTTGCATTCTGGATATACGTGCCAACCGCTGCTGTTATTGCTGCAACCCTTTTATCATCCGCCCCCAGGGCCGATGCAAGCGTGGCGCCCTTCTCCTTTTCAGCTTCTATGATCTTTTCAACGTCTTTTATGATACTATGATCTTCTATGAAATGAGTTGTTAATTCGCCACGTTTGAAATATTCATTATTCATTACTGCTTTGTGGAACGGTATATTGGTAGTCACACCAACTATGATATATTCATATAAAGCCCGCTTCATCCTGGCGATGGCTTCGTTCCTGTCCATTCCCCAGACAGTGAGTTTCGAGATCAGGGAATCATAGTACGGCGTGATTGTAAATCCTGTATGAACGCCGCTGTCCACACGGACGCCGGGACCCCCTGAAGAACGGTATCTTCGCAATTTCCCGGGGGAAGGCGTAAAGTTATTGAGCGGGTCTTCCGCATTCAGGCGGCATTCAATGGCCCAGCCTCTTTGCTGGATATCAGACTGTTTATAGCTTAACTCCTCACCCGAGGCGATCCTTAATTGCTCTTTTGCAAGGTCAACCCCGGTTACAATTTCAGTTATAGGGTGTTCAACCTGGAGCCTTGTGTTCATCTCCAGGAAATAATAATCACCCTTTGAATAGAGGAACTCGATTGTTCCGGCATTGGTATAATTTATAGCAGCGGCAGCTTTCACCGCATCAGAACCCATCTTTTCTCTTAACTCAGGCGACATAATAGGAGACGGGGATTCTTCTATCAGTTTCTGGTGCCTGCGCTGGATAGAGCATTCACGATCACCGACATGGATTATGTTCCCATAGGAATCTGCAAGTATCTGGAATTCAATGTGGCGCGGCTCCTCCAGGTATTTTTCGATGAAAACCGTTGCATCCCCGAAGGATGATTTTGCCACTCTCCGGGTGGATTCAATGGTTTCACGCAGCCCTTCGGTCTTCCTGACTACTTTCATGCCTATGCCGCCGCCGCCTGCCGAGGCTTTGACGATAACAGGATAACCAATCGATTCTGCAATATCAACAGCCGTATCGAGATTGTCAATACCATTCTCGCTGCCAGGTACGACCGGGATCCCTGCGGCTCTCATGGTCTTCTTTGCCGCAATTTTACTGCCAACACTTTCGATAGTTCTGCCTGAGGGGCCGATAAAAATTATCCCTTCTTTGTCGCACCTGTCTGCGAAAACTTCATTCTCTGAAAGAAAACCATAACCCGGATGAATTGCCTCTGCACCTGTTTTATGCGCCACTTCAAGTATATTATCCATGTTCAGGTAGCTCTGTGAGGCAGGCGCCGGACCTATGGGATGTGCTTCATCCGCGTATTTTGCAAAAAGCGCATTTTTATCCACGTCGGAGTACACGGCAACTGTTCTTACTTCGAGTTCCCTGCACGCGCGCATGACTCGGATCGCGATCTCACCGCGGTTGGCTATCAGGATTTTTTTAAACATGCATTAATCTCATAATCAATATTGATCCAAAAGCACTTATTGTTCTGGTGGCTTAAATAATTCATCACTAGAAAGTATTAAACATAAATTATTTATAAATGAGTGTATAACAAGTAATTATGGGCTGGTATGGTTTAGATGCATTCAATTCGGCGATCAAACGGACAAAGAAATCTCTCGCCGAGCCGTTCGATTTCTGGAAATGGATAAGGCTTGGGATCATTATATTCTTTATCGGCGGAGGTGGTATGGGAATCCAGAACTTTAACTCCCCGGCAAGCTGGCAGACTGAGGATCGGAAGATGGATGCACCTTCAACACAAGAGATCATCGACAAAATAACACAGTCCTGGCATCAGTACCAGACATATATCCTGGTCGGTCTTGCTCTTATCATTTTCATAATACTGCTATTCACTTTATTATCCAGCATCATGGAATTCGTATTTGTAGAATCCCTGGTTACGAATAGAGTTGCTATCAGAGCATACTTCCGGAAATACCTGCATCCCGGGTTCAATCTGTTTATAATAAAGATAATTCTGGGGATAGTTTTTCTATCATTATTTATTCTGGCAATGTTACCATTGTTCCGGCAGCTCCTGTCAGGCACCGGCACTTCCGGATCGATCCTCAGCAGTATTTTGTGGTTCTTTGGCGTAGCACTTATATTCGCAGTGCTTGGCGGGATCATAAGTTCGTTCATAAGTCTTGCGATACCTGTGGTGATGTATCAGAGAGTGGGCATAATAATGGCCATAAAAATGGTCATAGGAAGATTCAAAGAATACTGGAGACAGATCGTGGTTTACTGGGTAGTCAGGTTTTTTGCAGGGATAGCCGGGGCAATAGTGGCAGGTATAGCGGCGCTGATACTTTTCATAGTAATATTCCTTATTCTTCTCATACCAGCTTTGATATTATATTTCATATTATCAGCCATGGGACAGGGCACAGGGAGTTTCTTATTCTGGGCAGTGATTATACCTTACGGGCTGATCGCTGTTGTGGTATTGATAATATTCCTGTTGATAGTATCCGTACCTTTGCCCGTTCTCATGAAATATCATCTCCTCACGTTCTTGCAGATGTGGTACCCTGATGTTAGTATCCCTCTCGTTGATCCGGATGGTGCGGGCGCGCAATCCTCGACGTAGCATCTGCCATCAGACGCTTGAGAACGAGATAATTAGCGTTGTGTCTGCCCTATTACCATCAGCACATCCCCGGCTCCTACCGTGCTGCCTTCCTTGACAAAAATATCCCTGACAGTACCACCGTGCGGCGCATGTATATTATTTTCCATTTTCATGGCTTCAAGGACTATTACAACATCTCCTTTTGAAACCATGTCGCTTTTTTTGACTTTTACTTTCAGGACCATACCCTGCATGCTTGCGGTTATCGCGCCATCCGTGACTTTTGTGCGCTCCGGTCCTGCGGAGCGGATAGACATCCCTCCGCCTGCCGAAATGATTTTGACATTGAACAGATCACCATCAACTTCAACCTTGAACTCCGTAGGTAATGGCGTAATTGCCTTTCCGTTGTTCGGTTTGGGAGCATCAAGAGCCTCCTCTTTTATTTCTCCCCGCAGGAACCTGGGGGCTATTGCCGGATAAAGGGCATATGTAAGAATATCCTCTGGTTTTTTAACGATTCCAAGAGCTTCTGCCTCTTTTGTTACCTTATCAAGTTCAGGGGGCAATAAATCCGCAGGGCGGCACGTTATGGGTTTTTCATCGCCAAGCACCTTAATCATAATCTCTTTACTGACAGTTGCAGGAGTACACCCATAAAGACCTTTAACATAATCCTTTACCTCTTTCGGAACGACTTTGTAGCGTTCACCCATCAGTACGTTAAGCACAGCCTGCGTGCCCACAATCTGGCTCGTGGGGGTGACAAGAGGTGGATAACCCAGTTCTTCGCGCACACGGGGCATCTCGGCAAGGACAGCCTCATATTTATCCAGTGCATTCTGCTCCTTCAATTGTGATACGAGATTGGAGAGCATCCCGCCCGGGATCTGGTATTTTAAGACATTCGTGTCTATTCTCTCTGAGATCGGGTCAAGAATACCTCTATATTTTTCTTTTATATCCTCGAAATATTTTTTTATCTCTGTAAGAAGGATAAGGTCAAGACCGGTATCAAAAGGTGTACCTCGAAGCGCTGCAACCGTAGTTTCCGTGGGCGGCTGTGAAGTGCCCCAGGCAAATGGTGAAAAAGCGGTATCAAGTATATCAACTCCTGCCTGACATGCAAAAAGGTAACTCATCGGGGCCATGCCGCTTGTGCAGTGGCTGTGCAGGTCAACAGGGATGCTGATCTCTTCCTTAAGCGCACTTATAAGGTCAAAAGCGTTTTGCGGTGAAATCAGACCTGCCATGTCTTTTATGCAAAGTGAGTCGCATCCTTTCTCCTCAAGTTCCTTTGCCATCTTGACATATAATGTGATCGGATGAACAGGACTGACCGTATAACAGACGGTTCCCTGCACATGTGCCCCCACACGCTTTGCGGTCTTGATGGAAACTTCCATGTTCCTGATATCGTTCACCGCATCAAAAATCCTGAAAATATCAATGCCCGTTTCTGCCGCATGCTCCACGAATTTGACGACAATATCATCGGAATAGTGCCTGTAGCCTACAAGGTTCTGGCCGCGAAGAAGCATCTGCAGGGGTGTTTTTTTAATGTTCTTCTTAAGTGCCCGAAGCCTGTCCCAGGGGTCTTCATTAAGATACCGTATCGAAGAATCAAATGTCGCCCCTCCCCATACTTCAAGTGAGAAGAACCCCGCTTCATCCATCTTCTCGGCTATGGGGAGCATATCCCTTGTCCGCATGCGTGTCGCTATCAGTGATTGGTGGGCGTCTCTCAGGGTTGTATCGGTAAGTTTTACTCTGGCCATAGTTTATGAGGCTTAATTAGCTTTGGTGTTATTTAATTTATGGTATTTCATGCCCCTAACTTTATTTATTCACTTTTTCCGCAATCAACCTGCCAAGCTTCCTGCACTCCTCAAGGCCTTCTTCTTCAGGGATACGCTTGATCCGAAGAGGAGGATCAAGTACGGTCATCCCATAGCCGGAAAGCATCTTTGCAATGACAATCGGGCCCTCTCCGCTCCATCCATATGATCCGAATGCGGTTCCCACCTTGTTCTTAAGAGGGATTTTTGAAAGGCTTTCCACGTATTTGATAACCCTTGGCATTCCTGCACCTTTATATGTTGCTAAACCTATCGCTATTGCATCTGCTTTTTCTACGTCCTGGGAGGTTGCATCATCCACCTTCTTGATCAAGACATCAAGACCGGCAGCCTGTGCCCCTTCCTGTATAGCTTTTGCCATCAAGCCGGTGTTTCCGAACCCCGTACCGTATATTATTGCAAGTTTCTTTGCCATATTAAATACCTCAGTCTACTTTCTTGAACATTTCTTTCGGAGCGTTGCATATCGGGCATCTATCGAGTGCTTCTCCTTCCACGGTATTGCCACAAATCTGGCAGACATAGTATTCCGTCTCCATGTTCTTGCCAAGGTTATCAAGAGCCTTCTGGTAAAGATTTGCATGGATCTTTTCCACCTGGTTTGCAACATCAAAACTGAGGATTACCGCGTCCGATACATTCTCCTTTTTTGCCTGTTCAATGAACTTCGGGTACATATCTTTGAATTCAGTTGTTTCACCCGAAATGGCGCTTTTGAGATTATCTCTGGTTGTCCCGACTCCCCCCATTACACGCAGATGGTTTTTGGCATGAACTGTTTCTGCGCCGGCAGCCGCTCGAAATAACCTTGCGACCTGTTTAAAACCTTCCTGCTCTGCTTTATCTGCAAAAGCAAGGTACTTCCTGTTCGCCTGTGATTCTCCGGCAAAAGCTTCTTTGAGATTATCCTGTGTGGTCATAATTTCACCTGAACTGTTTTACCCCATGACTGTTTATTTACTGCTATAGATGATATATTTTCCTGTATGCAACATATAACTTCAACCAATAATATTAAATAGTGGATAAACACCTTTTCAATAGTGGAGGTTAAAATGAATAAAACATGGCTAATTGCCTTTTTAATGTTGGCTGTCTTGTTGAGCGGATGTACTGCACAAAATGGTCAGACCCAGCCTACGACAGTCACGACAACCACAACAACTAACGCTGTTGATATCACAGGTTTTGCGTTCAGTCCTGCTACTATTACAGTCACAAAAGGAACAACAGTCGGGTGGAAAAATAAAGATACCACCGCGCACACGGTAACTGCAATAGATAATTCATTCACTTCAGAGACATTGAACCAGGATGATACTTACAGCCATACGTTCGATGAAGCAGGAACATTTGATTACCAGTGCAGCCTTCATCCGAATATGCGCGGAAGAGTAATCGTGACCTGAAGAAATTGTAAATTTAACAAAATTTAGTAAATAAAAATATGATGGCAACCTGCCATCATATTTAATCTTTCTTCAACCACGGCATCATGGCGCGAAGCTCTTTCCCGACTTTTTCAACCTGATGCTCGTTCTCCTGTCTTTCAAGAGCATTAAGCACCGGCCTGTTGGCTTTGCTTTCCAGGACAAACTCTTTTGCAAATTCACCGCTCTGTATCCTGCGAAGCGCCTCTTTCATAGCCTCTTTTGATTGTTCGTTGATCACTTTCGGGCCTACGGTCAGACCGCCGTACTCAGCGGTGTTTGACACATAATACCACATTTTGCTCAATCCGCCTTCATGAATCAGGTCAATTATAAGTTTCATTTCATGAAATGTTTCAAAATAAGCGATCTCGGGCTGGTATCCTGCGGCAACAAGTGTCTCAAATGCGGCTTTCATAAGACATGTTACTCCACCGCAAAGATCAACCTGCTCACCAAAGAGGTCTGTCTCTGTCTCTTCCTTGAAGGTAGTTTCAAGCACTCCTGCTCTTGTTGCGCCAATCCCTTTCGCATAAGCCATGCCTGTATCCCTTGCATGTCCTGTTGCATCCTGGTATATTGCAATAAGAGCGGGAACACCTTTTCCTTCGATGTAGGTTCTGCGTACAAGGAAACCGGGGCCCTTCGGGGCTACCATTATGACGTCAACATCTTTTGGCGGAACAATCTGGTTATAATGGATATTGAAACCATGCGAAAAACACAATGTCTTTCCCTTGCGCATATTTGGGGCGATCTCGGAAGCATAAATGGCACCCTGTATTTCATCGGGTACCAGCATCTGGATTATATCAGCTTTTTTAGCCGCATCAGACATTGTCGCGACTGACAGGCCATCGGCTTTTGCCTGGGCCCACGATTCCCCGTCTTTTCTGACACCGACAATCACATTACGCCCGGAATCATGCAGGTTCTGCGCCTGACCCGCTCCCTGGCTGCCATAACCAATAATGGCGATTGTTTTATTATCCAATACATTTATATCTGCATCGTCGTCATAGTATATTTTCACCATAATAGATACCTTCTTGGGCTTTCATTACATTAATAAGGGATATAAATGTTTCATTATCGAAAAATATATAGACATCGTAAATAATATAACATAACCAGGTGCCAAAATGACTATTAAATTAGGGTTTGTTGTTTCTGAATTCAACCGTGATCTTACCATCCAGATGGAAACGCTCGGAAAAGAACATGCAGCGTTCCTCGGCGCCACGGTTGAGAAAATATATTATGTCCCGGGGGTTTTCGATATGCCCCTCGCTGTAAAAAAAATGGCGCAGGACGACACGATAGATGCGGTTGTAACTATCGGCTGCGTTATACAGGGAGCAACAAAACACGATGAAATCGTAATCCAGCATGCTTCACGAAAGATCGCTGATCTTGCCCTTGAATTTTCAAAACCTATAACTCTTGGGATATCAGGTCCCGGCATGAGCAGGCTTGATGCACATGAACGGGTTGAATATGGCAAAAGAGCAGTTGAAGCTGCTATTAAAATGGTCCGGATGTTAAAAGAGTAATAATTTCAAGTTTTCCCAGCATAACATATAAACACTCCGAAATACATAGTTATACATTAGGGAGGACTGAAAATGGAAGTTAAGATGCCGGTGAGAGAAATAATGACCAGGGATGTTGTAACCACGGATATTAGAAGTGATGTCCAGCAGATAGCACAGAAAATGATTGCATATAAGGTCGGAAGCGTTATAATCACCGATAAGAAACAGCCAGTAGGAATAGTTACGGAACGGGATATAGTCAAAAAGATCGTTTCAAAGAATTTAAGACCGGATGATATTTCCATTAAAGAACTAATGACCACTCCTCTTATTTCCGTATCATCTTCAGAAGACGTTACAGAAACGATGCATAAGATGGTGAAATTGGAGATACGGCGATTACCGGTCGTTGAGAATGGAAAATTGGTCGGAATTATTACGGATACCGATCTTCTTGCTGTTTCGGCTGAAATGGGCAGTATATTTTCAGACCTGATCAAGATGCACAGGGAAAAAATATTTTCCATGGAAACGGAAGGTCGGGTTTTTAAAGGTATCTGTGAGGATTGCGGATACATTTCGGATAACTTGTTAGAGGTAGAAGGAAAACTTCTCTGTGAAAGCTGCAGGGAAATTTGAAACAGCATATCAGAAGGATTTTGAACAAATTAATATATAACATAATTATACATGATAAAAGGAATGTATTATGAAAGTTAAAGAGGTAATGACCAAAAATCCTGTTTTTTTGCAGGATTCGGATTTTATGACACATGTGCGCCAGATGATGCGGGATAATCATTTCAGAACACTGCCTGTGGTTGATTCAAAGAATAAGGTAATAGGGGTTCTGACAGAAAAAGAACTACTGAATATATACTCAACTAAATCAAATGTAACAGTTGAGGGTTTTATATCAGAGTTTCCGTTCGTATATCCCGAAATGGAAATAATGGAAGCCGCTAAATTAATGTTGGATGCCGGTATGGGGCGTGTTCCTGTTCTAACATCGGGACAGGATATGACGCTTGCAGGAATATTGAGTGTTGTTGATATCTTCAGGAACTTGAAGGTGGATAAGATCCCTAAAAAAGAGCTTCATGAAATAATGACTACGGATGTAAAAACCTGTTCCGACAAAGACCAAATATCCAAAGTGTGGCTGAACATGAAAGAAACTGGCATATCAGGATATCCGGTGTTAAAAAACGGAGAACTTGTGGGCATGGTAACACGGCGCAATATAATCAATGCCGGATATGCCCGTATCGAAAGAGAAGACGAACATGGGACAAAATCTACGATGTCTCCGCGGGTCGAAAAGGTTATGAGCACTCCGGTGTATTCACTACCCCCCGAAGCAACACTTGAGGAAGCAATACATGCATTCCTGAAACTTGACGTGGGGAGGATCTCAATAACCAATGACGGAAAACTTGTAGGCATAGTTGATAGGAACGATATAATTAAAGCATTCATCTAAAGGTGTTTTATGGATAAATCCAGTAAAAATATAATACTTGAAGAACAAGGTTCAAAGGGATATATACGGAACATGGGCCCCATTGATTTTAAGTCAAGGATATCAGAAAGGTCCGGGGACATAATGAGTATAGCATCCAGTGAGGTTATCACTGTTCCACCCACGATGCCTGTAATTGGGGCAGTCAAGACCATGTTAAATCATGGTTTCCGAAGAATTCCCGTAGCAGACGCCGGGACAAAGCACCTGTTAGGGATCGTCACATCAAATGACATTGTGGATTTCCTCGGAGGGGGAAAAAGAAATTTAATAATCAAGAATAAATTCAAGGGAAATCTGCTGGCAGCTGTTAACGGAAGCATCAGTGAAATCATGGAAACAAATGTTGTATCCCTTAATGTAAAAGATTCGCTAAAAGATGCATTGAACACCATGATCAAAGAGAATATCGGAGGGATCCCTATAACAGATGAGGATGGCGCTATGAAAGCGATCGTTTCGGAGAGGGATTTTGTATTTCTATTATCCGGTATCTTTACGGGTAAGACGGTTGGAGAATATATGAGTAAGAAAATAGTCACAGCGGCATCTGATATGTCCATCGGGGACGCAACTAAGTCCATGATAGATAATGGTTTCAGGAGACTTCCGGTTCTTCGGGATGATGTACTTATCGGCATCATAACTGCTTCGGATATTATGCGTTTCCTGGGAAGCGGCGACATATTCAACCGGCTTGTTACAGGGAACGTCAGGGAGGTTTTTGAAGTTCCGGTTAGCACTCTTATAAAGAGGGACATAATTTTTACAAAATCGGATGTTGACCTCGGAGAAGCCGCAAATATGATGCTTGATAAGAACGTGGGCTCACTGCCTGTGCTTGAAGATGGTGAATTAAAAGGAATAATAACCGAGCGTGATTTTGTCAGGGCAATAGCTGATTAAGAGGTTGTTATGAAAATAAGAGATATAATGAGTGCGCCTGTTTTTGTTGTGTCGCCAGATGAAAATGTGGCAAGAGCCAGGAACCTGATGCTTCGCCATAAAATCGGGAGGCTTGTAATTGTTGAAAATAACAAGCCCATAGGAATGGTCACCAAGAAAGATATTGCAAGGAGGCTTAACCAGGCAGAACCCCAGTGGCGCAGGCGTCCGATCGATGATATACCTGTAAGGAAAGTAATGACTGAGAGCCTTATAACGATATTCCCTGATGCAACACCCAGGCAACTGGCCGAACTTATGACCGAGAACAATATCGGTGGGTTGCCAGTAGTAAACAATAAAGATGAAGTCATAGGAATAGCTACAAAATGGGATTTGATAAAGTATTTCGCAAAACTGGAGCTTGACCTGAAAGTCAAGGATTTGCATATCGATCCGGCTCTGACTGTCCACAGGCATCATACAATAAGCCACATAATACATGAACTCCAGGCAAATTCAATAGACAGGGCAATTGTTCTTGAGGATAATGACACGCCTGTGGGTATTATAACCAATTCAAATCTTACCTTCACGGAGATGAAAGACAAGACAGGCGGCCTCCCGCAAAAAGTAATAAAAATGACCCGAAAAGAAAGCGCTGCGGGAAGAAAACAGAACAGGTATGTAAGCGAGGTGCCCCTTGTCGCAGAAGATATTATGTCAAGCCCTATTGTTAGCGTTAATGGGGAAGACCTTGCTACCTATGCTGCGGACATTATGGTAAAAGAAAAGATCAATGGCCTTTCTGTAATAGGCAACGGTGTTATGGGGATATTGACCGGGGAGAATATAATAAAAACTATAATGACAATTTAAGAGATGATACCATGATAATAAAAAACATAATGCGTGAACCATTCATAGTGCATAAATCGGATAAGATTTCACATGCAATGGACCTGATGGATAAACATGATACACGAAGGCTGCTTGTGATCAACGGAAGCGAGCCGATAGGTGTTATCACTATGAGAAGCATTGCCGATAAACTCGGGACATGGAAGACTTCCAATCTCCCGGCATCATCACTGCATGTTGCAGCAGCGACAACAGATATATTCACCAAGGTGTTACCTGATATGGGTATTGAAGATGCGATCGCATTGATGGACCGAAAAGGCGGCATCCTGATCGTTATGGATAATAGTAAGGTCATGGGCTGGGTAACTCCTCATGAGATCCTGAAAAATATCCGGGGTGTAAAAGGATATGCAGCAGAAATTATCAAAGACCCAATTACCGTAAGTCCGGGCGACAGGGTTTCCCACGCAAGACGTATAATGCTTGATAATGGTATTGGCAGGCTGCCTATAGTCGAAAACGGTGATATCGTAGGAATTATCACAGAAAGAGATGTTGCAAGAGCGATGATGAATTTCAGGTCTCTTGTACCTGATAACCAGCAGGACGAAAGGATCAGGAACCTGATCGTGAATGACATCATGACACGCAATGTAATATCGGTACGGACAAATACCCCGATAACCGAAGTAGTATCGACCCTACTTAATAAAAACATCGGTGGGGTTCCTGTGCTGAACCTGAAGGATGAAATGGTAGGTATTATCAGCAGGCGAGAGATTATAAAGTACCTGGCGGCTAAAGGATGAGACGGGATGTCTCAGAATTAACAAATAAACTTGATATTGGAAAAATATCCGACCTGCTGCAGATCCCGGAACATGCCATTACAGGGGCGCTGAAACGAAAGACGCTGCAGTATGTATATGGGAAACAGGAGTTGTTCAGGTTTGATAAATCTGTTTCTTCTGTGGAAGGAGGAACTTCGGTATTCCTTGAACCATTCGAGATAGTACGCGGTTTTCCTAAAATATCACGTACTTTGATGCTGTATCCCGCGCTCCTTAAGCATTTTTCTTCATGCAAGGAAGTAGCGGTTGAAGAAAAGATGAACGGTTACAACGTCAGGGTAGTGCTTATCGATAATAAACTTATAGCACTTACCCGTGGAGGTTTTATATGTCCTTATACCACAGAGAAAGTAAATGACCTGATAGGGAGGGATTTTTTTCAGGATAATCCCGATCTTGTGCTTTGCGGTGAAATGGTAGGACCTGACAGCCCTTATGTACCCAAAACATTTTACAATATAGACTCACTTGATTTTTTTGCATTTGATGTCAGGGAGAAAAATTCCGGTTACCCGATGCCTGTCATGGAAAGGCGCAAACTTATAGCTGAATATGGGATTAAGTCGGTGCATCTTTTCGGGGAATTCGATGTTCGTACGGCTCATGATGCAATCAAGGATATCATAAAGAGTTTCAGGGATACGTTGCGCGAAGGTGTTGTTATCAAAGATCCTCAAATGATCCTGCCTTCTGTGAAATACACAAGCTCGCTCAGTAATTGCGCTGACCTTAAATATGCTTTCGAATTCTACAATGATTTCGGGCGCGACTTCTTCTTCGGAAGAGTATGCAGGGAAGCATTCCAGTCTGTAGAATGGGAAGAGAACGAGGAAAGTGTGAGGAAAAGATGCCAGAAGCTCGGTGAAAGCATTCTCTTGCCCATGATCTCTACAATTAAAAAGAAGAAGGAGGGGGAACGTATTGCTGAAAATGTACGGATAAGGGTGAAAAGCTTAAAAACAGTTGCAGAATTTGAAAAGTATCTGAAGCTGCTGGGGATAGATGCCATTTTTGAGCCGCCTGAAAAAATAGGTAATGAATATCTTGTCAGGATCAAAAAAATACACCAGAGCACCAATGACAAGACTGAAACGATACTTGGCGGCCAGATGTGGAGTTAGTCCTTTGAATCTATGTATTCAACTGCACAGCTCTGTCTCCTACGCTCTCCTCTTCTTTCGCAAGCGTGGCCACGCCCACGACCCTATCTTTTTCCCCGACGTTCATTATCTTCACACCCTGCGTATTCCTGCCCTGCACACGTATCCCGCTTGCAGGCACGCGGATAATGATGCCGTTTGAGGTAGTGACCATAATCTCCTCATCTTCCCTGACGGTCCTGATATCCACCACATTGCCATTCCTGATATTTACATCGATCGTGATAACACCCTGCCCGCCGCGGTTGCTTGTGCGGTATTCATCAAATACGGTGCGTTTCCCGAAACCATTTTCGGTCACAGTAAGGAGGGTAGCGCCTTCCTCAACGGCTGCCATGCTGACCACCTCATCCTCGCCTACAAGCTTTATTCCCCTTACGCCATAAGCACTGCGTCCCATATCCCTTACATCATTCTCATTAAACCTTATGGCTTTGCCGTGCTTTGTGCCGATAACCATTTCCTGTGTACCATCCGTGAGCTTTACCGATACAAGTTTATCCCCTTCATCAAGAGAGATAGCAATTATCCCGGTCTTCCTGGGATTTGCAAAATCAGTAAGCTGCGTCTTCTTGGCTGTGCCTTTCTTTGTTACCATCAGCAGATAGTGTTTTTCATCGAACTTGCTGATAGGTATGTAGGCATTGATCTTTTCATCCTGTCCAAGCTGCAAAAGGTTGACGATCGCTGTGCCGCGCGCCTGCCTTCCTGCCTCGGGTATCTCATATACTTTAAGCCAGTAAACTTTGCCTTTATCTGTGAAGAAAAGGAGGTAATCGTGAGTATTCCCTATAAAGAGATCGCTAACGAAATCCTCTTCCTTTGTCTCCATGCCCATGACACCCTTCCCGCCGCGTCGCTGCTGTTTGTATGCATCCACAGCAATGCGTTTGATGTAACCGCTGTTGGTGATCGTAATTACATCGTCCTCTTTCGGGATCAAGTCCTCAGTCACAAGGTCTCCGGTATTCTCAATGATCTCGGTTCTCCTCTTATCAGCAAATCGTGCCTTGAGGTCTGCAAGCTCTTCTTTTATAAGTGCAAGAATCTTTATTTCACTTGCCAGGAGCTCTTTGAGCCATGCTATTGTCTTTTGGAGCTCGCCGTATTCGGCGTTGATCTTATCTCGCTCAAGACCTGTGAGCCTTTGAAGCCTCATATCAAGGATAGCTTTTGCCTGCTCAACACTCAGGCTGAACTTTGCTACAAGCCCATCGCGCGCTTCATCAGGTGTCTTTGAGGCTCTTATGAGCTTGATCACTTCATCGATATGGTCAAGCGCGATTATCAACCCTTCCAGTATATGGGCTCGCGCCATAGCTTTCTTTAGCTCGAACTGGCTTCTTCGTATTATGACCTGTTTCCTGTGTGAAATATACTGGGCAATTATTTCTTTTAATGGCAGAACCATCGGCCGCCCATCTACAAGGGCGAGGTTGATAACGCCAAAAGTGGTCTCAAGCTGTGTATGTGAATACAGCTGGTTCAAAATAACGTTTGCCTGCGCCTGTCTTGAAATTTCTATGACCACACGGATGCCATCTTTATCAGATTCATCCCGAAGATCGGTTATCCCTGCGATCTTCTTATCCCGTACAAGACCTGCAATATCTTCGATCAATTTTGCCTTGTTCACCTGGTAAGGAAGTTCGCTGACGATGATCTGTTCCTTATTTTTCACTTCCTCGATCCTTGCACGGGCGCGCATCTTTATTGAGCCCCGGCCTGTCGTATATGCATCGATGATGCCCTGGCGGCCGTAGATAAAGCCAGCCGTAGGGAAATCAGGACCCTTTATGATGCTGTTAAGCTCTCTTGTTTCAACATCGGGCCTGTCAATGACCATTGTTATGCCGTCTATCACTTCGCCAAGATTATGGGGAGGCATGTTTGTTGCCATGCCGACCGCTATTCCTGTGGAACCGTTGATCAGAAGATTCGGCAGCTTGCATGGAAGGACTGATGGCTCTTTTAATGAATCATCGTAGTTGGGAACGAAATCGACTGTTTCCTTATCGATATCACCGAGGATCTCATCAGCGATCTTGCCGAGGCGGACTTCAGTGTATCGCATGGCAGCGGCTGAATCTCCATCAATACTTCCGAAATTTCCCTGCCCATCTATCAACGGATATCGTAAAGAAAACTCCTGTACCATCCTTACGAGAGAATCGTAAACAGCAATATCGCCGTGCGGGTGGTACTTACCCAGGACATCTCCCACGATCCTTGCTGATTTCTTATAGGGCTTGTCATGCGTCATCCCCTGCTCGTTCATTGCATACAGGATGCGCCTGTGCACCGGTTTCAATCCGTCCCTGACATCAGGGAGCGCGCGCCCGACGATAACGCTCATCGCATAATCTATATATGAGCGCTTCATCTCATCTTCGATATTGACTGGGGTGATCTTCTCAACTACAAGGCTTTGCTGCTTTGGTTCCGGGGATTCTTTTTCTGGCATGAGTGTTTGCTCGATTAAAAATACATATTAATTTTTCACTGATTTCGAAACAATTTCTAAAATTTTTTCACTATGATTAATGCTAACCTGTGCATCCTGTTCTTGAGCACATTCTTTTGCGAGAGTATATGTAGAATGGGTAATTATTTTTCTTTTTCCAATCGAATTCCATTTCGCTGCTTCAAGGTCTTTTTCTGCTTGACTAAGCCATCTTTGTGCTTCTCGCATCATAAATTTCTATTCCTTCTTCCTCAATTGTCAATATGAAATCCCTTTTTTCTTATTACATCCGCAATTCTATCTATGAATCTTTTTGAAGTTTCTTTTATCAGCATGAGATCTATATCGCTGCCTTCATGCGCTTCTCCTCTTGCATATGAGCCAAAAAGCACGATTTTCTGCGGAGCATAGTTACTGATTATGCTCTGGATGATATCGGTGAATGCATCCTGGATGTTTTTATCTTTTGAAATTTGGGCTATGTTTAAATACATAATGTCTCATTTCTAAAAAAATATTCCCTAATATTGTAAGGCACTAGTTGTTGAAAAATCGATTTATTTAGCCGCAGATGAACGCAGATGAACGCAGATTTGTTCACCGCAGAGAACGCAAAGATTTGCTTAACTAAACTTTGCGTTTTTTGTGAAATTTTCGGTCTATTTCCGATCTTCAATCGGGATAAAAATAAAAACATTATTACCTTTCTCCTGACATCGACAAATTGAAATTAAACTTCTCAACTCTTATTTTCAGATCTTTATAATCCATAAATGACTTTCCCTTTTCTCATTATTGATGTTATGAAGGCATTTGATACATATTTCCAATCATTGACTTCCTTTGGAGTATAAACAATAACATCTTTGGGAACTCGAAAATCAAGAAGTAACTTCCTGATTCGAAATATCCTCTTATGCATCGGCTCATCCGATTGCATTATCACCAATAAATCCACATCGCTATCCTTTGTGGGCGTCCCATAAGCATAAGAACCGAAAAGGATGATCTTCTCAGGATGGACTGCGCTGACGATGCGGTCTTTGATTTCCTGGATAAGTTCTTCTGTTATTGGCTGCATGTTTTATGATTTGATTCGTTTTAATGCTTCCATACTGTGAGTTGCAAGCTTCTTATTGAACCATGCCTCGATATGTTCCGGGTCATTCTCGATAACCTTATCATAACACTTGACAGCCTCTTCATAATTATTCAAATTATGCAGGGCAAGACCTTTCCCATACCATGCATGGAAATAATCAGGT
>Ga0172443_1004_pt1 | contig 103393 bp, 95 predicted proteins | sample MayberryNE_Catta_6_FD_114741 | JGI IMG/M metagenome (GOLD analysis project Ga0172443, IMG submission 114741) | reverse complement strand
CAAGAATAGAGAGGTATAAAAAATATGAGGAAAATTTATTTAGCAGCCGCTATCGTTTTTATGGCGTTTGTCGGCTTGGCATGGGCAGCAATACCTGCTCCACCAGTGAATCAAAACCTTGGTTTTGCTGATACAAAGTTTGTTAATGTGTCAGTAGATCACTCAGCACCAAATTCGACCGCATATGCTTGTAAAGATTGTCATCCAGGTGCGCCCGATATACACCACTACATGGTATCAGGAGGTCCAGGTTCAAATATGACCAGAACAACAACTCTGGGTTGTGTGGATTGCCACCCCATAGTTGGCGGGCAGTTGACCATAAGCAGGAACTGTCATGACTGTCATGATGGAACTGCATTCTCGGCAAATCAAAATATAAACCTGTCAGTAATTCGAGGAGCACCTGGCAGACCACATCATAACACCACAAAGAGATCTGCGTCGTCAATATTCGATGCTACGTACGTGGCAGCAGACAGACAGTGCACGTTCTGTCACGGTGATGGGTATTTGGACAATTATAATGATGGACATTACGTACCAAACTACAGTGTATCCATGGTAACACCAATGGCCAGTTATAAGGTAAATGACTCCGGAAAACTATGGGGCGGATGTTTAGCTTGCCACGATGACGGTGTACAAGGAGGAGTGGCAGTATATAACAGCGATACTACTCACCATACAGTGAGATTCTGGACTGGCTACCAGTGCAACAATTGTCACGTATCATCCGGGTTTAGGGCAGAACCAATTCCTGACTATAATCCAGAACCATCGGCACAATATCTTAGAGTATGGTATAATCAATCTTATCCGAGTTACCAACAAATGTTTGGATGGGATATTACTACGAGACATTTTGAATTGAGAAATTCAACAATGATTGCTGCGGGCGATACACTCAATGGTACTGGATGTGAAAAGTGTCACAGTGTCAGAGATCTGCATAATATCCAGACAGCATCTCCAGGACTCACTCTTTCTGAGACTCTTGCCGCTGAAATCCCAGGATACGGCCATATAGGCAATAACTCTGACTGCAACGGTTGCCATCAGGGCTGGGCCGGCTCAGTAGAGAATCCATTCCCAGGACCAAAAGCTATGTCGATAGCCAGTGTATCTCCAGGAGTGTTGACTGCTGATGTTGCGACAGATGTGACCATCACAGGCAGCAACTTTGTGGAAGATCCATACACTGCAACGGTTTTAGTCGATGGAGTATCCACCGCGCCGACGTCTATAACAGAGACACAGATAGTAGTGAACGTCAATCTGGCTGCAGGTGCCCATAGTATCGTAGTTCAGAAAGATGTTGCAACAACTGCATTGACCCAAGTAATGGCTGTAAAACCAGGTACAATTACCTCAGCGAAATTGTCTGGAACGACATTAACTATTGATGGTACAGGACTTGGAGCCGATCAGACGATGGTTGTCATTGTAAAGTCTGATGGAACACGCGTATCGTCTGACAGTATCACCAGTTCAACCGATACCCAGATAGTGGCAGAAGCTTCCCTGGCAGCAGTCGGCGACACTGTCGAAGTAGTGACACCAACCGGTAAAGCCACAGCTACAATCACGGAAGCATCGGTTCCGGATTCCGTAACAGTTACTGCTCCAAATGGAGGAGAGAACTGGAAGCGCGGTACAACGAAGACAATAACATGGGACAGAGCAGGTACTTCTCAAGCAGCAAATGTTAAGATAGAACTCCTTAAAGGAACAAGTGTTAACAGAGTAATTGCGAGCAGTACTCCGAACGATGGTACCCATTCTTGGTCAATTCCTGGCAATCAGGGGACAGCAACTAACTACAAGATAAGAATAACCAGCGTAGGCCATACCCCATCGTACACAGATTCGAGCAACGCCAACTTCCAGATATCGAAGTAGATGTAAAAACTATAAAACTATGAAAGAAGAGCGGTAACGTGAACCGCACTTCTTTCATGTTATTTTTTGCTTATTATTTTAATGATGGGAAAGAGAGATAAAAAAGGGATAAAAAAGATATAAAAAAGGGATAAAAATTAAATGAGAGATAGGATAGGGAAAATATGAATAAAAAGCATTTCTTGTTATACTATATAGTTCCGATCACGGTTTTCTTGATATTGGTGGGCCTGGCATATGCGGTTTCTCCTCCTCCCGTCGATCAAAGGATGGGAGTTTACGACACCTTGTTCTCCAATCTTGTGGAGACCAATTGCAGAGGGTGTCATGCTTCAGGTGTGCCTGATACACATCACAGCCTTGTGTCAACAGGCAAATACGGGTGTACAAACTGCCACCCTCTGCTTCAAAATGAAAGCGGTATTACAATAATCAGGAACTGCATACAGTGTCATGATACTACCTTTAATGGAATGGCCATCCGAAGACCCCATCATGAAACACAGGCTGCAATGAGTGGGCATTGTCAAACCTGTCATGGTAGTTTTGTAGATAATTATGACGATGGACACTATATACCAACCTCTCCGCCTTCCATTATGACACCTGATACCAAATTCAAAGTAATCAATCAAACAAGCGGCAGGAAATGGGGTGGTTGTGAATCATGTCATGAGCAGAATTTGACAGCGAGTCCTTTCATACCCAGTAATAATAAGACACATCACAGGCTTGGAAATTTGAGCGGATTCAGGAATAACGATATTACAAAATGTGCTATGTGCCATGATATGCATAATGCCACTTACGGATCTGATTCTATAAGATATTGTGAACGATGCCATGGTTATAGTTCTCTACATAATATCCAGTGGGATATAGCCAATACAACCCAGATGACAGGTTACGGTCATCTTGGACCCAATGATTGCCAGGGCTGTCATGCATCGTATGTAGCAGGCAGTTTAGCACCGGGAGCAGATTTAATTGTACCAACTATTAACTCCCTCAGTATAAATCATGTACATGAAGGAGATGCAACGACGGTATTGACCATCAATGGAGATGATTTTGTGACAACGGTTGATGGTATTACCCGGTCATCGGTTGTAGTCATTACAGACGCAGTTACCCCACACGGAACGAATACAACTAATATTACAATAACTCCGACTAATATAACCGCTTCCGAAATTGTTGTAACTATACCTTCTCTGCATGAAGGTTTGTATACGATATATGCTTTAAAAGATGGAAATATAGAGAGTAACAAAAGACCATTGTTATCTGTACCAGAAGTAATCGTCAACTCTGCTATAATTAACTCTACGACAGTTATGATCAGTGGTTCAGGATTCGGGACATACGATCCTGCATACAATAACTGGACAAATGTGACAATAAATAACGAAACTGCATTCCGATCCGTACAGGTGATAGATTGGTCAGAAACATCTATTAATGTCACAAGTACCGATGCAATGGCTGGGGATACAGCAACAGTCAATATCATGTACGGTACCAATTCTACACCGGTCACAGGAGGATAGATATGTTTTTTTCCTATCTTTCAAATAAAAATAAAATACTGCAAAAAGGTAGAGTGGTTCTTAAGGCCACTCTATATTCCTGTGTTATTATCATGATCTTGAGTGGAATAGCACTTGCAGCAGATCGTAACGTCATAATAGTTTATGATAAACCTGTTGGCGTTTCGGAAAAGGAACTGGTCAATAGTCATGCAGGTAAAGTGAAAAAAGATTTTCATCTGATAAATGCAGTTTCGGCAAGTGTACCTGAAGTTGAAATCGAAAAGATGAAAAAAGACTCAAGAATCAAATATATAGTAAATGACAGTATATTCAGTGCTGCCGATGAATATACAAGTTCCTGGGGAGTCGAGTATAGCGGCAATCAGCCTGTACATGATCAAGGTATCAACGGAGCTGGAGTAAAGATAGCTGTGCTCGATACGGGAATTGATTATAACCATGAAGATTTGGATAGCAGCTTTAAAGGCGGATATGATTTTATCAACAACGATTCGGATCCATGGGATGACAATTGTCTATCATATTTTAAGACCTGTCACGGGACACATGTTTCTGGTGTTATCGCTGCAGAACATAATGGTATTGGAGTTGTAGGGGTAGCGCCCGGGGCAAGTATATATGCAGTCAAAGTACTGGATGGAGGCGGTTTTGGTGCTGCCAGTTTTGTCATATCCGGCATAGAATGGGCAGTAAACAATGGAATGAATATCATCTCCATGAGCTTGTCAAGTACTGAAAATAATACTGCTGTACTCGATGCGGTTAATGCGGCATATAATTCTGGCGTATTATTAATAGCAGCGGGAGGAAATACCGGAGGAGGCCCTGTTTCATATCCAGCAGCGTATGATTCTGTTATTGCTGTGACTGCCATAGACCAGAATGGCCAGAGAGCAACTTTCTCTCCAATAGGTCAGAAGATTGAAGTTGCAGCTCCTGGGGTAAGCATAAATTCTACGGTACAAGGTGGATATGGTTCTTTGAGTGGAACGTCTATGGCGGTCCCACATGTGACAGGTGTAGCAGGTCTCATCTTTTCAACAAATTTTCCTGATGTAAACGGTGATGGAAAAAAAGATAATAAAGATGTCCGGGAAATAATTAGAAATACAGCATTCGATGCAGGAACTCCAGATAAGGATGATATATATGGATATGGTATAGTAGATTCATCAAATGCTCTTATTGGAATCTCAGCATATGCGAATGCTGACCTATCGATAACTAAAGATGACGGTATATCCAGGATTATTGCAGGAGACGGGAAGACCTATACATATATTATTACTGTAAAGAACATCGGGACTTCTGGTGCCTCAGGTGTACAGGTACTTGATACGTGGCCAGGTGGATTCATCCGGGGAACTGTGACAACATCTCAGGGAACCTGTGATACGGCGATTAACTTTACCTGCAATCTGGGAACTATCCCGAAAGACGGAACGGCAAATATCAATGTCAGTTATACAGTACCAAATACATCCATAGGAAACTACACAAATAGAGTTGAAGTAAAATCGACCGGTGCTGACAATAATGCGAGCAACAATATAGCTGAAGATAAAAATATTGCTGAAATCATATTAGATCTTGTCGTTAAGTCAGATTCGCCAAGGAAAAATGCGAAGCAAGTTTCTCTTTTAAAAGGAAACTATCCAATAACCATAACTAATGGCAAACTATCAAAAATTGATATGAATGTCTATGAAAATGGCAAGCTTAGAAAGGATCTATCCACCACATATAAGCTTAAAAAATCACAGGTTATAAATTTCAACATGAATATCGTCTCATCCAAGCTCGATATTGAATTTATACCATATGGGGACAAAGGTTCGACAGCAAATATAAGGATCAGGAGGTTATAATGAAGCATAACCATAAAAATAAAATAATAAATAAAAGCATAATTTTATTGCTTATATTTTTCTCAACAGTATTTTTTATTAATGCAGCAAGTGCCGCAGATAAAACATATTACTGGACTCCATCGTCAGGGGTTGTAGATTCATCAGGATTTACAGGCAACTGGGGTAATTGTAATGCTCAACCGACATCATACAGGATTACCACACTCAGCAGTACAGGATTTACATGCAACAGCGACAGATTGACAAGGACTTCATCTGGCGACCAGTTCCTGGCAATTTTCCCGACAGCATATAGTTCTGATACACAGATAACAGGCAAAACAGGTGCCACTTTTTATTTATCAAGTCAGAGAAGTGGCTACACTGCGACATATCGCTTTGATCTTGGCTATGCTAGTGGAGGCACTTTTACATCATTAGGATATGTGACGAGAAGTGTATCTTCTCAAAATGGTCAAAGCTATACCATAGACCTGAGCAGCATTACTGGCACTGCCCCTGCGGGATCATATCTTGCACTAAAAGTCTCAGTAACAACTTCACAAGGAGGAAGAGTATATCTGGGAACAAATGGTGGGTCCACTGGTTCAAATAGTAGCCGTTTCTATGTTAGTGAAACAGCATCTGAACCGACACCAACTCCGACTGCTACATCAACCCCGACTACTACTCCAACACCAACCCCGACTACTACACCGACACCAACTCCGACTGCTACATCAACCCCGACTGCTACACCAACCATAAGAGTAAATGCTGACAGATATTCAATATATGCTCCATGGACAAGTAAACCAAGCGATGCAAGTCTAAGTGCGAACTTTACCGGCTATGCATTATTATTAGACGACAGTGGTAAGCCTATTTCTGGGCAGAGTATTACTTTTAGAATATATTCTGGCGGAGGAACTTTAAAGGCGACTAAGACGGCTGATACAAATCAGAATGGCCTGGCAAGTATACCATACGATACATATCCTGATTTTACAGGTAGTTCAGATACTGATTATGGTAATTGGAAAATAGAAGCATATCTGACAAGTGATCCTACTGTGATAAGTAATACTCTAATGAGAATAGAAGCAGGTGGAAGTACTATCTCCGGTTGTTCAAGAAATAACTGTCATAGTACAAATACGGTTTCAGGCGCAAGACCACAATCTCCGTATTCCGCTAATTATGGGGCAACATCATCAAGAGCGGTTGCTGCCCATAAAAGAAGCAATCACAATATAGGATGTTATTATTGCCATACAGGATATGCGACTACTAAAACCGGCAATGGATATACTGGAGATGTTCATAAGAATAGAGCTTGTGACTATTGCCATGGAACCTGGAGCTATACAAGTGGCAGTGGTAATGGAATACCAAAGATGCCCAGTTGTTACGATTGTCATCCTATGTTCAATAGAAATTTGACTAATATCAGCACTATTGCCAATCTGTTGGGAGGAAATAACATTTCAGTATATTCCTTCAATTATGACCTGAAGAAACCACTTACGGCACATGCTGGCATAAATTATAGCCTGGTAGATTCAGTACCATGCCTAACTTGCCACGGGCCTGCACATAATATCTCAAAGCCATACATGGTTGGAAGTACTAACAATGTTACTGAAAATGAACAATGCTGGACATGTCATACCGACAGATCAACTACTCACAAGCTAAGTACGAATTGTATAGGTTGCCATACCCAGAATGCTCACAATATAAGTATTGCAGGAGGAGGAGGGCCTGATTGTATATCATGCCATGGAAGTGGAGGAAGTGCTACCCACAAAGTAGATGCAACTGCAATGGCTACAGGAGAACATTCAAACTTGAACTCCGGAGCAACTGCAAATGGAGTTTCTGCAGACAACAAGAAATGCTGGGGGTGTCACCAGAATGACGGTACACAGCCTACAGATATGGGAGATAGATATAATAATCCATATAAGTGCTACGACTGCCATAATGCCACAAAACCTTATGTCAATGTCAGTACCGCACCAACCGTAAGCGAACATTTCAAGAATGGTACGGATATTTATGCAGCCCAATCGGCTACCAGTGATTCTGAATCATGTATATTGTGCCACAATATTACAGATATGAAGGTGTCTTATACAGAAAGTGACGGGCTAAATACCCAATATTCACTTTCATCTCATTATGGCAAGAATAGGAGTGATTTGAGAATCGGAAATAGTACGGATTGTAAATACTGTCATCAGAATACAAGTACAATATTCTCCGGTGCGATGAACAATACTGCAAATAATAATATGCCCAACCATTCTACATTACCTGCGACACCGGTATGTACAACATGTCACGGTTCAGGAAAGATACATGATTCTTCTTTAAGTATGCCTGTCACTTCAGACAGTGCCTATTGCAAGACGTGTCATGCAACTAAGAGTGAACATAAGACATTATATTGCGCAGAATGCCATACTAACAATACTCCCGGGAATTTGGCTGGCAGAGAGATACATGGTATCAGATATCTGCAGAAGAATAACACATTCTCCACGGATAAGTCAAATGCTGTAGATTGTACAACATGCCATCTATCTGGTGTAGTTGACGGTTCTATTGGAATTACTCCGATTAAGATAAGCAACCCCTTACATCATTCCGACGATATCATTAATGGGTCGAAATGGGGCAATTACTGGGATAGCCCAATAAATGCGTGTCTATACTGCCATAACGATACGAAACATAGTCTGACTCCTCTTGGTAGACCATTGATATGGAATCCGTCATATGTGCTCAATACTACCATCGGTAGCGGCACTAATTGTGCAGATTGTCATTATAAAGGAAATGGCAACTATCCGGGCATGCAGAGTGCATATACATCAGCAGGGTTGGACATACCTCCAGAAATAACCAATGGAAGCTGGAATGGCAAACCTGGATATTATAACCATACTTTGAGTGAATATACAGATTCCCAATGCAAGTCATGCCACGACACGTCTGGAAGTACGACTGTAGGTCAACTTATGCATAATGCGTCTACAGGATCAGCGGCAGGAGGGCCTGATTGTAAGTCATGTCATGATGCAGGAAGCTCTGCGCCCAAACTTATCAATTTCAGTGTCGCAAATAATGCTGGACATAAGAATTTGAATAATGGTGCATCTTCTACTGTAAATCCAGAGAATAAGAAATGCTGGGCATGTCATGGGGATGGTATACAACCCGTTTCGGGTCATCCATCAAATTATAAGACACCAGCTTCTTGTGAGAATTGCCATACAGGTACAGGAAATTATAGTGCTCCATCGGTAAAAGAACATATCCGAAACGGAACTGATGTACAAGTTACCGCATCCTGTAATATATGTCATAACAACAGTGGAATGTTCATAGATGGCGGAGGTATCGGTACAATAACACATTACATCAAAAATGTGACTGATGTAACGACGACTCCATACGGACATTCTGGTACAATTGACACTACCAATTGTCTCATTTGCCATAATGGTCCATATACAGGAAATGCATCATGGGGCTCGCCAGTAAATATTACGACAAGTTTAAGGAGACAACATACTGAAACGACAAATTCTCAGTGCGATTCCTGCCATAAAGACGGTACCGTTAGCACGCTGGCTAATGTAGATTTCCATAATGCATCACTTTCGAGCTTTGGTCCCAATTGTCTGGCTTGTCATGCTGGTGCAGAATAGAAGGCAGAGGGCTCATAGTTGAAAACGATAGCCGGTTATTGTCAAAACTGGCAAATACTTCAAGGGGCATGGTCCTACCCAACCGGGTTGGGGTCTTGACCCCCTTGACATCACGAAAATAAATAAAAATACACAAAAACAGGAGAAATTATAATATGCTTTCGCTAATTGAACTAATGTTGATAATATTATTGATCAATATACCTTTCGGCTACTGGAGATCCAAGGCCAGCAGGTTTTCCAGGCAGTGGATGATGGCTGTACATCTACCCGTTCCTCTGGTAGTTCTGTTGAGGATAATCTCCGGTTTCAGTTGGACGATAATACCACTTCTTATGCTATCTTTTGCTACAGGGCAGTTCATAGGTGGAAATATTAGAAATACTTCTTATATGCGTAAAGATGAAACCGAACTTTATTAAGATTTACAATCTGATAAGAATATGAAGAGAAAGAAGTCATCTCAAAATATATAACATAAACATGAAAAATGATGGGCGGGAATTATGAAAAGGATAAATAGGACTATCAAATTGCAGACTATTATACCTTTTAAAATATTATTTGTAATATTATTATTGGGCAGTGCAGCTGGCGCTGGTGTGGGGATGACTTTCGCAGAAATTCATATTGCAGGAAATGGACAGGTCTGCACAGACTGTCATAATTTTGATGAAGGTAACAAAAACTCAACCCCAGGCGTACAGCCTGCAGCTGGTAAGCCAGATAATTCTAATTTGAAAATATCCGACAGCCCTATACAGGGAGGAGGTCAGGATTGTGTTGTTTGCCATGACATAAGCGGGAACGGTGCGCCTCTTGATAAACGCATAGATGCCTCAGCTATGAAACAGGGTGTACATAGAAACCTGAATAAAGACGTGATTAACACAACGATTCTCTCAGATACGATAGATAAAGCTTGCTGGGCATGTCACGGGAACGGGACAGAACCAAACCAGCATCCGGACAACTACAGAATACCTTACGTATGCGCCGACTGCCACAATGCCACTTATAGTCTTAACTTCACGCACCCAGGTGAAATATCCAATCTGACGACGAGAAAAGTGTACGAACACATCTCTCCTCCGTACTACCAGGAAATAAACTCAATTCTCAACAGTTCAAATGCGACATGCACCGGTTGCCATAATATGAGTATGATCAATTATACGGATTCTGGCTTTTCAATTGCCTCCAACGTATCTCATTATGCTTCACGGATGAATCTTGTAAGCCCGACAATCAATTGCAGCCTCTGCCACAAGAACCCCACGAATGCAAGCGCCTATTGGGCAAATTTGACGAGGCATCCTGCAAAATCACTGAACGACAGCTTCTGTGCCAACTGCCACAACACAACGCTTGCGGCAGACTTACACAGTCAACCGCTCGTAAAACCGTCCAGCATCCATTTCGGATTTGACTGGAATAACAATGATTACTTAAACGGTCCCGATTCCAATGAAGCATGCATTGCCTGCCATTCATTTGGCTTCTTATATACAAGATGCGAGGACTGCCATCTTGATAACGGAAGCGGCCCCGCCAATATTTCGGGACAGATGAGGTCAGATTACAACGATACGGTACCCCGCGTATATGCACATACGAACTTCTCTGATTCGGTTAATGTTCCCAACCAATCCGGTTTCTATCCTGATTCCATACGACCTTCTTCATGCTTTTCTGGCAATTCGTCAGGAAGTACATGCCACGGCAATCCTTATGGCAGCAGAAGCCAAAATGGTGGATTCTACGCATATAATACCGTTTCATATTCGACTGGCACCCCCTATCACTTTACTGCCACGATAGATATGCTACCAGATACTAAGAACTGCCTGTTCTGCCACAAACAGAACGACACTACTATAAGAACGGCATGGGGCAATGCCACACAGATCACCGGAGGTACGCACAACTGGTATATGGGTGATGATATCAGCAAATGCTGGAGTTGTCATGTTTCCACAGGAACGGCTCCCAAGGACTTTCACTCGGACACCATGCGAGCAGGGGGCGGTACTGATTGTATTGCATGCCACTCACCCAATGATGTAAATATCTCACTATTCGGTCGCCATGCAAATATTAATACAAGTGATGGCCTGGGCAATGTTACCAACAACGACTGCTGGACATGCCATTACCAGAAGGATATGGACCGCAGTCACGTATACTTATGCGACAGTTGCCATATAAACACCAGCGGAGTGGTACAAGTTACTGATCCGGCATTAATACTGGAAGACTTTTATCATGGTCCCACTACATGCAAGAACTGCCATGCTCCAGTCATCTATCATATGAAAGGAAAAGCAGGACCGAAAGGGGTAATTGATACCGTTCTCCCATCAAATTAGAACATTATAAAAATGTACATACCGCAATCCACACGAGGAATTAGACCAAACATGGCCCCAGAAGGCCCTCTATCCTATCCAATCTTTACGGGTCTATTTGTCGTGTGGGCGGATATATGTTTCTCGCTTAACCTTTAAAACCTTCATTGGGCGGATGAAAATCCTCTACTTTTGATTATTTTGCATTTTAGTTACTTTTCCTGTTGCATGACAATCCGAACAGAATTTTGGCTGGTGACAATCACTGCATACTTTGCCTATTAAAACCTGTGACTTATGAGTATTTATCCAATCGCTTGGATGCTCGCTCTTATGACAGGTGGCACATAGGTTCTCCTTGATTTTCGGTTTATGTTCAACCTCAGAATGACAGTTATAGCATGCGATCTTATTATTCGTAACATGATTTTTATGAACAAAATTAAAGTCATCATATTTTTCTAATCTTTCAGATTTATAGTGGCATGAATTGCATTTATCCCTGGGAACAGTGTTATTTGCATTGATCGATATATCTGTATGACATGTCAGGCAATTGCTTCCACGGCTAAGATGGCTTGTATGATCAAAATTTGTATAATTCCTGGGCGTGTGTTTTGGAGGACCATGGCATGATGGGCATCCGGATATTGAATTATTTCCCGGGATATCTCTAAAGTGACAGGTAAAACATGTAGAAGTTGTTACCACGATATGCCCCCTATCCTCCTGTCCCATACTGGGATGACATTGGCTACATGATGGATCTGATACCGATTGATGTTCTTTCATTCCGATAACAAGCATCGAATGGCAGCTTGTACATGTCAATCCTATGCCTCTATTTGATTTTAGCAAATGATTCTTATGGCTGAAGTTAACTCCCGTGAATGGAACGTTAGTTGAAAAAATACGATCTTCATGACATATAAGGCAGTTTTTATCCATAACCTTAGCATATAACTTGCCTGAATATTCCTCTACAGTAGTCTCATAACTATAGAATTGCATAAGACCATTTATTTTACCTTTCACATGGCCTATTACACCAGGTTCATAATGACATTCCACGCATTTTACGGTAGTGTGGGATGAAGTTCTCCATGAATCAAAATAGGGCCTCATTATATGGCAATTTTTGCCGCAAAATGCAGGATTCTCAGTGATCTCCAGCATTTTTACTGAAATTACCAGTGTAACTGAAAGCATGACTATTAATCCGATTATGATCGGAAGTTTATATGTTGAAACCCTATTCTTAATAACATCTATAAGTGATATTTTATCCATTTGAGCCCCTTCACCGCTTTCTAATAAGATACAGTATTATGAATATTCCCATAACCAGGGCTATCCCGATTCCAGGAAGAGAAGGTACTGTTGACTCAGCCTGGCTTAATTTACCTTCAGCTTTTTTGGCCGAATCTATCCCGACTTGAATTTGCCTGTCAAAATCTCTCAGATTAAAACTATGCCATAATGATGGAATATCCTTCATTACCGACATTGCTTTATCAAGATCATTTTGAGCTGTTGTTATATCTTCTCCTTTTGCCTTTGCTTCAGAGATGGAATTTCTTGCGATCCGAATATCTTCTGCTAATTCATCAGCTTTTTCAAGGGCTAACTTTGCATCTTTTGGAATATTCGCAGTTGACACCTGGTCTTTTGTATTATGGCAAACACTGCACAGTGGAACGATTTCGGATGATTTCAATACTTTGAAGCTGTGTGGTTGATGGCAATTGACACATGATGGTGCACGCGATTCTGTCCTTAATCTTTGATAATGCATTGTATTCTTAAAATGTTCTAATTCTTCGGTATGGCACTCTCCGCACGTTTCAGGAATATTCTTAAAATAAATAGGACTTGCCGGATCAGTGATGTTTTTCATAGTTGAGTGAGCCTCTGATATTGTATTCATATCAGGATTTCCTCCGTGGCATGCATCACAGGTCACATAATAACTTGAATGACCCGAATCGGACCATTGCTGGAAATTATCGGTAGCTTTTTTCCTGATAATATCTTCATGGCATTCAAGAGAGCAAGAAATATTTCTCTGGGTATGATTCGATCTAATATCGTTGAAACTGATTTGCTCATCCGAAAACGGGGAGAGGCTCTTATGACAATTTATGCACGAATTATTAAGCGCTTCCAGATGAGCTGCCCCGGCAGGGAAGATCAAGGTAACAAAAATAATTATTGCTAAATAAATATATCCAAAGCTATGCATGTTAGAACCAGATTTTTCATCTTTTGAAGACATTTTTCCTTTTCCGCCATTATTGTGATTCAAAGTATTGTTTTTAATGCCAGAACTATGTACCCGTTTTTTATTCTGCCTATCTTGTGATGATGTGATGATTCCTAACAATAAAAAGTTTGCGATTATAATTCGCATTTAGTTATGCTCAGGGTTTTCTTCGTCCATATCTTTCCAGGGCGGCAGGATAGATGTTACAACTCTGAGTATAACGAACGGAATAATAAATATTATTATCGCAGGCAGAACACCTTCTTGGCTGAAGAAAACAGGTACATATGTAAGTGTTCCGCTAAGACTTTTGGAAATTTCCTGTCCTCCGATGACTACATTCCATCTCATCGCAAATACACCTATCACAACAAAGACACATGATACGGATATCATGATCATCTTCAGAGTTTCACGGTTTTTCATAATGCTGACAAGAAGAAGAAGTATAAACGGTATGAATATGCCAAGTGTCAATTGCACGCCATAAAAGGTAAATGCGATTTTCTCGGAAAGGAGTCTGTTAATAATATCGATCTCTTCAAGTGATTCATATTTCATGCTGATTATCTCAAGCAATTCAAGCGTAACATCCAGGATCAGGAAAATCCACAGGTAATGTGCAAGTGAATGAAGACATTTATGGTCAATTGCATGTTTTCTGATTTTCATTGCGACAATATAGAGCAAGATCAATAGCGCTATCCCGGATACTATGGCCGACATAAGGAATATAATAGGCATAAGCGGGGTTGACCACCATGGATTTGCCTTGATACCACCGAATATAAAGCCAACATACCCGTGCAGGAATGCTGCCGAAGGAATGCCTATTATGGCCAGTTTCTTCGCGAATTTTTCATCATCATGCAGGGTTTTTTCAGAAATGTCAAATGAGAACAGCGCAAGGCTTGAATATAGCAGTTCTTTCCAGCCATGGGAACTCAGGGCTTTTTTCACGATATCTTCCCTGAAAGAAAGCCATATCTCAAGCACTACAATTATCAGATAGAACGAAAATATATAACCAAAACCCGACATCGCAGATGTAAGATGCGGGGTGAACATGATCTCAATAGCGCGTTCTGGACGCCCAAGATGAACAAGCAAAGGCATCATTGCAACAAGCAGGAATGACAGTGCCGTAAGAAGGGCAAATCTTGCCACAGGCTTGATTTCCTTCTTGCCAAAAACATGGTATAATGATGAAGCAATGAAAGCTCCTGCTACAAGACCCGTAATATAAGGATACAGTACTATCAATATACTCCATTGTATTTCAGATTCATTGGGATAAACATAACCCCATATCAAATTTTCCATCATTATCTCACTTCCCGGTCCAGCCCGACATAAAATACTTTGGGTTTTGTGCCAAGATCGGGTTTAAGAAGGTTTATCCTTTCTACATCCATTATTTTTTTCACTTCACTATTATGATCTTTCAAATCTCCGAATTTGCGTGCGCCTGTAGGACAGGCCTGTACACATGCCGGTAATAAGCCTTTAGTGATCCTGTGATAACACCATGTGCATTTGTCGGCAGTTCCCTTCTCAGCATTAAAGTACCTTGCCCCATAAGGACATCCCTGAATACAATATCTGCATCCGATGCAGTACTCATAATCCACAAGAACAACACCATCTTTTGTTGTATATGTTGCACCTACCGGACAGACCTGGACGCACGGAGCATTATCGCAGTGATTGCATATTTTTGGTACAAAAAAAGCTTTTTTGATCTCTTCCGCGGGTATGTCGTCTACGAATCCTTCTATTCCCCCGTCCGGCGAATCGATTACCACTTCTTCTTCCCTCGTTTCAAATGATGATTTTTTCACACGGTATCTTTCAATCCATGTCCTGTACACTTCTTCATCAAATGGTACCTTGTTTTCCAGTTTACATGCATTGGCGCACCTTCCGCACCCGATGCATTTGCGTGTGTCCACAACATAACCCCAAAAGTGTTTCTCCCAGTCATACCCTCCCTGTGCAGGAGAGTTTTCAGCCGCAATGCTGTTTGTAATAATGGATTCCACAATTACGGTCCCGGCTGCTGCGCCTATAATGACTTTGCATCCGATCTTAGTGAATTCTCGCCTTGATATATCCATATTCTGACTCCTATTATACAAACCATGGCTTATGCGGATTATGACAATATACGCATCTTAGATCTTCACCGTGTGTTTCAGGATCGATCTGCGGGAAGTCTTCAGGCCTTGAAATTCCCATGAAATGGCATATACCGCAATATTCTCGTGATTCATCTGCAGGTGTTAATGGTTCTCTTGCATTAAGGACATGCTTTTCAGCAGGACCATGACATGTTTCACAGTTTACCGTTTTATGTCTGTCTTTTGACCATACCGAATAAATTATCTGGTGACAGTTCTCTTCCCCGCAACTTGTCGAACCTGCATAATTCACAGTAAGATTTCTGAGTTCATTTACAGAATCCCCCCTGTACCATCCGTATTGCCCGAAAGATGCAGGGACAGCTAATGACCTTACAACAATAAAAGCAATAATTACAAGAGCCAATAATGTAAAAGCTCTTTTTAAATGTGGCTGCATTACTTTATCACCTTTCAATAACCGGGTATCGTTTTATCATTTTTCATCTTTATTTTTTTCTCAGAATATAGAACACAGCCATCAGCGAAACTAATCCAGTCATGCCTATAAATCCAGGTATCTTCTGTTCAGTTGTCCTGGTTGGTGCAGGGGTGATTGTCACAAGATCTTGCGCCTTTTTTACTTCCGTATTCGCTGAATCTATTTCATCCTCAAAGTGTGTAAGATTGAATTCATGCCACATTGGCGCAAGGTTGTCAAGCGTTTTTAAGGCGTTATCCGTGTATCTTTCTGCCTGTCCAATATCAGTCCCATTCTTCTTTGCCCAGAAAATATCCTGCCTTGCGTTTTCTATATTGAATTTTAATTTATTTACTTTCCTGAGCATATCCTCTGCCTTGAGCGGTATGTCATAAGGTGCTACTTTTTTATAAACAGAGTGACAATTTCCGCAGGAATTCCTGAAATCCTCAGGGTTAAGCACTGTGAAGGTATGAGGATGGTGGCATGTCGTACATGTCGGGGCGAGTTGTAATGACTCAAGCTTCTTGAAATGCGTGCTATTTACAAAATTATCCAGTTCTTTTGGATGGCATTTACCGCAGGTCTTTGGGACGTTGGTATAATAAACAGGACTTTCAGGGTCGGTATTGTTCTTAAAATTGATATGTGCTTTTTCTTTGGTAGCCTGTTTCGGGTCTCCACCATGGCAAGCATCGCATGTAATTCCTTTGAGAGCATGAACCGATTCCGACCATTGCTGGTAATTAGCGGTAGCAAGATGCCTTACCCTGTCTTCATGGCATTCAAGTGAACAATCTGCATTCCGTTCAAGATGCTGGATTCTTATCTGATTGAAGCGCTTTTGTTCTTCGATAAAAGGGGTTAAAGTTTTATGACAATCAATGCATGAATTTTCAGAAGCATTCACGTCAGGAAGAAATACCAGAATTCCTGCTAATATTAATAGCACAATCAAGATTTTATTAAATAATACCATTTGCATTTTATTCATACCTTCTGTTTTATCCAACTACGTTTTGCTTTTAGCGTTTTGAATCTATCGTTTTTCCTATCTTCACCTAACCCGTTATTTCGGTATTTATATCTTTTGGTTTTATCCATGCTGGATAAGGGAAAATTTTGTTCGTTATAATACGAATGGACATATGGCTATTTAAATTTTATGGTATTTTAATTTTCCAAATCATTTATTTAAATAAAAGACATTAAAGCAGTACATTATGAAAAATTCCACTCAAAATCCCAAGCAGATCGCCGCAGAACAGGCAGCCCGGCTTGTAAAAAATAATATGATCGTGGGCCTTGGCACAGGCTCAACAACTGCTTATGCTATAAAAGAACTGGGAAGGCTTGTAGCCGACGGCTTAGAAATCCTTGGTGTTCCGACATCCTACCAGTCAGCATTTCTGGCTGCACAGAACGGTATCCCGCTTACTACACTTGACGAACATCCTGTACTTGATATTGATATAGACGGTGCGGACCAGGTCGCGGATTTCATAGCGATAAAAGGCGGCGGAGCGGCCCATACAAGGGAAAAGATCGTCGCAGATTCAGCTAAAAAGTTTGTTGTGGTCGTTGATGAATCAAAAATGGCTGATGTTTTGAGCCATCCTGTTCCCCTTGAAGTCATACCATATGCGCGTAAGCTGGTAGAAAGAAATGTTAGCAAACTCGGTGGAGAAACAGAGATAAGAATGGGCGTTAATAAGGATGGGCCTGTTATTTCTGATAATGGAAATTTCATTATAGATGCCGATTTCGGGAATATCGACGACCCTTTTTCATTAGATAAAGAGCTTTCATACTGCACAGGTATTGTGGAACATGGGATATTCACCAATGCAAATCTAATATATATCGGGAAAAAGGATGGAACCGTAAAGATATTGGAGGCTTAAGAACCTTTAATATTATTCCCAAAATCCTCATTCTCAAGGTTCTCGCTTACCTTCATCCCATTTTTTACCCTGATTTCAGGCCATATTCTTACCATTGAATTTATAGTAACTTCTTCCCCGATTATTACTCTCGGACCAATGACCGTACCGGTCTCGAGTAAGCATGAATTTTTCAGTTTGGTAGCATTATCGATAATAGCACCTGAAACTGCAGTATTTGATCCGATCTCAACATTATTAAAAATATATGAAGAAAGAATTCTTGAGTTATTGCCAATATTGCAGTTTGGACCTATGGATGTGTATGGACCTATGAGAACATTGTCCCCGATAGTCGTGTTCTCTCCGATTACTATAGGACCTACTATGGAGGAATTTGAACCAAGGGACACATCATGCCCGATCTCGATAGGACCGGTTACTCTTGCATCTTTGATATTGAGGCGTCCTGAAATTTTCGTACCCGGCATCTGTTCCAGCATCCATCGGCATGCTTCCCTGTAAGCCTGCGGATTCCCGATATCCGTCCACTTGCCGTGCACCAGAAAACCATTAATGTTTTCACCTTTTTTCATGATATCCGGAAAAAGGTCTTTTGCGAAATCATATTTCGTTTTGGGAATCCATTTCATTACCTCGGGGTCGCAAACATATATCCCGGTGCTTGCAAGATTGCTGAAAATCTCGCCGGGCCCTGGTTTTTCAAAGAACCTGTTGATCCTGTTATTTACATCAAGATCAGCTATGCCGTAATCGCGCGGGTCATCAATAGGAAGAAGACCTATGGTAACAAGCGAATCATTTTTGTCATGGAAACGCACAAACTCCCGCAGGCCAAGATCCATCACATGATCGCCTCCCACAACCATGAAAGGCTCACCTTCAAACAGGTCTTCGGCGTTTTTTACTCCGCCTGCTGTTCCCAGTTTCTCTTTTTCATGGACATATTCGATATGCACGCCATACATACTTCCATCGCCAAGCGCAGCTTCTATTTCCCCTCCGAGATAACCCAGAGTAAGCACGATATCATTAAACCCCTCCATAGCCAGATGCTCGACAAGATGGACTAATGATGGTTTGTTCAACAGGGGGATCATCGGCTTTGGCCTGTCAAAAGTGAGAGGTCTCAACCTTGTTCCTTCACCGCCACACATAATACATGTTTTCATTAAAGCTTCCTACTAGCTATTGGTATTGGTGTATATAGATATAACGAATTGTACATATCTTCATACCTCATACCATTGAACTGAAAATCATTCTTGAAACTATAGTCGTAATCGTGAACACCATTATCGACATTGGAAGCGTCTGCCCCAGATCCGACATAAATTGGGGTTTATCATCCCCATACTCGATTCCTCCTGCAAACCGGATAAGGATTATCACAAGAAGGATCATGTATATTCCAATGACAATCAGGAAAATATCCGGAGGGGTGCTCTGTACTATTCCTGTACCTGCTTCTTTCATAAAATCCCCTACATTGTATTCATCTGGCAAATTTCTGGTTTCTTTTGAGATATTGGATAAGATCTTCTGAATTACTTCTGAAAGAGCTAGAGTCACGCCTGCGATAAGAGGAGCAAATATAATGGCAGTTGACCTCATAGTTGAGGTAACATCATACAGCGACCTTTTGATATTCGTCTCTACATCCTGCAATTCCTTAAGATGATCTGCAATCTTTATGATAGCCATGCCTGCGGCCTCATGGCTTCGATGAACGCTCTCTGTAAGAAGTTTCATAATAGTATGTACCCTATCTGAATAAATATCCCTGAATGCGCCGTATTCCTCATTGAAAATAGCCCCATGCAATGTTGTCCGCATGCAAGTAAGGTTTTTTGCAATATCTGCAAAGGCTTCCCCTATTTTTGACCCTTTCACAGTTTCGGAAGTATGAGCAAAAGCTTCTTCTGCCGACCTTCCTTCCGAGATCCTTCGACCAAGTATGAACATGGCATCAGCAAACTCATTTTCTACCTGTTTTATACTGTCGCGTATTTTTTTATAAGGTGTATATACGCCGAGGCAATATATGGTGATCATCGAGGTCACGGCCCAAACGATCGGAAAGGTGGGCAAAACAAGACCGCCCATGGCCTCTTTCGATATAATATTGAATGGGTCTCCAAAATAAACAAGAATATATCCTGAAAAACTCACTGCCGCCCCGACAATCAATGTAACAATAATAATGTTTTTCCTTGTGGAGCCGATATTAGAAAGTTCAGGATGTTTGTTTGATATATTCGGGGGCGAAAAAGTGGCAGGACGCTGCAGTAAAATAAACTCGGAATAAAAAAAAGTAAAAAGAGGCAATACAATATCATAAGTAAATACAAGAGTCACGGTATCTATCCTTACACCAACGATGCTAACTGCGGGTATCAATGCCACAATAGCAAGCGGGATCAATATAAAGATAGAGTATAAGACATATGTAGGAGTTTTAAGTTTAGCGGCAAACGCATCCATCATCGTTTTGGTCCCCTCAAGGACTATATCAAGTGATTTGTTAAGGGTCATAATCCTCTGAGCTTCATCAGGTTCGTTCGTAGAACTTTTTATGAGATGGAGCGAGCGTTTGAAATATTCGCTGTTCTTGCCCCACTGGTCTGCAAATCCGATAAGCGCATCATCTATGTTGCTATATACACGGATATGGATATCCCATATAAGTTTCTTCAGGTCCCTGGCAAGTGGCCTGATGGAATTATTGGCAGCGAAAAGTATGGCTCTTTCCATATTGGGAACAAGCTTCATTGACATTACAATATAACTCTGGACTTCCGGAATGTCACCAAGTGTGTGGATCTTTAAGAATTTTGCATGGATTTTGGGATATTCACTTAAGTATATCAATGCAGCTATGGGAATAATTACCGTGAAAACAGCAGCAAAAGTTATAGAATTTCTTTCATAAGTTGAAATGCTAAATATAATAATATCAAGGCTTATTAATAACAAAAATAAAAACAGGCTGCCAGCATAGGAAAATATATGGGTCTCCCATGGTTCAAGCTCAAATCCGGAAATGTCTATGGCATCAAGGAGCTCTTTGCTCGCTGTCTTTTCGTTTTTTTTTCTGTATTCATCAATATCGCCGACAAGCCAGCTAAAGTGTTTCACTGAAAAACGGCATGCATAACAATAAAGATCCTCATTGTCATCTGTTTTTTTCCACAAAATCATGATACCACACCATCCATTTATCAAAAACTTCCTGGGAATCCACTGTTCCGTTATCATTCTGCATCCGGTCAATGTACAGGCAAAAAGCGTTGTTTGCTTTCATTACCATGTCTGATTCAACAAACCTGGGATATTGTAACCCGACCTTTGAAATCGTTTCTTTGATCATTGCCCGCATCTTTATATTAAGGGATGCTTCATCAATGCTCATACCCCATTTATGGGCGACTTTATTCACAAGTTCCGACCCTCCCCTGTCCAGCAAATCAGTGGCTATGAGTTTATCCCGGCTGGCATCAAATACCATAATATCATTAAAAATGTCGTCTGCATCGGGATGTTCTTCCCATTCTCCTCCGGTTACCTCTGCTATTTCCACAACTCTTTTTTTCTTTTTCATTGTTCCGCTTATTCTTACATTCTGGGCAACAACGACAGCATCCGTAGCCCTGAAAGATGAGGCTGGAACCCCGAGACTGTTAACGATTCGTTCGTATACCGCTCTTGTTGATGCGCCGTGTATCGTTCCGATAACGGAATTGCCGGCAGCCCCGATCTGCATTGCTTCATATAATACTTTTACTTCAGGACCTCTCACTTCACCGAGCACTAGCGTGGCATTTCCCATCCGAAGGGCAGCACGAAGGGCTGTTTCAGGATTGACCTCGATGTTTGTGCCGCCCACGGCAGCCTTTGTGTTCATTCCCTGGATCTTGCAGCCAAGTTTTTGTAAATTTTCGATTGGAAGCTCGGGAGTATCTTCAATGGTCAATACCCTGTATTTCTGGGGTATTTCAAGAAGCATGGCTGAAAGAAGAGATGTTTTTCCCGAGCCAACACCGCCTGTTACAAGAACGGAAGACTGGCCATCCATCAGGAAACTTAATAAACCCGCAGCTAGCGGAGTAATAGAGCCGGAGTTTATCAGTTTAGGGAGAGTCCATGGCTTTCGCGCATGTTTTCTGAAAGCATAAGCCAGGCCACCTGATGATAGCGGGTCTCCGATTACCGATACCCTTGTTTTAAACTCCGAAAGATCCATATCAAGAACCGGATTTGCTTCCCCGAATGGTCGTCCGCTTATCGCCCTGAATCTTGTTATCATGGAATCAATATCATCCTGGGATAAAAAGATATTGGATAAGCATTCTTCACCATCCGCCACTACATGTATCGGGTTTATATCAGCAGGGGAATTCACATATACATCCGTAACACGTTCATCAGAGAGCACATCTTCCAGTATCCCGAATCCTGTTGTGTATTTTGCCAGGATATCCGATAATACGTTTATTTCATCCGGGGTCAGTTTTAAATTCTTCCCATAAGCATATTCTGAAATCATCTGGGTTCCAAGACGTACGAAATATTCCCTCGAATTGGAGGATTCTGCAAAATTGATATCTTTTGGCCTGTGCCTCATAAGTTTCTTCCTTACGGATTCTATGATTTCCAATTCTATCGGGTGCATGTTATTATATTCCGCAGGAATTGTAAAATATAAGCTCTCCGGCCTGTCCGTAAGCCTGTAGATGGTAACCGGCATGATCCTTCCCCCGGATCTTTGCACTTCATATCTTTCAAAAAATTCCGTATTCGACGGCGGGGCCGTGTAGATCCTTGAGGTTGAAAAACCTGGCCTGACGAGTGATTTTATAATATCCCTGTAATAATCCGAACTCGGCCTGCCGCCTTTTATCCTGTCTGCCAGCAAGGGGACACTGGATATCATTTTTTCCAGTAATGAGATAAAATTAATCCTGCATGTTTCGATTTTGATGCCAGATTCAACGTCCGGTCTTTGAAGATTTTTTATTTTTTTACTTATCTCTGTATATGCTTTCACGGGATCCGAATTACTTGCATTTATGATCGAAAGCAACCATTCTTTCCATTGAACACTATATAATTTACATTCTTCCCCAAACTCCGGATTTTTGTAACTATTGATGTTATTAATGAAGCGGGCCAGAAGATATAATAAATCCAGATTTTCCATTTCGTAGTCCCGTTCAAAAAGATGAGAAAGCACAAGGCGGCCTGCGGCAGGTTCAGAGTAAAGAATCTGGAAAATATTTTCCCTGCAGACAGGATCCGTAATGGTTGATGAACCTGACCTGCAGTTCTTACAGTCAAGAATTATTATGCGCTGATGTTTGAATTTCCGAACCCTGTATGAACATGTTTTTTTTTCTTCCATCTTTCTACCGGTCAGCGAATTTATGGTATCCACTATTAATGCGGAACCTGAGATACTTTTTATGTTGAATTTTTTAATATCCATTTTTAATTTCAAATAAATTATTTTAATCTACTATTGAGAATTACATTTGGGAATTATATTGCTGTAAACCTCAGGATTATTTAAATTTATCCTAAATTAAATATAATAATAATTACTATTATTATTATATAAATTAGAATTATTATGATTATAATAAGTATACGACAGATTAAATAATAACAGAAATATTAAATACTTTCTGCAACATATACTATCTTGCGGTAAAATCAGGTGAGTAAAAATAAATGATTGAATTTGAAAAAAACAGTATCGAAGATTATATAATCATATTAATTTATTGGTTCTATTTGATACTGAGCGTTATAATATTATTTTCTATAATTATATATACAATATATATTATATTTTAAAAATTAAAAATAGGTTATATTCTGTAGAATGAGGATGTTTACCAAATGAATCCGGAAAACAAAATAATCTCAAATGATCTTCGGACTTCCGGTATTACTCTCAAGCAATACGTTATCGGGCGGAGGGATACGGATACCGGCATGGGTACGCTCAATATGGGAAGGTACCTTGCTCTTGATAAGTCCATGGGTTCGAAAGTCCAGATGGATGCATTAAGACCCCATGCCGTACTCATTTGCGGCAAACGCGGATATGGGAAATCCTATACAATGGGAATAATAATAGAAGAACTGGCTTCACTCCCCCCGGAAGTTAATATTGCCGCTCTTGTTGTTGATACAATGGGAATATTCTGGACCATGCGTCATCCCAATAACAGGGAACATGATATTTTGTCGAAATGGGGTCTTTCTCCTGCGGGAATTGACACTGAACTGTTTGTTCCTGAAGGCAGTATCAAGCAGTACCAAAAAATGCATATTGATGTAAAGCCATTTTCAATTTCGCCATCAACACTTTCAGGCTATGACTGGTGTTCATTATTCGGCTTTGACCAGATAAGCCCCATTGGTGTTTTCCTTTTGAAAACCATTGAGGAGATCAAGGAAAAAACCTCAGAATTTTCTTTATCGGATATTATTGATTCCATAAATATTGATGAGGATGTAGATGTAACTTTACGGAATGCTGCAAAGAACTATTTCCGATCGGCTGTTTCATGGGGTATATTCCATGAAAGAGGTATAAATATCCCGGAAATCATCCGAAAAGGAAAGGTCAGTATCCTTGACCTTAGCTCGATAGACAACCAGAATATCAAAGCAATAGCGGTCAAGATCCTTGGGTCAAAAATTTATAATGAAAGTATAATATCAAGACGTATTTATGAACAGCAGAAAATGAAAGAAGGCCCGGTCGAAGAATGCATTCCCATGGTCTGGATGTTCGTGGATGAAGCACATTTATTTTTACCAAGGGATGGAAAGACTCCAGCAACAGGCGTACTTGTGAACGAATGGTTAAGGCAGGGAAGACAGCCCGGTCTTTCAATAATTTTTGCAACCCAGAGGCCTGCTGCACTTCATCCCGATGTCATGTCGCAAAGCGATATTATTATCTGTCACCGCCTTACGGCACAGGACGACATAAGCGCTCTTGAAGCTGTTCGCCCGATATATATGCGTGAGGGAATCGGGGATTCTCTTAAAAAGATGGGGATGGAAAAGGGAATTGCATTTATTGTCGATGACAACTCCGAATCCGCCCATGTAGTACGGATGCGCCCCAGGAAAAGCTGGCACGGGGGAGATGAACCCAGCGCATTAATGAAATAAAAAATTATATTCACAAGAAAAGTTACGCTTAAATCGGTCTGGTTACACCTTATTTATGCTATATATACTGTAATCAAAATCCGGTGCGGTTTTCCTGCAGATATGCTTAATAAACCGTTCAGCTTCTTTTTTCGATGCGAATCCCGCTGCCATTCCATTATTCCATTCAACTATAACTCCCGGTGTGGTATTTTTTGACATATAACCCCTTCCTCGAAACGTGAATAAACCTTTATTATCAGGCAAGCTATTTATATTTATCCAATCGATCCAATAATAATCGTAATACGTATAATCATATCATTAATTGGCAATTACGGGCTCGCTGGGATTTGAACCCAGGTCCTAGGCTCCGGAGGCCCAAGTACTATCCGGACTATACTACGAGCCCATAAATCAAACCTGCTATAACCGCCCCTGAAATAGTTGCAAGAAGATTTACCCCGTTGTTCGTGAGATAACCTTTCTGCTGGAGAGTCGCGCCAAGCACACTATCGATGTTCGTACCGATAAATCCTCCTGCTACCACGGCAAATATCAGGGAAAAGTCTATAGGTATCAGTATAAAAGCAAGAAGGGCGATGGCTAATGCGCCGAAAAATGACGATGCCTCACCCAATATCGAGACTGCGCCATCAGTACCGGGCTTTGCTTTTTTTAATGTAGTGATCATTCTTGGTTCCCCCTTATAAGTTTCACCTATCTCACTTGCCAGAGTATCAGCGCATGCTGTTGCCACTGAACCCAGATATGCTGCCATCAGGACCTGCCCGTGAGAAGGGAAAATTCCGTATGCAACTGCAAGCGTAAGGGCTGCAAGCGAGTTGCTGAACACGTTCTTATATCCGCGAACTCCTCCTTTTCCTTCGGCCATTCCCCTGGTCAATTTAAAATCGTATTTATATCGTGTAAACATGCTTCCAAGTAAGAAAAAAGCAAGAAGTATAAAAAACCAGTTAATATTACTTGATATTATTATCACTACCCCGAGCAATGTTGCAGAAAGCATGGCAGATATATCGGCAACACGCGCCCTGTATGAAAGGTATCCGAGCACAAATGAAAATAACAGTACTTTCATAAGGTATGAGGCATCGACATTATATCCAAACATATAGAAGAGCCACATTACCATTGCCGAGCCAAAAGGAATCACGATGTTATCTTCATCTTTTGTCATGGATTCAAGAAGAGCGCCTGTAAGGGCTCCGATCACTGAAAGGAATATTAGCATCCCTACAGGAACATACAGAGTAAGACCCGCTATCCATACTCCTGAAATAAAAGCAAAGATACTTCCGGAGATTAGAAAAATGATACTTGATTTTGCAGAATAAACTTTCAGAACGATCTGCTTATCATTTACGTTTTGTTTTTTTTCTTTTTCAATAATATGTATGATATCTGCAATGCCGTCACCGAATGTTGTAATAGCAAAAGCAGCCCCTATAATAAACATTGGGAATTTATGTACTCCTGCAACATCTACTCCTATTAGAAGGCTGATTATAAATAGAACCGCAGTTGTCAGGAACAGCTGTATCATACTGATAAGCTTCCCGGCTTTCATATCCGATTCCCTGGCAAAGAAGCGGAAAAATGATGAACACGGAGAGACGGCAGAAAAAATAATAGAAGCGCTAAAAAACAAGAAGGCCAATACTAAACGGTTTTCTTTGAAAAAAGGGAAGAACAGGACAAGCAATCCAAGAAGAATATAAATGCTCTGTTTCTCATATTCCTTAATCGGCCACATTTATTCTCAGAGATGGTATTTACAGGCAAATACTTTATCCTTATGCTCCAATAAAAGGGCGATGGGATTTATCTCAAGATTATACGAATGGAAACTTCAGACAAAGATAAAAAAAACGGATGTTCCGGACCATATTGTCCTGGCACTTTCTGAAAGTGATCTATTTGCCGATACAAATTATCTTAAATTACATTCCTTTGTATGCTGGTGCAAAGAAATGGGAGTTAAGACCCTTACTGTCTATATAAGTATAATCGAAGTGGATACGCACATAAGCAATAAAATTTGCAATAAATTATCCGCAGAAATGCCCTCTGCGCTAAAAAACATCACATCGAATATTAATATTATTAAGAGAGGAGATAAAAAAATAAGAAAACCCAGGACAGAAGATATGGTTCTTGATATTTCACTCGGTTACAGCGGAAAATATGAGCTGACAAGGGCATTAAAGGAAATTATGTTCCAGGTGGAAAAGGGTACCATATCCCCTGATGCAATAAATGAAGATGTAATCGAATCCCACTTATTATTTAAATCAGAACCTGATATCGTTATCAGGGCAGGAGGAAAAAGATTGACGGATTTCCTCATATGGCAATCTGTTTATTCCGAGCTATATTTTACAGACGTCAACTGGCTGGATTTCAGGAAAGTGGATTTCTTAAGAGTATTAAGGGATTTCCAGAAACGGCAGAGAAGATTCGGAAAATGAACTACCACTTTATCATGTTGTTCAATATGACATTATGATGTGCAAGTTCATGGAGGATCTTTACAACTTCTTCTTTCGGGATTGTAATGAATCTCCTTGAGATACGAATGACATCTTCCACTTCCACCATACCGTAATAGCTTAAAAGTTTCACTATACGCATAATGGTGTTCTTTTGTCTTTCATGCTCCCGTGTCTGGAATGTGCGAATGGCGCGAAGCAGGTCAATCCTGCGAAACTCCGGCCAGAAAGGGGCGCAAAAATATGCAGCACATTCATTGCCGTTTGCCTGCCAGGGAAGGAAATTGGATATCCTTTCATCTCCTCCTGTCCTTATGATAAGATCCACGTATGGAACCGAGCCGCTTGAAGGATATAAATTATTAGATATCGTCCCTTCATTAATATCTTTTAAGGACAATTCGCCGGTTTTGATCTTCCAGGCCATTTTACGTGCCGTATCCACAAGTTCCTGCCGCCCTCCGTAAGCCAGAGCCACATTAAGATACAGGTTGTCATAATCCCTTGTGATCTCTTCGGCATGTTTTGCAGATGATTTAAGGGCGGGCGGAAGCAGGTCTATATTACCAAGCACCCGTACTCTCATCCTGCGTTTATGTGTACGCTCGTCTTTGCATATTTCATCAAACTTGATCCCGATAAGTTCAAAAAGCCTGTTTTTCTCAACATCATCCCTGTCAAAATTCTCTGTTGAAAAAGCATAGACTGTAAGCTGCTTGATTCCGAGGTCAAAACTCCAGTCAAGGACTTTCTCTGTTGTGTCCGCCCCCTTAAAATGACCGTAATACTGTTTCAGGCCATGCATTTTTGCAAATCGCCTGTTACCATCCATTATAATTGCAACGTGAGACGGGACTGGTTTGTCCTTTATTTCATTGGCAAGTAATGCCTCATAACCGCTATATAATAATCCCGTTAAATTCAATATATCACTCGACTCACTTACAGTACGAGAAGTATTTAAATTTACTCAAAGTCTTGAATTTTTCGCTGTTCTTCAAGCTTTTCTTCTGTCGGTGGAGCTGTACCTATCTGTTTTAAGACTTTTATGGCTACTTTTGCACCTATTATCTTTGCGACTTTTTCAGGCTCCGAAGCCCGCAGTGACACCATATCTCTTATTCCTGCATCAAATAACTTGCGTGCCCGTACCCGCCCTATGCCCCTGATCTGGATAAGGTCAAGAAGCTCAGGGCTTGCCCCGTACTCAACACGTTTTTCAAGTTCTCTTGCTTTAACTGCAGATGAACGCTTGAGAAATGTTCCCAGCTCAGCCATCGAATGGATAAGCCAGAGCGTGGTTTCTGACAGAGCCCTGATATCTCCTTCTCCGATACCGAACTTTTTCACCATATCTTCTTCTTTTTTCTCATCTATCCAGTCCAGCATCACACATGCGGTCTTGACCTGTGAGAGGAACCATTCGTAATCGACCTTGAACTGAGGCGGTATTTGCACGAATTCGGTATGGTGCTCCATGACGAAATTGCTTAACCATTCATAATCATTCGAACGTAAATACAGTGAGCGCAAATCCGGTGTCATTGCAATAAGATGAAGAAGTGTCAATTCGGTATATTGGATACCTTTCTCTTCGATCTTTTCCATTCCTTCAGTGATCAGTGAAGCTGAAAGAGGATCGATATACAGGCGTGAGACCATTTCACCGAGGCGGGTAGCAAAAAGCCCGTCTTTTTGAACTATCATCTTCTTTTCAACAAGAAAATCTATTATTTTATCAATTACAACCTTGAGACTCCATGGTTCCTGCTGCGTTGAATAAAAAGTCAACCGCATAAAATCCAGCAGTTCATTCATATCTCTTGCAAATCCCGTGGCGATTATGGATAGGATGTGTGTACGCAATGCGTTTTCAGAACCCAGTTTAGACCATATTTTTTCAGGGCCGGCAAGTACATATTGCTTCATAAGCTCTTCCAGTTCATCATAGGTCCTTACCACAAGTACGGATTCTCCATAAGGATCAAGCCTTGGCCTCCCGGCTCTTCCTGCCATTTGCTTGTATTCAAGAACAGGTATAGGGACCTGACCGAAATTCATATCATAACGCCTGTAACCTTTAATTATGACCCGCCGCGCCGGCAGGTTAAGCCCTGCTGCAAGTGTCGGTGTCGCTGCTATTACTTTTATAATCCCGTTACGGAATCCGTCCTCGATGATCTTTCGCTGCTCTGTTATAAGGCCAGCATGGTGGAATGCGCTGCCGTTCTTGACGCACATCGCCAGTTTTTTTGCTGTATCCACTTCACTTGTTTCACGAATCTGCGCTGCAAGGATATCCAGTTTTTCCCTTGTATCATTATCTATGAGATTTGATATGGATATACCCATGCGCCCTGCCATACCTTCGGTATTCTTCCTGCTGCTTTCAAAGACCAGGCACTGTCCGCCCTCGTTTATAGTATCGGCAGCGAGTGAAATTGCGCTGTCTTTATGGAATTCTCTGATATTGCGCTGGCTCCTGTCCCCAAAAGTAATGGCCTTCCCGAAAAAGACTCCCTCTTTTAATACAATGGGGCGCCATTCGCTCACGACAAGTTCTGCGCAAAGCCATTTTGCTACTTCCCAGGCATTGCCGATAGTTGCTGAAAGCGCTATTATTTGCGGCTTTTGTTTCAGTAATTTCGCAAGTACTATCTCAAGCGTGGGTCCGCGGTCAGGCGAATCAATGAGATGGACCTCGTCTGCGATCACCACTGTTATCTCTTCCATCCAGTGCGACCTGTTCCGAAGAAGTGAATCCACTTTTTCGGAAGTGGCAACAATAATATCAAAATTCCCCAGCCATTCGTCACGGGAATCGAAATCACCAGTTGCAATACCCACAGATACCTTGCGCTCGCCGCTTTTCTTTATTCCTTCAAAGCTGCGGAAACGTTCGTATTTTTCACTTGCAAGGGCGCGTAACGGTACGATATAAAGCGCTTTTCCTGGCCGTTTTTCATCCAGTATCGATTGCAGCATAGCAAATTCTGCAAGGAGGGTTTTACCTGAAGCTGTGGGAATAGCTGCAACGATATTCTTACCTTCAAGAAGCCCTGCATCAATGACGGCTGACTGCGGAGGGTATAGGGAAGTTATGCCTGAATCCAGATAAAATTGTTTAACGGGAGCGGGTAGATTAAGATCCTGTATATTTATTCTTTTTTCAGCAGGTGCAGGTTTGTTGATTTTATTAGCCGCTATGAATTCATTATTATGAATATTTAATTTCTTTCTCATCATGTAGTTTTGATTTAATCCGATTTTACCATTTTTCGACAATATGGGCCTGGATTAAAAATAGCTTTTCCTGATGCCTGAAGCGAAGCTCAAAAATTCATCTTGCTCCTCCTCCTCCGCCTCCAAATCCGCCGCCACCGCCGAATCCGCCACCGCCGCTGAATCCACCGCCATGAGATCCGCTTGATGGCGGGGATGGTGGAGAAGTCATGCCATATGCACCTCTAAAGTATATTGGCATGTAGGTCGCTACATGGATTTCAGGTATCTGTATATTAAGTTGTTTCATGGCTTCAACGACCTTATCTCCGATACCGAGTGCTGTCGCATAGACAAGCCATTCCTGCCACATCTTCAGGTCTGCTGGCGCGTATTTTTTTATTGATGCGAAATCAGAGAGGAATGTCTTGAAAGCATTCCACTCCAGTTTTTCTTTGTAATAATTTTCCTTCCACTTTCCGAAAAGTGAAGAAGAAACAAATAATGGAGGGATGGTTTGCAATAAAAGAATAATAGGGGTATATATGCTAACAGGGAATAAAAAAAAGATGACAATCAAGACTAATAGAAAAACCCCGAATAATATCCATGTATATTCACTTCCACTCCTGACATATTCTTCGGCAGCCTTTTTTTCAGGAACTTTCATCACATCATTCATCCTGTTCCGAATAATTCTCAGATCGTACTCAGCTTCAGAACTACCTCCTATGATTTTATTCCTTAATTGTTCAATTTTGTGTTCTAATTCATTGGTATTAAACACATTGTTTTTTGAGTAATCCTTCAGAAACTTCAGCACCTTTTTTTCATATTCGTCCTCTCCAGATTCATGTCCTTTCAGGAGAGTGATCCTTAATCCCCCGGATTTTGTTTCTTCTAATGTTTCAATTTTGATAATTTCCCGCTTATGCAGGTCAAGAAGTGTCGCATAAAATCCATTTTCATCATAATCAAAAGGATCTTTTTTAAAAACAAGATTTACGAGCCATGGTTTGCGGTTCCTGGGAACAAAACTCAGGAATTTCGGTACAGTGAAACTTTTCTCTCTGCCGAATATATAATAGATAATTGCAAGAATAACCGGAAACAGGAACACCATGGCTTTCAATGCAAAATTTAATCTGGAAAAGATTGAATATTTCCAATTTGCTGCAAGCGTTTTTTCTTTTACATCGGATACAGGATTTGGAAATCCTTCCATTTCCCCTGAAATCGCGGGATTGAGTAACATCTCGATCTCAAGCAGCGTATCTTTCGGGCTTGCTCCTTTAACAATCCACGTATCACCTTCCTTCTTTATGTCCATTAAAGAATGTTCAAAAAGCTGGGAAACATAGCCTCTGGGGTCATGAACAGCTATCACGACCTTATTGTACGGTAGATGCACATCTGCAAGTTTCAGATTCAAATGGCAGTATTCCTTATCGCATTCAAGGGGAGGATACAGCCTGAAGACATAATTGATCTCATATCTTCCAGTATCAAATCTTTCGGGTTTGTAGCTGCCTGCTTCATCTTGCTCTGCGAGGGAAGAGATTTCATTTGTGTATTGGGTATCTGGATTTGAAATTATTTTTATATTTCCGTGAAAATCTTTAATGTAAGGAAATGTTCCAGGCGGCGAAAGGATACTGACAAGTTCTACATGAGGATTAGTTTTTACTGTCGAATCGTTTTCAATCCCATACAAAAGCGGTACCTTCCAGTTTCGATACAGCATCCTGTATTTACCCGGCTCTTTGATTTCATAAACAAAATTTTCCTCAAGCGTTCCATCCAGATATAGATTTACACTGTAGTTATCAACATAAATATCCCCGCATCCGCTCAGGCCGCATGCATTCTCCATGCCGGGCATGCTTCCGGTCACATAAAGCCCTGCCAGACCTATACATGCTACGATAACCAATAATATTATGATTTCCTTATTTTCATTCAACTCCAGCTCACCACTGGCCTTTTTAATTCCTCATCAAAGAAATCCAGATACTCCTTCTTGCTCATACCGACCGAACGCCCTATGAATTTTGAAGGAATAGTATCCAGCATCGTATTATATTCCTGGATTATATTATTATACGTATATCTGTGTCTTGCGATCTCATCCTCTACATCCTTAACTGAGTTCATGACCGAAGTTACAGTTTCCGAGGTCTTTAATGCAGGATAATTTTCAGCAACTGCAATAATGTTTCCAAGTATCCCCCGGCTTTCACTGTCAATTTTTCTCAATTCCTCAGTGTCAGCTTTTCCCACGTTTGCCCTCATACCTGTTATTTTCACAAAAGTATCCTGTTCGAACTTAGCATAGCTTTTAACCGCCTCAACAAGCTGTTCTATCATATCAAGCCGCTTTTTCATTGCAACTCTTGTCTGGGAGAGCGTTGCATCTGCGGCATTCCTTAAGCTTTTGAGCCTGTTATATGTGGAAAAGAAATAGACAACAATAACCAGGAGTATTATTATAAGTACAAATACCGCCGATAATACCACCGATAAGATATCCATATTTATAATAAGTTATTTCATGCACTATATAAAATGTCTGATGCACCGGCATTGTCAATAATGATTAAATATCCCGCTGTTCATTCTGGTGTCATATTATGACGCTCAAAAAAGATATCAATCTCACAAATAATGAAAAGCGGATTTTGATAGCACTTTCAAAAAAAGACAAATTTTCACCGCAAGACCTTGCGCAAGTATCAGAGTTAAGTATTGAAGCTTCAATGCAGTCCGCATTCATGCTGGCTGAAAAAACCCTGTGTGAAGTGAAAGAAACTATCACGACCACATACAGCCTTACAAAGGAAGGGGAACAGTATGCGCAAATATCACTTCCTGAACGACAGATCATAAACTCGCTAAAAGCGCCTGTTTTGCTTTCAGAATTAAAAAAGCAATTTCCGCCGCAGATGGTCGGGATTGCCCTTGGCTGGCTTCGGAAGAAAAACTGGGTAAAAATTGAAGGCGACATGATCATTCCTTCGGAAAAAGCAGAGGTGGGGGAAGATGAGCTTATACTTTCAGAGCTTAAGAAAGGTCCGCTTGCAGATATTGGCAAAGCTGTTTATGACCTGATCAAAAGGAACCTGGTTGAAAAAACAGAGAAAAAAAGCCGTTTAATAACAATCACATCAAAAGGATATGCCCTTGCTGCAGCGGGTTTGATCATTGAAGAAGAAATAGCCCAGCTAACACCTACCATAATCACCAGCGGTTCATGGGAAAATGCCCGGATCCGTCCTTATGATATCCACACCCCAGTAAAGCCTGTATACGGCGCAAAAATCCACCCTTATCAGCGCCTTATAAACCAGATGCGGCAAATCTTCCTTGAGATGGGATTTACTGAGATTAAGGGTGATATTGTCCAGAGCTCATTCTGGAATTTTGATGCTCTCTTCCAGCCGCAGGAGCACCCTGCAAGGGAAATGCAGGATACCTTCCATCTTGCCACTGAATGCGATTTGCCCGATGAATATATTAAACCGGTCAAAGAAATGCATGAAAAAGGCGGCGGCATTTCCCGTGGATGGGGAGGCAAATGGAGCGAGGATGTTGCCAGGAAACAGGTGCTTAGGACTCATACAACTGCGGTCACGATAAAATACCTTGCAGATCATCCCGATACACCTGTTAAAGCTTTCTGTATAGACAGGGCATACAGGCGCGAAGCCATTGACCCGACACATACACCTGAATTCGAACAGCTTGAAGGCGTTGTCATGGATAAAGGCGTGAGCTTCAAGAACCTGCTTGGCTGCCTGACTGAGTTCTATCACAGGATGGGCTTTGACGAGGTACGTTTCAGGCCGGGATATTTCCCGTATACCGAACCAAGCGTTGAACCCGAGGTATATATCGAAAGCAGGGGAAAGTGGGTTGAACTCGGAGGCGCCGGAGTGTTCAGGAAAGAGGTCACGCTGCCCCTGGGAATCAAACAACCTGTGCTTGCATGGGGCCTTGGAGTGAGCCGGGTTGCGATGCTGCGCCTGGGCTTGAAGGATCTGAGGGAATTATACCAGAGCGATATAGACTGGCTCAGGAAGAGTACGGTAATTTAGTGAACTAAATGGAAGGAAATAAAATAGCTGGAGACAAAGCCTGGGGGTTGTGTATTTTCAGAATTGCTGTCGGAATAACAATGCTGGTATTATTGCTGCCGGGCAGTGCTGATGCGGCAACACTAATCGAGATGCAAAGCGGCAGCTTGTGGGCTCCGAATTATACATTGGCTCCAGGAAATGTGGACCATATGCCACTGGTAATACCCCCGCTACCTACAGGATATATCAACGGTACGGTATTTAACAACAGTACAGGGATTTCAGGCGCAACTGTTTCCATAAATGCCGACGTTATGGTAACTGCAAATTCCTCTGGTTTCTATTCACTTCCCATGCCTGCCGGCAACTACAATCTCACAGTTACCAGTGAGCCCAAGTTCTATCCAAATAGCTCGATTAATGTTACTGTTGTGGCCGGAACGACTTTGATACGGGACATTGAACTTTTAATGAAGCTAACAGGTAATATTATCGGACGTGTAGTTAGAATAACACAATCCGATACACCTGCTCCTACTCCTGCTTCTACTCCCGCACCGACCCAAACACCTGCTCCGACGCCAGCTGATAATGGATGGAATCTTGTTTGGAGTGATGAATTTGATGGTACATCCATAAATACAAGTAAATGGGAAGTATATGAAGGAGAAACCGAACCCTATCCGCTTGGCGATTCATGTTTCCGGCCAAATGCGCTTACTGTAAGCGGTGGATTAGCACACTTTGCGATCATGAGAACCCCAACAACATGCTATAGTACTGACCAGTATGGAAATGGTAGTATATTAGTAAGCCATAATTATGCTGGAGCAGGAATAGGTAATATTTTTGCACCTTCCGGAAATGTATTGTCCGAGGGAAGATGGGAAACAAGGGCCAGATTTCCAAATGGAACAGGTACAACGGCATATATTTTGCTGTGGCCTGCCGATGACATATGGACAGCAGAGGTTGATTTTGCCGAGGCAATCGGTTCAAATACCAGCGAGGTGACTTTTACTCAACACTGGAATGGGACAAGTAATGATAAAACAGAAGAGATTTCTTACTCGACAGACGTCACACAATTCCATGAATATGCAGTTGAAATGAAAAATGGCCTATTGAAATGGTATGTTGATGATCAATTGATTGCAACTCAAACACAGCATTTTGCCACCAGGATGATGGGATTCGCTGCCGGTACATGGGTTGGCTCCTGTGCAAGCAGATGGCCGGGATGCCCTACCGGTACAGCTATGCCGGTGTATCTGGATATGGATTATGTTCGCGTATATACGTGGAGTTAACGGAAGAACTAAACCATCAATAATCCTATCAATTCCCGGTTGAACTATTTTGTGCATGCTTTTTCCTGTTCCTTCTCCGTTTTGTTATCCCCAGCTTCCTGATATTTCCTATCGTCCCGAGATTTGTCCCATCAAGCAGATAAGCGACTGCATTTTCAAGCTCTATGGCGTGGTTGACAAATACCGGACCCAGCAGTTCCGCCTGTATGGACTCATTAAATGGTATCCCTCCGCACAATTCATTAAACGCTGGCATAATTATGACTTCGGGGTCTATCCATTCAATATCCCCGTAATGCTCTCTTATTGCGTCCTCAATAAAATGTGTCCTTATCCACACCTCCTGTGATACTGCATGCCCGAGTGTATCTGTGAGCCTCACAGTGGGATGGTTATGGGATATAACCACACTCTTTGCAGATAACAACTCCGCATCAGGCCAGGTATGACCATGGAAATAACCTGCTCCGTCAAGCATAAAACCCCGCATCTTGTGTACCGTGACATTTCCCGTAATTAGTTTCTCAATATCCACGTCATGGTTTCCGGGCACAATATCAACAGGCGCATAGGCCGCTATTGTTTCCAGAAAATCAGGGACTTCTTTTTTTTCCTGCCATGAAGTCCTGGGTACATTGTGTTTGATATCGCCAAGAAGTACGATCCGGTCTGGCTTTAAGCTCTCAAGATATCCACATATGCGGTTTTTCCTCTTTTCCACCTGGCTGGGGATAGAAAATCCCCGGTGATAAAGTTCCCATTCGATACCGAGGTGAACATCCGCGATCACAAGCGCTTTTATAGTGTTCTCAACAACAAGGGCCGGTTCATTCAAAATAGGGGTTATCATTATTTATTGATACTTGTCAGACCTTTCTGAGCAGATCGATTTTGGGCTCATAGCATCTTCCTTCATCCATAAGCTCTTTCAGGGATAATTCCACTGTTTGGGCATCCAGCCCCGCTTTTTGTGCGATTTCAATAACTCTGGAAAAGGATATACCCTTTCCGGTATCAAGCTCGTCGATGATTGCTGCAAGTACCTCTTTTGGCTCCAACTTAGACGGCTCTTCTTTATTTCCCGGTTGAGGCTTTATAATTCCGCTTTCGAGGGAAACTGTCTCAATTGCATGAGTAATTGTTTTTCTAAGTTCAAGCAAAGTATTATCCAGGTTCTTATAATGCTGTATCGCCAGCATAGCACCATTCAAAAGCGCGGTGTTCGTAACTTTTTGTAACAGGAATTCCTGCAATTCGTTTCCGGTTAAACCTGAATTCAATGCATCTTCAATGATTTTAATCCGCTCAAGTGTTCTTTCTGCGGTCTCCAGCACCCACATGTCCCTTTGCTTTTCATCGGAAAAATTTATCTCTTCAGGCCTTACTGACAGATATATGCTTCCGTCTTCCGGTTCATATTTTCTTGCTTTGCCTACAAGTGCAACATAGGCAGGGACGTTCAATTCGGAAAAAAATATGGCAGCTTCAGGCTGGTACTGCCCTGCATATATGGTAAATACTCCGGTAGGGTCGGCTATACGCACCCGCCAGAGGTTATTATCTTTTCCGATATTTTCAATCTCGGTGACAACCCCGATAATGAACAGCCGGTTGCATTTTACACCGGTTGGCGTAATTATATAATTTGGCGCCCTTTCATCGCCTTCATTGACGTATAAGCTGGACATGTTGAATTCATGGGAAAAAATACGCCATGCGATTTCCCGGTCCATTATTTTTTCGATCTTTTCCATTAACCTGCTATCCTCCCCAGAAGCTGTTGTGCCTGCTCCTGTATCGTTCCAGGAGGTTCCCAGGCATCTACTGCTACAAGTGTGATCCCGAATTCACCTTTTGACATATTTCCTCTTGCTGCGAACCTTCTCCCGAGAAGTTTCCTTTTAATGTCGTCTTCAACTGCTTTATGGGATACTGCTGTTTTTGTGATTTTTTGAGCTTCTTCAATGGTAATTCCACATATCTTCTGGGTAAGCCTTGAATCAAGAACAAGCGTCAATGCGCCAGTTCCATCATCTATTATAGCTTTGATTCTCATATCCTTTATCTCATCAACTTTTCCATGCATTCTGCAGATATTTTTCTGGATCACACGTGAACATTCCGGACATCTGGATATCAGTCCTGAACCCGGTCTGATTGAAAGGATATTCCCTTCCACGACAATATCATAAGCCCCCTCTTTAATAATAACATCCCCGATCCTCAATCCCTCTTTTTCCATGTATTCAAGCTTCTTTTCCAGCTTTGTAACAACACTTGATTCATTGATATTCAGGGTGGGAACACCCCTGAATGATCTTACATAGGTATTTTTTACTTCAATCGTATTACCTGCGGCAAGTTCGGGTAACAATACCCATGATGTTATCGGAAGTTTTGTATCCTCATCTGCAACAATTCCTCCAAGTATTTTTCTTGAACCGTCTTTTGTATTTATATAAATTACTTCAATATTCAGGATAGTGAACTGTGTATGTACATTAATGTCACCGTCCCTTAATTCTGAAAGCTTTTTAAGCTCAAAATCCTCTGGCAGCTGGATTTTTATGTTAAGCTTTGTGACTTTTGAGCGGGGGCCGAAATTTACCTCAGGCTGTTCCTTCCAGTTCTTTACATAAGCCTGTGTAACAGAAATCACATCGCCAGGATTCAGGTCGAAATCCAACCATGCTGTGAAACTTCTTGATGATGTCTCATCACCGATTATGCCTGAAAATAAGGTTTTTTCTATATTCTTGATATTAACGGTCTTTTCTGTTATCTCAATAACCTGTCCGGTAATATCAATATTGCGTTCTCCTATTCTGATATCTTTCAGTTTCCTTGCAGCGCTTTTTTCAGACCCGCCGTATTTTTTTATCAAGCTTCGTTTTGCTTCGTTTATCGGTACTCTGTATTCAAGCAGCTTTTTTAGATCCGCAATTATGTTTTCCTCTTCGATTTCGTTATCAAGCGCCCTTTTTATATCTTCAATATGGGGTGCAAATTCAATCTCCATAAAGCCTCCTTCTGACTAATGGGAGAGAGTTATAGGATTATATAAGATAAAAAACCATCGGAGAACCATTGGAGTGTTAAAATGATTTATCAACATTTATCACCATTCAGGTATTTGAGGAGGAATTATGGAATCTGTATTTTTCTATGAAGATGCTGTCAGTAAGGATGTTTCAAAAATATTAGAGGAAGATTTCTTTAAACGAATAGGGTTTGTAGTAAGGGAATGTAATCTTCTGGGTTCGGATCGCAAGGGTTATTTCCTTTATATAAAAGCAAATTCAGAAGATATCGACCGTGTTCAAGAGAGGTTTGAAGAAGGAATCGGAGTTCAGAAACTGATTGGAGAAGAAAAGAAAAAGATCATAGCAGCTTTCATGGCAGAAGAAGAGAATGCCGCCAGCGGTATGGGAATGATTTTCGGTTAAGCTTGCAGTTAAGATATATTTATATAGAAAGATATCATAAAAGTATGACTGAAGGTAATGATATGAGGCTAAGTAAACAAAGTTTAGTTCTGGCTACGATAATTCCTTTGATATTTGGAATAATAATTCTCTGGAGTTTCATAAGCGCCATTAATGTATTGGAACCATTGGGTCAATCTACAGCGAAAATATATGATCAACTCATTTATATCGGTATATTTTCATTCCTTGCATTTGCAGTGTACTGGAGTGTAATGGTTTACCTGATATATCTGTTACAGGAAAACCTGTTAACCCTTGATTCAAATCTTGATAAAGCTGCAGATATCGGTGCAAAGCACCTTTCAGATTCAAAGAACCTGCTTAACCAGGTCATAAGCATACTGAAAAGATACGAAACAAGCCAGTAATATGCATAAAGCATATTACTGAATTCTTTTTCTATTTTTTACTCTATCATTTTCTGCGCATACCCGATAAGACCGCCAGCATCAACTATGCTGCTCAAAAAATCAGGAAGCGGCATTGCATGATAGGTTTCATCCTTGGTTGCATTTGTGATCAAACCCGATGCAAAATCAACCTCGATATGGTCGCTCTCTTCGATCTTATCCGTATCCGGACATTCAAGCAATGGAAGCCCGATATTGATCGCATTCCTGAAGAAGATACGTGCGAATGATTTTGCTATGATACACTTGATTCTTGCGCCTTTTAATGCAAGAGGTGCATGCTCGCGCGATGAGCCGCATCCGAAATTAAAACCTGCAGCTATGATATCCCCCTCTTTTACGTCCCGCGCAAATTCCGGGCGTACGCCCTCAAAGGCATGCCTGGCCAACTCACCGGGTTTATTGATAGTGAGGTACTTACCTGGAATAATGGCATCGGTATCGATGTCATCTCCGAATTTCCAGACATTTGCGGGAAGTTTAAGGTCTTTCTCAAGGTCAACTGTGAGTTTTTGCTTCATGGTGTCTCAATTAGACGGATTGTTAATAAGATTTATTCAAAAACAATTCATTAATTATACTCCCGCCACGTTTTCCCGCATTTCGTACACCTGAAGAACCTGACTTCGCTCTCATCAGCCGAACGAAGCTGCCGCAGCCACCAGTATGCGGTATCATTCCCGCAGTCCTCGCACTTTGCCCTTATTGTGGGCATACCCATTTCCCTTTCTTCAAGAACTGTAACTTCACGTTCCTTTCTTTCAGTCGTTGAGACAAAACTTTGTTTGATTTCCTTTTCAAACCCGCATTTCCTGCATTTAAAAATATTGTTTGCGGGCATCATCATGCTTTTACATTTGGGGCAAAATTCCATTAATATCACACTTCGTGTTTTCTAAGGTCTTATTATAATCAAATGCCAGTTTGGATATTTCGCAAATCCAAAGTGCCTTATATCTTTAGCATCCGAACCATCTTTAAGCTTTCCGAAACTTCTTGCTTTCGGTATTCTTCACCGCCTCAAAACAAGCGTCAGGATATCATTATCATCCATTGTATGGTCAAGCCCTGCGCGCTGTCCTTCATGCTTTGCCGATGTACCCCAGATCTGTGCATACCTGAATCGTTTCCTGAAATCCCGGTGAAGTTTATCGCATACATCACCGATCGTGGCGCCGTATCTTATTATCATGGCCTCATCCAGATCAGCAGCCTTCCCCTGCGGCTTCATAAATATCCTTATGAAACCAAGTTTTTCAAAAAGCCTGTCCTTGAGTTCCTCAATATGGACTTTTTTGTCGGCTGAAATCAGAATTGCATCCGGGAATTTTTCATTACATGCCCTGAGGGTATATTCATCCGCAAGATCGATCTTATTTATGACCACTATCCCGGGCAAGTATTTCCTGTTGGCAAGGACAGCATCTATCAACTGGTCGATCGTGATATTTTCCCGTATCAAAATATTTGCATTATGAATCCTGTATTCTCCGAGTATTGTTTTTATAGTATCTTCACCAAGGTCAAGATCAACTGTAGAACTGATATTGACGCCTCCCCTTGCTTTTTTCTTTATCGTGATATCAGGGAGTTTTGAGTTTACGCGGATTCCTGCTTCATATAATTCCTGTAACAGAACATCATAATGCACAAGCTGGAAAACATCAAGCAATATCACCGCAAGGTCAGCGTTCCTTATTACAGCAATCACTTCCTTGCCGCGCCCACGGCCTGAGGCTGCTCCTCTTACAAGTCCGGGAACATCAAGTACCTGGATCGTTGCCCCCTTATGTTCCATTGCTCCAGGCACAACATCAAGAGTAGTAAATTCGTACGCAGCAACCGCCGACTCCGCTCCTGTAAGGCTGTTTAAGAGCGTGCTTTTTCCTACGGACGGAAATCCGACAAGCACAACCGAGGCATCGCCGGATTTTTTTACCGAGAAACCCTCACCTCCGGATTTTGAAGAAGCTCTTTTTTGCACTTCATCCCGCAGGCGGGCAACCTTTGATTTAAGACGGCCTATATGACCTTCGGTAGCTTTGTTATATTTAGTCTTGGATATTTCTTCTTCAATTGCCTTTATCTCTTCTTCAATTGCCATCGGGTCTTATAGCTATAAACAAGGCAAAAAGGATTTGGGTAATAAAAACCTTTTTGATAGAAATGTCTGCATTATCCGACTACCTGGAATCCGGAACCGAAGATACCATAAAGACGCTGGATGAACTTGTGCGCATCCAGACCCATGTTCCGCCCGGTGAAAACTATGAGAAGGTCATGGATTACGCCGCGCATAAACTCAGTGACTTTGGATTTGAAGTCGAGAAGATCTTTATGCCGCGTGAGTTATTCGAGAAGAAGAACCCGAGGCTTGCTCATCTAAAAGGTGACAGGGTGAACCTTTGCGCTATAAAGAATGCAGGGAAAAAAAAGACCCTGCTGATAAACACGCATCTTGATGTTGTCCCTGCAAGTTCGACCTGGAGCGTTCCCCCGTTTGAATGTACAGTAAAAGAAGGCCGCATTTTCGGGCGCGGGGTGGCAGATTCAAAAGGAGGGCCTGCTGCTCTATTTACAGTACTTCGCGCGATGCAGGAACTTGACATTGAGCCCCAATATAACCTGAACATCGCACTGACGACGGATGAAGAAATGGGTCCGTATTCGGGTCTGTGCCACCTTGCAGATCTTGGAAAGCTTAAAGCGGATTATTTCCTCAGTATGGATGGGGACAGCGATGATATTACAATAGCATCAAACGGGAATGTGGACTGGCAGATAGATGTTTTTGGGAAATCATACCACAGCGGCAGCAGTTTCCTGGGCGTGAACGCAATTGAGAAATCCATTCCTGTCATGAATGAATTAATGCTCCTTAAAGAGAAAGTGGAAACGCGGCGCTCAAAAGTCCCGGCAAGTATGGCAATAACGCAAAAAACAGGGATAAAAACCCTGATGCCTGTCCTTAATATCACAGTGATGAACGCAGGAGTAAAACAAAACATCGTACCCGATAAATGCACAATGAAGGGTGACAGGCGCTTTATTCCCGAAGAAAAATATGATGATGTATGCATAGAGTTCGATAACGCCATCTCAAATGCAAGACTGAAATATCCTGAAATAGAACTCAAGTATAGCTGTGATGAGATTTATGCGCCCATGCTCACCGATATAGACCATCCGTGGGTAAAGGAAGTACAGATGATCGCCTGTGAAACTGCAGGAAAGGAGGTAAGTCTTGCGGGGGCGCAGGGAAGTCTTGATGTTGCCTATGCTGTCAGGGCCACAGGACTGCCGGCCTGCTGCTTCGGGATTGGAAGAAGGACACAGAGTAATGCCCATGCAGATGATGAAAATATAAGGGTCGATGATCTTGTGATGTACACGAAGTTTTTGGGGAAATTGATTTGTGGATAAGTTAAATTAAAAATAAGGAATAAATATACAATAATGAATTCCGTACCAGGCGATAAGGAATTGCCTCTTGAAGAACATTTTATAGAACTGCGGTCAAGAATGCTGGTAGTGATCATCCCGGTCATTCTGATCACAATTATTACTTTCATTTATTCCGGGGAGATCCTAAAGATCATATGGAACAACGCAATTCCGCTGCCTATGACCGTATATTCCCCTATGGAACTGATTTTTACGCGATTTAAACTCTCTGTGGTTACTGCACTTTTCATAGGTATACCGCTCCTTCTATATGAAGGATTTATGTTTGTTGGAAAAGGTCTTTATAAGAATGAAAAGATGTTTTTCATTAAAGTGGTGCCTTTTTCATTTTTATTATTCACATCAGGGGCATTTCTTGCTTATTTTCTGGTATTACCGATCCTGTTTAAATATACGATATTTTATTCAACGGATGTCGCAGACCCGCAGGTTTCAGTCATAAGGACAATCGACACAATAATAACCCTGATGCTGGGTTTTGGACTTGTGTTCCAGTTCCCCCTGCTTCTTGTATCTGCGATCAAGATGGGTCTTGTTAAACGTGAGTTCTTTAAGGGAAAACGTAAATTCGTTTATGGAGCGCTTCTTGCATTTGCATTATTCATAACTCCTGACCCGACAGCTATCTCAGAATTGATAGTGGCATTAGTTCTTGTATTGTTGTTTGAGTTCAGTTTGATAATAGCCAGGTATTTTTGAAATTAAGAATCTATCTTTACTTGCAAAGAGCTTGTCAGTGGCCTTGAATTTCTCGGATAAGCCGCAGGCGCTGTATGCGTCCCTGAGCCTCTGGGTAAGATGGTCTAAAAGTATATAGTCATAAGTACCTCTCAGGGTATCATTCGTCTCAAGCTGGGCAGCCTCAGAAAAATCCTGGATTGCGGTCATCTGGAGCGCTATGCTTGATTCCATAGGTGTCATGTTAGGATCGCTACCGAACCTATTGGTCAAGGACCTGTAATAATTTTCCCACTGGAACTGCTCGACCGCATAACCTGTATTTTGACTATTTTTCTGCTTCTATTCCATTTTTTTCCTATAAAAGATCCTTTCAGGGAGAAAAGCACCGAAAAATTAAAAAAGCAATCACATAACCGTAGTTATGCGATTTACCGTGCCGCTTTCGCGACCCTTTCGATATTATCTTTCTTGCCCATGGCATATCCTTTTACGTCATGGTTGGCTGCAGCTATTATCTCTTCTGCCAGAGCGTTGGATAATGGTTTTTTAGTGCCGAAAGCTGCCTTCTGGGCTCCTTCGGAGATAAGGCGAAGCGCAGTATCTACTCTTCGCTGCGGGGCAGTATCAACAGATTTTGGAACAGCAATACCGCCGTACTGTAATCTGACGGTTTCTTCTCTCGGCCCGGCATTTACAATAGCATTTACAAGCATTTGTATCGGATTCTGACCGGTTCTCTTGTTAATTGTTTCAAATGCTTCCATAACAGTTGTGATGACGGTGATTTTCTGTCCGGTGTTATGCTCTTCACGCATAACTTTATTGATAAGCCTCTCCACTATGTTCAGGTTCGACTTGGCGAACTGCTGTTTAGCGTTCTTACCTCCCGAATGCGGGACAACGGTAGGTGTAAGATTAATATAACCTTTAACGCTTGGGTCTTTGACCTCAACTTCTGTAAAATCCCATTTTCCGAATAGTTTCTGCATATTATCTCACCGGTTTTGCTTTCTTACCAAGCACCATTTGTCTTAAATCAACATTATTTACAGATATAACTTTCCAGCGAACACCCGGAATATCTCCCATGGCTCCCCCCATTTTTCCGCCGATCCGTTCTACGACCACTTCATCATGTTCATCTATGAAATTAATGGCCCCGTCCAGAGGACAGAAAGCTGTTATCTGTTTGCCGTTCTTTATAAGCTGAAGCCTGATGCATTTTCTGATCCCTGAGTTTGGCTGTTTGGCCTCGATCCCGACTTTTTCAAGAGCTATGCCTCTTGCCTGCGGAGCACCTCCGAGAGGGTCAGCCTTTACATCCAAATTAAGGGCTCGTCTTGCGAAATCTCCATCGCTCCATCTATTACTCTTGTCGACGCTCTCCAATTTACGAGCCGCGTATAATCCTTTTCCCATGTAGTTTTATTCCTCCGATATATAATTTTGATTACTGAATAATTACGTCGTTTATATTATGATGCCTTAAGGAGAGCTTTTTGACTTTTTCAATGTTTTTGCCGTCTCTCCCGATGGCAAGCCCCTTCTCTTTAGTTGGAACTTCTACATAAGCTATGCGCTTGCCATCACTAATTTTAATATTTATATTTTTTAAAGTTATTGGATGAAATGCATTTTTTACAAATTCAACAGGATTGTCGGAATGTTCAATGATCTCGACCGATTTGCCAATAGCCTTTTTCACATTATTGATATGTTCCCCTCCTTTCCCGATGGCAAGCCCCATATCACCGTTCCTGACTACAAAAAGAAGCCTGTTGTTCTCAGTGTCCTCATAGCAATCCCTTGCACCCGCTCCGGTTATTTTTTCAAATAACGCGATGTATCTTATTCCATCCATGCTTAACTTAACTTCACTCATTCATGCTCCTTTTAGAGAGAGTATTCCGGAATCACCCGGTTCTAAAACTGCAAAGGCTGAAATTGAAAAAGGCTTTCCGCATGCAATTCCAAGATCTACCCCATTTCCGGGAAAATTTATTGCAGGTACCCCTTTTAATTCATTTCTTGTGCTTTCGAGACAATTCGATGATAAAACAATCACCTGCGCCGTTCCATTTTTTGCGGCATCAATGACCTGTCGTGTGCCTATAACGACTTTTCCTGTTGATAATACGCTTCTAAATACTTTATTTAAATCAGTTTCCATATTTATACTCCGTTATTTTGCTCTTTTTGCAATTAATTTGACATTTCCGGTACCCAATCGTATAGGTTGTCCAACTATTACGTTTTCGGTGACACCTCTTAGCTCATCGACATCACCTTTCATTCCGGAATCCAGCAGGTGGTTGACTGTGACCTCAAAAGCGGCCCTGGCAAGCACACTGGCCTTTTCACCGGAAATACCATGCCTGCCTATCGGTTTTACATCCCCGTCAACAGTCATTATATCCGATACAAGCATAATATGCCGAACATCCACATTAAGACCCTGTTCTTTAAGGGTATCTGTGGCTTCATTGATCAATGCAAGTCTTGCAGCTTCAATTCCCATTACTTCAAAGATCTCATTCACATTATTCGTCCTGGTCCGGGTTGCATCAACACCCTCTATTGCAAGCACTTCTTTGAGCACGGAACCTTCAGTGTATAACACATATTCACCGCTATCTTCCTTCCTGATAACGACCCTTTTTATCCCCTTAATACCCTTCAAAATTACTGAGTGCACACTTTTTACAAGCTGAAGAAGTTCTCTATATGAAGGTTTGCCGGGCACTAATATAAGCGTATCTCCTTTAATTTCAGCCGATACACCAAGTTCCTCCTCGATTCTTCCTGCAACTTCTTCTGAAGTCATGTTCCTCTGGGTCATCGCTTTTTTGTTCAGGTCGATCAGGACCTTCATTTCGGTAATATCCGTTGACATGCTGCCCAGAACATTTATATAAGTGGCCTCAATTTTCCAGGCAAGCTCGCGTGCCTTATCCCTGTCATGCAAATAATCTGTTTCAAGAAAAATGGTCATCATCGGAGTACTTGGGTTTTTCCTGGCATCCACTATTTCGATCAGACGAGGCAGACCGAGCGTAACGTTAATTTCTGCCACACCTGCGTAGTGAAATGTTCTCATTGTCATCTGCGTACCCGGTTCTCCGATTGATTGCGCAGAAACAACCCCAGCAGCTTCACCTGCCTCAATTTTAGCATTATCGTATCCCGAACTAAGACGTTTTACGATCTCTTCCATCTGTTTTTTTGTGATTTTGCGATCTTTAAGTTCGCTGTTCAGGTTTTCAATTACATTATGGGGCAGCTTCAGGCCTGAGATCATCTCATCAATATCATTTTTTTGAATGGCGTTCATTCCTTCACCCCTGCTACGGAATCAATTATTCGTTTTACTGCATCGGGTTTACTGAAATCGCTGTTCATAGGGTTGATCCCATCTTCTCCGAATTTGAACTGGATGATCATGTTCCTTGTATCCCTCACCGTGCCGTCATATTGCACTTCAAGATCCTGCAGTGCATTTACAAGCCTGCGCTGCAAGTATCCGGACTGTGATGTTCTTACGGCTGTATCCACAAGACCTTCTCGTCCTCCTATGGCATGGAAGAAATATTCCGTAGGTGATAATCCGCCCTTATAACTTGCCTTTACGAATCCATGAGCTTCGGCCCCCAGATCGCCCTTATCAAAATGAGACAATGTCCGTCCTGCATATCCTCTCTGGATCCTCTCTCCTCGAACCGCCTGCTGCCCGACACATGCTGCCATTTGGGTCAGGTTAAGCATCGAGCCCCTGGCGCCGGACCGTGCCATTATAACCGCGGAATTATCTATTCCAAGATGGCGTCCTGCAATGTCACCTGTTGCATCTCTTGCTTTACTTAATTCCTTCATTATCTCCATTTCAAGCGTTTCCCGGATGGTTCGCCCGGGTAGCTGTTCAAGCTCACCTGCCTCATAAGCAAGTATCAATTTTTCCACTTTATCAGTGGCTACATTCAGGGTCTCATTTATCTGGTTCTGTGCGTCGGGAGGTACATATTCATCGTTAATCCCGAAACTGAACCCGCTTCGCATAATACCTCTTATAGAGAGACGAGTGGCATCGTCAATAAACTTACAGGCTAACTTTGTATCGAATTCTTTTATCAATTTATCAAGTATCACACTTTTAAAAGCTCCTACCGCTTTTTCATCTATTGAACCTCTTTCAAGGACACCGTCCTTGATCACCACATATGCGTCATGCTCGCAATCAATACCTTTGCAGGTATCGCATTGTTCACATATCTCCGCTTTAAATTCCAGGTTAAAGCCTTTCGGAAGGATCTGGCTGAATATCTGTTTTCCGTTCCAGTACGGTTTTCCATCCTGCATTCCTGCCGGTTCCGGCAATTCCCATATCTCTGATTTTGCAAGGAGTTCCAGCGCATCGTCTTTGTTGATTTTATCTTTACTATTTGTGAGTAAGAAAAGACCGGAAATGTGGTCATGAATACCGCCAATAATAGGACCGCCGAATCTCGGGGAGATGATATTCTCCCTTACATGCATCAGTATTTTAGCTTCTGCACGGGCATCCTCGGTTTGAGGAACATGCATATTCATTTCATCACCATCAAAGTCAGCGTTATATGGCGGGCATACTGCCGGATTTAGCCTGAAAGTCTTATGTGGCAGCACCTTTACTTCATGTGCCATTATACTCATCCTGTGAAGTGAAGGTTGCCTGTTGAATAAAATGATGTCACCATCTTTCATTTGCCTGTCAACTTTCCATCCTAGTTCAACAAGGTCTGCAAGTTCGGCGGAATTCTTATCAGTGATCCTTAACCTTCTTCCATCGGCCCTGACTATATAATTGGCGCCGGGATGGTTATCTGGACCGCGTCTGACATATTCCTTTACTTCATCAATATTTCTCGGTGTTACATACAATGTTATTGTCAGTTCCTTGGCGATAGCAAGGGGAACTCCTACTTCATGCATACCAAGATTAGGATCAGGCGAGATTACAGTTCTTGCAGAGAAATTGACACGTTTTCCGGATAAACTTCCCCTGAACCGTCCTTCTTTACCTTTCAATCTCTGAGATAAGGTCTTAAGCGGCCTTCCCGACCTGTGACGGGCCGGGGGCACTCCTGAAACTGCATTGTCTATGAATGTTGTTATGTGATATTGCAGTAATTCCCATAAATCTTCTATGATCAACTGAGGAGCGCCAGCCTCACGGTTTTCCTGGAACCTCTGGTTGATACGAATAATATCCACGAGTTTATGAGTGAGGTCATCTTCGCTTCTTTGCCCTGATTCAAGGGTAATTGACGGTCTCATTGTTACAGGGGGAACCGCAAGGACCGTCAGGATTATCCATTCCGGACGTGCATTCTTGGAATCCATTCCGATCACTTCAATGTCCTCGTCAGTCATTTTTTCAAGACGTGAGCGAATATCCGTAGGCATCAGTTTATGACCGTCTTCTACGAATGTTGTGGGTTTTTCAAATTTGATCTCTTTTTGCTCTTCATTGCAGTACTGGCATTTTCCAGCCTTTCGCGCTTCTTTAAAAACCTCGTTTACAACATCTTCGATGGACTGTCCCATTTTCTTGAGAACCTGTATCTTTTCAATAGTCTCTTTTTTCTGTGTGGGGTCCAGAAGCAGGGCTCCGCAATTCCTGCATGTTGCCCTTAAGATCTTGCGTATCAACTTTGCAAAACCCACATGCATTACCGGCGCCACAAGTTCAATATGCCCGAAATGGCCAGGACACTCCCCGGCCCTTCCGCCGCATGTTTTACATCGAAGACCCGGATCGATTACGCCAAGTCTTGTATCCATTAATCCCATTTCAATAGGAAAACCATCATCATCATATGTGTCAGCAGTAATAATTCTCGTGACACTCATTTTTCTGAATTCTTTTGGTGAAATAAGTCCGAATCTGATCTGTTTTATTCTTTTTGGTGTTGCAATTACCATAATTTTTACCTACACTGCATCTTCCAATTCAAGTCTTGGCGCTACGCCAAGTGATATGATCTCATCTAAGAGTAATTTAAAGGCATAGCTCATTTCTACGGGATGTATATCCGTTTCTGCGCCGCAGTCATGGCAAATAGTAGTATTCCTTCTCTTATCCAGGGTCGCTATCATGCCGCAGTTAGAACAGACATATTCCATGACCCTGTCTGATTCGTCAAGCAATCTTTCTTTCAGGGCCATTGCGGCACCATGTCCGATAAGTACATCTCGTTCCATTTCTCCAAACCTTAAACCCCCTTCTCTTGCCCGGCCTTCAGTTGGCTGTCTGGTTAATACCTGGACAGGTCCTCTTGACCTGGCATGCATCTTTGAAGATACCATATGATACAGTTTCTGGTACAGGATTACTCCGACAAAGACATCCGCCTGGATCCTGTTGCCGGTTATGCCATCATAAAAAACCTCTTTACCGGTATTTGAAAATCCATATTTGGCAAGTGAGGATGTCAAATCCTCTTCCGATTCACCGGAGAAGGCTGTGCCATCGATCCTGCGTCCTGCAAGTGCACCCACTTTACCTCCTATCATTTCAAGAACGTGGCCTACAGTCATTCTTGAAGGGATAGCGTGCGGATTAATTATGAGGTCGGGAACAAGACCATTCTCAGTAAAAGGCATATCTTCATAAGGTACTATGAGACCAATTACACCTTTCTGGCCGTGCCGCGAGGCGAATTTATCCCCTATCTCAGGTATCCGGTAATCCCGCGTTCTTACTTTTGCGAGCCTTGAACCGTTTTCAGATTCAGTAAGTATTACGGTATCCACAATACCCTTCTCATTTGAACGCATAGTGACTGAACTCTCCCTGCGCTGCACAGGGCTTAAGCCCAATTCCGTTGGCTCTTCCAGGAACCTAGGGGGGCTTGTTTTCCCGATCAGTACATCATTTGGCCCGACCGGTATTTCGGGATTAACAAGACCATCACCATCCAGGTGATTATAAACTTCAGCAGTCCTTGCACCCCTTACTTCGGTATCAGGGATCTCGAATTTATCTTCCTGGCCGCCGGGATATTTTCTTTCTTCTCCTTCATTTGTCCTGAAGAAATGACTTCTTCCAAGACCTCGTTCGATAGAACCCTTATTTATGACAAGGGCATCTTCAATATTATACCCTTCATAAGATAATACTGCAACAACGAAATTCTGTCCTGCAGGACGGGTATCAAAACCAATCGCTTCCGCGGTTTGAGTCGAAGTGAGCGCTTTTTGCGGATAATGCAATACATGCGCTCTTGTATCCGGCCTTAGTTTCATATTCGGTGTTGACATGCCAAGACATTGTTTAACCATGCCCGCACCCATTGTATTCCTTGGAGACGCATTGTGTTCAGGGAAAGGAACCATACCTGTACATATCCCCAGGATCAAAGACGGATCCATCTCAAGATGAGTATGTTTGGAATTCAGATTCGTTTCATCGATCGCTATGAATGCATTTTCTTCTTCTTCAGCATCCAGATACTCGATTAATCCTGCATCTGTAAGACTATCAAAAGTAATCTCTTTCTTTTTAAGGCGTTCAATATGTTCAGGTGTTACAAGCGGCTTGCCATTTTCAACAATTATTGCCGGCCGTCTTGCTCTTCCCTGGTCCGAGTTGATGATTATCTCATTCGTATCTTCGTAGAATATGACATTCACCTGTTTTTTGATCTCACCTATTCTTCGTTTTTTTCTCAAATCATGGACAAGTTCTGTTGGATTAGCAGTTGTACCAATAAGCTCACCGTTTAAAAAAACTCTTGCCTTACTCAAATGATTCAGCCTCCTCTTCCGGCATTATTTTTGCTTCTTCAGCTTCTTCAAGCGCTTCTAACTCCGTAGCATATGTCGTCGGGACTTCTTCCATTCCAATAATCTGTGGAATAATTGGTGCCGTACCCATTTCCATGAGCATTTTCTTAAGCTGTGCTTCATTACCTGCAGCCGTTGATATCTCGACTAACTGCGCAAAGTTTTTCACAAGTCCGCAGTTAGGGCCTTCAGGTGTTTCCGACGGGCATACTCTTCCCCACTGCGTAGGGTGTAAGTCCCTTGCCTCAAAATGAGGCTGTGCTCTTGATAATGGTGAAATGACCCTTCGCAAATGGGACAGGGTCGCGATATAATCCGTACGGTCAAGCAGTTGTGACACACCTGTTCTGCCCCCTACCCAATTACCTGTGGCCAGGGCATGTACAAGACGTTCGGTTAAAACATCCGACCTGACAATTGTGGTAACATTCAAGTCCCTGTTCCTCATGCTGGCTCTTTCCAGCTGGTACTTAATATCACGAGTAAGCCTGTTGAAAGATACCCTGAACAGGTCTTCGATCAATTCGCCAGACAGTTTAAGCCTCTTATTTGCATAATGATCTTTGTCATCACTGCCTCTTTTTTCAAGCGCCAGTTCAAAACAGGCCTGAGCCATGCGGCCTATAAACTGGGCTTTTATAATTCGGTGAATTTCATCGTTCCCCAGATGGGGCAGCAAATACCTGTCAATAACATAATTGGCTCTTTTGACCTGGTAATCCCTGGATTGGCCTGAAGCCACTCTTAACCCGATTTTTTCCATAGCTTCAACCTTGTTGGCAGCCTCGGCTTCTTCAAGGTTCTCAAGCATGAATTTGATAATCTCAGGATCATCGGACACGGCATTGACAATGTCCTGGTCGGTCTCGATGCCAAGAGCCCTCATAAGAGTGATAAAATTTATCCTGCCGGATATGGATGGGAATGAAACTTCAAGGATAGATTTTTTGTTTCTCTCAACAACGACAAGGGCACGATAACCCCTGCGCTGTGAAAATACTTTGGCAACTTCGATATTCTCCCCGTATCGTTCTTCCATTTCCACGAGGATTTTATTCGGGGCAAGGTCCTCAAGTGTAGTTATGACGCGTTCGGTACCGTTCACTATGAAAAACCCGCCCGGGTCCTGCGGGTCTTCTCCCAGTTCGATCATTTCCTTCTGGGACAAACCTACGAGGTTACACGCTTTTGACCATATCATTATCGGGAGTAAACCGATTTCAGCTTCTTTTTCCTCTTTTTCACCTTCCGGTGTAACAATTGTCATACTTAGAAAAAGCGGTGCAGCGTATGTAATATTTCTGAGCCTTGCCTCAGTGGGGTGAAGTTTATCAACAGCACCGTCCGCCTCTCTCACAACCGGAAAACCTACTCGTATCTTTTTGAGTTTAACATACGTGCCCTCAATTTCAGTTTCAATAATTCTTTGCTCTTCAATGACTTTCTGAAGACCATGATCCAGGAAATCATTAAAAGAATCAACATGATGTCTTACGATTTTGTCACTAGTAAAATACGCTTTTGATAGTACCCTTCTGTCCAACATATTACCTCTATTTACAGCTCATGCGATTACCATGCGATAATAATAAGCTATACCTGCCGTTTTGCTTATCCGGGTAATCCGCATTACATCTCCGACCTTAGCTTTTGCAGCCACAACAGTAGGATCTACTATACGGATTTTTGGCAATTGCTCTTTCTCTAAATTATATTCTAATAATAAATTTTTAACTTCATCTTCACTCAATATTTCATGATTCGGTACCATTATATGTTTTAGGGGATTGAATTCCCTGCCGGTATTCTCTTTCTCTTTCACACAATTACCTCCCGGACAGACGGGCTCGGAGGGATTTGAACCCTCGACCATCGGGTTTCTTCTCATTTGAATAAAAGCCCGGTGCTCTGCCTGACTGAGCTACGAGCCCAACCATATTATCCACGAATCTTAAATAAACGCTACCAATCATGGATGAAAAATATTCCTCAATAAATGGCAATTCTCTTAAAACCTCGCAGACGTGCGCCCCTTGTACGACATTATTGAACTTAAACCTTTCTATGATTCTAAACATCACACCCCTAATTTTCATCTGCCTGGCATTGTCATATGCTTGCCTACAGACGGTTTTAACCTCATTCTTATTCTGGCCTCTAATTCCCTCGGATCAAAAGGCTTTATTATATAATCATCTATGCCTAAGCCCATTGCTTTAAGTTTATCATCCACGCTGACTTTGGCAGACAGGATTATAATAGGCAAATTCTTTGTAGTATCATGTTCTTTTAATTCTTTGCAGACCATATAGCCATCCATTTCAGGCATCATGATATCCAGGATCAGGATATCAGGTGATCTTGCAAATATCATCCCCAGAGCTTCTTTTCCATTCGTGGCTTCTAAAACCTCGAATTTGTCACCCTCCAGAGAATATCGGATAATATTTATGACGTTCTTATCATCATCTGCAACGAGTACTTTAATCTTGTTTTCAACTATCTCACCCTCAGCTTTTAAAAACCAGATTTTTGCAGTGCCTATTTCTTCGCCATCGACAAGGTTTTTTTCTTTCATACCCTCCAGGTATTTCAGGGCTGTCGCCTTGCTCATATTTACTCTGCTAACTATTTCGCTTGTTGTTAATCTTCCTTGTTCCAGTACATTTAGCAGTTCTTTTTCGCGCCAGTGCATATTTTATCCTTTAATATCGTTCAAATTTAAATGAATGTATATTGGTTTGGTAACCATTAATGTTTCCTAAAGAAAAGATTATTTACAGTTTCGAAAATCAGGTAGTTTTCATCACATATCTCCCCCTTGATTTAATTTCTTTTACCCTTCCAAGGACTTCTTCAGCACCCGTAAATGTCCTTACATATCCTTTCTTGAATGCCCCAATAAGCTCTTTATGACCTTCATGGGTGCTCTCAAATGTCTGGAAAAGCACATGCACATCAACCCCCCGTGCTTCTAAGGTTTTGTCAAGATAGGCAAGGCCGAAATCGATCAAATAGAGTTTGCCGCCCTTGAATAATATATTCGAAGTGGTGAGGTCACCATGAATTATCCCACAGGTATGCAGGCGCCCTATCAATTCTCCTGTCTGCTCACTTAATGAAGGGGATATTATTTTTTTCAGAATTGTCCCCTCTATATATTCCATTTGTATTTCAAAATCAGAAACATCCCTTATAATCGGTGTAGCAACACCACAGCGGCGCGCCTCTGAAACCAGCCTGGCTTCAATTCGGGTTCTTTCCTTTCGTAGCGACTCGTCTATTTCCTTGAGACGATACTTTTTCAATATCCTTGTCTTAACGATGGTATTACCTTCATGAATTATCACAGCTTCGGCACCGCTTGCGATTTTTCCATAGCATGGTGGATTTTCATCTCCGGGCATATCAGCTTCTTCAGGATTCCATCTCACTTCTGCCTCATCCGGCCTGAAGCTGGGATTGACCTTTGACTCCTTGATCGGTGTCCTGTATCCAGATTTATACATCAGGAGACCAAGATAAGCGATCATTGCGCCGTTATCGCCCAGGAAACGTTTTTCAGGTACGTAGAAATCAATACCTCTGTCCCCACACATTATCGTTAGCATCTCACGCAGGCGCGAATTCGCCCCTACGCCGCCTGCAAGCAGGACTTCGCGTTTTCCGGTATGGGCAACTGCACGTTCTGTTACTTCCAGAAGCATTGCAAAAGCAGTTTCCTGGAACGAATGGCAGACATCGGGCAAAGCTAATTTTTTTACAGATTCCTGCGCTGCTGTGGTCAGTCCCGAGAATGAGAAATCCATACCCTTTACAGTATAGGGCAGGGGGATATATTGTGCAGCTCGCTTTGCCAGTTCTTCAACTTTGGGTCCACCGGGATGTGCTAATCCGACCGACCTTGCAAATTTGTCAAGGGCATTGCCGATGCCGATATCAAGCGTCTCCCCGAATACCCTGTAATGACCTTTCCGGTATGCAAGTACCTGTGAGTTCGCTCCGCTTACATATAATGTCACAGGGTCTTTTGCTGGCGTTTTCCATCTTCCGACCTCGATATGCGCAATGCAATGGTTCACCCCGATAAGAGGAACATCAAATGATAATGCAAGGGCCCTCGCCGCTGTAGCAACTGTACGGAGGCAAGGGCCAAGCCCGGGCCCCTGTGAAAAAGCCACTGCGTCCACAGTTCTTCCCCCTTTTTTTAGGGTCTCGCTTACCACTTTTGTTATATGATTTGCATGGTGCTGCGCCGCTTCACGGGGATGGATGCCGCCGATAGCCGGGTTATATGTGGCTGTGGTCTCTGCAATAACATCCTTTTCATCAACTATTGCAGCGCTCAGGTTCCATGCAGTTCCCTCAATTCCGAGAATGGAGATTTCAGACATTATTTTATTCACTTGATTAAACTATCTTCTAAAATAAGTATCGGATGGGATATCACCAGTAACTTTACATACAGTGCACACAATATAGATATAAATCATGAGGTGTTATACTGAATAGGCGAGGCAATACCAGCCAGCAACCGGAAGAGTTTACAAGAGTCCGGTTGCCGCAAAAAAAAGCGGGAGAAGTGCTGGGCACTGTTGAAAGTTTGCTGGGGGCAAATAAACTGCGTGTCAGGTGCATGGATGGTGTAGTAAGACTTACCCGCATTCCGGGCAAAATGAAAAAAAGTACGTGGATCCGGGAAGGTGATGTTGTCATTGTCGTTCCCTGGGCTTTCCAGACCGATAAAGCTGATATTATCTGGAAATACAGCGGACCACAGGTAAATTGGCTTGAGAGAAAAGGATTTTTGAAAAGTTAAATCAGGTGTATGGCCAGTGATAAAAAACTTTCCCGGATGGACGAGAAAGTAGATGAATTCCGCATGCGTTTAAAGGATTCTGACCGAAAACAAGTATTTGATGATGTATTTGACACGGCCACATTGATGGCTCTCTATGACCTTTCAAAAAAAGGTTACATCGATTCGCTGGGGGGTTGTTTCAGTACAGGAAAGGAAGCGAACCTTTTCCATGCCCTGGCAAAAAAAGATGATATCCTGGAGGTCGCAGTAAAGATTTACATGATATCCACTGCCAATTTTAATGCCATGAAGGATTACATTTTGGGAGACCCGCGGTTCCAGGGGATCAGGCATGCAAGAAAAGATATTATTCTTGCATGGACAAAGAAAGAATTCAAGAACTTAAAACGCGCAGAAGAAGCAGGGGTAAGGGTGCCAAAACCCTATATCACACAGAGGAACATACTCTTAATGGAGTTTATCGGAAAAGACGGCATCCCGATGCCTCAACTGAAGGATGTAAAGCTGTCCGCGCAGGAAGCATTACATATTTTTAATTTGCTGATAGATTATATGAACCGGCTATATTCCAGGGCCAAACTTGTTCATGCAGATCTTAGCGAATATAATATATTAGTAGATATGAATAATATGGAACCTGTAATAATCGATATGGGCCAGTCAGTCCTGACCAGTCATTTCAATGCGGAGACTTACCTGCAGCGTGATGTTTCCAATATCGCGCGTTTTTTCGGAAAATTAAATATACAGGTAGATGAGGACAATATAATTTCGATGATAAAGAAAAATACAGAGGAAGAACAATGACAGAGCATATAAAAATCCCGATTGAAAGAATAGCGGTTCTTGTAGGCCCGAAAGGCCAGACGAAAGAACTGATCGAGGAAAAATCAACTGCAAAGTTAAATATTGATAGTGAGAGCGGAAGTGTGGAAATATCAGAGCCGACCGATGCTATTAAAGGAATGCGAGCAAAGGAAGTCGTACAGGCAATAGCACGTGGATTCAGTCCTGATAAAGCTATAAAATTGTTTGACAATGACCTTCTTTTATTTGAAACAATAGACCTCTCAAATATCGCAAGGACAGAAAAAGACCTTATGAGAATAAAGGGAAGGCTTATCGGAAAGGATGGAAAGGCCCGGGAGATATTCGAGACCCTTACTAGTGCATATATCTCGGTATATGGGAAAACGGTAAGTCTGATAGGTTATCCTGAGCAGAATATGGTAGCAAGGACCGGTATCAATATGCTTCTTGAAGGCAGCGCCCACGGCCCTGTTTATTCATTCCTTGAGAAGAAGAAGAGCGATTTGAAGAGAGCCGAACTGGGATTATAGGACTTCAGGTCGTTTGATATTTTTCATATCGAAAGATTAAAATAATAGCGAAGCATAATATATTTCTGGAGTCAATATGAAAGCCCTTAAGATAAAACAGCTTGATGAAAAAGACGAAGAAATTGCAGATATCCTTATATCCCTGGGAATGAGCAGAAATGTGGCCATGAGCCTTACATATCTTCAGAACATGAATTCGGCTACCTCAGTGGATCTCGAAAGAGTGGCCAGGTTACGCCAGCCAGAAGTCAGTATTGCCATGAGGCAGTTAAAAGAACGTGACTGGATAAACGAGAAGGAAGAGAAGACGCCGGGAAAAGGAAGACCATATAAGGTGTACTCGCTCAAAGTTGGCTTTAAGGATATTGTTTCCCAGCTTGAAAAACAGCAGAGAAAAGCTGTTGATGAAGCAAAAGCAAACGTTGAACGGTTAAAGGAATTGGGGAAAGAATAAGGAAAAGAGATATTAACAACCTCCTGCCGAACAAGAAGGAGCAATAGCTTGTTCCATCTTTTTTTCTCCTAATTCTCTTTGGAATTGGAATATTCTCTTACTACTTTTATTGATGTCTGGAAAGATATTTCAGATGATAATCTTGCTACAATAAATGTGAGAATGGCCATCACAATACCAACTGATGTATCGTTTTTTCCGAAAGATACGCCCACAAGAATTAATAGAATGTTATAGACTCCACCAACGATATGTTGGATGTTCTGAAGTCCTCTTGAGTTATCAGGTAACTTTGGTTTTTTCACATTCATAACACATTATTCTCTTTAAAGAATCACTTTTGATACGGTGTCCACATATCAAACACTCATATTCAATCTCCTCTTTTGCCATCATCATAGTTATAATGATGTTTGTGCATATAAACATTATTATTCCCCTCCCATCATAATACATATTTTTAATGATTTTGATAATAATGAATTAATTAGATAATTTCAAAGTTATTGTAATAGTTCAAAGACTTTGAACTATTCAGGAACTCTAACTTGACTCTGAAGGTCAGGAGATAAAAGAATATAACACAAACTATTTCATCTTTGAAAGCAAGGAAATATATGGAGGTTAGTATGAAATCCATTATTACAGCAGAACTTGAGATTATCCCTGTTGGGACAGGTAAAACGGGAATGAGTGAACATATTAGTGAAGCTTTAAAGGCAATCGATACGTCAGGTGTAAAATATCAGTTGACTCCGATGGGAACAGTAATAGAGGCAAATTCTCTTGATGAGATTTTCGAAGCTGTAAAAACAGCTCACGAAGCGCTGGTCAAGAAAGGGATAAAAAGAGTTGTAACCCATATCACAATTGATGAAAGAAAAGATAGGCCAAAAGGAATGGCTGAAAAAGTGGAAGCAGTGGAAAGCAAGCTTTAAAACCATTGTTTTATTTTCGGCTCATCTAAATTTACAGTCATGCCGTCCTGTGCAGCAATGACTTCAACGCCTGTTTTTTTTGAAATGATCTTTGCCTGTAGCTCCGGGGATGATCTTAATACCTGTAAGCCAAAATGGGTCAATATGGCCTTTTGCGGCCTTATTTTATCAATCAGCTCTGCTGCCTCACCCATGTTAAGGTGGCGGATCCTTTTATCGGTCTTCATCCGTACAACATTAAGTATCAGGTAATCAACGCCTGCATACGTATTTACAAGTTCAGGAAAATATTCCGTATCTGGAATATATCCAAGGCGTCCGGACTTGGATGTGTAGATAGCACCATATGTCTCGACAGGATGCATATTTTCTATTGGGAACTTTATCTTGATATCTTTAAGAGTTATTTCCATTCCTTTTTTTATTTCAATTATCTTGACAGAGGGCCTCACATATTGAAGTATAACCGGGTCAGGATCAAGGCAATCCGAAGGCACAATCAATTGTCCCCTGGGATTAAAACCTCCACCCGTCATCGCTTCTATAATCACATTCACGTCATTGGAATGATCTATATGCCTGTGAGATAAAACAATCGCATCAAGACTTCTTGGTTTGAGGCCAAGCTGGTGTACCATTACGAGAGAACCGGGTCCGGGATCATTAAGGATATTCACATCACCAAGTTTAAGCCAGAAACCACCGCTTTTTCGCATTTGATTCAGAACTACCACTCTTCCTCCCCCCGTTCCTAGAAAAATTACCTTTGACATATATTATTTTAAATGTATAACTTATACAAAAAAATATCTAAATAATTTTCCTAAAAATCCCGGAAAATAATTTAACTATTGGATTCGTGATAATGCCTGTGAGAAAAGAGTTCAGGAAACTTGTAACAAGGGATGAAGCAAAAAGGATCATAAATAGCCTTAATACCGAACCGCAGTCATTCGAAGTGAATATAGATGATGCTTTTGGATATGTTCTGGCGATGGATGTTATTTCGCAGGTAGATGTCCCCCCGTTTACCAGGGCATCGATGGATGGCTATGCAGTACATGCATCTGATACTTACACTGCACAAGAGGATAGGCCGGTCAGGCTTAAACTTGCCGGATCAATCCCCGCCGGAATAGATCCGCGCATATCTCTTGAAGAAGGTGAGGCTGCTGAAATCGCAACAGGTGCTGTAATGCCGGAAGGAGCGGATTCCGTAGTTATGGTTGAGTACACGCATTTTGATAAAGATATTTTCATCCACCGCCCGGTATCGGTTAATGAAAATGTCATGCAGGCAGGCTCGGATATAATGGCAGGAGAAAGAGTCTTAAGAAAGGGGACACTCCTTGGGGCGCGGGAGATCGGTGTCCTCTGTGCGGTGGGTAAACGAAAAATCAGGGTATATTCTCTGACCGTAGGAATAATCTCAACGGGAAATGAGCTAAAAGAGCCGGGTTATGCACTTGCTGCAGGTGAGATATATGATGTTAATTCGTTTTCTCTCTCATTTGGTGTCAGGGAGTGCGGCGGCATTCCTATCCGTTATGGCTGTGTAAAGGATAATGAGAATGATATCAAAACAGCATTAATTGAATTATCAAAAAGCTGTGATATCATCCTGACTTCCGGGAGCACATCGGCAGGTTCAGGCGATATGATGTACAGGATAATTGAAGAAAACGGCATGATCCTTGCTCACGGGATCGATATAAAGCCGGGGAAACCTGCGATTATCGGGAAGGTCTATGGAAAACCAATTTTTGGTCTTCCAGGGTACCCGGCATCATCTCTTACTATTTTTAATGAATTTGTGGCCCCATTGATCCGGGAAATGACCGGAAAGACAGGAAAAAATATCAAAACACATGCAAAAACTGCTGTAAGGATACGTTCGGATGGCAGGAACCAGCTTCTTCCAGTGGGAGTTATCAGGGGCATCACCTATCCTATCGAAAAAGGGTCGGGAGCCATAACAACTCTTTCCGAAGCAGACGGTTTTATAGAGATCCCATCAACGGTTGAAATGATAGAAGCGGGTGAAGATGTTGAAGTGACACTGTTCAGAGAACTTGATCCTGTAGACCTGTTCTTTGTTGGCAGCCAATGTCTTGGCCTTGATACGATCGTAGACCTGGCAGGCATCAGAATGCGAATAATAAATGTGGGTTCATCAGGCGGGCTGATCGCCGTAAAAAATGGTATCGCAGATATAGCCGGAGTACATCTCCTTGATGAATCGGGTGTTTACAATATCCCTTTTCTTGAAAGATTCGGGCTTTACGACGCTGTTCTTGTAAAGGGATACTTGAGAGAGCAGGGCCTGATAATAAGACCGGACAGCAAGATCAGGATTTTGGAAGATTTGATCAATGCCAGATTCATTAACAGGAATACAGGTTCGGGAACAAGGGTTATGACCGACCTTAAGTTAAAAAAGATAGCAAATGAACGTAAAATATCTTTCGAAGAACTTACAAATAGCATCAGAGGATATCATACAGAAGCAAAAACCCACAGCGCAGTCGCATCTGCGGTAAAATTTGGAAAAGCCGATGCAGGAATAGGTATCCGGACTGTTGCAGTACTTAACGGATTAAAATTTATAAAGATTGCTGATGAGGAATATGATTTTGTGATCCCCAAAAGACTTATGGAAAGTGACGGGGTCCGCAGATTCATGGAAGCGCTCGGATCAAAAGAATTCAGGGAAAAATTGCCGCCCGGCCTTATGACTTACAGCAGGACCGGAGAAGTAGTACAATCACAGTAGATACTCTCCGGATACGCAAACATTATTAGTTTTGAAAGTCCAAATAAGACCGGAGATATCAAATGACCATAAAAAAATTTGTTGTGTGTTTCATTATTGTCTTATTAATGGGTTTTCCGGCATCTGCAGCTGATATGAGCCTTAACCGCTGGATACTGAATGTAACTCTGAATGAAGACGGCCTTGTAGATGAACTCATACAGGTTGAATTAAAAAATAGTGGCTCATCGCCTGTTGACGGTTTTGCTTTTGTGATCCCGGCATCGAAGGTAGAAGTAATATATGATTTTGACCATACCTTCAGTTCAAAAGGTCAGATGGTGGAGCAGCAAATTGTTAATAACGGAATAAAGTTGATCGTTAATTTCAATACATCGATAAAAAATGGTGAAGCATGGAATGGACGTATAGGTTTCAGGGCAGAGAATTTTGCTAAAAAAATGGCACAGGATTATTCAATTGAAATCCCCGTTAATGCGCCTGAAGCAATAATATCAGGAAAAACCGCGGATATTGAAGTTCCCCAGGACGCGGATATCAGAGGTCAGGTGTTCTTGCCAAAGGGGGTCGAAGTAATATCAGTGACACCTAAACCATTCAGAATACTTTTCCAAAATAGCCATATGGTCCCAACATGGACCCCTGAAAGCCTCCGTATAAAGGACACTATTATCCTAAAAGGCTCATTTTCAGAGACCCTGAAAAAAATAGCCGATATTGATGAAAGATCAAAAACATTAACCAAGCGGATGACAGAAGCAAAAAAGAATGGTATAGATGTCACGGAATCTGAAATGCATCTTAAGAATGCCGAGGGTTATAATGCAAATAATGCTAATTCAGCCCTGTCTTCATTCTGGATCAAAGATGAGAAATCCGCTCTTGAATTTACCAGATATGCCGAGGATGAATTGAATCTTGCTGAAAAGAGTTTTTCTTCCACAGGAAAGACGGAAATCAAAACAACGCAAAATGCCACAGGACAGCCGGAACAAAATAACACAACTACCGGTTTCGGAGGAACAGGTCTGATCCTGATAATCATAAGTTTATTCATGATGCTAAGGAGAATCAATTATAAACCATAATATCTCTTTTTCAGTAATGTTTAAATACTTTCCTATGATGATGAGATAGTACTGAAAAGGATGCCGTATTTGTTGTGGTATTGCTTTTTCTTTAAGGAGATATAAAATGGCAAAAATAATGCATGCGCAAACAGTTCTTACAGAGGAGGATATCGAATCCCTTAAGCAAAAAACCGGGGAAACCAGCACAAAGGATGCAATCGCAAAAGCAGTTTCTCATTACCTTGAGTGTGAATATACAAAAGTGGAGGATATGTGGGCAAAGAAACTTGAGAAAGTAGTAAAAAGAAAACAGAAAGAAGAAGAGGAGTAATTCCAGGGTTACAGTCGCATTCGTCCTATAATATAAAAATTAACATGCGAATCGACTGTACCATAAATCATTTCTTTTTTTACGCTGTTTGCAAGTCTTACAGCGCGTGAAAGCTGCTGTAGCGAAAAGATATGATTCTGTTTTATCGCATGAACAAGATAATCAGAATGAGGCAGTTTTATCATATCATCAATTTTCTTATAAACCCGAAAGTGTGTCCCGAATTTGAATCCTGTCTTGGGAACAAGCCCTTTATTTCTTAATTCTTCATAAACGGTATATTTGGTCATGAAATCAGATTCTATACTGGAAGCTATTTTTGAAAATATGTCAAAATCCAGTATCTTATGATCCCTATTTTCAATTTCCAGGATTCCTTTGTTCAAAAGATAACACGATTCGATAAGAGATAATTGTAAATGTCCCTCATCCATTGGTTTACCAAAAAATCCGTCTTTCTGGAGTGCTAAAGATGCATCATGGTCCCAAACCATAACCCTGTCTTCAAGCAGGCTCGCGGTTGATAACTTCCTACCTAACTTTAATTCATAAGTGCCATTCGGAATGGTTTTTTTTACTTCATAATAAGTAATATCACTCTCTTCATCCACAATAGCAAGAACTAAACGTTTTTTAAGGTTCTCGACGGTCCCAAGATGCAGTATTAACTGTGAAAGCAACAGTGGTATCCTTTCTGATATAACAAATACGAAAAATTCAGCAGGCTTCTTTCCCGGATGTCCACCCCTGGGATAAACACGAAATCCGGTGACCCCTGGTTGGACATAATATCCCCGTTCTCTCAGGTCTTTATATACTATATATAATAACTCAAAATTTTTTAATATGGATGAAGCCTTCAGGAAAAAATCTTCAAAACCAATCTCTTTTCCCTTTAATTCGATTCTTATTTTTCTCATGTAAATAAGAAAGGCACTTTCCGTAAGGGAAACTTCCAGGACATCACCTTTTGGGCGTCCATAATAACTTTTATTATACAACTCTTCTATTGCTTGTTTTTCAAGTAATACTACATCGTCAGTTAATTTTCCATTTAGTGTCATAAAACTCAATATTATTAACTATATTACACCATTATATTTTAATACGGGAAGTATCAAGTAGCTATATAACAATCTTGTGTAATATAAGAATGGAGGTATTAATCCAATAAATGAATTCAGAAATGTGTGCTGTATGCGGGTTGCCAAAAGAGCTTTGCATATGTGAAGAAGTAGCAAAAGAACAACAGAGAATAGTAGTAAAGATAGATACACGCAAATATAAAAAAGAAGTAACTGTAATCGAGGGTCTTAATCCAAATGAGATCAATTTGCATGAACTGACATCTTATCTTAAATCAAAATTCGCATGCGGTGGTACTATAAAAGAGAATATTATAGAGCTTCAGGGAAATCATAAAACCAGAATGAAGGACGTTCTTATTAAGAAAGGATTTTTACCGGAACAAATTAAAATATAAATAGTTCCTGGTGGGGGGTTGAAAAAATATATCTGATTTTAAAAACGGTGTAATACATTTCAATTTAGTAAATATAGAATTCTTGGATCTTCATTATATACATGAGATCAAGGGAAATCTTTTTACGTTAATACATAATACTAATCATAATGATCTACATATAATGGGTTTGATAAATATGAAACTCATAACTGCTATAAAGATGATTGAAGAGCGTGAAAAGAGAAAACGAAAGGCTGAAAAAGAGATGCGAAGAAATGGAGTTCTTTTAAAAAATGATACAGTTAATAAAGAAAATCCGGGCAGCATGTCGAACGAGGAACAAAAAGAACAGAAAAACCTGGTCCATGTGCAGTCCATTTTTCCACAGGATGATATTATTGCATTAAAAATGAAGACAAGAGAAGCGCATGTAAGAGAAGCGATTTCAAAAGCAGTCTACTATTATTTGAAATCTGCCACTGAGGATAGAAATTAAATAATTTCTTTTAGTCGTTAATAAAAGAGTAACAGCAAATATATACCCCAAACCGAATCTAGAAAAGTTATGGTTCATAAGATATATTTTTCAGTTTGCGGGGAAGGTTACGGTCATTCCAGCAGGGATATGGCCATAGCCAGGGTACTTAAGAACGCAGGTGCACAAGTACTGATGGGAAGTTACGGTTATGTGCTGGATCGTTTGAATAGCAATTTCGATGCCATTGAAGTTAAAAAAGAATTCGAGATGACATCAAAGGATGGGGCTTTTAACATTAAAGCTACGATTTCAAATAGTAAAAATTCGGTATTTCATTATTCAAAGATAATATCGCAAGAAAAAAAGATCATGGAGGACTTTTCTGCAACTTGCGTTGTTGCAGACGGCAGGAGCGCTTCAGTTTTTGCGGCTTTCAAACTCGGTATTCCTTGCATCATAATCTCCAACCAGACCAGTGTTGAGTCTTTTTTCAGGGAAAGTAAATTCTTATTGAATCTTGTCGGGAAGCCAGTTGATTTTACTCTTAAGACAACGATGGTGCTTGCTGAAGAAGTTCTGATTCCTGATTTTGCGCCGCCTCATACTGTTTGTCTGAATACGTTAAGCAAAAGTCAGCATATAATGAAAAAACAAAGATTTGTCGGGCCTGTAGTGTCTGACAGATACGAAAATCCCGGGCAATCTTATCCTTCGGGAATCAAATGTCCGTTTGTCTTAACTGTTCTTAGCGGCCATTCATTCAGTTTACCTATCTTTAATGGGGTATTAAAGATCGCTGACAGGTTTCCTGATGTAAATTTCCTGATATTTGCAAAATTCAAGGGCGATATGGTTCCGAAGAATACAAGGGTTTCAGGCTTTTGCGATGATCTTTCTCCTTATATGGCCGCAGCAGAGCTTATTATTGCGCAGGCAGGTCACAGCACCGCTATGGAGATTTTGACCCTTGGAAAACCAGCCCTCATTATTCCTATTAAAGGACAGGTCGAACAGGAATATAATGCAGACAGGATGAAAGAACTTGAAATATGCGAAACCTTAAATTACGAATCTTTTAACAGTGAAGACCTCTATGAAAAACTCCACCTGATGTTGAATGAAAAAAAATTTCAGGAAAAAGCAAGACAATATTCCACATTATCAAGAACAATGAAAGGTTCCCGGAAAGCAGCAGAGATTATCTTAGAATTATCAAGCAGGATACAATGTTATTAAGGTAGTACGTTAAAATAATGTTCTGAAAGCAACTCCCATAAACTTTATGAGTTGAAGCTTATTATTGGTTTTCATAAGCTTTTGCAGAAGAACAGAAGGATGGTCCATGTCGCCGTGCTCTGTTATGATTTCCCTTATTTCAGGTTTGTTAAGAAATGTTATAAATTCATCAAGGTTTTCATCGCTGAGTTTTCCAATACTATTATGGATTCTCATGCCGATTTCAAGTTCCCTGCCAATTGCGCTTCTCCATCTTTTTTCATATTCCAAAAGAGTGCATTCTTTCCGGGATGCTCTTGCAGCGACTTCCCCTGCGATCTTAGCACAAATCGCGCCCATATAAATCCCCCCTCCTGAAGTAGGTTTTACCTGTCCTGCCGCATCACCTACAAGCATAACACGATCGGATACGGTTTTTCGAGGCGGACCTATAGGAATTCCTCCGATAACGTGTTCTGTGCGTGAACCGTTATATCTTGAAGCAACGATAGGGTGGCGCAGAAGTTTTTCAAGGTAGTATCGGGCAGATAAACCGGGATTCCTGGCAAGACCGATACGCGCCATACCGGAAAATGGCACAGCCCAGCCAAAAAATCCCGGAGCGAGTTCATTTCCGGTAAAAATCTCAACATATTCGGGATCTTCAGGGATATAAGGGGCTTCAAACTGGATTCCCGACAGGAACTTTTTGCATCTTGGAAGCCCGGCAGTTCTTCCTACACTGCTCTGTATGCCGTCAGCCCCGATGAGAATATCCCCCGGTATATCTTTTTTCTCCCCGTTTGACATTACGGATATTTTTCTTTCGTTCATCCCGATAAAACGGGTTTTCAACAGGATATCCACTCCCTCGTCCACAGCCATTCCAACAAGCGTCCTGTCAAAAATCTTCCGGTCTATTACATACGCTTTAATATCTTTTCCACGAATGCAGGCTTCTTCACCGCCGGGTGCATACACGAAAGCACCCCTTATTTTTGAAAGAACAAAGTTACCTTCCCCGGCCTCGCATTCTTTAATGGCTTTCTTACTTATAAGACCCGTGCACTGTACCGGTGAGCCGATGCTTGCATGTTCCTCTATCAGGAGGGTTTTTGCCCCGTTTTTAGCAGCATATTTTGCGGCTATTGCACCTGCAGGACCGGCGCCAATAACGATAACGTCATAGTTCATATGTCTCCCATAGTTTAGCATACTTGAGTCAAAGGATATAATTTTTCTGTTGTCCTGGTTTCGGAACTTATTTACAGCATCATGCCTTGAATATTTTTGTTGGTTCGTACAGTCCATGATGGGACTTGATAAAGAAGGTTTTGTAACCAACGTGTATCTTTCCAGTAACTTTAGTCACAGACGAGTTCTATGGTCATAAAAAAAGTTTTACACGGTTGAATTGTCATGCTTCTCAATGTTTTATATCATAGTATTTATGACCATTAAAAATGCTAAGCTACAGGTTAATGCACAAACTCCTCAAATTTAACCTTTCCCAGTTCTTCTTGAAGCACAGAGATATGTTTTGGAATATCAGCTGGTTGATAAATATAAATATGTTTTATTCGACCCGAACCTTTATGAAGATAACTGCATTTTAAAAATCCAAGCATCTCAAGCTCTTTAATTTTATCGGTAACCTGGGCTATAGATAGACTGGTTATATTTAATTCGGCAGTTAATCGTTGATATTCGAAAACAACATCAACAACTGTTATTTTAATGTTCTTTTTATTCTGGTCATGCAACCTGAGACATGCATATAATATAAGTTTGAAGTGAATCGGAAGTGTTTTTAGCACTTCCAGTATAAGATCAGGATGTGACCCGGGCGAATAGCAAATACATTTTTCATTTTCCATTTTTGTTGGCCAACTCGCACTTTAAATAATGATATACTGCCTTGGAGATGGCCTCTTTGATTGAAGACTCTCCGGATTTTTGTTTCAAAGCGATTACATCTTCCTGTGGGAGTACTGATTGAACATGGACATATTTCATATTAATTTCCTGCGATAAAAACAATTTTATCTATAATTATTATTAAATTCACATTAAGATAAATGAGAGTGTGATGTTTGGAACACCGGGTCGATAAAAGAGTGCTGTATTCCAGGATAACATAAAATTCAACCCAATAATAGAAAATTATTTACATGAGCATGAACATGATACACTGGGATTGCGCCCAGTTATTCCTACCTTCCTCCGCCACCAAGGATGATGGTTCAGCTTTTTTACTGGGCGCATATCTCCATGATGAAAATGATCTTTCATTCCCCGTTTTTTTCCCGCCCAGGCCAATCCATAGATATTTGTAATTATAAAGCTCTTCACATCGATACAATGAAATTAAATCAAAAAACCGGATAAAATTATGTCATTTACCACAATAATCCGAAACATTCGGGCAAAGCAAAAAATCAAATTCAATCCCGCAGATAGGCCTACAGCCGTATGGACAGGAAAAGACCTGCTTGAGGGAAAATCTATAACCGCATTAACCATTATTTTCCAGACTTCAGGCTGTAGATGGAGTAATTGTACCATGTGCGGTTATGTTTATGACAGTGCGCGGGTATCACCTTCACATGATGACCTGATTAAACAGTTTGAACATGCAATGTCGCGGTGCATGGATGAAGAATTCATTGTCAAGATATTCACATCCGGCAGTTTTTTGGACGATAACGAGGTCGGGCCTTCGACACGTGTCGAGATGCTTTCCAGGTTAGGAGAAAATGACAGGGTAAAAAAAGTAATTGTCGAGACAAGGCCGGAATATGTGACTGATGAGAGATTATCAGAAGCAAGAGCAGTTCTTGGAAAAAAATTTGAGATAGCAGTGGGTCTTGAAACAACTAATGACCTGATACGAAAGGACTGCATCAATAAAGGTTTTTCATTTTCCGATTTTATAAGGGCAAGCGAGGCCGCAAAAAAGAATAAAGTAACTGTAAAAGCATATCTTATGCAAAAGCCGCCATTTCTTTCAGAAGGGATTGCCATGAATGATATGATACAATCTATAAATGAAGCGGCGCCCTATGCCCAGACAATATCAATGAATCTGTGCAATGTCCAGAAAGGAACGCTTGTGGATGAGATGTTTGAACGCGGTAATTACAGGCCGCCATGGCTATGGAGCGCTGTTGAGGCACTGAAGATTGGAAAGGCATTATCTCCCCGGACGGTCATTATGTCAGATCCGGTAGGCGCAGGCTCAATACGCGGCCCCCATAACTGCGGGAAATGTGATAAGGATGTGGCAGAAGCCATAAGGATTTTCTCGGTGGCGCAGGATACTGCGATTTTCAATAATCTGGATTGTGAGTGCAAAGAATTGTGGAAAAAAGTAGTTGAACTTGAGGAGCTCACATTTGGCGCGCCGCTTGTGAGATAGATTATCTCCTAAAATTCTGTTATCCCGTGGATCTCGTACCTTAAATTATTTATATAGTGGTTGAGACTTTCAATGTCTTTAATTCTTTTTTTAGAAAGAGACCTGAGCCTTGACCGGATATCGACATCGGGCATAATACCATAGGCCAGAAGATGTTTTATTATTTTTCTTGCAATAAGGCCTCCTTTTTTATCCCAATCGGTCAATAATACAAGGTTTTTTCCGCGCTTAAAGAGCGATTCCGTGAATTCTAACAATGGCTGCTGTGAGGCTAACTGGATTTCGCCATTGATGCCAAGATAGCGCAAAGATGCCGCATCCTTTCTTCCTTCGACAATGATAATCGCTCCGGCTTCTGAAAGTTCTTTTAGCTCCATGATGATTTTTTCGAGTTCTTCAAGGCGCTCTATATTTTCAAGATCACTTCGTATCATTTCTGGCTCAGTTTATTTAAAATATCTTCTTGTTTTGCCTGGAATATCATCACTGACTTCTTGCTGCTTGTGGTACCGGAAACTATCTCTATGCTATTAGAATTAACATCAAATAAGCTTGAGAGAAAAAGGATGAGTTCGGCATTGGCTTTTCCTTTTTGTGCCCTCTGCGCTATCCTTACCTCTATACGTTTGCGCCATGGATTATATCCCTGGATCGCTGTCTCTTTTGCCCCGGCTGATATTTCAAGATCAAGGATCACCCCTTCACGGGTAATTCTGATGGCATCTTTCATTACTTCTTAAAATGATCTGGCTAATATTAATCATATGCCAAAATGATTTATATGAATAAACAAATACATTCAATGAATGGGGGATTTAATTGAAGAGATATGATCTGATCGTAATTGGCACAGGCACAGGGATGAATTATGTTAGCCTGATCATTAATAAGCATCCTGATTTCAAAATTGCAGTGATCGATAAAGACGAACCTGGCGGAATATGCCTTACCCGGGGATGCATACCCTCTAAACTCCTACTTTATCCTGCAGAACTTATCAGAACAATAGGTACAGCCGGGAAATTCGGAATAGATGTGGAATTGAGAAATATTGATTTTAATTACATAATGGATAGAATGAGGTCAATTATTTCAAAAGACATTGAATCCTTACGCAAGGGACTTTCCAGCATTCCGAATATTGATTATTATCACGATGTTGCAGAATTCGTATCGCCATATACTATGAAAGTCGGCAGTGAAACCATAACCTCAAAAATGATTTTTCTTTGTACCGGGTCAAAAACCTTTATACCAAAAGTAAAGGGATTGGAGGAAGCAGGTTATCTCACAAGCGATACTGTATTGAAAATAACCCGGCTTCCACCAAGCATTGCAATCATAGGGGGGGGATACATAGCTGCTGAGTACGGCCATTTTCTCTCCTCGATGGGTTCAAAGGTAACGATAATAGGAAGGAACATACAGTTCATCCCGGAAGAAGAACCGGAGATTTCCAGCCTGGCAAAAAGGGAAATGTCAGGATTCATGGAGATATTCACAGGGCATGAAGTCGTGGAAGTACAGAGAAATGCAGATGGGAAGAAAAAGGTAACTGCCGAAAGTGAGGGTAAAAAGGTCGATTTTCTTGTTGATGAGATCCTGGTTGCCTCAGGACGAAGCAATACACATGACATCCTGCATCTCGATAAGGGAGGGATAAAAACCGATCCGCACGGATGGATCACGGTGGATGAGTATCTTGAAACAAATCAACCTGATATCTGGGCTTTTGGCGATGGTAATGGTAAATATCTCTTCAAGCATGTAGCAAATTATGAATCAAGGGTCGTTTTTTTTAATGCCATAATGAAACAGAAAACCAAAGTTGATTATCATGCGGTCCCCCATGCTGTTTTTTCATATCCTGAGATAGCAAGTGTCGGAATGGGGGAAAAAGAGGCTGTTGAAAAATACGGGATGCCGAATTTGTCAATAGGCTTTGAGAAATATGAAAATACGGCAAAAGGCGATGCCATGGATGTGAAAGATTACTTTGTAAAGATCATATTTGAAAAAAGCACACAAAAGATATTAGGCGGTCATATCATAGGCCCATATGCATCTATCCTTATCCAGGAGATCGTTAACCTGATGTATACGAAAGAAGAAAGTGCAGAATCTATAATTCGGGGAATGCATATCCATCCCGCATTAAGCGAGGTTGTTCAAAAAGCTTTTTATTCAGTGATGCCTGCGGAACATTATCATCACCTGTTAGGGCATACGGAGCTTGAGTGAAGCAGATGGGGGATTTTAATCCCTACTTTGCGCGCTTTGCAGTGTTTGAATATTTATATTACATAAAATATGCACAGAAGTCTCTTAGAATATTACGTTTTTTCTTAATAAGTGCACAGTGGCAGGTTGGGGAGTGGGGGTTAGTAAAAAAATGTTTCCTGCCACTTTACACTGAGCACAAAATGCAAAGTATCATATTTGAAGTTATCGATATTATTCAGAGTAATTTGGGGGAAAAAAAGTTTACATGAGCATTAAATTTAAATACATGGAGTGTATTACCTGCAAACATGGTGGCAAGAAAAAATGATTTCACAATTGCCCGATGCGGTCTGGCTTGCGAGATATGCCAGCATTTTATAAATCGTGAATGCCACGGTTGTGAAGAAGAAAACATCGTTAATAATAAATGTCTCATTTTTAATTGTACTGAAAAAAAGCAAATTAAGTATTGTCTTCAATGCTTTGAATTTCCATGCGAATTAATGTCTTTATCCAAAACTTACTGTCCGATATTATCCAGGATCAAAAATATTGGACCATCTCATGCAATCATAACAATTGTTGCAGTGAGCTAATGGGAGATTGACAGAGAGCACGGATAAGAATTTCAGGAGTTCTTACCGACATATTTGGCAAAGGCACAGCTGCGGACCTACGAGGTTTAATATACATACATATTCCCATACGGCCGAAGCGATAGTGGAACAAGTTTCGTGAACTTCCCGCTCATGACCTCATTAAAGTCAAATCCGAAATAATCACAGTATTCCTTGAGATAGCCGCCGATGAGCTTAAAATCTTCTTCACCCAATTCAAGGCAGCTCACTTCTTTTCCGAGATGGTATGGGTCAACTTTCCCGCGGATGTACATTACACCGCCGTGCATGCCCGTTCCTACGTAGTCGCCAACAATCGGACTCTTTCCGTTCATGCCAAGAAGGATCATTATCCCGCCTGCCATGTATTCGCCGAAAAAATCGCCGGCGGTTCCTCCTGATATGATAATCGGGACCTGTTTCTTATACTCTTTCATATGGATGCCCACACGGTAGCCAACATCACCTTTGATGTACACCTTTCCGCCGCGCATCCCGTAGCCGATGATATCGCCCACATTGCCGTGGATAATTATTTCACCTGCGTTCATAGTATTGGCGATCCCGTCCTGCCCATTGGCGTTTACCACAAGCCTGGGTCCGTTCATAAAAGCCCCAAGGTCGTTCCCCGGGGTGCCGTTTATGGTAATCTTAACATTTTTTTCATTTAGCCCTGCGCCGATATACCTCTGCCCGCCTATGTTATCCAGCTCCAGTTCTTTTTCGCCGGATGCCACCGCATCGCGGATGATCTTGTTCATCGGCCTGTAATGCATACTCTTTGCATCGATCTTCATAAAATCACTGTCCTACTCCTGCATGTTTTATCCCAAGGATATCAAGTGTCTCCTGGTTAAGTCCGACTCCGCGCAAGCGCTCACGGCTTCCGCGTAACGATTCAATAGAATTTATACCCAGCGAACCAAGCACTTCCTGGATCTCATGCCCCCATGCTGTAAGCAGGTTACACAGCCGGTCCGCCGCCACTTCAGGATTCAATCGGCGCACAAGCTCCGGTCTCTGGGTAGCAATACCCCATGCACAGTTGCCTGTATAGCATTTCTGGCATACGCGGCAGCCCATTGCGATAAGTGATGCCGTACCAATAACACATGCATCCGCCCCAAGCGCAATAGCCTTAACAACATCCGCGCTCTGCCTGATGCTTCCGCCAACAATGATAGATGCCCTGTTGCGGATACCTTCCTGCCGCAGCCTGTCATCAACGGCTGCAAGAGCCAGTTCTATTGGTATTCCTACATGGTCCCGGATGATCATGGGAGCTGCTCCTGTTCCGCCCCTGAAGCCGTCTATCATTACTATGTCCGCACCGGCGCGCACGATGCCGCTTGCGATAGCTGCAACATTGTGTACAGCTGCGATCTTGACGGATACAGGTTTCTTATAGTCGGTAGTTTCTTTTATTGCGTATATCAATTGCGACAGGTCTTCTATCGAGTAAATATCATGATGAGGAGCCGGAGAAAGTGCATCTGTGCCCACAGGGATCATACGGGTCTTTGATATATCCTCCCCTACCTTTTCACCCGGCAGGTGACCGCCTATACCCGGTTTTGCTCCCTGCCCGATCTTTATCTCAACAAGAGCGCTGTTGTTCAGATATTTGCTGGTCACACCGAACCTTCCCGATGCCACCTGGACGATAATCCTGTCAGTATAACCCGCAAGGTCCTCATGCAGCCCGCCTTCACCTGTATTCATCAGGGTTCCCATGCGTCTGGCCGCCATTGCAAGCGCCTTATGGGCATTCAGGCTGATAGCCCCGTAGGACATGGCAGCAAACACAATGGGTATATCCAGTTTCACCTGCGGCGCAAGCTCGGTCTTCAGGGTGATATTCTCCGGATCTCCCTCAAATTCAAGATATTCGGGTTTGGCACCAAGATACGTGCGAAGCTCCATCGGCTCGCGCAGCGGGTCGATAGAAGGGTTTGTTACCTGGCAGGCATCTATCAGCATGTGATCCCAGTAGATCGGATACGGTCTGGGATTACCCATACCCGTCAGTATGATGCCTCCGCTCTCGGCCTGCTTCAGGATGTTTTTCCTGATCTCAGGCGACCAGTTATAACCGTCCTTGTAATCAAGCGGGTTATGGATAATCGTGATGGCGCTTTCGGGGCAGAATGTAGCGCACCTGTGGCATGCCACGCACTGCCTGTTGTTGGTTATGACCTTATCCTTGAATTCAATTACACTGAAGCTACAATTCATAACACAGCGTCTGCATTTTCGGCACCTTTCATGATCCACGTTCACAATGAATTCTGCCGGAAGTTGTGATTCCATTATTCCACCTCCTTCTTGAGCGTACCGAAAACAGGGGTCCCTGCCCTGGGACTCCATACCTCATCAAGATCGGGTGCGATTTCCCTGATTGCTGATTCCTCGGATGCCATGTAAAGCATATCGTCCTTACGGGCTGCTGTCATGGGGCGAAGCTTTATCCTGTCATTCAATCCGATCATTCCCCGGTTATGCCCGATGATTATGCTAAAAGGGCCGTTTAGAAGTGTACTTCCATATACCTGCCTGATGGCAGTGGCTATTCTCTTTTTTTCAGGCTCCATGCGGTCTATATCCTTCCAGAAAGTGGCTGCAAGGGCTTCTACTGCCTTTTTCACCGGGAGCTTATGTTTTCTAACGAGCAGGTCGAACATATAAGCGATAACTTCGGTGTCTGTTCTCAGTTCAAGCTTATATCCGAACATCTCAAGGTAGCGCTTATTGATCCCGTATGAAGATATCTCACCATTGTGCACAACAGACCAGTCAAGAAGAGTGAAGGGATGAGCTCCCCCCCACCAGCCGGGCGTGTTTGTGGGGAACCTGCCATGGGAAGTCCATATATAAGCGCTGTACTCTTCCAGTTTATAGAACCTGCCGATATCTTCAGGATAACCTACCCCTTTGAAAGCGCCCATGTTCATGCCGCTTGATGCCACAAAAGACCCTTCTATTTCGGAGTGTATCTTCATTACGGTTTTTGCGACATAGTCTCTTTCCGAGAGAAATTCAAGCTTATTCTCAGGCACTTCCAGGAAATATCTCCAGAGGATGGGAGGATTTGATATGCCATTTTGCCTTTGCGTGGGTATGGCTTCATCCTTATCAACGTTAAAGTGATCTTTGAAGAACTCTTCAGTGTCTTCTTTGGCCCTGGCATTGTCATACATCATATGAAAAGCGTACATGTCTTTTCGTTTCGGGTAAATACCATAGGCTGCAAAACCTCCCCCAAGCCCGTTTGAACGGTCGTGCATGCAGGCAATGGATCGGATTATCTCTTTGCCGCCAATACGCCTTCCATCTTCGCTCATCAATCCCGATATCGCACATCCGGATGGTATTCCGTCAGACTTCATTTTCTTCTCCTTTTTTATTGATATGATCCAGTAGTTTCTTCAATTCCTCTCCCCCGCTCTTTGGTGGTTCTGCCAGCTTCAATTTCTTTCGCACTGACGATGGTTCACCCAGTCTCCCTTCTTTCCTGAACATTTCGATACTTGCAGCAAAACCTTCCGGACGTTTTCCTTTTTCGACAGCCATATGCTTCAGTTTATCAAATATTTTATTCATTCCCATTTTTTGCGGACAGAGTTCATAACATGTATAACAGTCGACGCACCGCCATATATTGTGGGACTCTATTACAGCCTCAAGTTCACCGGACAGCAGCCTGCCTATGATCGCATTGGGATTGAAATCCGGATTTATCTTAACAACCGGGCAGTCATTGACGCAGGCACCGCACTCATAACATTTACGGATAGCGTTCAGGTCGAACAAGTTTTTTAGTGTGTTTATATATTTATATTTTGAATCCCAATTCGACAGGAATTCCGCCGCATCGATCCTGTGCATCTCCATTCCGAGTTCCCCGGCTGAGAAACCCATTGCAAGACCAAGCAGTTCCGGATAATACAGGATCGGAACGTTGAGTTTTTCCCCTGTTTTTTGCATCATATACTGGCGTGAATCGTATTGCATGAAGCATGATGGGCATGTAAGTGAAATTGCATCCGCCTTTTTTTTTACTTCTGTCAGTTTCATACGTGCAAGGGCCGTTGCTTCTTCGGGTTCGTCCGCAGTGTTAAGATTGCCGCCACAGCACAGCATTTTTGTCTCATATTCGATGCTTCTTGCCCCAAGTGCCTCTATTAAAGCATCGAGTTTTCTGGGTTTATTGGGGTCATCAAAGAAAATGGATGAACTGGGGCGCAGCATGTGGCAGCCGTAATGGGGTGCTATTCTCATGCCCTCGAAGGATTTTTTTATGCGCTGTTTGATCTTTGGTATTCCGATCTCATCATGAAGTACTTCAACAAGATGTTTAACATCGATCGTTCCCCTGTATTCCAGTCCTCCTAATGCAAGAACTTCGTTTACTTCGTCCCGTATTCTGGCATTCATACGCATTTCACTTTCCACAGATTTTAATGTGCTGTAACAACCATTACACGGGACAAGAAGATCATGGCCGGCTCTTTCAGCCAGAGCTAAATTTCTTGCCGCTGTTATGTACCAGGCCAGATCTCCGATCGGTTTAATGATACTTTTTGTGGGGCAGCATGTCGCCCCTTCCAGATCATGAAGAATGCAATCAAGCTGCGATAAAACAATTCTGGTTGATTTTTCCATGAAGGGAAAACGTGCGGGGATGATACAACCTAAGAATAAAGTATATTCGGGCATTTTTTTCCTCTCGTTGGGGAAGCTGACCATAGCCATAATAGTATATAAAGATAACTCTGAAATAGGAAAGATACTGGTGATATATTATATGATAATATACATAAAAGTAATATGTTCGCATCATGTCAGTGTTCAATATCCGGGGTTTGTTGGCCAATGTTTTGTTGATTTATGATGATAATATGTGTTATGAGATTTCTTACATATGACCGTAAGGTTTTTAAAGGGATATATCCAATTATAGCCTAAGTTCGCGAAGATGAATAAATTATAAATTATACATCCAAGCGGACATCAATCATCCAGCGGAAAGTAGTTAGAATTAGATATTTCATAATTATATAATGGTCATCAATCTAATTGTGACCTGATAGATCAATGTTACTTATCATTCACGGTTTGGGTTATAAAACGAAGTCAAAGAGCCTTGGACTAATAAGGTACTTTTTAGTTCAGGATAGATACTTTCAAGATAGTAAAAGCTTGAACCAATGAAATCTTTTTCTAACTTTTCCAGGGAGGGTACTATATATGCAAAATTCAGATACAACAAAATATATTATTCATGCAACAATAAAAGCGGACGGAGTAATAGAGCGCCCGGATGTTGTCGGAGCGATATTCGGACAAACCGAAGGGTTAATAGGCTCGGACCTTGACCTGCGGGAACTGCAAAAGAGCGGCAGGATCGGAAGGCTTGAAGTCAACATAAAGTCAAACATGGGTAAATCGGCAGGAACAATAGATATTCCCTCAAGTCTTGACAAAGTTGAAACTGCAGTCCTTGCAGCCAGCCTTGAAACCATTGACAGGATCGGCCCTTGCATTTCCAATATCAGCATAATGAAAATTGAAGATGTCAGGAGCTCTAAAAGAAAACAGATCGTAGAGCGAGCAAAACAGGTCCTTACAGCAATGTTCGATGAAATGCTCCCTGAAAGCCAGGAGATCATTGATGAAGTAAGGCAGTCGGTCAGGATAGAGGAAATGACCACATACGGAAAAGATAACATCCCTATGGGTCCTAATGTGCTTGATTCTGATGCCATTATCGTAGTTGAGGGGAGGGCAGATGTTCTGAACCTTCTTCGCTACGGCATTAAGAATGCCATTGCTGTGGGCGGTACAAATGTTCCGCAGGCAGTCGCAGACCTGTGCAAGAAGAAGACAGTTACAGCTTTCACTGATGGTGACAGGGGCGGGGAATTGATAATCAAGGAGTTGCTCCAGGTCGCAGACGTGGATTTCATTGCACGCGCCCCGGATGGGAAAGGTGTAGAGGAACTTGTCCAGAAAGAAATTATAAAATCACTGAGGCAGAAAATACCTGTTGAACAGGCATTTGACTATTACCAGGTTGGAAAGAAGAGAAGAATAGCGATACTTGCAGCAACAAAGAAGAAAGCCGGAAAAGGCGAATCTGTAGTTCCGGAAGAAGTGGAAATAAGACCTGCCAGGGAAGAACCTGCAGAAATTGAGCCTGTTGCAGAACTGGAAAGACCAAGGACAAGAGCGGAACCAAAGGCAGAAAATAGATTTGAATCCAGGGCAGAGCCCAGAGAAGAACCAAGATATGAAAAAGAGATCAAGGAGAGTCCGTTCCGGGAACACATAACCGAATTGAGCGGCACTCTCAGTGCGCGCTTCATAGATGAAAATAACCATACTATTAATGAAGTGCCGGTCCGTGACCTTGCAACAGCTTTGAAAGAAGCTAACGGAAACATAAAAAGCGTGGTCTTTGATGGCGTTGTAACCCAGCGCATTGTCGATATTGCAGCCGAGAAAGGGATTGCAAACCTGGTAGGCGCAAAAATGGGAAATGTCGTCAAAAGCCCGGCATCCATCCATATCGAAACATCAAATCAGCTATAGGAATATGTGGGTCAAGCCGAATCCGGGTTTTAGCCCTGAAAAACCTCTGTTCCTTTGCATACTTGCAAATACACAGACGGCTAAAATCCCCAATATTTCAGCAGCAGGAAAATCGCCGCATCTCACAGATTTTACTCCTGCTGCGGATGCAGAGCTTGTCGAGACCGGAAATGCCATCAGCATTAATGAACCGGCAATGACGCCGTCAGGCGCCCCAACTCCTGCAGTTTTAACAAGAGCTTCAATGCTGCTTACGGGGATACCCTGTATTTTTATTAAATCGGGACTTTGCGTCAGTCCAATGATACCAACCATAGACCTGAATGCTCGTCCCGGAGGCGATATCCGAAAAGGTCATGCAGTTACTGATGCGCCTGATATTTACAGAAAATCCAGATCACTTGGTGAAAAGCTTGGGAAACTGTCTGATTTTGTAATAATCGGCGAAAGCGTGCCCGGTGGAACAACTACAGCCATGGGTGTGCTCAAGGCTCTTGGATATGACTGTAAAGTCTCATCCAGCTTCCCGAAAAACCCTCTTGACATTAAGAATAAAGTTGTAGGAGAAGCGATGAAAAATTCCGGAATATCATATGGCAGCTTGAGAGACCAGCCGCTTAATGCGGTGGAAAGCCTTGGAGATCCGATGATGGCGGCAGCGGCAGGACTTGTTGATGGGCTTGGTACGAAGACCGTACTTGCAGGCGGTACCCAGATGGTCGCCGTCCTTGGAATTATCAAGCATCTTGGTCTTGAGCGTGATGTTTCCATCGCCACGACCCGATATGTTGCAGATGATAGAAGTGCCAATTTCAGGGAAATGACCGAAATTCTGGGCTACCAGGCATTTGTTGCAGACCCCGGGTTTGGAAATTCAAGGAGGCAGGGGCTTCGTATGTATGAGAATGGCGATGTAAAAGAAGGTGTAGGTGCAGGCGGGGCCATGTTCGCAGCTGCAATGATGGGTTATTCCCGGAAGGAATTCAGGGAAAAAACAGAAGAAGTGTGCGACAGTATTTTTGGGATTTGAATTAGAATTACTTCATGATCTCCTTATCGATATTGGCTGCTATTTTTTTCATCTTGGTATACCAGCCATCGATATTACTTTCTATCATATCTTTTAGCTTTCCGGGCTCAAGAGCTTTATACTCATAGTAATAGCCGCCTTCGCTGATGGTTTTTGTCTCGCGGTGAACAAGACCGCATGTCATCAGGTTCTGTAATGACCTGTAAGCAGTGCTTCGTTCCCTGTTCAGGAGTTCACCCAGGCGTTCTGCTGTCATGGGTCCTTTTACTACAAGTACTTTGTAGGAATCTATATCTATATTCTTAAGCCCCAGGATACACTTTGCGATATCGTCGCATTTGAAATCTCCCCGGATCATTTCGGGAATTGATCTTGGCATAATAATCCTATGTTTTGCACAATTTGTACAAAACCTATCTATACATATAAGTTTAAATAGATTATGAATGAAAACCGCCGGTTTCATAGTTGTCCTTGGGTGTAAGAAATGTGCAAAATGCGACGGAATTTGCGAAACAGGGGCCTTGACACGCGTAGAGGGCATTGCCAGGGTGAATAATGAAAAATGCAACTTATGTATGCGCTGCGTTAAGGTTTGCCCGAACAAGGCCTTTGTACATCTTGATTAAATGTAATATATTAAAGGCAACACAATAATTATATATTCCCCTATCACCAATATAACATTGCGCTAAAAGCGTGAGGTGAATATATGGAACTAGCAAACGCAGTCGTAGGTATAGTACAATTGGTTATTGCCATTATCCTTGCAGTCGCTGCATTGTATATTGGTTTTTCCGTACTGGGAAAGATAACCAAAGGGATTGAAGAAGAAAAGGAAATTGCAAAAGGTAATACTGCGATAGGAATTCTTGTCGCTTCGGTATTCATTGCGATCGGAATAGTTGTTCAGTCGGGGGTTGCAGGTATTTCTGTGGGGATTTCAAAGGCTCTAGCGCCAGGTCTTTCGTATGGTGATAGTATTGCTATTATCTTAATCAGCATAGTTCAACTTGTACTTGGAATAGTGCTTGCAATAGTATCAATATACCTTGCATTGAATGTTCTCGATAAACTGACCAAAGGGATCGATGAATTCGCAGAACTCAAAAAGGGGAATGTAGCAGTTGCTCTGGAGATGGCAGGTGTAATAATCACAGTTGCTATTATCATTCAGTCAGGGGTAATAGGTATTACTGCAGCATTGATCTGAAGTAATTCCTTTTTTTAATTTTTTCTTTTTCTTTTTTCGCAATTCTGCTAACTGCGGATCGTGAAACTTAAATAGTTTTATGGACATATATGGACTATAATAGACAATGAAGTTATCAGACTGGGCGAGAAAAGAAGGAATTTCATACAAGACCGCATGGAGATTATGGAAAGCTGGGCAACTCAACGCTCATCACAGTGTATCGGGAAACAGGCTAAAGAGATTGTGGCATCACAGAGGGAGAAAAACAAGAGAAAGCATAGAATGCCAAGGATGACATCTCATACTGCTAATCTTGACAGCAGATTTGTGGAAATTCAGGAATTTAATGGTCGTTTTGATATGTGCATCAAAACTGGTTCAGGTGCCACGAAAATGGTTATTCCGTTCAACTGGACAAAACACACTAATAAGTTCAAGGAAGCAGAAAAAGAAGAAAGAGCTACCATCTCAAACTTATTAAAGTTAACAGGCTTCTATCGTTCTGGCAGTATGCCAAGGCAGGTGAACGTCTGGAACAGTTCTGTGAAGAAACAGGAATATGCATATCGTATAAGAGTCCCTGGAAAACTTCGCAGAGATGTTCGGTTTGTGGCAACATCGATAGGAGAAATCGCAAAGGAGAGAAATTCTTATGTCTCGAATGCAAATCTGAAATATTGGAATGATTGTCCATGAAATTCACAGCTATTAAGTATAAAAAGTATTAAATAAGAACGGAAATTATAGTAAAACAAAACTCATTACAAATTAAACACATCTAATCATAATGAATTTCCAGATTCTCGATGCCGATTATACTTACAGCGACGACAAGCCTGTAGTAAGGCTGTATGGAAGGGATGATTCCGGAAACAGCGTATGCTGCTGTGTACCGGGTTTTGAACCCTATTTTTATGTAAAAGCAATGCCCGAAATAGCTGATATACTGAAAGAAAAATTTAAAGACCAGATAAAAAATATCGAGCCTGTTCTACGGTTTGAGCCTGTGGGCTATTTCAAAAACCCGGTAAGCATGCTTAAGATCACCCTTTATGACCCGAAAGGAGTGCCCGTTATCCGGGATGAGGTACGAAAAATAGTTGAAGAGATATATGAGAGCGACATCCTGTTCAGGAACAGGTATATGGTGGATACGGGGATTGGCGGCATGGGCTGGGCAAAAGCAGAACCTGAAAGGGATTCGATATGCGACCATGTTTTGAGCGACATAAGAATAACATCACATAAAGTAGAACCTGCTGATATCCTGAAAAACGCTCCCCTGAAGCATCTTGCATTTGATATCGAATGCCTGTCAGTAAACGGCGCAATGCCAGTTCCCGAACATTCGCCTATTATTCTTATGAGCCTTGCTTTTGCGCCTGATTTCAAAGGTAAGAAAACACTTGTACTGGTCGGGAAGGACGCAATAACCGAAGGTGAAACCGAGAGCTGCGGCAGTGAAGAAACAATGCTGCGCAGGTTCTTTGAAATAATAAAAGAGTACGACCCGGATATCATTGCAGGTTACAACTCCAATAGTTTTGATATTCCGTATATTGTCGACAGGATCAAAACGCTTAATAAAAAAGGAGCAAGGATAGAGCCGATAGCAGGCAGGGACGGCAGGAACCTCTATTACAGGAAAGTCGGTAATGTAACAAGAATCAGCGTGCTCGGTCGTATTGCAGTAGATGTACTGCCCCTTCTTCGGAAAGAATTTTCACTTAAACAATATACGTTAAGAAATACTGCAAAGGAATTACTTGGTTCCGAAAAACTCGACATACCAATACTTGAAATGGAATCATACTGGAAAGACAGCGGCGAGAAACTTTCAAAATTTATCGAATATGCAAGGCGTGATTCTGAGCTTGCACTTCTTTTCCTGTTGAAGCTTCAGCTAATTGATAAATACATCGCTCTTGCAAGGGTGAGCGGGACGCTGCTGCAGGATATCCTGGATGGCGGACAGACACAGATGGTGGAGAACCTGATGCTTCGCGAATACAGGAAAAACAATCGTGTGCTTCCTGCGCGACCCACGGGTGAGATATCTGATGAGCGCTTTGATGAAGGCGAGGAACTTGCGGGAGCTGAAGTCCTGCCCCCAAAGAAGGGTCTTCTTGAAAATATCGTTATCCTTGATTACAAATCACTTTATCCGACCATAATGATGGCGCATAACCTCTGCTATACAACTGAAGTTGTGGGTGAGAGACCCGATGATGTGGTGGTTGCGCCGACAGGCGGTGTCTTTGTTTCCCGCAATGTAGTAAAAGGCATTGTGCCTTCCATACTTGAGGATCTCTTGAGCCGCAGGCAGGAGACGCGGGCAAAAATGAAGAACGCAACCGAGGAGGAAAAACGCGTGCTTGATGCCACCCAGCTTGCTCTTAAGATCCTTCTTAACAGTTTCTACGGTTATTCGGGATATGCAAGGGCGCGGCTTTACAGCTTAACACTTGCGAGCGCTGTCACGAGTTTCGGGCGGGAGAATATCCTGAGAACAAAGGATTTGATAGAGAACAAAATCAAGGAAATAAAGCACACTGGATTATCTGTAGTATATGGGGATACGGATAGTGTTTTTGTGCATCTTCTTAACAAAGAGATATCTTTTGATGAGGCGCAGCTTGTCGGGAATACTATTGCAGGTATTGTAACCGATTCACTTGTTAAGCCTATGGAGCTTGTTTTTGATTCCTTTGCCAGACGTGCCATATTCCTTGCTAAGAAACGATATGCTCTTTTGATTATGGAAAAGACATCTAAAGGCATGACGGAAAAAATAAAAGTGAAGGGCATGGAAACAGTGCGCCGGGACTGGTGCGAACTTACTACCAAGACCATTGAGAGAGTCCTTGAACTTGTTCTGAAAGAAGGAAAAGTAGATGATGCTGTTCTTTTTGTTAAGAATATAATCAATATCATAAAAACAATAGATGCCAGCAGCCCGCTTTTTGAAGACCTTATCCTTACAAGGCAATATACTAAAAAAATTGAAAGTTACAGGAACAGGCAGCCTCATATAACAGTAATAGAAAAACTCCGGAAAAGAGGAATAATTTCCCATGTTGGTGACAGGATACCTTTTGTGATCGTGGCAGGCAATGCGATTTTTGTTGACCGTGCAGAAGACCCTGAATATGCAAAGAACAAAAACCTGCCTATTGATGTGGATTACTATATCAATAAACAGATACTTCCACCGGTTGAACGCATATTGTCTGATTTTGGTGTAACAAGGGAGATGTTAAGAGGAATGGGAGAAAGAAAGGTGCAGATAGAAACAAAACAGAAGCAGTTATTTGAGTTTTAGGAGTAAGAAATCTTGAAGAACCATCCAAGATGTGCCCCATGCTTATTATCAAGAGTACAGTTTGAGGCTGAACTTTCAACAAAAGACCTGGAATTACAGAAGAAAGCAATACTTGCAGGCATCGAAGTGCTGCGAAGATACATGGTTGACGGCGCTCCTGCGCATCATCTTTCAACGAAGATACACAGGGAAGCATACAGGGTACTGGGGGATATTGATCCTTATACTGCGAAGAAGAAGGAGAGCAATGAAGCTGCATTAACGCTCCTGCCTTTTGCCAGGAAATTCGTATCTGAAAAGGACTCATTCAGGCGCGCAGTGCTTGTATCGATCATCGGCAACTCATTTGATTTCGGAGTTCTCGGATTTGATGCTGATAAAGCAACAGCTAAGGAAGCGATGCAAAAGCAGATCACACATGGGCTTGATGTGGATGATTCGGACAGGATAAAATCAATGCTCAATAACGTCGTATATCTTGCTGATAATTGCGGGGAAATTTTATTTGACACGTTGCTGTTCGAGCAAATAAAAAAGCTCGGAGGCAGGATCACACTCGTTGTCAGGGGAGCGCCTATCCTCAATGATGTTACCATGAAAGAGGCCATGGAGCTTGGTATTGACAAAATGGTTGATAGGGTGTTAACCACCGGTTCAAATGCCATCGGCCTGTGCTTGCAGGAGGCGCCGCCCGAACTTGTTGAGGCGCTCGGAAAAGCATCCCTGGTGATCAGCAAGGGAATGGCAAATTACGAGACAATGTCCGAATATGAGTTCAGGCCTATAGCATATCTTTTGAAGACAAAATGCGAATCGGTAGCTGAGGCAATGGGGCTTAAGAGGAATATGAGTGTGGCGAAGCTAGAAGAATAATTATAATCCAATATTCGGATTATCAAAAAATCGTATGTTCGCATCCTGAATGATCCCGCATTCCCTGGAGTATTTAAAAAAGAGCTCGAGGCTCTCCACAGTTTCTTTATCAAAATCATAATTCAACGTGTGGAGATATTCCCGCATGAAATTACAATCGATGTTTTTTTGCCGCCCTATATGACCTGCTATCTCGTTGATGTTTTCATAAGCGAAATCTTTCGATTTAAGGAGGATATCATGGATATAGTTTACTTTTTCAGGATTTTTTCTTGCGAAATCACCCCTTACGACCCACAATGCATATACCATTTTCTTTCCGGTAAGCTTTTTCCACTCATTCCCCAGGTCAGCGATTACCCGGTATTTTCCAATAGCATGAATGGCGCTATCCCCGATCAGGAGAGCAGCATCCCCCTGCTGTAGCATCTTATCTATATCAGTTCCGTTACATTGCCTGATCTTAACACTCACGCCCTTTAACCATAAGATGATTTTAATAAGGGTTGCCGAACTCGCAGTAGTTTCAGGGATACATAGTGTTTTCCCCTCAAAATCAGATATTTCGATTTCACTATTTGAGCATATCAATACACTCTTTGTAAAATCATTTGAAGTAATGGAAAGTCCCGGCAATATGAGAAGATCATCCTGTTTTGCACACATTATCGATGATATGGGACTGATATCAAGCTCACCGGCCTGCAGCCTTCGTGCAAGTTCAACCGGATGCGCTTCAATAATGTCTATACTATCTGTTTTTAGCTTCCCATGTTCTATTGCAAAATAGGGAAAGTCGCAATTTGCAAAGGCAATCTTACCAAGACGGACCATATTTGTCATATTCACAATAGCAATGTACTCATATTATTTTATTGGTTGAAACATTTATAAACTAGAAGAAACATATATAAAAATGGGGAGTATTAGTAAATCAGTAGTGTTAGGGTTAGCGATACGTCCGTCGGTACAGGATCGGGCTTGAAAAGCGTTTATACCGCGACGAGTCCGTGTCAAAGACCCTGATGAACCGCCCAGAAAAAGGTGAACTTACCTTTTCCTGCCATTAAGCAAACAATTTGAATAGTAAATTATATATATTAGGAAATTAAATGATAATCATGATAATAATTATTATTATCATTTAATGGTAAGGAGATGAGAAGAATGAGTAAATCAAGCGAAGTGATTTTGTGGATAGACAAATGCGCACCTGAGCGGATTGTTTCAAATAAAGTAATGCTGTGCACAAGGAACATTTTCCTTCTTGAAAATATGCGCGACCTGTTCATTGACGAATATGAAGCAATACTAAAAGGCAGCGGCAATGCCGGGATTATAAAACTTTGATGTTATGAAAGATGCAAAGCGCTGCCCAAATTGCACTCGTCCGGTATGCCAGCGAGTCCTGACATTAAGTGGCTGCAATGACAAACCGGTTGAGGAGATAACAGGAGTTCCCCTGAATCCCTATTCTATGCATGATCTATTTACATGCGGTTGATCTTTCATATTCTTTTTTTAATTTCAAGGCATCGATCTCCAGGTTCGGACTTTCACTAATTACATTCCCTTTAATATTGAATTCCGAAAATACACGAGTCAGATCTTTATAATTAAAATCAGATGCTTCAAGTTCAAGATGCTTTATCTCACCCTTCAGGGAATATTCTATTCCTGAAACATGTATATGCATATTATCAAGACCCTCGCGCCCAAGCTTATTCTCTACGTTCCGAAGGATATATGCAAATTCCTCCGGTGAATTATTTTTTCCAGTCACAGCATGCAGATGTGAAAAATCAATACACGGCAAAATGCCTGTCACTTCTGTAATGTTTAGAACTTCATCAAGGTTTCCGAATTGGGAATTCCGTCCCATTGTCTCGATACGAATTGCAATATCTATACCTTCGCTACTCAATTGGGCATGAATACCGGTAAGTCCTTTTTTGATTTTTTCGTATGCATCAGGACGCGGCTCTTTCTGTATAAAACCTGCATGGACTACAACGCTTTTTGCGCCGCTTATGTGTCCGATCCTCGCAGATTTCAGTATTCTTTCCCTGCTTTTGAGCACGGTTTCATCTGTACCGTTAAGATTTATGTAATACGGTGCATGCACGCTTAATTTTATACCCAGTCCGTTTGCCAGGACAGCTACCTTTCGCGCGGTCTCTTCTCCCATCTTTACTCCTCGAACGAATTCAAGCTCCATGCAGCCAAGACCAAGCTCATGTACCCGCCTTATACCGGATAAACTATCAGTTCCATTTGAGCTTACGGGTGTGCCTGCTGTACCAAAAAATAATCCTGCCATTTAGCCTTCAATAGTGGGAGGTGAATAACCATACCACGACCCTTCCTGGTCAAGATAATATAAGGCTTCTTCAAGTATTCTTTTATGCTCTTCTTCAAAATGTACAAGTCTTGTGAACAGGTCCTTGCTGGATTTATTATTTGTTTTATCTATACTTGTGGAATATAGATATATTGACCTTTCTTCTGTCCTGATACCAAGCTTAAGGATATCCCTTGTCTGTTCTATACCCAGCGGTTCGAGAGATTCGGGGAATATGCCCTTTGCTTTTTCCCTGTTCTTTTCATCCATCACCGTAATATTTAAAGGCTTTCCTGAAATTTTCAGGAATTGTTTTTCAAGAAGCTCCCTGTGTTCTTCCTCATCACTTGAAAGCCCTCTGAAAATCGATTTTGCATTCCCATCTTCGACAAGCTCGCTGAATATCGAATAATATTCCTTGCCGTAGATCTCTATGGATATTGCTTCCTTCAGGATATCAAGAAGTTCTCTGTCCTGTTCGTTCATATCTTTCACCCAGTAGAGGTTGGGTTCAATAAGTAATAAAGATTGGTATGCGACATTTTTATTCCCTGACCCCACGTTATAAAAGGAAGAGAAACCATTTACATAAAAAACTATCATGACAGATCATCCTAAAGTCAAAAATTACATGACAACCGAAGTTGATACCGTATCCCCGGAAAATACGGTCAAAGACGTCATAGAACTTATCAGGGCGACAGGGCATGACGGATTTCCTGTTGTCGTGGACGGAAAAGTAACTGGATACGTGTCAGCATCAGGTTTACTTGAAAAAGCGCTTGATGATAAGATCTCCCGCGTAATGAGCCGGGATGTGCTTGTCGCAGATACTGAAATGGATATGAACGATGTGGCGCGCGTTATATTCAGGTCAGGCAAATCAAAATTGCCTGTTGTCGATAAAAGCGGACACTTGCGGGGCATTATTACAAACTCGGATGTCATACGTTCACATATTGAAAGGACAAGCCCGCAAAAAGTATGGACACTTAAAAAGACACTTGAGACCATCCACAATATCCATGTTGATGTTATCCGTGAATCTGTAAATATTGATGAACTTGTTCCCACACAGCCTAAAGTCTATGCCGATGAACTTGACGGAAGGATATACGAACTAAAAAAAGGGCTGGCTGAGCCAATAGTCGTAATAAAAAAAAGTAATAGATTCATTCTTGTGGATGGTCATCACAGGGTAATCGCAGCTAAAAAGCTCGGGATAAAAAGCATGGATGCTTATGTCATCCCGATAAGCGATGAGATCCATCTCGGTATGGAAAAAACAGCTTCGTCATCGGGTCTCCATACACTCTCAGATATTAAAATACTCGACTATGCCAAACATCCCCTCATAGAGATCACAAAGAGGCTTAAGAAAAATGATGAAAACGGCATGACACACGTTCAACAATGAACAATGAATTGTATGTTTGTGATTTCTTTTAATATACTACAAGTTTGCTGAGTATGTCTGTTTTTGAAATAATCCCTGCAAGTTCTCCATCGACTTTGACCATCAGTCTTCCCACTTTTTCTTTGTTAAACACTTTAACAACCTCATAAAGAGGCAAATTACCGTCAACCGAGATTATATCCCTTGTCATGATATCTTTTATTTTCAGACTTGTTTTCCCTTCAGCAAGCGTTTTCCCGATATCGGTCAGGGTCACTATGCCCACGATCCCGTCCTTGTCTTTTACCGGAGCGCCATGAATGTTGTTCTTCACGAGGATCCTTGATGCTTCCTGTATCGTTGCAATAGAGGGAATTGTTACGGGATTTTCATTAATATAATTTTTAACCGGTTTCTTGGGAAGGGATATCATCTCCTGTATGACAAATAATACAGTATTCTCAGTATCATCCCTGCCGATCACAGACCCGCGCATTACCAGCTTATTTACCGGAGTCGGACCTATCACGATATTGTCTCCAACATCAAATTTTCTTATATCACCGATTACATGTACTGTGGCATTGCAAAGATCAGGATGCCTTACAGTCGTAAAACTTATTTCAGCCGCAGTAGCGTTATCTATTACTTCATCATTACGCCTTAAAGGAACGTTCATCTCCTTATCCATGTCTGATAAGCTAAGCGCCCGATATGTATCCCCTGTAGCCTTATATCCTCCTTTGGGCCCGGGCACTCCCTCAACTAATCCAAGTGCTTTCAATGATTGCATCTGATTCCTGACAGTTCCAGGATTTCTTTCTATTAGTTCTGCAATATCTTCACCCTTTATTGCATGTTTTTTGGTCCTGTATAAATTTATTAATGCCGTTAAAATTTCTTTTTGTATTGGTGTAAGTTCCATGATTTTCAAAATCTCCCTATTTTCAATATATTTAGGTGTATATATCCTTATTGATCATGATAATTAATACTAACTTTTTTTATTGTTTAGTTTCCATCTCTCTTTAATACAATATTAGTATCTAAGATATTGCTAACAACAGATTAATTATTAATTGATACCTCCGTCCCGAATTTTGATCGATAAGACACTATTTAAGCCACTTCCATATATTTCTGTCATAGCTATTACTATACAATTATAATTAATAAACTTTTTCAATACTATGATAGATGATCTTTGAATATAAACGTTTGATTTAGCCAATTTTTTAGTCAACGACCCCGCAATAGAATTGCGGGGCATCCTGTGGATGCTCGAGGAATTTGTGGGTTTATTGGTCTTTTTTGGTTTTATTCAGGCGCAGGTATAGCGTCTATGTTCTATCTTTCTTTTACTCGCATTAAGTATGGTGATTCCTATAATTTCTCCTTTTTCGTATCTGATTATGATCTCATCATCAGTAAGCTCGGAATCATCTGCATGACTTGGCTTTTTAAAATTAATATACAAAACATCTGCGTCTTTATCGTAGGATGTCCAGATTCTTGAATGTGGAACATCCAATAGTTCCGGTATAAGGGGTAATATCTTTTTTATCTCTACTGCTTCCATATCTTTCGCCTCTTTTCAAATTGCTTTTTCCGCCTTGTTAGGAAGGCAGTAATAACAAATCCATCTTCTTTACTTAGCTCTCTATATACTACTACAATATTTTTACCATTTTCTACCTCTCTAACAGCTATACACTCTCCTGTTAATCTGATCGGCACATCATTTTTAGATTTGATTACATCCATATTACTTCAATTCCTTTTGCAGTATTAAGAATCCATTTAGCCTAAAATACCAATAAGCTAATCTTTCTGACTTTTTAATTTCAAGCCCGGACCTTGCCTTTTCCATGACAAGTAGGACATATAAGACCAATAATATTCTTCCCGCTTCCATTACAGTAAGCGCAAATCATAAGCGTTCCTGTCGGTTTGCCTTTGCGACCTTTCGGTTGAGATTTTGTCTTATTTGAGTTATTTGTAATATTAATGTTTACCTTTGTTGTATTTGCCATTTAATCACCAGATTTATATAAAAAAACAAAACGTGAATGTTCTATATAAACATGGTTGTGAAATTCGTGTTCAGGTTCGATATGGCGTACAACCTGACGAATACTATATCGAAAAGCATCGGGATACCCTGAACAGAAATAGGGTTAGCATAATCGCATCGCTGCAATCAAAATCCACCACTTGAACGCTAAATGTGAATCAGCGATGGCCACTCTGAGAAATGCACCATCGTTACTCCAATAGGGACTCTGAGGCACTTATCCAATCACTTTCCATTGACCGCTCCGCTGTAATGCTGACTTTCATGTGAAGTAATCTGGTTGAACGTTTGCTGTTAGTCGATGTTTGTTCTAATTTATATAAAGTATCTAATACTGGCGAATCTGCCATAGAAACCACTCCAAATATACATTGTTCCACATAATATTTAAAATTTGCCTTTTCAGTCAGTTTATTTCTTCTCCCATTTCTCAAGATATAATACTTCAGAAAGCGTTTTTCCCCTCTTTATCTCATCACGAATCCTGCGTTCATTCTTTTCAACCTCTGCCGCCCGTCTTGCAATCTCATATGCCCGTTCCCGCGGTATTACGACAACGCCGTTATCATCACCGACTATGAAATCCCCCGGTTTTACGGTCTGTCCCCCGCACTGTATCTCAGCGTTTATCTCCCCGAAACCTTTAGGCTCGCCAGCATTCGGTACGATTGATGTCGCAAAAATAGGAAAATTAAGCCGCCTGATATCATCAACATCCCTGACTGCGCCGTCTATTACAACTCCTGCCACGCCTTTATTGATGCTGCTCAACGTAGCAAGTTCACCCCAGGGGGCCACATGGATGCTATTATTATTAATAACTATAACATCACCCGGGACGGCAGTATTTATTGCCTCTACGGATTTTGCCCAATCCCCCGGAAATGTCTGTACTGTAACAGCTCTACCCACTGCTTTTGTTCCGGGGCATATCGATCTGATATCTCTCATTGCTCCTTTCCTGTGCATGGCATCCGAGATATTGGGAGTTGAGACCAGGTTCAGCAGATCAATAGTTTTCTCATCGATCGATTTTTCAGGTTCACTTGATAACCGCAAGCTGTCGATACTCCCCCGGATGGCTCTTGCAGATGCCGTAACATTTGATGATCGAACTATATTTCCACCAATGATGATGATACTTGCGCCGGATAATACTGCTGCTGCGGCGCTGCGGGCATCCAGTCCCCCCGCAACCGCAACAGGTACATTTACCTTAAGTAATTTAAGGGTGCCAAGGGGATCTTCACCCATCATCTGTTGATCAATTCCCACATGGATATTAATATAATCGATCCCGAATTCTGCCAGTTCTTTTGCTCTCTTTGCCGGGTTTCCTGCAGAGATAAGATCAGCCATTATTTTCACCCCATATTTGCGCGCTGACCTTATGGCATCCTGTATCGTGGAATCATCCGCGCCCCCAAGCAGAATAACAATATCAGCTCCGGCCTTGGCTGCCATTTCCACTTCCATTGCCCCTGTATCTACTGTTTTCATGTCAGCAAGGATAACCCTGCCAGGGAACGCTGATCTCAGTTTCCTCACAGCATCCATGCCTTCACTCTTGATCAGAGGGGTACCTGCTTCTATCCAGTCTGCGCCCCCGTCTATTGCCTCTTTTGCTATCTCTATGGCGCGTTCTACCTCTAAAATATCAAGAGCTACCTGGAGTATGGGTTTGATAAAAATCACCATAATATAAATGATCTGTGCGAATAAAGAATTAACTGCTCCAGGGAGTCAGAGTCGGACTCCGCAGGAGGAGGGTATGGGGAGAAACGGCGCCGCTTTCACTGTAGCGCCAGTTCCTGTTATTTCCGGTGCGGCGGATGTAGTGGCGGCGCCTGTGTACTGCCATTATGGCCTACGGATGCAATATCGGCCCGCATACGATGGCACAAATGATTACAGGAGTAAGCTACAGCCAAATCAAATATATTTTTGACTGGCAAATTACTGATGAAGCGCAACGCTGTGCATTGGCTAATGTGGTCAACGGCATTAGTGGAATTGAAGTAACCAGGGTGTGGGGTAAGGGGAAAACATCCGGAAGTGATGGACAACGGTTTGGGTACCACAAAAAGACGCTGCATTCGCCTGGCTTGGTATTTCGTTTTCTCCAAGGATCATAAACATTAAAACACATTGGTTGTATAAAATTGATGAAGTTTATCAAGCAAACCTGCAGCTGGGGCGAATACTCAAAACTGAGCATATTCTCTGCTGGATGGCAGACCCACACAAACGCAGGCGGACCAGAAAAGGACTGTTAAAGGTCGAACAAATCCATCAGTTGGCGCGGGATATAACCTATGGCAATCGAGGCAGACTTAAGGGAAAAACACTGGAAGTAAAGATACCAAATTCCTTAGCGTACATGTCGCATAAATCGGGGCGGTACCCTGATAAAGTTATCTCGACTCTATCCGACCCTTGAGAGTTGACTTGACACTAGATTGAAGAAACTATCTTTTTCATTTCGCGTTTGAAACTTCGTGTATTGTTTTAAGCAATCTCTCAGCAGTGTAAGGCTTTGGTAAAAGAGTGTGTGCATGAGTGTTTTTAATATTTGAAATTTTATCTTTTTCTGCTAATCCACTAACTACAATAACCTTTACTTGCGGGTTAATTTTACGGATCGCTTGAATGCTCGCTTCACCATCCATAACAGGCATCATCATATCCATAAGAATAACGTTGATTTTATCCTTATTTTGAGCATACACCGCTACTGCGTCTGCACCATCATTGGCTGCAAGCACACTATACCCATATTCTTCCAATGTTGAAATAGTAACTTCACGAACTGAATCTTCATCTTCAGCAACGAGAACCAATTCTCCCTGCCCAACGGGTAATTCAAGCTGCTCTTTCTCTACGTCTTGCATTTCATTTTTGGTCTCTGGCAAATATACCCTGAATGTCGTTCCTGTTCCAACTTCACTGTAGATATTTATGAACCCGCCGTGACTTTTTACAATTGCAAGAGCTGTTGACAGGCCAAGTCCTGTTCCTTTACCAAACTCCTTTGTCGTAAAGAACGGTTCAAAAATCCTATCAAGTATCTTGGGGGGAACACCAGTTCCGGTATCTGAGACTGCAATTGTAATGTAAGAACCAACTTTAGCTTCAGTATTCATCCGTACATAATTTTCATCAATGAAAAAATTCGAAGCTGTAATATTTAGAATACCGCCGTCCGGCATAGCATCACGGGCGTTCACACACAGGTTCATTATAACCTGGTGCAGTTGTGTGGCATCTCCTGAGATAGTAAAGAGGTCTTTCTGTATATCAGTTCTAATTTCAATGTTCCTGGGAAATGTTTCTTTTACGATCTTCTCAATTTCCAAGATAAGGTGTTTTGCTTCAAGAGGATTGCGTTCACCCTCGACTCCTCGTGAAAACGACAGGACCTGCTTAATTAAATCAGCACTGCGCTCGGAGTTTTTTTCCAGGGTAGTAAGCAATTTCTGGCTCTGTTCATCTTTGAATTTTTCCCTCAGCATACGCACAGACATCATTATTGGCGTCAGCATATTGTTGAGATCATGCGCTATGCCTCCGGCAAGAGTACCTATACTTTCCATTCGCTGCGCTCGTAATAAATGCGCCTCGAACATTTTCTTTTCAGTGATGTCTGTGTTGATTACCAGTATCGATTTCGGTTTACCTTCGCTATCATATATCAGAGTCCAGTGACTTTCAACAATCACCTCTCTACCGTCTTTCTTTACCTGATGCAAATCGCCTATCCACTCTCCCTTCTCAAGCACAATTCTTTTTGCCTCAATGAGTTGGGATGTTTCTTCTTTATCTCTAAACAGAAACTCAACAGGATTTTTGCCTATAGCTTCCTCTGCTGTCCAGCCATATAGGCGTTCAGCGCCTTTATTCCAGTAGATGAGGTTGTGTTCTAAGCTTCGTATTCCTATAGCTCCTATAGCCTCCTGTGCATTATCGAGAAGAGCGGCTTGTTCTCGTATTTGTTCCTCAGCCCGCTCGCGCTCTTCAATTTCAGCCTGCAGTGCTTTATTTACTTCCTCCAGTTCAGCAGTTCTTTCCTGAACGCGTGTCTCTAATTCATCGTGCGCTTTACGCAGCGCCTCCTCAGCCCGCTTGTGCTCTGTAATGTCCTGCATGGTGCCAATGAGCCGCACGGCGCGGCCTTGATCGAAGAACACCTGTCCTGTCGCGGCCACCCAGCGCTCGATGCTGTCGGCACGGTTAGCGACGCGGTATTCGGCGTAGTATCTACCGTTGCCCGCAGGATCGAGTGCCTGATCCACTGCAGCTTGAGTCTTTGCGCGATCATCCGGATGGAGCCCGGAGTTGAACACCTCGGATGTGATCGGCACGTCCGGCCCTATACCCCATAGCTGCCTCACCCGCTCGTCCCATCGTAATATTCCCGATGGCACGTCGTAGTCATAAACGCCGAGCTGTGCCGCATCTTTCGCAATGCGCAGACGTTCTTCGCTATCGTGCAGTGCCGCCTGCATCTTCTCGCGTTTCGTTACCTCACAGAATGTTAAAATGACGCCGAGGCTGTTTCCATTGTCATCTTTGATAGGTGCAGCGCTGGTATCTACCGATATTTCCTTTCCATCCTTGGCCGTCAATAGTATATGGTTTTCACGGCATGCTATAGAGCCTTCAAGTGCTCTTATTACTGGGTTTTCGACAGGCTTGCGTGTTTGTCTGTTTATTATTTTGAATACTTCCGTCAGTTGTTTATTCAAGACCTCTTCTTGCTTCCGGCCGATCAGTTTCTCTGCAATCGGATTCATGAACGTTATCAGTCCGGCTTTGTCCGTGGCGATAACAGCGTCCACAATGCTTTTAAGCGTTGTTTCAAACAGTCTCCTGCTCTCTTTTAATTCTCTTTCAGTTTTGTGTTTGTAAAGAGCCATCTCGATGGATATTTGTAGTTCCCTTTCTTTGAACGGCTTGACTATATAGCCGTACGGCTCCGTTATCTTTGCGCGCTTCAGCGTATCATCATCGGCGTAGGCCGTGATGTATATGATAGGAATATCAAAACGGGCATGGATATGTCCTGCTGCCGTTATACCGTCCATTCCTCCATGCAGCATTATGTCCATAAGCACCAGATCAGGACTGCTTTCAGCCGCTTTTTTGACTGCGTCTTCTCCGGTGTACACGATATCCGGGACGTTATATCCCCGGATTTTCAGCTTCTGTTGCAGGGAAAGCGCTTCTATTCCTTCGTCCTCGACTATCAGTATTTTTGCAGGCATTTTTATCATCTCTTTTTTTACTTTACGGCTTCGAATGTAATTGCGAATTCAGTCCCGCTGATTTGGTTGAGCTTAATGGTTCCTTTAAGCTGTCCTGCCAGCACGCTTACCAGTCGGAGCCCCAGTGTTTCACTTTTCTGAATATTATAGTCCTCAGGCATGCCTATGCCGTTATCGCCGACAGTCAATATGAGTTTATTTTCCTGACCATGTCTCAGGTCGACGTATATTTCACCCGTCCCGTGTCCATTGCCCGAATTATCCGGGAAGGCATGTTTCAGCGAATTCGAGACAAGTTCGTTGATGATCAAAGCGCACGGGATTACGGTATCGACATTAAGCGTTATGTTTTCAACGTATATCTTCGGCTTTATGACCATTTCGCTCACGCCGTAGGAGAGGAACAGGTTGTTTGTAAGGCTTTGAATATATTCATGAAGGTCGATCTTTGCCAGCGACTCGGACTGGTACAGCTTTTCGTGGATAAGAGCCATTGAATAAACCCTGTCCTTGCTCTCCTTGAAAAGCTCTATCGCCTGCCCGTCTAATATATAAGGCATCTGCAGGTCGAGAATATTGTGGATGATCTGCAGGTTGTTTTTGACGCGGTGATGTATTTCCTTTAGCAATGCCTCCTTTTCGCCTAGAGATTTTTTTACCTGGCTTTCCGCTCTCTTCATGTCATCTACAAGGCGTGAGTTTTCAAGGGAGATAGCAGTCTGGGAAGTCAGAAGATCGGTCATCTGGGCCTTTTTTGACGTAAATACGTCATCAGACAGGTGATTTTCCAGGTATAATACTCCTATCATTTTTGACTGCTTGATAACCGGCAGACACATGACCGAGCGCAGCCCCATGGCCGTGACCTCGACATTATCCTTGAACATGCCCTCCTTTGAGGCGTCATTCAGGATCACCCTCTCACCTGTACGGTGTACATATCTGACGATTGCCTTGCATATTCCCGTCGTATCTTCGAATTTTTGGTATAAAGTCTGCGCAGCATCTTTTTTTGTGATGTGGCTTTCTGCGCGGACATACAGGGTTCCTTTGTCCTCAATAAGCAGGTAGCCGTTCTGGGCTGCAGAACACTCTAATGCCACGTTCATGATCTTTTTCAATAGAGACTCCAATTCTATCTCTGCGGAAATGGCAAGGGATGATTTCATCAGGTAATCAAAGTCAAGATCCGGAAGAGCATAGGGAACGGAAGACTCCATTTCATGCTCTGGATGCTGATAAGGCATTTTTTCTTCTTCAAAATATTTCGGGTATTTTTCGATAATGGTAATCTCTTTACGCTGCGCTCGGCATTTCTTATACAGGCGCGCCGCCTCGACAAAGTATATTTTTTCCGTGGACTGCCCGTTTTGCATGAGCATTTCTCCGAAGCATTCATTGAGGTATCCCTCGAAAAAGATATACTTTTGTTCGTGTGCGGAGTTTATTGCATCCAGATAAAGGCTGCGAGCTTCCTTAAATTCGCCCGTGACCCTTTCGATTTCTGCACAAAGGAATGCACGATAGGGTTTTAGCACAGGCCCTAATGCTGCCCATGTCTTTACCTTTTCTATGTAAGGCTTAATCTCTGCGAGTAGTTCGCTTTTGCTCTTATGTCCAATGTCTTTTTCATAAAGCTTTAGTGCGTTCAATACCAAAAAGATGTGCCACTCCCTCTTCAGCACATTATCCGTGAGACCAGACAAATATTTTCTGACCCCGATGAAGTATTTTTGGGCTTCTTCATGTTCTCCAAAAAAATAGTGTGCAAGAGCCATATGACAATAATAGCTTCCAGCCGAAGCGACGTGATTATCCTTTTCCCACCGATTCAGTTTTTCTTCCATATCTATTGGAGAATAGTTCTTCTTCATGGGCTCGATCCACCCTGCCTGCATCGCTTCGGCAAGGCCTGTGGAAAAAGAGAGGTGATACCTTGCAGAGAATGCCAGACACTCCTTGGCGTAATCTTCGATAACTGTCATATCCGTTCCCTGGACCCGCAGGTTCCACATCAGGGGGCCGTATGAAAGACCGGCATTGTAAAGGTCTCCGCAGTTCTTCCCGCACTGTATCCCCTTCAGGCTGTATTCTGCTATATCTCCCGGATGGCTCCTTGAGTGCATATCGCACCATACTATCCCGTTCATACCCCGCGTGGCGCCGAACGTGTTAGGGTATTTTGCGGCTAGAGTGCGCGCAAGGTCTTCGTATTTGAAAGCAGGTTTGAAGTTCTCCTCTTCTCCAAGCTGCAGGCACATTATGCTGAAGGAATAGATAACGGACTCGTCCATACCTCCTGCAAGGCAGTGTTCCGTCGACTGGGCGGCAGACAGGTAAAGCTGAGACGGGAGACCCGACATATACAGGTCGGGAATAAGCTCGCTGTAGAACGCAAGCTCTATCTTGTTCTTGCGGTCTTTGGTAAACGGCATGTTAAGGAGTGTTTCCCATACATCGATATCCATTGAGGCGATCTTTTCCATAAGGACCTTTCTTTTTGCGTCTGCTTTGTCCGGATCGTAAGGGATGGCTTTGCCAAAATAGGCAAGACCTTTGTTTGCGGTTTCGACGGCCTTGATAAAGTTGCCTATCGATGACAGAGAAGTAGTCTGCTCGGCAAGGCATTCTGCCTTGTCCAGATCTGTTTTGGAATGGTCCAGTAAATCCGAGAGGAGTTTTTCTGAATTTTCGTAATACCCGCACATCAGTTCTGCTTTCGCTGCTTTCTGGAATATCCTGAAAGTGCGGCTGTAATGTTCGTCTTCCCAGCAGTCTTCGGGCAAAAGCTCCCTGCTGGTCTTGAAGTATCCGTTCGCCGCTTCCGTTGCAAGAGAGTCAAGAGCCTTGTTGCCTGCGTGATAGTTGATGTCAGACAGGAGGTATGCTGTCTTAGAATCCAGGTTATCTGGCTTCCCCAGGTTCAGGTTTGAAACAATATTGAACAGGTTTTCGAGTTTTTCCATATCCGCTCCCTCAGGAATGACCGAGAGCAGGTGCTGGCCGATCTGCCAGTGGATCCCGCGCCTCTTCTCCGCAGGTATTGCGGACAGCGTCGCCTCCTGTACCTTGTCGTGGATGAACTGAAGCTGGTTTTTGTTTTCCATCAGGAGTCCCTGTCCCAGGGCGGGTTTAAGGATCTCGAAGATTTCCTGCATGGATATTTCCTTGATAAGTGCCAGGTCTTCTGGCGAGAAGGTGTTTCCCATGCAAGCGCAGTATTCAAGCAGGTTTACCAGTTTCTCAGGAAGCTTTTGTATCTTTGAGCCAAAAAGTGCGACTACTGTAGTCGGCATGCGGGATTGGCGAATCTTGTCGATATCCCATCGCCATTGCCCTTCCGCATCAAAGAATAAGAGTCCTTCGTTATGCAGATACGACAGACTCTCGCTGACCAGGAGCGGGTTTCCTTCACTGAGCTCACTTATGAAATCAGATAATGCTTGGGTCTGCGCGAGAGGTGAGTCAAGAATGTACGATACCATCTCATGGCAGTGCTTGGGCAGCAATGGTTCCAGCCTGATTTCCTTTAAAGGATAGCCGCTCTCTTTAACGTATCGCATCATCTTAGTTAATGGGTGGCTTGAGTCTACTTCGTTATGGCGGTATGCCCCCAGCAAAAAAAGATATGGGTGGTCTTTATGGTTCGCAAATATGTTTGACAGGAAATCAAATGATGCCACATCGCACCACTGCAGGTCGTCAATGAATAATGCCAGAGGGTTCTCCTCGCTGGCCAGACAAGTCAGGAACCGATCGAAGAGGTCATGGAACCTGTTCAACGATTCGATCGGCGGAAGCGTTTTTACCTCCGGCTGCGGGCCCATCAGGGTCTCCAGTTCCGGGATGACGTCAGTTAAGACCTTTCCGTTCTGCCCAACCGCTTCCAGAATCTTCTTTTTCCAATTCATAACGCGCTCATCGTTTTCAGTCAGGAAGGTACGCGTCAGATTTCGCAGAGCCTGGATCAGGGAGCTGTAAGGAATGTTTCTCTGGTACACGTCGAATTTCCCAAACGTAAAATACCCTCTATGCTCCACAATAGGCTTCTGTAATTCCTGTATCAGCCTGGTCTTTCCGATTCCGGACAGCCCGGAAATGAAGAGTGATCTAAACTTCCCCTCGATGACCTGGTCGTATTCTTCAAGGATGATTTTGGCTTCTTTTTCGCGGCCTACCATTATGGAGATAAAAGATGCCCGCTGGGCATGAGTGCGGCTTTCCAGTGGGAATTCATTTATAGAGCCCGTAGCTGAATACTCATCCCTGCACCGTATGAGGTCGGCAAGGAGCCCGGCGCCGCTCATGTAGCGTTTTTCAGGCTCCTTGTGCATTAATTTAGCAACGATCTTGCCTAAGGCTAATGGAATGTTAGGTTCGAGCACGTTGATAAGGGGTGCTTCCTCAGCAAGGTGTGAATGAATAAGCTCAAGCGGATCGCTGGATGTAAACGGGAGACGGCCGGTCAGCATCTCAAAAAACACAACCCCAAGAGAGTACATATCCGAGGAGTACATTACTCTGTGGCTGATACGCCCGGTCTGTTCCGGCGAGGAATATGAAAGGGTATTTCTGACGAAAGAACGGTCATAAATAAAATGGCTCACAGAGCCTACATCAATCGCACTTATAAAGTCCGTCAGCCTGACATCGAATGTGCTAGGGTTAATCAGTATGTTATGCGGTTTTATGCCCCCGTGGATAATGCCCGCCTCATGGATTTTATCAAGAGCGCCCGCCAGGTTGCAGGCAATAGTGAAAAACTCTTCTAAAGGAATCTTGCCGCCTTCTTCTATCAGCTTATCAAGTGTTAAACCGTTAAAGTATTCCTGGGTTATGAAGTATAACCCATCTTTTGAGTCTAATGCAAGAGGCGTAATGACCATGGGGTCGCTTAAGATTTTTAGGTGCTCTATCCTCTGCTTGATATGGGATTTTTTATCTCCCGATAGGATACCAGTCTTCAAGAACTTGAGCACTAGTATCTGATCCGGGTTTTTTTTGTGGTATGCCTTATAAACATCCGCCTGGGGACCTTCGGCTATCTTTTCTATTATTTCATAATTGGGGATTGCCATTATGGTTTTCATGAGAAATCCCCTTTCTTTACTGCTTTGATAACTCTAAGAAGCTCTCCAGTGTCCAGAGCACCATTGCTCTTTCCACGCTTTCTGCTCTTTTCACTGTTAGACGAACAGGCATACTCCATTCTCTCACTCCTTTTTTCTGACTATGGCAGTGCAAATCCACTTCCTTTTCTGCTACTAAATAGGAGGTGAATTTGCTCGCCACGCCAAATAGCAGTAATTTACCGGACTTATCTGAATCTTAATGTAGTTCGGGTCTCTCCCATTTTGGCGGAATATCCAAACATAGATGCTATAAGAGATGAAGCCGTATATTAACATGACGGCAATATATATTAATCTGATTCAATAATAGTTATTAAGCAGTCTGCGGGAAGATAAGTTTTGTTCTTTTTGCTATCTCCGTCCTCATTCTTAGCTATGAAAAAATAATATATGAGTACTATCAGGCGACTGCGGGGCTTTTAAGACTTACTGAAAGCGGTTTATTTTCTGTTAATGCACTCACTTTTAAAATAGAAAAACCAATAACATTTCCCTTCATATCCACTTTTTCCATCACAGCATCGTTTCGTAGAAGGGTGGGTACATTATGAAGTTTCAATCCTTGTTTTAATGGATGTACCTATCGAATAATATGACACATATTACAACCGATCGAATCTTTTGATGTTTCAATCCTTGTTTTAATGGATGTACCTCTCGAATAGTGTTGTGATCCAATAATATCGAAGATACAAAAAGTTTCAATCCTTGTTTTAATGGATGTACCTCTCGAAT
>Ga0172443_1003_pt1 | contig 124788 bp, 150 predicted proteins | sample MayberryNE_Catta_6_FD_114741 | JGI IMG/M metagenome (GOLD analysis project Ga0172443, IMG submission 114741) | reverse complement strand
TCCTCCGGAAAGAAGTGCTGGTGCCCGAGGAACCCCAGATCATGAATGCTCTTGATGCGCTTAAGTATCATTGCTGATCCGCATCATGATAAAATAATGCTTGGTTGGATCAGTTAAGCCAGCAGTACGGAAATAATTCCTGTCAGGAATATCCCATCAAATGTCCCTGCTCCTCCGATTGAGGCCACTGGCGTCCCAAGATCCGGAATTTTTTTCAGGTTTAACAGGTCAGCGCCGATAAGGCTTCCGAGCGTGCCGGAAATATACGCTATCATAGGCGCATTTTGAGGCGAGATCAAAAGAGCCGTACCTGCAGCTACAATGGGGGGAAGTAATGCAGGAACTGCTATCCCGAGTCCTTTTACAGGTCTTGCTATCCTGTGGATAAAAACTGTCATAATAAATACCCCGACCAGCACCTCTACCGGGTTTGCCATAGTGATGAGAAAACCTGATATCAGTACAGGGATTACTCCTCCTCCCACATTTACAGCAATCATAGTTCTATGCTCCACCTCAATATCCGGGATAACGTACCTGAACCAATAAAAATCTATGACCCTGCCTGAGCTGATAGGTTCCCTTGATGTTATTTCATTGATAGGGATATTAATATGGCTACCTATTAACGATAAAAATAAAAGAAGTACTGAATACTGGGGGGGAAAGCCAAGCTTTGTGAAAGCAAGACCGATGAGGTTGACGCTTATTAGAATAAAAACCACCCCAAGTATCAACAATAGAAGGAAAATAAATGAAGTTGTAATTCTCCGATAGAAAAGGCGAGACATTTTATACCTCATTAGAGGAACGCGAATGGTTATTATCTGCGTTCATCGTTGGTTCGCTTAGACATTCCTCTCTCTTGCTCCCTTCAGCAGCAGCTGCAGTTCCGTTCTTGCAACCATGTCCCTTACAGCCTCAACCGCATCTATATTCGCAGAAATGCTTGTAATCCCAAGTTCCACAAGCCTCTTGGCAACCTTCGGGTTGCTCCCGGCCTGTCCGCAAATACTGGTCTTCACACCAACCTTATTACACTCGATGATAACATGCTCGATGAGTTTCATGATGGCCGGATGCAGTTCATTATAAAGATGCGCCACATGCTCGTTATTCCTGTCCACGGCAAGCGTGTACTGCGTAAGGTCATTGGTGCCGAAGCTCACGAAATTAAGCCCTTCGGCGAGGAACTGATCTATGATCAGCGCAGCTGCAGGAATCTCAACCATTATGCCGATATCTATCTTATCAATGTCAAGCCCGTTTGTTCGCATGAATTCCTTTGCTTTTCGCAGCTCAGACGGGTGCTGGACAAGAGGTATCATTATACCCATATTATTGTAACCGCGCTTGATCAATTCCTTAAAGGCCCTGACTTCAAGTTCAAAGTGTTCGGTATCAATAAGGTCGCGCCTGATGCCCCGGTACCCCAGCATCGGGTTCGGTTCAACAGGCTCGCCCCCGCCGCCTTCCATGGCCCTGAATTCATCCGTGGGTGCATCAAGAGTCCTTACCCATACCGGTTTTGGATAAAAGGCATCAACGACGGTCTGGATACGGGAGACAAGCTCTGCAACATACTCATCAGCCTTTCCTTCCTTAATATACTGCTTGGGGTGCTTTGGAAGACCAAGGATCATGTGCTCTATGCGCAAAAGTCCCACTCCGTCTGCCTGCGTCTCAATAGCCCGCGCTGTGGCTTCCGGGATGGAAACGTTCACTTTCACTTCGGTTGCGGTTACAGGCTTTGATTTTGCAAAATGCACTGCCGTTTTTTCGGGTTTGGCTGCGGTTTGTGCAGCATCTTCCTTCCTGCCTTCGAAGACAAGTCCCTTTTCCCCATCCACAGTTATCTTCATACCGTCTGTCAATAATTCAGTTGCCTTTCGCGTCCCGACAACAGCCGGGCATCCAAGTTCCCGCGATACTATAGCTGCATGGCACGTAAGACCGCCTTCGTCCGTAACTATGGCAGCCGCACGCTTCATTGCCGGGACCATATCGGGCGTGGTCATGACGGCCACAAGAATGTCACCTTCTTTGACTTTACCCAGTTCGCTTGCATCCACGATTAGCTTTGCCTCACCATACGCAACACCCGGTGAAGCGCCAAGCCCTTCGAGAATAGCTGTTGTTGCGACTTTTTCCTTTTGTTCTTTCTTCTTTATCGTAGTGATGGGTCTTGATTGAAGAATGAAAATCTCCTTGTTCTTTATTGCCCATTCAATATCCTGGGGTATCCCGTACAGGTCTTCCAGCAATTCCCCGAACTCAACAAGCCTTAAAATCTCATCATCATCAAGGACCCTGGCATTTTTCTTATCCGATGGGACAGGCAGGTCAATGGTCTTTCCTGTTTTGGGATCTTTTGTATGCATGATATTCTTGGTGGCAATCTTCCGCTCTTTAATAGTCTTTGAATTCCTATCTACGACGTAATAGTCAGGAGAAACCGAACCTGATACAACGGTCTCCCCCAACCCCCATGCACCTTCAATGATAGTGAGCGGCTCTCCTGTTGAAGGATGCGACGAGAACATGACACCGGCTTTTTCAGCGTCTACCATCATCTGCACAACCGCACAAAGATTGACCTTTCTGTGGTCAAAACCCTGCTTAACACGATAATATATAGCCCGCGCGCCATAAAGAGATGCCCAGCATTTCTTTACAGCATCGATCACGTTTTGCTCTCCTCTCATATTCAGGAATGTATCCTGCTGCCCTGCAAAACTGGCATCGGGCAAGTCTTCAGCTGTCGCACTTGAGCGGACCGCCACAAAAACCTCCCCTCCCTCTCTTTTACACATATCCTGATATTTGGACCTGATGCTGCTGTCAATATCCGGAGGCATTTTTGCATTCATTATGACTTTTTTTGCTTTTTTCTCTGCCTCCCTCAAGATATCCGCGTTATCAACATCAACTTCAAGGGAACTGAAAAGTTCATCATTTATCCCGTTTTCATCAATGAATCTCCGGAAAGCCTGCGCTGTCACCGCAAAACCTGTAGGAACAGGCAGTTCTGCCCGCAGCATTTCACCCAGGCTTGCACCTTTTCCACCAACTATCGCTATATCTTCCTTTCCAACCTCTTCAAGCCAGACAACCGAATCCTCTGTCATATTTTTATCTCCTTTAATGATTTTTGAATTTTTTCGAGTTTCTTATCATAACTTTCTACAGCAACTTTGAGCATGAATGTAAGTTTCTCTCTGTCAAAGCCCAGTTCTTTTGCGAGATTTTCAAGGAAATATGCATCTATTTCCTTATGCTGCGCTCTCTCGACACGGATCGCTTCGATCAGGGCCATGGCATTGATGAATTTCTTCACAAAATCAAATGTCGGAGTTACACTTCCATTCTCTATCCGTGATATGGATTCACGGCGCAGCTCCATCAGCTCCCCGAACTCTTCCTGTGACATGCCGTATCTCTTCCTGTACTCACAGATTATTTCCCCGGTATTCTGGGTTAAAAATAACGCTCCTGCTATTTCTTTTTGAAATGATACAAGCCAATCCGGAGTATACAGCAAGGTTTTTAATCTCAATTTAAACTATTCTCCTGAATTGATGTTAACTAAAAGGTCACATTCAATTCAGACATTAATTTAACTTGCTAATATTAATACTTTTCCAGACTGAATCATAAAATAAGGTGATGTATTATGTCACATCGTATCTTATTGCTGATGGGTATGATGTATCATATGTAACGATGCTATGGGTTGAAATTTAAATCAATGTAATAATTATGACAATCATCAAAAATTTATAATAATGATATATTAATATAGGATGTCTTTCAAATATAACATATCCACTATCAATAATTGTGAGTTCTGTGGATGGGGTAAGGATATGGAAAAAAAACAAACTGGGAATAATTTTATTCAGGTTAAAAATGAAAGTAATTTAAAAACAACGGTTCATGCAGGCATTGGGTTTATCGGAATGTTGCTTACCGCCGGGATACTGTCTGCAATATTGCTGATGAACAGCAGTGTTGCAAGTGCGATCAGCGATACATCTTCCGTTAGTGCAGATAGCACATCGGACAGCTTGACTGTGAGTACAAGTGTTACACCCGATGTTAAGTCCATATTAAGTAAATATAAGGAGAAGCGGAAAAAGGCCGCAGAGCGTCTCAAAGAGAAACGGGATCTTTCGGCTAAGAGAAAGGCTGCAGCAGAGCGTTATAAAAAGGCTCGTAACGCATCTATGGCCGCAGGGATAAGTACCGTTGATGCACCTGGTGGGGGTACGCTTGCCCTGCCCGCCGGAATGGACCCGGGAGGAATACCGCACTATTTCGGCCCTTACCCAAATTACGCTAACAGCCCGATACCGACAGTCAATGCCACAGGAGTCTCCGGCGGAATAAGGAAATTCGTGGACTCACTGCCGGGCCTGGGACCTGCCGATGCAAACAACCTCGGACAGTATATTCCTGTTGCTGTCCCGGATACCTGTACATATTCAGGTCAGGTAGCCGATTGCTATGAAATCGAACTAAGAGAATTCAGCGAGAAGATGCACTCAGACCTTCCACCGACCAGATTGAGAGGTTATGTGCAGGTCAAAAACGGCCAGGACGTTGCACCGATCCATTATCTTGGCCCTCTGATCGTCGCCAGGCGCGATGTGCCGGTGAGGATAACTTTCAGAAATAAACTCCCCACAGGCGCCGGCGGCGATCTCTTCCTGCCTGTAGACACAACAGTAATGGGAGCTGGCCAGTTCGATATTAATTTTGATCCGACTACGAAGTTACCTCTGGGGTCGAACCTGAGTGGGAACTTCACTCAGAACCGCGCCACCCTGCATTTGCATGGAGGTTATGTCCCGTGGATAAGTGACGGCACACCCCACCAGTGGATCACACCTGCGGGTGAGGTGACATCATACCCCCAGGGCGTCAGCGTGTCTAACGTCCCGGACATGGGAGACCCCGGTGACGGGTCGATGACCTTCTACTATAACAACCAGCAGAGTGCAAGACTACAGTTCTACCATGACCATTCCTTCGGTATCACCCGTCTCAATGTTTATGCCGGAGAGGCCGCTGGCTACCTGCTGACAGACCAGGTGGAGCAAGATTTGATCGATGGTACCAACGTATCCGGGGTCAACCCCGGCCTTATAAAGGTCCTCCCGGATGTGGGGATACCCTTTATTATCCAGGACAAGACCTTTGTAGATAACACTACGATCGCTGCGCAGGACCCAACGTGGAACTGGGGAACAGGAGCGCGAGACCCGACCACCGGAAAAATTACAGGTGTCAATACCGGCGATCTCTGGTACCCGCATGTCTACATGCCGAACCAGAACCCGGCGGATGCGGGCGGAATGAACGCTTTCGGTCGCTGGCACTATGGGCCCTGGTTCTGGCCTCCAACCACTGGTATTACCTATGGGCCTATCCCGAACCCCTACTGTCTCCCGACTCCAGGTGTGGACTGTAGCCTTACGCCCTGGGAGGCGGAATTGATGCCAGCGACGCCTAACCCATCAGAGGCCGCAGAAGCCTTCATGGACACGCCCACAGTGAATGGCGCCGTCTACCCCTACCTGGAGGTGGAGCCAAAGGCTTACAGGTTCCGCATCCTGAATGCAGCGGATGACCGTTTCTTCAATTTGCAGCTATACGTAGCCGATACTGCTGTCACCACCGCAGATGGAAGGAACAATACAGAAGTTAAGATGGTTCCTGCGGTTGCGACTGCGGGCTTCCCGGCGGACTGGCCGACCGATGGAAGGGATGGCGGTGTGCCTGACCCGGCTACTGCGGGCCCATCATTTATCCAGATAGGGACCGAAGGCGGCTTCCTGCCTAAACCGGTGGAACTGCCCAACCAGCCGGTTGACTGGAATATGGACCAGACGAATTTCGATATGGGAGTTGTGAATAAGGGCACGCTCATCCTGGGAACAGCAGAACGGGCTGATGTGATCGTAAACTTCTCCGCATTTGCGGGCAAGACCCTCATTCTGTACAACGATGCTCCAGCGCCTTTCCCGGCTATCGACACGCGCTATGACTACTATACAGGCGGCCCTGACCTGACGGATATTGGAGGTGCACCCACTACATTGCCGGGCTATGGTCCCAATACACGCACCATCATGCAGATCAAAGTAGGAACGAATGTCACCAGTACCCCGGTCACTGTCGATCTGCCCACGTTAGAGACAGTGTTCACCAATGACACAGCCACAGGGAAGAGGGGAGTTTTTGAGGTATCCCAGGACGAGATAATTGTGCCTCAGACTGAATACGACTCAGCCTACGACAAGATCTTCCCGGTCGATCAATTCGTGAGAATATTTGACAAGTCCAAGACCTTCAAAACAATTTCAGGCGCAACGGCGACCATCCCATTCCAGCCGAAAGCAATCCAGGATGAGATGGGAGAAGTTTTCGACACGGAATATGGACGGATGAGCGCTATGCTGGGACTTGAGCTGCCGAATTCTGCGGCCGGTGCCCAGGATTTCATCCTCTTACCCTACCTATCCCCCCCAGTTGAGATAATCAAAGGTTCAGTATACGGAACTCAAATCGGATCGCTGGGTGACGGGACCCAGATCTGGAAGATCACGCACAATGGCGTGGACACTCATACCATACATGTTCACCTGTTCAATGCGCAGTTGATCAACCGGGTAGCATGGGACAATGCCCGCAGGGTGCCAGATCTCAATGAGCTTGGGTGGAAGGAAACCTTCAGGGTGAACCCGCTTCAGGATACCATCATTGCATTGAGACCCATCGCCCCCACACAGCCCTTCAAGGTCAACAATAGCATTCGCCCGCTTGACCCGACTATGCCGCTGGGCGAGCCCTTGAAGGCACCTGTGGGAGGATTCAAAGACCCGAACGGAAACGGTGTTACCGTTATCAACAACTTAATCAACTTCGGCTGGGAGTACGTCTATCATTGCCACCTCCTGGCCCATGAAGAGATGGATATGATGCACTCGGTTGGCTTTATGGTTATACCGGATGCGCCCTCCAACCTGACTGCTATCGGGCTTGATAATCCGGTCAGGGTGAATCTGGCCTGGAAAGATAACTCTGCTGATGAGACCAGCTTCATTATCCAGAGGGCAGAGGATACCGGCTTCACAACAGGACAGACCAATTTCAAGGTTGCAGGTAGCGCTAACGGTGCATTCGGAGGAACAATGACTTTTACCGATACGACCGTTGTAGCCAATACTTCATATTACTACCGTGTGCTGGCTTCCAACGTGGCCGGTGATACTGCGGTGTATGCTGCCCCTGCAGTTGGCTTCCCTGTAAGCAGTATGTTGAGCGCCCCATCAGCATTTACGGGAATATCATACCCAGTAGCACCTTCTATAAACGTCATAAAGAACCCGGGATTTGAATCAGGAAAGGTTTCATGGACGTTCTATACGAACGTAGCAGGACCGACATTCAGTGCAGTACCCCCCGGTTATGTGGGAAATAATTCTGCAAAGCTTGCTTTTAGCACTATTGGAACGAATATGCAGTTATACCAGTCAGGAATACCTCTTGAACCAAATACGCGCTATCAGTTGAGTTTCGCGGCTTATTCGACGACCGGACATGATATAAGAGTAAGGTTGTTCAAACAGGTTGCACCTTATCCAACCTATGGGTTGGATTATACAGCCAATCTCGGTACGAACTGGGCTGTATTCACAACCCAATTTACCACAAGTGGTTTCACAGGCAACGTGACAAACGGACGTTTACAGTTCTGGCTTGTACCGTTTGCAAAAACAGGAGATATCTACTACATTGATAATGTACGGTTGGAGAAGGTAAGTACTACTCCGGGATTGCCAGGCATTACAACTCATCCTGCCGGTAAAACCGTTATAACGGGTCAGACTGCAACCTTCAGTGTTGTGGCTACGGGAGCGTCGTTGAGTTGTCAGTGGCAGAAGAATGGTGTGAACATCCCCGGTGCAACTGGTGCATCGTACACAACCCCACCGGTAAGCTTACTGGATAGCGGTTCGACTTTCCGTGTCAATGTGACAAATTTAGCGGGCAGTGTAATAAGCAATGATGCTGTATTGACCGTTCTGCCATCAACTTCCGTAAATATTATAACGAACCCGGGATTTGAATCGGGAAAGACTTCATGGACGTTCTATACGAACGGCGCCGGGACATTCAGTGCAGTACCACCCGGTTATGTGGGAAATAATTCTGCAAAGCTTGCTTTTAGCGCTGCCGGTACGAATATGCAGTTATACCAGTCAGGAATACCTCTTGAGCCAAATACCCGCTATCAGCTGAGTTTCGTGGCTTATTCGAAGATCGGACACGATATAAGAGTAAGGTTGTTCAAACAGGTTGCACCTTATCCAACCTATGGGTTGGATTATACAGCCAATCTCGGTACGAACTGGGCTGTTTTCACAACCCAATTTACCACAAGTGGTTTCACAGGCAACGTGACAAACGGACGTTTACAGTTCTGGCTTGTACCGTTTGCAAAAACAGGAGATATCTATTACATAGATGAGGTTCGATTGGAGAAGGTATAATAGAGAAATAAACAAAGTGCTGGATTTCTCTCCAGCATCTTATTTTTTTTGGCATCTAAACAAATTTTGTTAAGGCAATGTTTATATATCATTAACTCTTCATCTGACTTCCCCTCAGGGAATTATATGAAAAAAGAAGCAATCATCCCGGAATCAAAAGACCCTGCTTTCAGGGATCAGGTCTTAAAGACATCTGTCGGAGAAAAAATCCCAACCTGCATGCAGTGCGGAATATGCGCAGGTTCATGTCCTGTCAGCCACGAAATGGATTATACGCCGCGCCAGCTTGTGCGCATGGTGCAGCTTGGTCTGAAAAAGGAAGTGCTTTCAAGCAATACTATATGGATATGTACAACCTGCTTTTCATGTTCTGTTCGATGTCCCAGGGGCATCCATCCGACTGAACTTATGGAAACGCTAAAAACAATAGCTATAGCCGAAGGGATAGAAAATAAGAACGAAAAATTCGATAATGTTTTTTCTAGCGTAATAAAGACCGGCGGGAGAGCGTCTGAATTCCTTCTTATCTCAAAATACAGCCTGGCAGAGCCTGGAATGATAAAACAGCTTCCATTCGGATTGTCAATGATGGCAAAAGGAAAACTTCCGCTATCTATCGACAGGATGGAAAATACAAAAGAACTGGATGCAATTTTTAGACTTGGAGAAAAACCCGGAGAGCGGAAAAAAGAAAGTAAAGAGGATAAAAAATGAAGTATTCCTATTATCCCGGTTGTGCGCAGCATGGGACAGCGGTGGACTACCGCAAGTCCGTTGAAGCTGTATTTAATCGGCTTGGAATCGGGCTTGAAGAAGTAAAGAACTGGAACTGCTGCGGTGCTTTGCATGTTCCGGATAAAACAATAAAGACAGCGCTGTGTGCAAGAACCCTTGCATCAGCTAAGGGGCCTGACATTGCAACGCCGTGCAACCTGTGCTATTCAAACCTGATGCGTGCGCATACCGAACTCAAAGACAGCACCCTTCGGACCAGGATAAATGATGTCCTTACCGAAAAATATGGCGGCAACACAAAACCAAAACATCTCCTTGAAGTTATCGTGAAAGATATCGGGCTGCAAAAACTCGAAGAACAGGTTAAAAGGCCCCTGAAGATCAGGGCTGTTCCTTATTATGGCTGCCTATTAACACGACCGGAAAATGATTTTGACAGCGCGGAAAACCCGAAATCACTCGATAACCTTATTTTGAGTCTTGGAGCCGAGCCTGTAAAATATTATTATAAAACCAAATGCTGTGGAGGCCCGATCCTGATTACGAACGAGGACATTGCACTTGGTCTTGCAAAGGACCTGCTGGTAATGGCAAAGGAATCCGGAGCCGATTGCGTTGTTGTTACATGCCCTATGTGCCATCTTCAGCTTGATGCAAAACAAAAAGCTGTAGAATCCAGATTTAATATTAAGATCGACCTGCCAGTTATCTATTTCACCCAACTCGTAGGACTTGCAATGAATGTTGACCAGAAGGAACTGGGGCTCCTCCAGCATCTTGTCCCAACTGATAAATTGATCGCGAAAATCGGGGGCACATAATGACGGAAAATGAACAAAATAAACCGCCTCTTGTAAAAGAACAACCGGAAAAAAAAGAGTCAAACAGGATCGGTGTATACCTTTGCAGATGCGGTGGCAATATCGCGGATGCTGTAGACCTCCAGGCAGTTGCGGATAAGCTCAAAGAAGATAAGAATATAGTTGTCAATATCCAGGATTACCTGTGCAGCAGTGTCGGGCAGGATAAAATCAAAAACGATATAGAGAATAGAAAAGTTGACAGGGTTGTCATAGGTTCATGCTCGCCCAAACTGCATCTTGAAACGTTCAGGGGCATGGCAAAAAACGCAGGACTTAATCCGAACCTTCTTGAAATAACAAATATCAGAGAACAGGCAAGCTGGGTACATGATAAAGACAGTAAGGAGAGTGTGAACTCAAAGGTAAGAGGCCTGATAAAGGGTGCTGCGGCCCGGATGGGTTCGATAGAGCCGCTTTTGCCCCTTACAAAGGAACTTGTGGACAGGACGCTTGTTGTCGGCGGGGGGATTGCAGGGATAACCACGGCGCTTGAGCTTGCTGATTCTCATAATGTGATATTGATAGAGAAAGAACCCTACCTTGGCGGGCATATGATCGGTCTTTCCAAAACGTTCCCCACACTTGACTGCTCACAGTGCATTCTTACACCGAAAATGGTTGCGGTTCACAATAATCCCGGGATCACAATGTTCACACAGACCGAGATTGCAGATATTCACGGAAGCCCCGGGGATTATTCAATTATCCTGAAACACAGCCCGCGCTATGTTGATATCAAGAAATGTATAAACTGTGGCGCATGTGCAAGGAAATGCCCGACAGGTGCAATATTTCTTCCATTTGCCCAGGCTGTCCCGCAGGCCTATATGATCGACATGTCAAAATGCAAGAACTGCGGAGTATGCGTAAATATATGCCCACGCAATGCGATCAATCTAGGGGAAAAAGAAGAAACAAGCACTATTTCAGTTGGCGCGGTTGCAGTTGCTACCGGATTTGAACCGATCGATCCTTCATTTATAGAAGAATATAATTACCCGTCTCCAAATATCCTTACTGCTGTTGAATTTGAGGAAATGCTATCCGCGAAGAGCAAGACCGGCATGAGATTACAGAAAGCTGACGGGACATTTCCCAACAGGGTTGCATTTGTGCTGTGTGCAGGGAGCAGGGATTTCACAGGTAGGGGAAGAAAACACTGCTCCAAGGTCTGCTGCATCTACTCGCAGAAGCAGGCGCAGCTTGTAAAAAAGATGAAAGAAGATTCGGAAGCCTGGATTTTTTATATCGATATGCGCTCTGCAGGAAGAAGGTTTGAAGAGTTCTATCATCATACACAGGAAAAAGGCGTTAATTATGTGCGCGGGAAAGTCGCGGAAATAATCCCCAAGAACGACGGCACCCTCATGGTCCAGTACGAAGATACCAACCTTGGCAGGAAAGGACGCGAGATATTTGATATGGTTGTGCTGTGCCCTGCGCTTATACCTTCTAAAGGTACAAAGGAGATTGCGGATAAGCTTGGGGTATCTCTTGGCGATGACGGCTTTATTGAGGAGAAGCATGTAAAGCTTGACCCTGTGAATACCCTTAACCAGTCCGTATTTGCGGCAGGATGCGTACTTGGCCCCAAAGATATCCACGATTCGGTTACCGAGGGCATAAGCGCCGCCCATAAAGTCTCACAGTTCCTCGGGAAAGGCATTATACTCATCCCGCCTGAGAAGCCGCTGATACGCGAGTGCAACGGATGTGGGGGTTGTATGAAAGCCTGCCCGTATAACGCTCTTACTATCGAGGCAGGAAAAGCGGTGCTGTCGCCTCTTGCCTGCACAGGCTGCGGCATCTGCGTGCCGACATGCCCAATAAAAGGCATTGAGATACGAAATTTCACACGTGATCAGCTAAAGGCGCAGCTAAATGGAATTTTAAGCGAAGCTCCAGGTGTTATTGTGTTCATCGATCCGTATGCATATGCAGCAGCTGATATTGCCGGTGTTAACCGCAAGCAGTATTCTTCTCTTATCCGGTTTGTGAGTGTTCCTTCCATTCACATTCTCGATGCTGACGTGGTAAACGCTGCATTTGAGTATGGCGCAACAGGCGTTATGCTTGTCGAAGGGACAACCGATGAGAAACTCACATCGCGCTCTGACGAGCTTTACAAGAAGCTCAAGAAAGATACGCGACAGCATAAGAAGCCGTTACGGTATTCGCATATTGAGACTGCACAGTATGAAAAATTGACAGACCTTTTGAATGTGTTTGCTTCACAGGCCGGAGAAAAGGCCGAAAAGAAGGGCAGGAAAGAGAAAACGGATAATTCGGAAACACAAGAGAAATAAGGGGAAGTATATTTATATCCAAACCCCGAAATCCTTTAATACTGTAAGATATAATTACATATTGAGTGGAAAGGGAATCCTACCAACCAATAGGAGTGATTAGTATGGTAAAGAAAGATACGGGGAAAAAGCCAGAGAAAGAACACGTGCCGGGTGTTGGCGAGAAAGAGCAGCGCCAGTATGAGCATATCAAGGAATCTGCCGAAGAATCAGGCCGCTATGGCGAAAGGGCAAATAGCTTAAAAAGAAGCTTGATTTAAAAAGATTTTGCCGCTATTTAAAGATGCGATTTTAAATGTTATATACAATTTGCAGTAAATATCACCCTGGTGTGGATTCCCATCTTAAAAATATTGAATTGTTGGGGTTTAGTAAACACCTTCATATTGAAGAAATATCAAAGATACCTGATGATGCTACAGCCCTGATTTTTGGTGTCTGGCATGCATCATACGGGCCATTGCTGAAGTATGCTAAAAAAAAAGGTATAAAGGTAGGATACCTCTGGACTTCAAGTCCGACAGAAACGGAGTTACACTCGATTATAATAAATCAACATCAAAATGACCTATTATATCTGTCTTCAAGCCCGGAAGAGACAGCGCTTCAGGGAGAGATCTCTCTTTTGAACCGGATTCTGGCAATGAAACAAAATAATGAAATCGATTTCATATGGTTTGCGAAAAAGGACTTCACTGCCGCTTTTGGAGGTGATGGCATATTCTATGCACCTCACCCTGTACAGGAGAGGACACCTAGAATGATAATCCCTGATAAAAATAATATCAGTCTGTTTGTACCGCATGCAATAAAGAAGAACATTTATTCTCAGTATCTTGCCTTTATGGCAGTTCAGCGCCATATCCCAACCCTTCGTCTCAGGACCACTCTTCCTTTTCAGGCATTTCCACATGTAACATCTCTGGGATGGATGCCGCAAAATGTATTTGAGCAGGAGATCAACAACACATCCCTTGCACTTCACGTTAGTCTTGCAGAATCATTTGCATACGGTGCCTACGAGTTCTTAGCAAGAGGCATACCATGCTTAATATCTCCCGCTATTGCACAGAACATGAATTTATCTCTTAATATGGATATTGTTGTTCGGAACGTGGATTCCGTAAAAGAGATAGCTGACAGGATGCGATTTATTATAGAATCAGATAAAAGCTATTATAAAGAGTTAAGTGATACCTTATATGATGCCATGCAAAAATTAAAAGAATATAATAATATTTCTATCAAAAAAATATTTGAGAAGGAAGGTATTTGTGTTCAGGCATGATATAATCATAGTTGGAGGCGGTCTTGCAGGTTTACGCGCTGCTCTTTCTGTAAAATCCGCTGATACAGCCGTTATATCAAAGGTACATCCCCTGCGTTCGCATTCTATTGCCGCGCAAGGGGGGATAAACGCCGCTCTAGGAAGCAATGATAGGTGGGAAGACCATGCTTTTGATACTATTAAAGGCAGTGATTATCTTGCTGATCAGGATGCTGTGGAGGGGCTGTGCAGGGATGCGCCTTTGCGGGTTATTGAAATGGAACAATGGGGAACGCTTTTTTCAAGAACAGAAGATGGGAGAATCGCACAGCGCGCATTCGGGGGAGCTGGATTCCCGCGGACAGCATTTGCACAGGACAGGACGGGTCATCACTTGCTGCATACGATCTATGAACAGGCACTCAGGAAGGGGATTAAATTCTATAATGAGTGGCTGGTGACCCGCCTTGTTGTCGATAAAGGGAGATGCTGCGGGGTTACAGGATATAATATTGCAAGCGGGGATATAGAAGGTTTCCAGGCAAAGGCTGTGATCTTTGCGACAGGAGGTTACGGCAGGATATACGGTCATTCCACAAATTCAGTAATTAACACCGGGTCCGGGTGTGCTGTTGCATATCGAGCGGGTGCTGCCCTGCAAGATATGGAATTCGTGCAGTTTCATCCTACAACCCTTCATGGTACAAATATCCTCATCACAGAAGGAGCACGTGGGGAAGGCGGCTACCTGGTGAACAGAAACGGTGAACGGTTCATGAAGCGTTATTCACCCAACCGGCTTGAACTTGCGCCAAGAGATATCGTGTCGCGCGCCATTCAGACCGAGATAAATGAGGGGAGGGGATTTGAAGGGGAATATGTCCATCTTGAACTTATGCATCTGGGAGCAGAGAAAATTATGGAACGCCTGCCCGGGATAAGGCAGATCTCTATTGATTTTGCTAATATCGATCCTATCAAAAAACCGATCCCGATACTGCCGGGACAGCATTATTCCATGGGCGGCATTGCTTCAAATAAAGACTGTGAAACATCAATTTCAGGATTCTATGCATGCGGTGAATGCTCCTGCATCAGTGTACATGGGTCGAACAGGCTTGGAGGAAACTCGCTCCTTGAAACTCTTGTTTTCGGCAAAGTCGCAGGAGAAAATGCGGAAAAATTCATACATTCAAGTATATTCGCGGAAAAAGAATTGATTGATAAAGCAGTAGAGGATGAAAAGAAAAAAATATCCGGATTATTAGAACGAAAAGAAGGTGAGGAATTCTTCAAAATACGTGATGAACTTAAAACTATTCTTGTTGAAAAAGTGGGAATATTCAGGAATGAGAATGATCTAATAATTGCATTTGATGAGATCAGGAAACTTAAAATGCGTTACAGTAATGTATATGTCCGGAATAAAGGACTTATCTTCAACCAGGAACTTGTAAATGTGATCGAACTTGAAGGAATGCTGGATATCGCCGAAGCTATATGTTCGGGAGCAAAAGCCCGCAAGGAAAGCCGTGGTTCCCATTATCGGCTCGATTACCCGGTAAGGGATGATATTAACTGGTTGAAACACACGCTTATTACATTTACCCGGGATGGTATACAAATTGATTATAAATCGGTAAATGTTAAGATGTTTGCGCCTAAACCAAGAGAATATTGAGGGTATGTGCTTATATGATAGAAATAAATATATACTCTGCAACCTTCAAACATAAAAACCAGGAGACAATATGATGCAGTCACCACAAACAGGATATGATAGTGCAATAACCGTATTCAGCCCTGATGGGAGGCTGTTTCAGGTAGAGTACGCAAGGGAAGCTGTGAAAAGAGGAACAACAGCATTAGGGATCAAAGCCAAGGACGGCGCAGTCTTATTAGTAGATAAACGTGCCACCACAAGACTGGTGGAGATGGAATCCATTGAGAAAATTTTCCAGATAGATGATCATATCGGTGTGGCAACATCCGGATTGGTAGCGGATGCGCGCGCTCTTGTAGACTTCGCCCGCGTGCAGGCCCAGCTCAACAAAACCACGTATAATGAGCCTATCGGGATCGAGACCCTGTCCAAGGAGATCTGTGATTTCTTGCAGTCTTATACTCAATCAGGCGGAGTAAGACCCTTCGGGACCTCTCTTCTTATTGCAGGTGTTGAAGGAGATAAAACGCGTATTTTTGAAACCGACCCCAGTGGAGCATTACTGGAATACAAAGCTACCGGAATTGGCTCAGGAAGAGCCGAAATAATGGAATTCCTGGAGAAAAATTATACTGAAGATATTGACCTGGATAATGCTGTTATCCTCGGACTCAGGGCCCTCAACACAGTAACAGAAGGCGGCTTGAATGAGTTAAATATCGAAATTGGAGTAATCGAACACTCAACACAAAAATTCAGGAAGCTAACACCCTCCGAAGTAAAAAAATTCGTGTCACGTATCCCCAAAGAAAACATTGAGAAGGGAAAGAAAAAGTGAATTTCGACGAGATCGAAGAGGTTTTTAAAAAGCTTCAAGGTAAGCTTACGCCAGAGGAATTCAGGGCAAAAGTCGAGATGAAATTCACGGAAATGAACGGTCTTTGCGATTCAAGGACAGCCGCCATGCTTGTGGCAAGCGAACTGGGGATGAATGAGATCATACAGATCAAGGATATGACCGCAGATAAGGGCAATGTTATTTTTATTGCAAAGGTGACATCCGTTGGGGATATCAGGGAGTTTTCACGTGATAATAGTACTATGGGCCGCGTCGTAAATCTAAATCTTGCAGATGAAACCGGCTCTATAAGGGCTGCGCTATGGGACGAAGCGGCTGACCTGATAAAGATAGGGGATATAAAAACGGGGCAGACCATTAAAATAAAAGGATATGTGAAAGAGGGGCAGCGCGGGCTTGAAGTAAATATTGGAAGGGGAGGGAATGTCGAGCATATCGAAAAAGAAATTCCTGTAAATTTAAAACCTCATAAGATCAGCCAGATCAAAGCAGGAATGGGCGATCTGAATGTCCTGGGCAAGGTCCTTGATCTTGGAAAGATACGCACATTCGCACGGAAGGATGGAAAGACCGGAAAAGTTGCAAATATTACAATAGGCGATGACACAGGAAAAATTCGTGTCACTTTATGGGATGCAAAGGCCGAATCCCCGGGTGTTGATGTGGGGGACATCGTGGAAATAACGAATGCATTTGCGCGTGAAAATACATTCACTAACTCAACGGAACTGCAGATTGGCTCTGGCGGTGGAATTGCAAAGAGCAGTGCGGCTGTGAACTATTCCGAACCCCTTATGCCAATTGCAGATATCGGTATTAACTCTGCATACAGTGTGGCCGGACATGTATCGGGAATCGATGAGATACGGGAATTTGAGAGGACAGACGGTACAAAGAGCAAAGTATCAAACATTTATGTCTCAGATAATACGGGCCGTATAAAAGTTGCGCTCTGGGCAGAACATGCAGATCTTGTCAATGAACTTGATATCGGAAGCGAGATAATGATAGTGGACGCATTTGCAAAATCAGGCCGTAACGAGGAAATTGAACTCAGCGCAGGCACAAGGACAAGTATCCGGATTTTGCGCAAATAATTTTATTTATGGATATTCAGGAATAATATCGATACAGCCTGCATAGGATTATGTTACCTTCCCTCGCCCGCAGAATTCAATTCTTCTTGCTCAATATCCATAGTATAATGTAGGACAAAAAACCTTTCATATCGCAGGAATTCAAGAATGATCATATAATAGGTACCAGGTATAAGAAGTTTGGTTAGTATCGGGTAACCGATATATTTAAATATTCGCACGATCTATTATCGTATATCCGATATTACGGAGGAGGTGAAATAGAATGAAAGCCGAGGAATTCAAGATAACAAACAACGGAAAGGAGATTGCAACCATCGAATGTACAGACAACGGATTCAGTGTAAAATGTACAGAAGAAGGTGCAAAACTGTGCAAAAGTTTCAAAGGATGCTGCTGATGCAGCATCTTTTTTTGAATGTATAGGAAACTACAAACATAACATTATGAAAAAATATCTAAAAAATATATTGTACGGTTTTTTGGCATGGCTTATACCCTTTGTAGCTTCATTCTTTTTTTACACAAGAGAAGGAGAACTGACCATTTTTAAAAAAATCAATGCGGATTATTTTACACGGATCGGAATAAGGTATCCTGCAATTCCCGCGATGAGCATTGCTGTTGGCACCGCTTTGGAAAATAAAAAATAAGAAGAAAAGTATTATGGAATCTTTAGATGATATTTCACTCATTGCTCCATGCGGAATAAACTGTGGTATCTGCAAAGCATATCTGAGGGATAGAAATAAATGTCCTGGTTGCAGGGGAGCAGACTTCAAAAAACCTATCACTCGCGTCAGATGCAAAATTAAAAATTGCGCAGTTTTCCAAACAAGCAAAGCAAAATATTGTTTTGAATGTGAGAAGATTCCTTGCGATAATCTGAAACATTTGGATAAAAGATATCAAACCAAATATAATATGAGCATGATCAAGAATTTTGAAGATATTAAAAAGTTTGGTTTTGAAACATTTCTTAGAACTGAAAAAAAGAATTGGACTTGTTCTGAGTGCGGTGGCACTATTTGTGTTCACACAGGTTATTGCTATAGTTGTGGAAAGAAGAAATAGAAATATTATAAAAATGCATAATGGTCTTAAACCTCAAAAGTCCTAAGATTACTGCGGCCAAGGATATCCTTACGAGCATGAGGTAAGCGCGGGATGCAGTCACTGATCACCGTTTTGAAAACCGGGAGAATTTATACGTTATATAATCGCTTCCATTATTGTGATGTGGCAATTAGGATGAGTAATCTATAATATACACCTAAATGTATAAGGCCGTATAAGACATGCTAGATTGAAGGAGAATATATTTCTGGATGCAACAAATCAAATAGAGCAATTTCTGCAAACAATCCGAGCCCGGAACCGTCGTGAAAAGGTAGCGGGTCTTTTGCTATTACCCATCTTTACTTTTCTAGCTGCTACCGCTCCGCTGGGATCATTGATGTTCTACGCTTATATTATGACCCTTCTGGGTATCCTATTCGTAATTAGCATAATATGTTTTGTTGCCTCACCGCGGGGTGACCTGACAAGTCATCCTGCTGGGGACATTCAATATTGGCAAACTGAAATCCTGCGTCAGGCGAAGCTGTTGAGACTTATACCTTTATGGTATCTTTTACCATTCATGCCGGGCATGGTGCTCTTTTTTTGGTCAACATATGTGCCATCTGCATTATTATTTATAGTTATAGCAGTCTTTGGATTTGTCGCATGGCTTAATTTGAGAGCGGCATCAAAGCTGGAACAAGAGGCATACGCACTGAAATAAGAACACAGCGATAGTGCTCACAAAACCCGGGCTTTCTGTTATTATTGATGCCATCAAGACAAGCCACAAAATATTCAGGCAGATGAACAGCTATGCCACCTATCGTATTGCTGAAACATGACCATAGCTTACGATAATACCAGCCCTCTTAAAAGACCCACGGGTTGGGAAATGTGCAAAGTGCTGACTATTGAAACAGTGCTTGGTATAATCGGGGTTATCTCAAGATTGCTGGCTGTATATGGCATTTTTATGAATCCGCTTGGCTGGCGGCTTGCAGGATTAGTATGGGGTTGGGCATTAGCAGCCTTTGTGATAACCGATTTTATTAAGATCTATTTCCAGAGGCGTCTGGAACGTCCGATCAAAGCGGAGGAAACGAAGCTTAAATTATAAAATTATATTCAGATTAAATAACTTTATATAAGAAAAGACAAAACTAAATTGGAGGAGTGGATTAATATGGTTGGTATTGAGCAAAGAAGTGAAGAGAAGAAGGTAGAAAGAAAGGCTAAGGAGTTGTCTAAAGTCAAAGATTCATTCAGTTTTCCTGAGGTTGGGGAGCCGTTCTTATGGCCTTTTACATTCTTCTTAGGCTATGAGGAAGAGGGGATAGGGGCTCTCAGGGATTACCTCAGATTCATAAATGAAATTGAAAAAACACAGATTGAAAAGCCAATGCCAACATGGGCAACAAAAAATAAGGTTATAATGGACCTGAGCACGGTCAAACTGAGGGATTTTTCCCGGGAAGGGAATGGTATGTATACATTTGTGGTAGCTCCATACGCCGGGCATACATCAATGATAGTTGATTTTCACAAAAAGCAGAGCCTGGTTGAAATACTCATGGATAACGGTATCAAGAAAGTATGTGCCACAGACTGGAAATCCGCAACAGAGGGCATGAAGGATTATGTCATAGATAACTACCTGGCGGATTTAAACAGATGCGTTGATAAATTGGGCGGACGTGTCAATCTTGCCGGGATGTGCCAGGGCGGATGGCTGGTTACCATGTACGCTGCAAGGTATCCTGAAAAGGTCAACACTCTTATTCTCGGCGGGTCTCCTATAGATACAGATGCCGGGGAAGGCACCATTAAGGAGTATGCGCACAGGTTCCCAATGGAATTTTTTGAGGAACTTGTGGCTGCGGGGGGAGGGGTTATGAAAGGAGATTTTATGCTTGAGGGCTATAAGAGTCTTCACCCTGAGAAACAGTATTATGAAAAGTATATAGAACTTTACGAGCATATCGACGATCCGTCGTATGTACAGCGGTTTGAAAATTTTGAAAGATGGTACGAGCATACGATCAACCTGCCTGGAAAATGGTACCTGCAGGTGATTAAAGAGCTTTTCAAGGAGAACAGATTCTTTAAAGGAGAGTTCATTGGGCTGGGAAAGAAGTTAAGCCTGGGTAACATAAAATGTCCCGTATACCTGCTGGCAGGGGAAAAAGATGATATAACCCCGAAAGAACAGGTCTTCAATGCTGAAAAACGTCTTGGGACCAGGAAAGATGATATTGCGAAGGATACAGCCAGCGGCGGACATATTGGTCTTTTCATGGGATTAAAGTCTCTTAAGAACGATTGGCCAAAAATCATTGATTGGATAAAATCATATACGAGGGGATAAGTCATCAAAAAAAGGTTGCTAAGTGAGGTGCAAGGATACGACCTGCTGAAGAAACATAAGATTCCTGTACCACCGCATGAGATCGTAAAGAGTGCTGACGAGGCTGCAAAGGCTGCCGGGAAAATCGGGTACCCCGTCGTGGCAAAAATAGTTTCATCCCAGGTAGTTCATAAAAGCGATTCATGCGGGGTCATAACCGGAATAATCATTGAGAAAGATATGCTTCACGGGCTTGAGCTGATAATAGGTGGAAAAACCGATCCGTCCTTTGGAAAGATACTCGCTTTCGGACTTGGTGGGACACTTGTTGAGCTCCTGAAGGTGCGAAGGTGGTTACTGAGATTGTGGAAGAAGCCGGTAAAAAGGGTGTGAAACTGGCAGTCATTATAACCGCAGGCTTCAAGGAAATAGGTGAGGAGGGAAAAGAGCTCCAGGATAAAATCTTACAGCTTGCACAAAAATACGGCATCAGGATGGTAGGCTCATCCTGGTAACCGCCTGCAAATACGCTAGCTCCTACCGAAAGTCTTATCAATTAAGAGGGAGTACCTTTCTATTAAAAACGGGAGAAAATAGGAGGTAAGAGATAACGATGAAAAAATACGTAGATACGTTTGGGGAAATATACCTGGAAAGAGAAAGATATCTATTAAATATAGATGAATTGCTGGAAGAAATGTATAGCAAAACCAGAAGTGAAATAACCGACAATGTAAAAATGAAATCCGGCTATTATGCTGAGAAAGTATGTTGCGATACATTGGTTGATACGGGTGAAGCGCGTGGGGCTGCAATAGAAGCAGGGGAATAATTATTTAAATCCAATAATAATTGTAGAAAATTTTGATTTTTTGACCATCGTGGAAGCGGATAATGAAGCCACGGTCACCAGAGCAACCGTTGAAATTTTATCCCGCGGCAGCATCAAGACATCAACATATAAAGCGATACCTGTCGATGAGTTTATATCATCATTAAAATAAGTTGACATAGTACCGGAACATTGGGCCTCAGTACCTTCACTGAGAAATGTTACTTAATGGAGTGGGAGAATGGTGACTGTGAATCTGGATTATGTCCAAATAATGAGAGACAATTTTTTCAATGCAATGGAGGGTATTTTCCATCAGGTTGCTGTGGGAAAAACACCTTGTGAGGTGATAGACGAAGATAGAAGGTCTAATTTCAGGCTTGTGCGATATGTAGCAGAAAAAGATACGAAGAAGACCATACTTCTGGTCCCACATATAATAAACAGATATTATATCCTCGATCTCAATAATGATGTCAGTGTCATAAGAAAGTTCTGTGAAAATGGTTTTTCAGTCTATTTGTTTGATTGGGGCTATCCAAAATCAGAACAAAGGAACATTTCATTTTCCGATTATGTGCATTATCTGGATAATGCAGTGGATCTTATATGCAAAGAAAGAGGAATTAAAGAAATCCCAATTCTGGGATACTGCACCGGAGGCATAATTTCGCTCATGTACGCCTCTTTACATCCGGAGAAAGTGGGAAATCTTGTCCTGCTGGCAACTCCGGTGGATTTTTCTATGTGGTATGATCCGAGGATATTATGGGGAAAGGTGTTTGATGTTCGGGGTGTTGTATCCCTCTTCGGTAACGTGCCTGGTGAGTTAATTCTCCTTTTCGGCCGCAACCTGTTCATGTATTATTTTCCATTTTTTTCCATGGACACGGAATTTAACAAAGAGTTTACAAATTATGAGTCGTGGCGGGATGCTTTAAGAATAAATAGATGGTTCGTTGATACGCCTATGATACCAGGCTCCACTTATATTCAGTTCATCGAGGACTGCTATAAGCATAATTTGCTCATCAATAATAAGATGAGGATTGATTCCCAAGTTGTTAACCTGAGAAAAATTCGCTGTCCTATGCTTAATATACTGGCCAGGTATGACCATATTGTTCCTTTATTATCTGGTAAAGCGCTAAAAAATGTTTATTCAGGGAAGAGCTATAAAGAAATAATATTTCCTTCATCGCACACTGGCCTTTCGGTGAGCAAGGAAGCACATTTGAACCTTTGGCCGAAAGTCTGTGAATGGGTAGTGCGGGCCGATTGACACTCTCCAGGCCTAAAGGCTAATGTCATTAAGTTAGTACTTTCAAGTAGTTACTATTTTTTGAAGGGAAAATAGTTTATAGCAATAACAAAATATATTCCATTAAATATATTATGCGTAATAATGTAATATCTGCTTTTCGTGTAAGAGATACTGACTTTACCAGAAAAAGAAAATTACCATTTTGGAGAGTTGCCGTCTTAATTCTGAAAGGCTCGGAGATTAAGGTTTAATAAATTTGTAAAAAGAATTTGGGCTTAACTTAATGACATTGGGCTGAAGCCGGGAGCTTTCTTGTCTCTTTGAACCAGATTCTGTAAATGATTTTCATGATTAATAACTAAAAAAACCTTTAAATATATTGAACCCACTACATAAGAGTAAGGAGTGAATTCGTAACTAAAAATGTTTGCGATAGCTTACTGTATCAAAAATTAAAAGAGGGAAGTAATATGGATAAGAAAAGTGAAGAGAAAATAAAAGAACGAACAGAAGAAAGCACAGAAAAGAAAGATATTTTCAAGATATGGGTTGATAGCTACTCATCAGTCTCGAAAACCTGGGAAGATTCCTACCTAAATATATATAAACCATGGATCGAATCCACAGGAAAAATTTTTGAGAAAGCGGTTGAGCTCCCAAAGGAAGTTTCGACAGAAAAATATAAAGAATTCTTTGATGAGTGGGTAAAGACGTACCAGAATACTTCTGGTAAATTTTATCCGTTTACAATGCAGAAATACGACAGGGAGACGCTGGAAAAATTCATAAAGAGCTCAGAGGAATCCGCCAAACTCTTCAAATCCTGGGCAGAAGAGTTAGAGGTGAATTCCCGTAAGACCGAAGAAATGTTCACAAGCTCTACGGACCCTGAAAAATACCGGGAATTCCATGACATGTGGATGAAATCATATGAAAAAATCTATGATGAGCTTCTTGCTATTCCGACCATGGAAAGCTCCAAGGATATATTTGAGAGCTACAGCGGGTTACCGAGCATCTATTTCAAGAATTACACCCAGATGTCAAAATTATGGAAAAATTCCTATATGGACCTGTATACGCCATGGGCGGATTCCATGCAGAAGCTTTCCGTGAAGATGATGGAGATCTCCAGGGGAGAAGCAAGTTCTGAGACCTATAAGGAATTTTACGACCTGTGGATGAACACATATCAGGAGACCTATGGTAGAATGTTCAATGCCCAGTCCATCAAACCTTCAAAGCAGATGCTGGAAAAATTCCTTCAGAGCACGAACGTTTATTTGAAAATGTATAAATCCTGGATGGCAGTGCTTGAGAAGACGTCAGGAAAGATCGGGGAACTGTCGAAGCGTACCAACGACCCCGATGCGTATAAGGAATATTACAATACCTGGATAAAGATGTATGAAAAGGCTTTCGATGATTTCTTTGAGCAGATGCCCGTTGTGGACCCTATGAAAAAGATGATCGAGCCTGTAAAGAATGTATCCAAGATATACGGGGATACGTTCATCAACATGTCGAATATGTGGCTAAAAGCCCTTCCCACAAGCAGTGTTTAGATATGGAAAAGTCCAGATTTGAGTATACCCATGAGTTCGTTGATCTGTGGTTAAAGACCTATGAAGCCACCTATGGCAGGCTTATAGAAATGCCTGCCATGGGACCCATGCGCGAGAAATACGAGAAGGTAACAAAAAGTATCTCTACAGCTGCAGATCTATATTCGGCATGGCTGGAATCCTATCTCAATTTCCAGAACGTGTTCATGGAAGCCATGCGCAGAATGCATGAGAAGGTAGCTATACAGATGAAAGGGGAAATAACCCCGGAAGCATATAAAGATTTTTACGAAATCTGGATTGAGACGTATAGCGAGACCTTCAAAGAATTCCTGAAATCAGGTCACTTTTCTTCGGATATAGGGAAGTTCATGTCACACCTGTTGGAGTTTCAGAAAAATAACCGTGACGTGCTTGAAGAGAACTATCTAAGACCGATGAACCTTCCGACAAAGACAGAGATAGATGAGATAAATAGAGAAATATATCTTCTCAAAAAAACCGTAAAGGAACTGGGGAATAAGATCAAAGAACTATCGATAAGCGAGTGATAGACCTATGGCTATGATAAATGCAATCGAAGATTATAGAAAATTTGCTAAAGGAGTGGAAATACTGTTGCAGCCTACCGACATTTCGGTAGCGACAACACCATCCGATGTCGTCTACATCGAGGATGACATGAAACTTATGCATTACAAGCCGACTGTAGAAAAACCGTTCTCTGTTCCTGTGCTCATCTTATATGCGTTTGTGAACCGCTATTACATCCTGGACCTGCAGCCTGACAAAAGCGTGGTCAGGAAGCTTCTTGACGAGGGGCTTGATGTATATATCATCGACTGGGGATATCCAACAGGCTCTGACAGGTATCTAACGCTGGACGATTATGTGAACGGTTATCTGAATAACGCTGTGAACAAAGTCAGGGAATTATGCGGTTCTGATAAGATCACGCTCTTTGGCGTATGTCAGGGAGGTACTCTTTCTCTGATGTATGCAGCATTGCATCCGGAGATGGTGAAAAACCTGGTAACCCTGGTTACACCTGTAAATTTTGATACCAATAAAGGGCTTCTTCACGTATGGGCAAAGAATCTGGACGTAGATAAGATAGTGGACTATTTCGGGATAGTACCGGGTGATTTCCTTAATGCGGGGTTCTTGCTCACAGACCCGTTCAGACTTACGATTGATAAGTATGTGGGCTTATTCTCTCGCATTGAATGCGAGGAGGAAGACACAGCCTGCAAACACAGAAACGAAGAAACTGTCAAGAATTTTCTTAGAATGGAAAAATGGATATTTGATAGTCCGGACCAGGCAGGCGAGGCCTTCAGGCAGTTCATGAAAGAGTGCTATCAGAAGAATTTGCTCATCAAGAACGAGATGAAAATCGATGGGAAAAGGATTGATTTGAAGAAGGTTACCATGCCTGTGCTTAACGTCATGGCTGAAACCGATCACCTTGTCCCCAACGAAGCAAGCTTACCGCTTACCGATGTGGTGGGAAGTAAGGATAAGGAGACGCTTGTTTTTCCTACAGGGCATATAGGTATCTTTGTGGGATCAAAGTCCCAGAAAGAAGTCGTTCCCAAGATCGCAGAGTGGTTGAAACCACGGTCTACTATAGAAGAAGAGCCACCTAAGACTCGATATATAGAAGAAGAGCTACCTAAGACCAAGGCTCCAAAGACCGGGGCTGAGCCTAAAAGAAAGAGCCGCAGGGGAAGAACGAAATGAATAACGCAGTAATTGTATCTGCAACAAGGACCGCGATAGGGAAATTCGGAGGAAGCCTCAAAGATATCACATCTGCTCATCTTGGTTCAGTGGTACTTAAAGAGGCAACAGAACGGGCAGGAGTAAGACCTGAGGAGATCGATGAGATCATGATCGGAAATGTGCTTTCAGGGGGGCAGGGCATGAATATTGCAAGGCAGTCGGCAATAAATGCAGGATTCCCGGTTAAGACGCCCTGTTACTGCGTGAACAACGTATGTGGCTCCGGTCTGAAATCTGTAATCCTGGGTGCTCAATCCATAATGCTGGGCGACTCGGGTATTGTAATCGCAGGGGGCACAGAGTCCATGTCAAATGCACTGTATGCGCTGAAGAAAGCACGCTGGGGTATGAAAATGGGAAATGACGAGGTCATTGATATGATGATTTACGATGGGTTGTGGGATATTTTCAATAACGTGCACATGGGCATCACGGCAGAAAATGTTGCAACGAAATATGGAATTACACGGGAAGAGCAGGATGAGTTCTCAGCAAAAAGCCAGAATAAGGCAGAGACTGCAATAAAAGCAGGTAAGTTCAAGGAAGAAATTGTACCCGTGTCGGTTCCGCAGGCAAAGGGTGAAGCGGTTCTCTTTGATACCGACGAGTTCCCCAGGTTCGGAACGACAAAAGAGATTTTGGCGAAGCTAAAGCCTGCATTCAAAAAGGATGGAACAGTAACCGCGGGCAATTCTTCCGGTATCAATGACGGCGCTGCTGCCGTTCTTTTGATGTCGGAAGAGAAAGCGAAAGAGAAAGGGCTTTCGCCGCTTGCTACCATTGAAAGCTATGGATTCTGCGGTGTGCCTCCTGAAATAATGGGAATGGGGCCGGTATGCGCAACCAGAAAGGCGCTTGATAATGCAGGCCTTTCGATTGATGATATTGATGTTATAGAAGTCAACGAAGCCTTTGCAGCACAGAGCGTCGCGGTCAGTAAAGAACTGGGCTGGGATATGGATCGAGTGAATGTCAATGGAGGCGCGATAGCCATGGGGCATCCCATAGGTGCGAGCGGGACGAGAATATTGGTCTCACTTTTGTATGAATTGATCAGACGGAAAGGCAAATACGGACTTGCCACCCTCTGCATCGGGGGAGGCATGGGTATTGCCATGGTCGTGAGGAGGTAGATAATATATGAGAAGAACATGTCTGGAAGGTAAAGTCGCTCTTGTTACGGGAGGTTCAAGAGGAATAGGCAAAGCGATTGCATTAAGATTGGCAGAAGAGGGAGCTGATGTTGCCATCAACTACCAGTATACAAAGGAACAGGCTGAAGAAGTATCAAGACTTATAGACCATATGGGGACAATAGACGAGCTTTCGAAATTATCGATAAAGATAGACCAGATGGATTCCAAGGAGAATGCAAAGGAAGTATCAAAACTGATAGAATCCATGGGCAGACATTCCTGTATCGTTCAGGCAAATGTCAGCGATGTCGAACAGGTCAATAAGATGAAAGATGAAGTGATAAAGCAATTTGGGAAAATAGATATTCTTGTCAATAATGCCGGGATAGCCAGGGACAAATCTTTTATCAAAATGACCCCTCAAATGTGGACTGAAGTCTTATCGGTGAACTTGAACGGCACTTTTTACTGCACCAAATCAGTTATAGATGGTATGGTGGAACGCAAGTACGGCCGGATCGTGAACATCTCTTCAGTAATAGGGAGGATGGGGAATTTTGGTCAGGCGAACTATGCAGCTTCAAAAGCCGGGATGATCGGGCTTACTCAAACGCTGGCAAAGGAGTTCGCATCCAAGGGTATAACCGTAAACGCAATTGCACCCGGATTTATAGAAACCGACATGGCAAAATCGGTTCCCGATGAAACGATGAAGAAAATCCTTGAGAAAATACCACTTGGAAGATTGGGTAAACCTGATGAAGTGGCAGGCACGGTGGCATACCTGGTCTCCAGGGAAGGAAATTACATAACAGGCCAGGTAATAGATATAAATGGGGGGCTTTACATTTAAAAATGTTTATAAATTTTAGAAGATAGCTGGATATATCGAAAAACCCTGGAGAAATAGAACATGGGAAACGTTAAGTCAGGTTAAGACAGGCACGAAAATACGGGCAGATAAAAGGCAAGAACAGTTTGCTGCGAAGCAGGTAAAGGGATAAGATGAGATTAGAAAATAAGGTTGCAATTATCACGGGGGCTGGAAGCGGTATTGGCAGGGCAACTGCTCTGCTTTTTGCCCGGGAGGGAGCAAGGGTCGTAGTGGCGGATATAAATGAAAAAAATGGTAATGAAGTAGTGGAAGAGATCAAGAAAAATGAGGGCGAAGGAATCTTTGTAAGGCTGGATACCACTAGCAGGGAACAGGCAAAGAAGATGGCTTCAGTAACTCTGGATAAATACGGTAGAATCGATATCCTGATAAATAATGCTGGCATCATCCAGGACGCCCTCATATTAAAAATGACAGAAGAGCAATGGGACAGGGTCATCAATGTGAACCTTAAAGGAGTTTTTAACTGCATCCAGGCAGTGGTCGAGACCATGATCAGCCAGGGGAGCGGGGTGATCATTAGTGCTTCCTCCATAGTAGGGATTTTCGGAAATGTCGGCCAGGCAAATTATGCGGCAGCCAAGGCAGGATTGATTGGCCTTACAAAGACGCTGGCAAAAGAACTCGGGAAGAAAGGGATACGTGTCAATGCAGTTGCGCCCGGGTTTATAATGACTCCGATGACCTCTGCAATACCTGAGAAAATCCTTGGAATGATGAAAGAAAAAACGCCTCTTCGAATGCTGGGTGAGCCACAGGATGTTGCATACACATATCTGTATCTTGCTTCGGATGAAGCGAAATTCGTACATGGAACAGTGCTTTCAGTGGATGGAGGATTGGTCCTCTAACCGGAGGGGACTCAGGCTGTAAAGAGTGTTCTTTGATTATTCACAGCTTCCCGTTCATTTTTCTTCTTTTTTATCGGTTTTTTTATGGAGTTGTTACGTTTGGTTTTAGGTTCTTTACTTTTTTGTGAATGCACAGGTTCAGGCTTTGGCTGTTCTTCAGTGCTTGCAGACTGTTCGATAGTTGGGCCGGCAGAGATGTCTTCTTCTGAATCAGGAGTTGATTTATTTGGAGTCTTATCTTGTGTCTCCTGTAGCCCTGTTTCCTGTGGCCCTATCTCCTGCGGCATATAGACGAGTTTTGTCAAAGCGTCCTTGCACATATTCCTGAATTTTTCTTTTTCTGATTCTTGCAGATGGCTTCTTTCAACCCGTTCCAGGGTCTTGGCTGCTGTTTCTATGATCCAGTGATCTCTTGTTCTTGCATCGATTTCGACTATGGTTTCAAGTCTGATCGATACGATCGTTTTTTCCTCATCGGGTCTATATGCATTGGTTTTACCAACTATAGCAACAAAGCAGGGTATGGTGAGGCCGGATAGGGACAGTAAGGCTCCCGGTTCGTACTGGCCTGCGTACACCATGAATGCCCCTGTGGGATCAACTATTCTGCATCGCAAGTAGTCTCCCGCGGTACCGACATTATCAACCTCAACGAGAGCACCCATCATAAGGACCCTTTTTACTTTAATCCCGGTTGGAGTTAGCTGGTAGCTGCTGTCGAAATCTTGTCCTTCAACATGTTCGATTATCGTCTGTTTTGAATCTGCCAGTTCAGCAGCAAAAAGCCTGATAGCGGGATTTCTTGTAAACATAATTTTTAGAATGAGCCCTGCAAGTGGTGGTTTCCTTATTCCCGGGGGGGTATATTCCAAAGACGTCGCCTTTCTTCATACAAGTTATGTTAATAGAGTAACTATCATATAGTTTTTGGTATCCGATATCAATTTGAAAGGGGAGACGATTCCTCCTCCAGCAAAGCATAAGTGATTACTTAAATATAAATATTAGATGATTGTTAAAGTTCCGGGGAGACGATATGCAAAAAAAAATAGTGTTCTTATGTATATTCGTAATATCTTATACACTCTATTTTTTTAACCTGCCTCCGTGGTGGGATGGCATTACAACGACTATGACAGCACTGGATACAGTGAATAATAATATAGACCTGTACGTTGATTATTTCGGAAAACCTCCGTTCATTTTTCTCTCACTTGGCACATTATTTAAAATATTTGGTTATTCACCTGAAGTAATCCATTTATTCATGCTGGTATTTTCCCTGGCAGCGATCATCTTTACATATAAAGCGGGAGAAATACTTGCAAACAGGGATATCGCATGTTCCGCATCGTTTCTCCTTGCATTTTCCCCTCTATTTATCGCTCAATCGGTAAATCTGAATTTTGACCTTCCGAGTATGTCTCTTTTGATGATGTCTTATTATTTCTATTTAAAGAAAGATCACCTTTTTTTGACTATTTCCGGCATACTGCTTGTAATGACAAAAGAGATCGGGATTTTATTCATTGCGGCTATATTAATGAGCACAATTATAATTATTTTCAGATCAGGGAAAAAAATCGGAAAATACAGCGCTGAACTAACAGCCAGTATAGTAGCCAGTGTCATTCCGATCATCGTATTCATTGTTTGGGCATATGGTAACTACGAAAGAAGGGGCTGGCTTCTCTTTCCCAGGGCTTCTCCGATAATCAAGCTTGAGTCAATATTTAATGAATATTTCATTATACGTCTTAAACAACTGCTTGTTATCAACTATAACTGGATATTGACAATTCTCATAGTATGTTCTATTCTCCTGTATATCTACAGACGCAAGAGGGTTGATCATTCCAAGATTGAAATGTGTTTGCCGTTAATACTGTTTTTTATCTTTTTTCTGGCAGCAGTGGCGCCGATAAGGGATTTTAACCTTCCAAGATATGCGATAGTTCTGTACCCTGTATTCTATCTAGCTTCGGCCTGGGGAATCTGCGGTTTAGCAGGAAAGAATAAGAAAGTGTTCATGGTAATCACAGCTTCCATGGTTCTGCTGTTTGCAGCACAAACCGTATATAGCGTTTACAGCCCCGACCCTTATGTTTTCCTTGATCCTGCCACACAAGAAATATATGGCGCGAAGCCTTCTATTACCCTGAGTGGTTCCGAGGTAATGGAGATCAACCTTAGATACGTAGATTATGTAAAAGCCGATATCGCACTTATTGATTTTATTAACACTATACAGCCTTCATATCCTTTATTATTTAACAGTTTTAATTATAACAGAATTTTCGAAGCCGCCGTTAAAGGAATAGATATCGGATACGGTCAGAAGTTCCATAGGGAATCTGAATCATTGGGTGATTTCTACGAGTCGCCTGATACGATTTCATTTCCGGTTATACTTGTTATTGAAGATTTCAATAAATCCGACCTTGAAAAATTATATGCTATGTACAATTTAACATTATTGAAACAGCTCAGGGTAAATGGCGTGGGCGCAGATGTTTACCAGATTGAAAAAAATTAGTATAGTAATTTCTTAATACAGGCAAGGATAATGAATATATTATGGAAAGATTTAAAACTATCATATTCAGTGTTTTAATACTGGCAATATTTGCCGGATGTGTAAGCGACACAAAACCATCTGAGAAATCCCGGTATATAGACATAAGTGTACAGCAGGGAAAAGAAATGATCGACCGGGGAGAAGTTTTCATTCTTGATGTAAGGACACAGGAAGAATACGCCTCAGGACATCTCAGGGATTCTACATTGCTGGCAGTCCAGGATATTCCGGAACAGGAGCTTGGTGAAAAGTTAAAGCAGATCCCGAAAGACAGGAAAATCCTTGTATATTGCAGAAGCGGTCACCGTAGCACACAGGCAAGCGAGATACTTGTGGAAAATGGGTTTTCTGAGGTTTATAATATGCAGGGCGGAATTATAGAGTGGATGAATGCAGGATATGAAGTGGTGACCTGAAAGAATTACGTGTTTATTTCAAAGCGGGAATTCATCTCCATGACTGAAGTCGGGAGCTTTCTTCCCCCTTTGAACCCATTTCTGGTAATGGCATTAAATAAGTTTAGTATGGTATCTATAGAATTGCGGATTGGTGAACATTTTAAACGATTTATCATTTAAAATAGATGTGCGTAACCGCTTAAAGTAAATTAAAACCGAATAATTTAAGTAGGTGGTCTCATATGCTAGGAAATCAATTCAAAAACGAAGCCGTTATTTTTGCATCATAGAGGAATTCAATGACAAGAGCTGAAATTTTATCTGATATCAAACGGGCAGAAGATGAGGCCAAAGGTATGGTAATCCAGGCACATGAGGCCAGAAACCAAAAAATAAATGAAGCAAGATCACAGGCCAGAGAGATTCTAAAATCTGCTGAAGAAGAAGCGGCTCAATATTACACATCCGAAATAAGTAAAGCGCGAGAAGAGATTAAGAAAGAAAAGGAAAAAATAATTAAGAAAGGATATCAGGAGGCAGAAGACCTTAAATCAAAGGCAAAAAATAATGTCCCAGAAGCAACGAAATTTATTTTAACTGAATTTGAGAGTGTGGCTAATGCTTAAACCCACAAAAATGACAAAAGTCGTCATAGCAGGCACAACAGACCAGATAGAACATGTTATTTCTGTTTTTCATAAGTTGAATGTACTTCATATCACTGATTTCTCAAAAGAGACCGAAGATTTCAAGATTGGACGTCCGTTAAAAACAGCATCTAAATACTCGGAATATCTGCTTTCCCTCAGGGCAATATACAGCCAGCTCGGACTGGAGAAAAGTGAACCTGGAAATACAATGAAAACAGCGGAATTGTCTTCATATATAGATGAAAAAATAACAAAACTTCAAAAAGATGTCTCATCCCGCTTCGATGAGTTAAGAAACATTGAACTCAAACTAAAAGAAAAAGAAGATCTCCTATATTCAATCAAACCCTTTATTGGCCTTCCTTTATCTCTGGATTCTTATACCGGGTATGAAACTGTAAAAGTATATGTCGGTTACATAGGTATTGACCTTGAATTACGACTTAATAAAATTACCAGTAATTTTGAACTATTTACGGGAGAATATGAAAAGAGAAAAATCTTTGCTCTGTTTGTTCCGAAAGTATTTGAAGGCCAGGTTCAAGAACTTCTCCAGGAAGAGCGCAGTTATGTGGAATTAAAAGTTCCCAATTTGAAAGGTAATCCGCCAATCATAATGGATGAACTCACAAAAGAGATAACGAGTCTTAAGGAAAAATATTCTTTAATAAAAACCGAACTGGATAAAATCAGGGAAGAATACTCAGAATTCATAATTGCAGCAGATGAACATCTTTCAATTGAGACCGAGAAATCAGAAGCACCTTTAAAGTTTGCCATGAGTCCGAATGCATTTATCATTGACGGCTGGGTCCCATCTAAAAGATATGATGAAATTGAAGCGGAATTGCAGAAAAGTACAGGCGGGAAAGTATATTTAATTAAGACCGTAGAGGAAATCGATGAAAAAGAAGTCCCGATAGAGCTTGAAAATCCTGCGCCTGCAAAACCATTTGAACTTTTGATCAATACTTTTTCAATACCAAGATACGGGGAGATAGATCCATCATTATTCTTATTCATTACATATCCTTTATTTTACGCCCTCATGCTGGGGGATGTAGGATACGGGATAATCGTAACAGCGTTGGGTTTAGCTATAAGGCAGAAATTTAAAACCGGTGGACTTAATGCAATAGCAATGATATTATTAATGGCAGGAGTACTCTCAACAATTTTCGGTGTGATTTACGGAGAATTTTTCGGATTTCCCCTATTCAATGTGGAATTCAAGGGGCATTTAGAAGAGGGAATACTGGGAATTGCGGGTCCTGCAATAGCAGGAATACATTTGCCTGTACATCGTTTAGGAGAAGTAAAACCATTGCTTGTATTGTGTTTTGTCATAGGTATATTCCATGTTCTTCTTGGATATACTATCGGATTCAGAAATCATGCTGTAGAACACGGTCTGAAGCATGCGATCTATGCAAAGGGAAGCTGGATGATGATATTAATCGGCGGAGTTTTAGTAATAGCAAAGATAATGCCGGCAATGATGTCAAAATCGTCCATCCCAACAGGTGATACTGTATTAGTTATCGGAACGGTATTAGCGATCATCGGCTTGATTCTGCTGATAAAGGGTGAAGGTTTCATTTCAATACTTGAATTACCCACACTCCTGAGTAATATATTATCTTACTCGAGGATACTGGCAATCGGTCTTTCCTCTGCAGGAATAGCACTTGCAGTAAATAAGATTGCAATGAACCTTTTCATAAAACCGCACGACGTTTTATTAGGTGGAGGAATATTACTTGCCCTGGCAGGTGTAGTAGTTTTGTTCATAGGACATGTAATAAACCTGTTATTAGGGATACTTGGCCCGGGACTCCATTCATTGAGGCTTCAATATGTGGAGTTTTTCACTAAATTTTATGAAGGGGGCGGTACAAAATACCTTCCCTTTGGTCATAATAGAAAATATACGGAGGAATGAAAAATATGGTTGATCCAACACAGGCTGGAATGGTAGCTATAGGAGCTGGAATAGCAGTAGGACTTTGCGGAATTGGAGCTGGTATGGGTGAACAGGCCATCGGAGCAGCAGCAGTAGGTGCAATGGCAGAGGATGAAAAGTTTTTCGGTAAAGGTCTCTTAATGACCGTTATACCTGAGTCCATAGCAATTTTCGGGCTTGTAGTCGCGCTTATCTTATTGTTCGTATTCTAAAGGTAAAACATGGGACTTGATGCGATAGTTGAGGAAATTAAGGCCAAGGGCAAGGCTGAAGCCGATAAAATAAACCAGGAGACGTCTTTGGAAGTTTCTAAGATTATTGCAGATGCCCGGGCCGGCTCCGCTAAAATAAAAGCGGCCAAAGAAGAGGCTGTCAGAAAAGAGATAGAGAGATTAAAACAGCAAGAACTGTCAAGTGCTAATCTTGAAGTCAAAAAAGCAAAACTCAATGCCCGAAAGGAAATTCTTGATCTGGTGTATGATGACGCCAGAAAGGCAATCTCAGAACTGCCGGCGCAGATGAACCAGAAAATCCTGAAATCTATCATTGAAAAAAATGAGTCCGGCAACAGTAAAATCTATTCAAGAAGTAAAGACAAATCGATAGTTACAAAAATGACAAAGCTGGAATTTGCCAGTGAAATTGACTGCATCGGCGGGGTTGTTATAGAAAACAGTGATGGAAGCGTAGTTCTGGATTTCAAGTATGACATGATCCTTAAAAATGTCAGTGAACAATCCTTAAAACAGGTTTCAGATATCTTATTCAGGTGAAAAAAGGAATGGGAAAATCACAGGCTGTCAAATATGCATATATTGTTGCCAGAGTACGGGGTATGAAAAGTAAACTTATCCCGAAGGAAATGTATCCCAAATTCCTTAACATGGATATTCCTGAGATCACACGATTCATCGGCGAATCCGAGTATAAGAAAGACGTTGATGAACTTGGGAAGAAGTATAAGGGTACTGATCTTTTTGAACATGCATTGAACCAGAATCTGGCTTTTACTTACCGCAAATTGATCGAAGTATCCCAGAATGAGGCAAATTACTTAATAACCGAATATCTCAGGTACTGGGATATATGGAATATCAAAACCATATTGCGTGGAAAATTTTCCGGAGCAAGCGATGATGAGATCCTTGAAGATGTGGTTTCTGCGGGCCAGTTAAGATACAGAGATTTGTTGGAGATCATCAAGATCGGAACCATAGAAGGAGTCATTGCGGCTTTATCAAAGACACCATATTATCCAGCACTTTCCGGATATAAGGGAGTTCTGGCTGACATAGAAAATAATCTTGATAAGCTGTATTATGCCAGTCTTATAAAAGCCGGCGAAAGTTCCGGAGATAAACTGTTTCTGAGATTCCTCAGGACAGAAATAGATCTGAAGAACCTGAAAATAATGTTCAGGATGAAACGCGCAGGCATGGAACGAGAAGAAATCATAAAACTTTTAATCCCGGGCGGGATGGAACTTAAGGAACCACAGCTAGGGAGATTAGCATCGCTGTCTTTTCCTGAGTTTGTGCGGGCTCTTGAAGAATATTCCTACTGGGAAGCAATAGCCGACATAAGTGGTGAATTAACCTCCCTTATCAATATTGAAACACGGTTTGATAAATATGGTCTTATCAACATTACCAGAATATCATATTACTATCCACTTTCTATCCTTCCTGTTCTTGATTATATTGTGAGCAAGAAACTTGAAACGGATAATCTTAGAATAATTGTGCGTGGAAAAGAAACAAAGCTTCCTGAGGAAATAATAAAAGCGCATCTGGTGATGTAAATGGAAATTGCAGTTGTTGGAAATAATGATTTTGTTACAGGGTTTCGGCTTGCAGGCATTCGAAAAATATTGGATGTAACGCCATCTGATATAGAATCAAATATCCGGAGCGTATTGAATGATAAAACCGTCGCTATTCTTATTATACATAATGATGATCTGAAAACGTTATCCCCGCATATGCAGCAAACACTTGATGACTCGGTCGAGCCGACGGTGATAGCCATCGGTGGAAAGGGTGAAAGTACGAACCTCAGGGATAAAATAAAGCAAGCGGTGGGAGTAGATCTCTGGAAATAATACAAATCATATTAAAATAGCAGGTGTCATAGATGAAAAATAAAGGTGAAATTTATAGGATATCAGGGCCTGTCGTTATTATCAGCGGCTTAAATACCAAGATGTACGATGTGGTAAAAGTCGGAAAAGAAGGCCTGATGGGCGAGGTAATAGGTATTGAAGGAGATAAATCCACAGTACAGGTTTATGAAGAAACATCGGGTGTAAGGCCTGGCGAACCTGTAGAAAATACCGGCATGTCACTGTCGGTAGAACTCGGACCCGGACTGCTTGAGAGCATATATGACGGGATACAGCGCCCTCTCCCTGTATTAAAAGACAGTATGGGCGACTTTATTAAACGTGGTGTTTCTGCTAATGGCCTATCTCGCGAGAAAGAATGGGATTTTGTTCCCACGGTAAATAAAGGTGATAAACTCAACGGCGGAGATATAATAGGGACAGTCCAGGAAACACAGAACATCGAGCACAGGATTCTTGTCCCGCCGACAATTTCAGGAACCGTGAGTGAAATAAAAAAAGGGAAATTTAAGGTTGATGAAGTGATCTGCACTCTTGCAGACGGCAAGACGCTCACAATGATGCAAAAATGGCCTGTAAGAAAGCCAAGGCCTGTAAGCAAGAAACTCACACCTAGCACACCACTGATCACAGGCCAGAGGATACTTGATGGTCTGTTCCCTGTTGCAAAAGGCGGGACAGCAGCTATTCCCGGTCCGTTCGGCAGCGGGAAAACCGTTACGCAGCAGCAGCTTGCAAAATGGAGCGATACTGAGATCGTGGTATATATCGGATGCGGTGAACGCGGCAACGAAATGGCGGACGTTCTATATGAATTCCCGGAGATCAAAGACCCGAAAACAGGCCGGCCTCTAATGGAGCGAACTGTTCTTATCGCAAATACGTCCAACATGCCGGTAGCAGCAAGGGAAGCATCAGTTTATACTGGAATTACGATCGCCGAGTATTACAGGGATATGGGGTATGACGTATCCCTTATGGCCGATTCCACATCAAGATGGGCAGAAGCCATGAGAGAAATATCCTCACGTCTTGAAGAAATGCCGGGTGAAGAAGGTTATCCGGCTTATCTTGCGGCAAGATTATCAGAATTCTATGAGCGGGCAGGTAAAGTAAAAGCCCTCTCAAAAAGAGAAGGTTCTATCACTGTCATCGGGGCAGTTTCACCTCCGGGCGGTGACTTTTCGGAACCTATTACGCAGAACACCCTTCGTATCGTGAAGGTATTCTGGGCTCTTGATGCTAAACTTGCACAGAGAAGACATTTCCCCTCAATTAACTGGCTTAACAGTTATTCATTATATACTAAGGTGCTCGGACCCTGGTATGATGAGCATGTGTCTCCTGACTGGGTAAAACTCAGGAACGATGCAATGGAATTACTGCAAAAAGAATCCGAACTTCAGGAAATAGTCCAGCTTGTGGGTTCCGATGCCCTTCCGGAAGACCAGCAATTGACACTTGAGGTTGCAAGAATGATCCGTGAATATTTCCTTCAGCAGAATGCTTACCATGAAGTTGATACATTCTGTCCGATGGATAAACAATTCAAACTATTGAAATCTATCATGTCATGGGGCGATAAAGCCCATAATGCCCTGGATAGCGGTGTACCTATTGAAGATATAATGAGATTGAAATCAAAAGATGATCTTGCAAAGGTAAAATATGAGAAAGAATTCGATAAGGCGCTTGGTTTGATCCTGAAAAGCATGGAAGATGAATTTGCCAAACTAAGAGGTAAGTAACATGATAAAAGAATATAAGACAATCAGCCAGATCGCAGGCCCGCTTATCTTTGTGGAAAAGACCGAACCTGTTGGGTATAATGAACTTGTCAATATCAATCTTCCGGACGGCACCACAAAGAGGGGACAGGTACTTGATACTTCCGATGATATAGTTGTTGTACAGGTGTTTGAAGGGACTGGCGGCCTTAACAGGGATTGTGGTGTCAGGTTCACAGGTGAAACGATCAAACTGCCGGTTTCAAAAGATCTGCTGGGAAGAATCTTATCCGGAGCCGGTGAGCCCTTAGATGGAGGACCGCGCATCGTTCCTGAAGACAGGCTTGAAATAACAGGCGCTGCTATCAACCCATATGCAAGACTTCCTCCAAAAGATTTCATCCAGACAGGCATTTCCACTATAGATGGTATGAATACACTTGTTCGCGGACAGAAACTTCCGATTTTCTCAGGGTCGGGTCTGCCTCATAATGAGATAGCACTTCAGATAGCACGACAGGCTAAAGTCAGGGGTTCGAATGAACCATTCGCAGTAGTATTTGCTGCAATGGGTATAACCAATGAAGAATCACAGTATTTCATGAGCGACTTTGAGCGCACAGGTGCACTGGAGCGGGCAGTTGTTTTCCTGAATCTTGCAGATGACCCTGCAGTTGAGCGTCTGATCACGCCGAGACTGGCACTTACTGCTGCTGAGTACCTTGCATATGAACATGATATGCATGTACTGGTTATCCTTACAGATATTACAAATTACTGTGAAGCCCTGCGTCAGATGGGTGCAGCCAGGGAAGAAGTTCCCGGCAGAAGAGGTTATCCCGGTTACATGTACACCGACCTTGCCTCATTATATGAACGCGCAGGCGTCGTAAAGGGAAGAAAAGGCTCGGTTACCCAGTTCTCCATTTTATCCATGCCCGGTGACGATATCACACATCCGATCCCGGATCTTTCAGGATATATCACCGAAGGGCAGATTGTTATTTCAAGGGAACTTTACAGGAAAGGTATCTATCCTCCTGTCAATGTGCTGCCGTCATTATCAAGACTTATGAATTCAGGCATTGGCGCAACAAGGACAAGAGAAGACCATAAAGCCGTATCCGACCAGTGCTATGCTGCGTATGCTGAAGGCAAGGACTTAAGAGGATTAGTGGCTATCGTGGGCAAGGATGCACTTTCCGAGAGAGACAAGAAATTCCTTGAGTTCGCAGACATGTTTGAAGACAGGTTCGTGCGCCAGGGTGCTGATGAGAACAGGGATATCGAGACCACGCTCGGCATAGGCTGGGAACTGCTTGCTGAACTTCCGGAAGCGCAGCTCACAAGGATCGATAACAAATATATCCAGAAATACCATCCTGCCCATAAGGCGCAAAAACAGGAATAGTATGGCTATAAAGGACAACATAAAACCAACGCGTTCGGAACTTATCGAGCTTAAGAAGAAGATAAAGCTCAGCCAGGGCGGCCATAAGCTTCTTAAGATGAAGCGGGATGGCCTGATCCTTGAACTATTCGAAATACTTGAGAAGGCAAAAGATATAAGAAGCGAAGTGGAGAAGCAGTTTGCTATTGCTTCACAGAAACTTGCCATAGCCAAAGCTGTCGATGGCGTGGTAGTTGTGAAATCCACAGCCTTTGCCCTTAAGGATACTCCGAAACTTGAACTTCAGAGCAAGAACGTAATGGGTGTAGTTGTCCCCAAGATCGAGGCTTCAAGCGTCCATAAAGATCTTCCGGATCACGGATATGGTATTATCGGCACAAGCTCCCGTATAGATGAAGCCGTTGATTCTTATGAAATCCTTGTAGAGAAAATCATCCTTGCAGCCGAGATCGAGACTACAATGAAAAAGCTGCTTGAAGATATCGAGAAAACCAAGCGCAGGGTAAATGCTCTTGAATTCAAGGTTATCCCGGAGCTTGGTGAAGCAAAGGATTTCATCGTACTGAGGCTTGAAGAGATGGAAAGGGAGAATACGTTCAGGCTGAAGAGAATTAAAGGGTAAATTCATTTTGTAGTCCTCCTTGGTTTTTCGATGACTGGCAGTCCAATTCTAATTTTTTTGACGGAATTTGTGTCCCTTGCTTAGTCATAAAAATTTATTTAATTCCCGCTCTAGCCCTTTGCTGACTTCGTAAGAATATCTCAAATCCTTACATCAAACTTCTTTTCAAATTCGGCGCTCGAAACTGTTCCTTCTTTTTTGATAATCTCAAGTTTTTTAATGTATTCAGGCTTAACATGATGCAGATCCATATTAATATCCTCAATATTCTCTTCAATTTCGACAATCTTTTTCTTTAAAAAATCAAGAACGGTATTTATATCTGCTTACTGCAAAATTTCTATCCCATTTTTTTTGCTGCAAGTTCTATCGCCTCAATCAGGCTGTCTTTTGGCATTATTGAAGTAACAGGGATGCGAAGGATCTTTTCAACCGTCGTGCTCACAATAGGAGCGCACACAAGCGCCTTTGCGCCGTCTCTTTCTGCTCTTACTGCTGCGATAATGGCTTCTTCCATTGAGGTGGCAGAATATTCCCTGATCGTGAGGAGCCTGCCTGCCACCTTCAATTTTTTCTCTGTGATATAATCAAGAACCGGTCGGGCGGCAATGACTGCGATGAAGTCATGTTTTTCTGTTCCTTCGATCTTACGAAGCACTGCGATAATCTGCCTCAGGGTCTTAATATTAGGTTCGCGCTGGCCTGATAATAATTTGTATATAGTACTTGCGGGGATATCGGATCTTTCGCTAAAGTCCGATGCTGTAGAACGGAGTTCTTCCTTGATTATTCTCTGGAATTCCTTTATGAAAGCTTCATCCGATTCCATTGCCGCCCGTACCAGATCTTCTGAAGTCATCACAAATGTAGATATATTGTTTGTTATTAATACGTTTGGGTAAATCAAAACTTACAGGTTCATCATTTTCTTGAAGTGTATTGATCGCTAAGAGGCCATTTCCATATTATTTCTTGTGAGAAATAGATGAAATAACGGCCAAGCGGAGTTATTTTTATTTGGTTGGAAACCAATTGCTCAATATGTCTGAAGCAATGAACTCAGAAGAAATCCTAACAGAGGAGGATTATCTTTCTTCACAAGAATATAGAAAAGAAAAAGCTTATGGCATACTTACTTCTCATGAGGACCTTAAGAATGAATTGGGAATGTGATATAAGATATTAAATATTCAAGGCAAGCAGTCAGATTTCTAAAATCTCTTGATAAGAAGCTTGTTTTGAGAATCCTTCACAAGTCGGAGATTATACAATATTGTATGAAGTGGACTATAAAAATAATCTGATAGGGATTGTGAAGATAGAAAAAAGAGCTAGAGCTTACTGATGTTAAATGTTTCATTTTTTTAGCTAATACCAATTCTATGTTTTACCTGGCTTAAAGCATCTTTCTGATCAGCTCAAAGAATTAAGCGAAGCAATCCCCAACTTAACAGCCTGCGCGGATCTATCCAGGGCTTCCCTCTCTTCACCTGTCAGTTCCAGTTCAACGATCTTCTCAATACCTTTACTTCCAAGTTTCACCGGAACCCCAAGATAGATATCATTCTTTCCATACTCCCCGTTCAAATACGCGCAGACAGGAAGAATGCGCTTTGTATCCTTTATCACAGCTTCAACCATATTTGTAACAGCAGCGGATGGCGCATAGAATGCACTTCCCGTTTTTAGCAGATTAACGATCTCAGCGCCACCATTAATCGTTCTATCGACAAGGCGTTTGATGGCTGATCCTGACATAAGTTCTGTGATCGGGACACCCGATACCGTTGTAAACCTGGGAAGAGGGACCATGGTATCCCCATGTCCTCCAAGCACCATCGCATTAATATCCCGGACCGAGCAGCCAAGTTCAAGAGCGATAAATGCGGCAAACCTGCCGGAATCCAGAACACCGCTCATCCCGAAGACACGTTCCGGTTCAAAACCTGTGATTTTCATGGCCACATACGTCATTATATCAAGCGGGTTCGTGACAGTAATAACTACAGTGTCGGGAGCGTATCGTTTTATATTCTGCGAAACATCGGTTATTATTTTCGTATTTATTTTCAACAGATCTTCCCTTGTCATACCCGGTTTTCTTGCTATTCCGGCCGTAATGACAACCACATCCGAGCCCTCAATATCCTTGTAATCGTTTGTTCCGATCAGATTTGAATCATATCCCGAAAGAGGGCCTGCTTCCAGAAGGTCAAGGGCTTTGCCCTGGGGAAGCCCTTCTACGATATCCGTAAGGACAACATCCCCGAGTTCTTTTTCTGCAATTCTTTGTGCTGCTGTTGCACCGACCGCCCCGGCGCCGATAATTGTAATCTTGTGCATGTATGTTCACCTGGATTATTTTGTATGAAGGTAATTCATGGACGATAATAGTTATGTACAATGATAGTTATTTAGGATAGCATAAAGGATATATTGGCAGAATGCATAACAAAGCCCTGATGAGAAATCTAATCCCTGTAATTTTTGCTATCTTGATACTGGCATCATTTCTTCCGTCTTCAGAGGGAACGCAAGGTACGCGTGCTTTTGAGATCTCATCGCTTACAATAAAATTCGATCACACCGATGCTGAATTCATAGTAAATTATGACATCGGCGCTATCCCGAAAATGTACATTCTTCTGATGGGAGGAAAAAGCATCGAGCCAAAGATAAAAGAACTCTTCTCAAATTTCAATTATAAGATCGTAAAAATGGATCAGGAAAAGACAATTTTACATGTGAAAAACATCTCAAGATTTGAAAAAGGTTATTATTTGCATGATTCTATCAGTTTTGGGGCACCGATTGATTCCATGATCATATATATCCCGGGGGACATACGCCCCACAGAATATGTTGGCGCTAATGCCACGCCAAATGAATTTTATCGTCAGTGATTCTTCTTTTTCTTAAAGATAGATGGCAAATTAACGATGTACGTACCATCTTCCTTGAGCGCCATAACAATTTCTTTTCTTTCAAGCAGCGATTCAAGATTCAATTCATAATGCCCGGGTGATAATATCCTTATTGATTCGATCCTGTTTCCAATTTCTCTTGGTGCGGTTTCAGCTTTCGGTTTATTTACTAATTCAGTAGTCTCTTCCTTAATTCCCAGGATCTCATCGACTTCTCGTATGAAATTCGAAGCTTCAGGTGATATCTGCCCCGTGTTGATTGCAGGCTCGATTTTTGTAACTGATCCCGGCACCGGTGATTCATCCCTTACATAAAGGAACTTATTCCAACCGCATTTCGGGCATCCATTCAATATAATGGCAGCCCCGTCCTTGAATATATTTTCGCATCTTGTACATTTATGTGGCATGGTTTATGGTGAAACAAGCGCGCTTATTAGATCCCTATCCTTTCGTATAGTCTTTAACTGTGAGGCAGGACCGATAACCGTAAGCCGGGTTTTAGGGGTTGTTTTCCCAAAAATCTTATTAAGGAAAGTATCACTTTGTTTTATCGGATAACTTTCGATCTCAATTCCTGAGAAGTCATCAGGCTCTATCTCTGCCATGGTAAGTTCTATGAGTTTTGTCTGTTCACTGGGAGTGAGCCCTTTTTCAAGTATGAGTATCTTTCCGTTTCGAACCTCATCAAGAATCAGCCTTACTTTTTCCATGGAAGTCATGCCGTCAAGTTTTTCTTCAGATATTAAATCCATTTGAATTCCGTTCATATTATCACCCGAAATGCTCTGCAATTTCTTTATACAGCAAATCTATGTTCTTTCCTTCAAGAGCGGATATGGGGACAAGTGGATGCTGTGGAAAAGCGCTGTGGATCCTTGCAGGTGACGAATTTGGAAGATCTATCTTATTTGCAGCTATCAATATGGGAAGTTTTCGAGCTTCAAAATTTCCTATTATGACCACGTTCACCTGGGTATAAGGGTCTTCAGTTGCATCCATTACCAGTATTACGCCGTCTAAGTCCTCAAGCCATTTTACGGATTCCATAACTCCTTCAGTTGCCTCTTTGGCCCGTCGTTTAGATTCCTCTTCCGGGAGTCCGAAAGACATGAAATCATGAAAATCGATCTTTGTTGCGATTCCCGGCGTGTCAATAATATCCAATGTGACAGACGACCCGTTGCTCTGTATGGTAACATCTTCGCGTCTTCTTGCTCTTCGTGTTTCATGCGGAATATGAGATACTGAACCCATGGCATCGCCTGTCCAATCCCTGACAATCCTGTTAGCCAGTGTGGTTTTACCGGCATTGGGAGGGCCATATATTCCGATTTTTGCTTTTTTTCTCTTAAATAATTTTTTCAACCAGGAAAAATCCAGTCCCAGCTTTTTTATAATGCCCATAGTTGTGCCTCACTGTTTAATAGAAGTCCCCTCTTTTTTAGTTTTCCCTTAGAATTCAGATAATTTCAACTGCCTCTTTGCACATCTTTCTCCGAGGATCTCAACCGGGTAAATCCCGCTTAAACACCCCAGGCATAGATCTTCCATCGGGATCCCAATGGATTCCACAAGTCCGTCAATACTCAAATATCCCAGGGAATCGGCGTTGATCAGGGCTTCAACACCTTTTACTGCTTTGTGTGCAGCTATAAGTTCTTCACGTGTGGCCATATCGATCCCCAGATAACAGGGAGAAATAATGGGTGGGCTTGCAACTCGCATATGGACTTCCCTGGTTCCTGATTTTCGGATCATATCTATTATACGGCGTGAAGTTGTTCCGCGTACAATGCTGTCATCAACAAGAACAATGCTTTTACCATCAATATTTGGTTTTATTGAGTTTAGTTTCAGCCGGACAGCCGTTTCTCTCATATCCTGCCCCGGCATAATGAAAGTCCGTCCTATATAACGGTTCTTCATAAGACCTTCCATATAATCAATGCCGGATTTCTTTGAAAAACCGATCGCGTATGTGATTCCTGAATCAGGGACAGGCGAAACGATATCCGCTATAGCCGGGTGCTCTCTAAAAAGCGTTTCCCCTATGCGCATCCTGACATTGTAAACAAGCTGACCATCTATGACCGAATCCGGCCTTGCGAAATAAATATATTCAAAGACGCAATGAGCGTTATTTTTTGATTTTATCAACTGGTGGCTTTCATAAGTCCCATTGCTGAATATCAGCATCTCACCAGGAGCTACATCACGTATCAATTGCCCGTTCAAAATATCAATAGCAACGCTCTCTGATGCTACTACATATCCGTTGTCCAGGCAGCCAAGGCATAACGGCTTGATCCCCAGAGGGTCACGGATGACGATAAGTGTCTTATCTATCAGGATCGCCAGTGAATAAGAACCCACAATCTGCTTCATGACTTCTTTTACAGCATCTTCAATCCCGCTGTGCATCAGTTCCTTGACCAGAAGATGAGCTATAACTTCTGTATCAGAATCCGATAAGAATATCCTCCCTTCTTTTTCAAGAGCAGTTTTCAATTCTTTAGAGTTTACAAGATTGCCATTATGAGCTATGGCTATAGTTCCGCTTTTGAAACTTACAAGAAGAGGCTGGCAATTCTCAATCTTTGAACTGCCTGTAGTAGAATATCTGACATGCCCGATTCCCACATGACCTTTAAGTTTCTGGATATCCGCCCTGTTAAAAACATCGGGCACCAGACCCATTCCTTTCAGGGTGCGGACCTGGCTGCCGTCGTGGACTGTTATTCCTGCGGATTCCTGTCCCCTGTGCTGGAGGGCAAAAAGTGCATAATAGATTGACAGTGCGGCAGATGTTTCCTGTTTAAAAGAAACACCGACTATTCCGCATTCATCATGCAACCGTGGTCACCTTAATACTTAATAACCGCATTTTTCTTGCCATTTGTAGGATCTCATATGTGCGGTCCTACCGAATCCACATGCTGCACACATTTTTGTATGGGTGTTCAATGATGCTTTCCCGCATCTTCTGCATACAACATGGGTTTTCTTCTGATTCTTACCAAATGAGGGCGTACCTTTTGACATATTTTATCACCTTTTTAATCTTATCTTATGGGGAAATAAATACAATATTATCTCCACGTACTACTGCTGTTCCGAGTTTTTTTGTTTCGTTCTCTTTAATTTCCTCGGCATTTGCCAGTACGATATTCATATGTATATCATATCCCTGTAATTCGCCTCTGAACTCTCTCTGACCTTTTAACCGTATCAATACTGATTTGTTCAACGCATTATTTAGAATGTCAAGGGGTCTGTTTCCCATAAAAACGCTCCTAATATTAATAAACCATTAATTTAATAGTGCACCAAAGTAGTTCGTACAATATTTAAAACTATTGGTGGAGTATGAAAATTAAATCTAGGAACGTATTAAGAAAGACAGACCAGAAAGCTCTTGTTAACGATATTATCGAAGCCTTCGGTGATGCTTCCCAATTTGAGAACAGGAAGCTTGAATATATTGAGAGTGACAGGCAGGATTTCATTTTCGTTGACGGTGAACCGCTTTTATTTAAAATAGACGGGAAGATATTTCCCACTATAAAAGGCGCCCTTAAATTGAATCCGACACGCCGTAGAGTCGTAGTTGATCCGGGCGCTGTCAGGTTTATTATCAATGGAGCCGACACGATGAGCCCGGGGATAGTTGATGCTGATCCGGAAATAAAAGAAGGCGATCTTGTTATCATTGTGGAAAAAATGCACGGAAAAGCGATTGGCATCGGAAGAGCCCTTGTAGCGGGGAATAAAATGGTGGGAGGAAAAGGCAAAGCAGTAAAGGCTATACATTATGTGGGGGATGAAATCTGGAACCTGGAACAGAAATAAATAAATAGATATAAACAGTAAGGAGTACGAAGTAAAGGTGATTATTTCATGGGTAAATTTATAGATAAGCTTATTGGCGGCGGGAAGAAGACTAAATCAGATGCTGACAAATACCAGGAACTTGATCTTTCTGAATATGAAGAGGGTTTTGAGGGCGAAACAGCCCATGCCTACATAAAAATTGCTGAATTATCAGGACTTGAAATGATGCCTGAATTAAAAAAACAGGTTTATGACGGCAATATTCTGATGATTGATGTCTCACCCGCAAAAAAAGATAAATTGATTTTCGACAGGGCGATCAAAGACTTAAAACAGGTGGTCAACGATGTACATGGTGATATCGCAATGATCAAAGAAGACCAGGTAATAGTAACGCCGCGCGGCATACGTATAGACAGACAAAAGTTAAAGTGAACTCAGAATCCAGTACCATTTTGACAGTCACCAGAAGCGTTTGCCCTATTTGCAGCAAAGAACTTGTTACAAACTGGGTAAAGGATAATATCCCTTTTTTTGGTGAAGTAATGCATATTACTTCAATGTGCGAATGCGGTCTAAGATACTCAGATACCATGATAATGACCCAGCGCAAATCGGTCCATTATGAAATGAAAGTCAGGACACAGGACGATCTGGATGCGCGCGTGGTGCGTTCAACTTCGGGAACTATAAGGATACCGGAGCTTGGGATCGATATAGAGCCGGGGCCTGCTTCCGAATCCTTCGTTTCAAATATCGAAGGCGTGCTTGACAGGGTAAACAATATCCTGGGGATGGTGATAAGATGGGACGAACCGGATAAAACCCAACGCGCACAAGAACTGCAGTGTACTATAGAGAAGGTCCGGGCAGGGGAATCCGAAATTACAGTTATTATCGAAGACCCGATGGGCAACAGCGCCATTATTGCAGAAAGCGCAACACACAGGGAACTTACCGAAGAAGAAGCATCCTGCCTTAAGACGGGTATGATAGTGTTTGAGAAAGAATGATGTTCTTATCAGACAGAGGACTTATAATTCGGTTCTTTTCCTTTTGAACTCAACACTTTCAGGAAAAAAATATCCTGATCTTCTTATTAATGAACTTTTTAAGAAAGAAGATTTACACCAGATGAAAAAGCTGTTATTGTTAAATTCGTCTACGAGATCCTGCGCCATCTTGGAAGGATTGATTACATCCTTGAACACGCATCAAGAGTCGTAATAACAAATCCAGGTCCTGATACGCTCAATTCCATGAGGATATGTGCATACCAGGCCTTATCTTCCCTGATCTGGAAAAAGCTCCGGTCGAATATATTCAGGTATACCATTCACATCCGCAATGGATTGTGAAAAAATGGCTCAAAGAGTTTGGGTCGATGAAAGATGTTGAGGCTCCATGCAGTGCCAATAACAGCGAACCGCCTTTAACGATCAGAGTAAATCCTCTTAAGGCTGATATCGGATCATTTAAAAAAGCGCTGGATGAAGAGGGTTATTCCTCATCAAGGACTGGATTATCACCATTTGGCCTGGCCGTTGATAAAAAAGTAGATATTTTTAAGACCAGGACTTTCCAGAAAGGATTGTTTGAGGTGCAAGATGAAGGAATCCAGCTTGTTACCCTGCTTGCCGGAGCAAAATCCCTATTTCTTTCAGGACTTATGAAAAACAGGGGTACTATAATCGCATCAGACCCATCGCCTGTGAAAATTAGGAACCTGCGCAAAAGAGCGGGACAAGCAGGCGCTTTTAATATCAAGACTACAGATGCATTAAATGAATATGATAATATGGCAGACTGCGTGTTCATAGACGCGCCGTGCTCAGGCATGGGAGTTTTTCGGGGCTGTCATGATGAAAAATTATGAAGATATTCAATAAAAAATGACAGAACTTATTTATGTACTATAAATCTATACTAATTGATAGCAGTGCTATACACACGAGTAAGGGAGGTTTTTGTATTAGATGGGCAGTAATACGACTTAAGATTCCGGATAATTGGATGACACAGTTACTTCAGGACCATGATGTGAATATCAGGGTATTCGGCTGCATACCCTATCAATCCAGGGGTGGAAGAGGTCTTGTCAGACTCAGTTCAAATGAAAATCTGGGTCTTATACTCAACAACATACGGAGCCGTAAAGATGTGGTAAGAGCCAGTTTTTCCCGTGAATCTGATCAGGCGGTCATGGGGGAGGTCATTATTGACAGGTGCGCAGCCTGTATAGCCTTGAAGCAATCTGATTGTTTTATGGTTTCATCAAAGTCCGGGGGCAGGGGATGGCTTGAATGGACAGTTGCAGCTGAAAGCAATAGCGCTATACATGACCTGTTTTATCTGCTTGGAAAAAACAAATGCGAGGTTCAGCTAACCCGGATATCAGGCTCCTCGGGTGCATCCGGGCTTACTCTCAGGCAGCAGGAAATCCTCCAGTTCGCATACAGTAACGGATATTATGAATATCCGAGGAGGGTTAGCCTCAGGGATCTTTCCCGGGTATTTGATGTGTCCCCGTCGACAATGTCCGAAATCCTCAGGGCGGGGCAGCGAAGGATTTTTTCCGAATATTTCGGTTTATCTCCGGTATAAACTTGCATTGCTCAAAATTTTTAATCCCGTATATATGCGGGAAAAAACCTAATTCCAATCAGTGTAATTTATCCTTCACGAGAAACTGAATCAGATATCAAAAGGATGATGGGAGGATAAACAAATGAAAGAGGAGAATAATACATGATGCCATTTGTCGAAATAAAAAACCTTTGTGTTAGTTTTGATGGAGTTGACGTTCTTAAAAATCTTAACCTTGAAATCAAAGAAGGAGAAATTATCGGTATATTGGGAAAGAGCAGTGCAGGAAAATCCATTCTCATGCATATACTCAGGGGTGTGGATACTTTTGATAATGTTTCAGGTAGTGTAATCTACCATCTTTCTCGGTGCAGTAACGGTTGTATTGGACTTCCAAGCAAAGCCGGGACTGCCTGCCCGATATGTCATACAACATATGAGCTGTTAGATGTAGATTTCGTAAAATTGCCCATGCATGACCATTTTAGAAGAGATACAACCCGAAGGGTCGCTATTATGCTCCAGAGAACTTTTGCTTTGTATGGCGATGAGAGGGTTATTGTGAACGTGATGAATGCACTCCAGGAGATAGGCGAGCTTGGACCTGATGCAATAAACAAAGCCGCTGACCTGCTGGATCAGGTCAATCTTTCCAACAGGATGATGCATATAGCAAGAGAATTATCCGGGGGCGAGAAACAGCGCGTCGTATTAGCGAGGCAGCTTGTGAAAAACCCCTTACTATTACTGGCCGATGAACCCACAGGGACACTTGATCCCAGGACTGCAGATATTGTTCATGAAATCATCCTGAGAGCTGCCAGGAATTTCAATATGTCGCTTGTTATCACCTCCCACTGGCCCAGGGTTATCGAGGAGCTTTCACATAGAGCGCTGTGGCTTGATGAAGGGAAGATTATAAAAATCGGCGATCCGCAGGATGTTTGCTCGGCGTTCATGAAAGAAGTGGGGAATATAGGCGACCTGGAAAAAGTTGACACCGGTAAGCCTGTTGTCCGCACTCAGGACCTGAAAATGACATACTTTTCTCTTGACAGAGGTATAGTCAGGGCAGTCAATAATGTAAGTTTTGAAGTAAATGAAGGTGAGATATTCGGGTTAATCGGAGTAAGCGGTGCAGGCAAAACCACGACATCCAGGATTATTTCCGGGTTATTGAAGCCGACCTCAGGTTCAATTGATGTCAGAATCGGGGACGAGTGGATAGATTTGACACAATTAGGCGCTGAAAAGAAAGGTAGAGCCACAAAATATATCGGGGTATTGCACCAGGAATACAGTCTTTATCCTCACAGGAATATTATTGACAACCTGACAGAATCTATCGGTCTTGATCTGCCTTTTGAGCTGGGTGAAAGAAAAGCCATCCATACATTGATGACCGCAGGTTTCACAGAGAAAAAAGCAAAGGACATCCTTGCTAAAATGCCTGATGAACTGAGCGAGGGAGAAAGGCACAGGGTTGCGATGGCACAGGTACTTATCAAAGAGCCCAGGATTCTTGTTTTTGACGAGCCTACAGGAACGATGGACCCTGTAACAAAGATAGAAGTTGCAAGGTCTATAATCCACGCCAGAAAAACATTGGGAGAGACATTTGTCATTATATCGCACGATATGGATTTTATTGCTCAGGTATGTGACAGGACAGCACTGATGCGGCTTGGTAAGATTGTGGATATAGGGGAGACAAATGCTGTTTTATCAAAAATTCCGGAGAAAGAACGAGAGGAAGCCCTATTGTTATGTTAATTATAAAGTGTCACCACCATACATGGTTTGATATTATATTTATGATTTTATGAGTGCAGCTATAAAGGAAAAATATGTATTTGAACTATATAGTTTATCTACAGAATAACACTCCTTTTAACTATTTAAAGTATTAAACCGACTAAACCGATTTAATATAGTTAAATATTTCAAATGGGTGTATGGTTTCCTTAATTTATGAAGGTGGATTGTAATATGTGGCTTCGGAATAAAAACGAGCAGATGAAGAATATTAGTGTGGTAATGCCAACATCGAATGAATCACTAAATATAAACGACATATTTCGAAAGACTCTCGACTTCGTTGATGAAATCGTCATAGTAGATGGATACTCTACAGATAGAACCAGGGATGACGATTCAAGCCATGGTCCCACTGAAATACCAAGACCCCTGGACCCAGTGCTTTTTGAAGCTAAAAAAATAAATTTAGGAGGAAAATATGAACAAAATATTATTAGTTTATATAGTGTTTCTGGCACTTGCAATTCCGGTAAGTGCCGATAACACTGTATCGATAGGTGACCATGTATTAAGTATAGGAGAGACAAAAGAAGTACCGGTTATGCTGACAGATGCAACGGATATCTGGGGGGTAGGTATTACGCTTTCTTTTGACTCAGGCGTTGTAAATGTGACGCCTGTGGATCGTGCAACAAACTTCGCTTATTCCATAGGGGCCAATACTGATAACAATAATCTTGATATTCTTGCAGTCAGTTCTTTAGAAAGTCCCCCAACCGGTCTCAGTGGAACTCAAACAATAGGTTACGTCAATTTAAAGGCTAAAGACTGTGGTTCCAGCACTCTTGATATCAAACTCAATGAGTTGCTAATACCAGAAGGTAGTAATATAGCCAGCAGCGCAACTGTTAATGATGGTTCCGTTACTGTCAGTTGTGGTACACCCACACCAACAGAAACAGCAACACCCACACCAACAGAAACAGCAACACCCACACCAACAGAAACAGTAACATCAACACCTACGCCAACAGAAACAGTAACACCAACACCTACGCCAACAGAAACAGAGACACCCACACCCACGCCAACAGAAACAGAGACACCCACACCTACGCCAACAGAAACAGAGACACCCACACCTACACCAACAGAAACAGAGACACCCACACCTACACCAACAGAAACAGAGATATCCACACCCACGCCAACAGAAACAGTAACACCAACACCTACGCCAACAGAAACAGAGACATCACCAGTCCTGCAATATATTGTGATTTCGCCATCACCAACAATTACACTTACAGTTGGACAAACCCAGCAATTCAATTCAACCGCATTGGATCAAAACAATAATTCAATGGCAGGAGTTAATATATCCTGGACTGTCAGTAATTCGACTGTTGGAACAATCACCACAATTAATGCAATAACAGATGCATCCGGAAATTCATCATCCACATTCGATGCTCTCTCCCCTGGCATTATAATGATCAATGCGACCAACGGCAGTGTCAGCGGAGCTGTCGAGGTAACAGTGATTGTTTCTGGTCAAAGAGGTGACCTTAACTCTAACAATGAATCCGGAGATATAGGTGATCTGGTATTGATGAAGCGAGCTTCAGTCGGTGAAATCCCGGCAGATTCCAGATATGACCTGAATAACAATGGAGAGCCTGCAGATATAGGTGATCTGGTATTGATGAAACGGGCTTCTGTTAATGAAATAGATTTATGAATAGGTTAAGTTAAGGAATTAAGAGGGCCAGTATCCCTCTTTATTATTTTTTTAAATGAAAAGATATATCAACACTTAAATTATATTTAACTACAATTATACCCGGAGAAGAAATCTGATCCATGCGTGAATTCATACTATATTCAAGGACCGGAAGGACCGACTCAAGATTCCCGAACCTGAGGGAAGCCGGGAGGCTCGATGTGGTTTACCAGTCAATATTGATGTCACTATTTCGTTCCCATGCGATACGAAGAGATGTCACATTCCATGCGTTGCTGGGAGGCCCTCCAAATCCACCGCTTGAACTCATGGTCGAAGGAGAAACACTCAGGGATGCACGAACCGATGAAAGAACATGGGAAGATATATTACGAAGAGTTCTTTCGGGCAGGGAGCACCCGGGGATAACTGTCAGAAAAAACAGCCTTCAGCACCTTGTAAAAGAAAAACAGAACATCTTTGTGCTCGAGGAATCAGGAGAGAGCATAAATACTATTGAACTTGGATCCGACCCTGTTTTTGTGCTGGGTGACCAGGTGGGGCTTCCTAAGAAGGATGAAGAATTCGTGCTGAGGTATGGCAAAAAAGTCTCGATAGGGGAAAAGGCATATCTTGCCTCTGCGTGTATTTGTATTATCAACTATATACTTGATAGAAGAGAGGCTTAAAAAGTGTAGGTTTACAATCAAAAGATTAATCCGTTTTTATTAGAGCTTTAACTTGACTTCTCTTGCTTGGAACGGCAGAAAAGATCATCGAAGCCATAAAGGGCTCAGCAGGAAAGCCGTATGCAAAAATAAAATCATTTCAATATGGCAAGGTCGCTGCAATGCTTCAAATAAATGAAGAATTGAATTTCGTTGACATTGTAAACAAGCACACAGATAAAAAATCAATAGAAGGATTGACTGTTGGAGAATATCTTTTATTGGACATAATAGGAAAATGCGGTGGTGCTCTCAGTGAAGTCTGTTGATCCTCAACAAAAAGATTGACGTGATCGATCAATATCTTCATTGCTTCTCCTAATCCAGCCTGATATGCCTCTTCATCGAAGATGGTCGTATTGATTATCAGTGCTTTTTTGTGTTCAAGCAGCGGAACCCGGCCTTCTATTTTGCCTCTCCAGCCTTCCGGCTTTAATGAAAAAGCAAAGTCCAGGGTGAAAACACGTTCAATCCAACCTTTGAGAATAGCTGGAAACCCTACGAACCATACTAAAGAGCTCTTGTTGCGAAGCCATCAAATGACTTGGGATAAGGATGAGCATACACTGTCAAAATCTTCATTTTGACCTCTTCCTTTCTGAAAAGCTTTTACTAAAATCTTCTGCTAGCATGGATAAACCCCCTTATTAAATATTCACTGAGAATGTATATAAAATTACTGGCATTTCGATATCACAATTCCGCAGATTATTTATAGGCTTACACCTAAAATATTCTATAGGATGCGCTGTTCAAAAACGCATCAGTGGGACGTAATGCATCCGTATATAGGGTGATTATAAGAAAAGGCAAACGTTTGTAATAAATCATCAGACTAATTTGAAAACATAAGGAGAAAACAAATGAATACCAAACTTATTGAACTGATCAATTACGCAACCCTCGCTCCGTCCGGTCATAATACCCAACCCTGGCGCTTTTCAATTGATGAGAATACAATCCGTATTTTCCCGGATCTTACACGGCGTTTGCCTACAGTTGATCCGGACGATCACGCACTCTACATCAGTCTCGGATGCGCTCTCGAAAATCTCATCCTTGCAGCAAACAATGCTGGCTATGATACTGAGATAACCCAATGACATCGAGCCAATAATTCAATTCGTGAAAGAGGTCGAGCAACAGGCTCATCTGCCTTGATTATCTTCATAGCGCAGACAAATAACAAGACAACCTGGGTGAAGGTTGGCCAGAGTTTCGAACGTGTAGCATTAACTGCGACATCACTCAACATACGAATGGCTCATCTAAATATGCCATGCGAGGTTATATCAGTTCGCGCGAAACTTGCAGAACATCTAAGAGCTTGTTTGAAAATTAGATATTTCTTGACGAATAGATTGTTCGTTATCGACGTTTGAGTAAAGAATACGAAGGCTTACCGGAATCTAGCGAAGATAACATATCTATCAAGCAGTGTAACAGTCCGCTAAAACGGCAGTATTTAAATATCCGACAGCACGATACAAATATGATTTCAATGAGAACGATAGACTGGAATAATGATAAAAATACCATCGTGATGATAGACCAGACCCTTTTACCTGTAGATTATAAAGTAATTGAATGCACAACAATAGATTCACTATGCGAGGCCATCAGGTCACTTCGGGTCCGCGGCGCGCCCGCGCTTGGCGCAGCCGGGGGATTTGGTGTTGCCCTTGGCGCTATCCGAAGTAACGCCACATCCCTTGATACGTTACTGGATGACCTTCAAGATGCCGCAAATACCATCATCTCCACAAGACCCACAGCAGTAAACCTTTCATGGGGAGTAGAACGCGTATTGGGTGTATTAGAAGATGCAAGAAATATCAAAGAAGTAAGGATGTTTGCGCTTGATGAGGCAAAAGCAATAGCTGACGAGGATGTGGAAAAGAACATGCAGCTTGGAGAGAATGGCGCTATGCTGCTTGAAGACGGTGATACCGTCATGACGCACTGCAACGCAGGAAGGCTTGCCTGTGTGGACTGGGGCACTGCCCTTGGGGTTATCCGCTCTGCGCGTGCCCAGGGAAAAGACATAAAAGTAATTGCCTGCGAGACACGTCCGCTCAACCAAGGAAGCCGGATAACAGCATGGGAACTGATGGAAGATAAAATCCCTGTAACGCTTATAACCGATAGTATGTCGGGTCATGTGATGAGAAAAGGGATGGTTGATAAGGTCATAGTGGGCGCAGACAGGATCACCCAGGATGCCGTGTTCAATAAAATCGGGACTTATACCCATTCCGTCATAGCAAAAGAGCACAATGTGCCTTTTTATGTTGCTGCACCTGTTTCCACGTTTGATTTTGAAAGGCTTGAAGATGAGATAGAGATAGAGTTAAGAAAACCCGAAGAACTAAAGTATTTCGGCAAGCACCAGATAGCCCCACTTGGGGTAAATGTCTATAATCCGGCATTTGATGCGACCCCGATGGAAAATGTTACTGCGCTAATCACGGAAAACGGGGTATTTTACCCTCCTTTCCTTGTTGAGGAAGTCCGATATCCTTACAATCGTATAGTATAATTGTATAATCGCTATCGATAGAAAGCCTTAAATTTGCGATATAAGCCCCGATCTGGCCGGATAGGTGTTATAAAACATCAATATTAAAATACAGGGGTTTTAGGCCGCAGCTCTGATTAAATAGGTCACTGCTGCCTTGTTTACCCATAAACTCAAAATGGTCATGAATAAAACCATTTTTAGCTCGGAAGGGATTAGCTCGAAACGATTTCACACTATTTTCACATTCATTTTCATATACATCACAACTCCATTTATAGGAACATGGTGAATCAAATCGGGTCTGCGCTTTCCGCTGTTGGACTTGTAGCGTTAGTGATATTTAATAGGCTTGAGGTAGAGGATAAATTAAATATGGCTGCTGGGCTGCATTACTTATTGGATTAATATTGATGTTCGTATTAGCCGGAGGAAATGTTTTGCATGTTAGATAAGGACGAGAAGAATAGCTCATTGACTCGTAAGGAAAAGGAACATTTAAAAGCGAGTATGAGTCATAATTACGAATTGATGAAGTGTTTATCTATTTTGTAATTCTACTTGGCCTAATTTCAGTTGGCTTGTTATATGTGGTTGGAATGGAGTATTCTTCTTCAACCACCTTTTTATTTTTTCTAAAGTTCCTGAATAAAGAACACCACTTGTTCCACCAAAATTTTTAATAACCAGATCATGAACCTCTATTATCTTTTGTGTGGTTAGTTCGATCATATTATTATAATTCATTAACATGAATGAATTTAAAGGTTTTTATACAAATTTCCTGAAGAATCAAAGAGACAGATCAATTACATAGTCTCCTCTCTGGACTTACATCTTTGTAAGCTCTCTGACACCCCGTATAGAACAATTTGGCGGTTCTAAATATTTTTATAACTTAAATCTTTCTTTTCCATGTTCCCGATATTGATGAATGCGGCATAATCCATCCGTTATATTTTAATTTTGAGTTTGATTTGATAGGAGGATTTGGCACACCGATCAGAACTTCTTCTATCTTTGTTTCGAAATCATCACCTAACTGTAATTCAAATGTTACCCCTTTCGTATAAGATATGAATTCATAGGTCCATAGATCATAATCAGATACAATTCCCTTGACTTCAAAAAATAATTCGATAAACTCTTTTGGAGGGATTTTTACATTGAAATATGCATTCAATTTCAATAGTCTATTTCCATCACTTTGACTGATTATCTCGTATGCCACATATAATTCCGGCCTGAACTCTTTATTATCATAATTTGTAGGTCTGCAGTTCTCAAGGTCAAAATCTTTCCTATTTATAAAAACAGGTTCAAGAGGCAATAGACCTTTATTACAGACACATTCGCTTATTTCAAATGATGTGGAAAATTTGAACGAAATATCAAGGTATTTGTGTATATTTTTAAAGATCTCATCTTCTGTTTCATCCATTAATTGGGGTATGGGGGTATCGAAAAACGCAACAAGGCCATCCCTGTTTATCAATTTTGAATTCCCTTCTTCCCGTGCTTCATTTGTTGCCCTGTAATCATATACCCTGCTAAGAATTATCTTATCTTTTTCACCTTCCACTTCATCTTCTTTTTTAAATATAATTGATACATTAGATTTTCTTGTCTCATCTGTCAATTCGAGCAGGCCATGTTTTTCATATATGGCGTATATTTCATCATCAATATGTTCGTATTTATTTAAATTTTTTATACCTTTTAATATAAATCCTATCAGTTCGTTTCTTGTGAAATGCCTGTCAATGATTTCATCAATTATTGATTTTGATACATCTTTCACCATCAATGCAAGAGGATGTTCTTCCAGGACGAAGACAACGAATCCTGATAGAATGAAGGCTTCGCCCACTTTGCCGGAAAGCTCAATAATTACATTAAGAATATGCGAGATTCCGGTGGGCTGCTGGATTGGCGCCATTTCCTTTGCAAGTATTGAAATAAGTAACAGGATCACACCGATAAGACCCACCTTCAAAGCTAAACTCCGGCGTTTCTCATATAGGTCTTTGAAAATCGATCTTTTATGAGGCATTATCTGGATGTTGGATAAAATGATATATATCTTTTCTGTTCATTTATCGTCGATGCAATATAGATTAAAGTTAAGTTGATGAGATATGTATTAGGAGCATGGCAGTTTCAATAGCTCTTGCGGGGAAACCGAATTCAGGGAAATCAACATTTTTTAAAGCCGCAACCCTTGCGGATGTTGAGATAGCAAATTATCCTTTTACCACTATCGATGCAAATCACGGGGTTGCATATGTGAGAACTGTATGCCCATGCAGGGAATTTAAACTCGATTGCGGGAATTGCCGCGAAGGCGTAAGGTTCGTGCCTATTGAGATGATAGATGTGGCAGGGCTTGTTCCTGAAGCACATAAGGGACGGGGGCTTGGCAATGAATTCCTTGATAATTTAAGACAGGCAAAAGCTATAATCCATGTAATAGATGCATCTGGCGGCACGGATATCGAAGGCAATCCCGTGACTGTCGGGTCGCATGATCCGCTTGGTGATATAGAATTCCTTGAGCATGAGATAACCATGTGGATGGCCGGCATCCTGAAGCGTAACTGGGAGAGGCTTTCAAAAAAGGTAAATGCAGAAGGGTTAAAGATCGAAGAGACTATTGCCAGCCAGCTAGAAGGCGCAGGAATAACAGAGGCCCAGGTAAGAACTGTTCTTTCAAGAATAAAACTCCAGCGCGATAAGCCCCAGGTCTGGACTGAAGAACAGATAATTGAACTTTCAGATATGCTCAGGGCGCAAAGTAAGCCGCTTATTATTGCTGCCAATAAGATCGATATTGCTTCACAGGAGAATATCGATCAGCTTGTGAAAAAAGGAGCGATCCCTGTAAGCGGTGCAACAGAGGTTGTGCTTCGGCTTGCAGATAAAAGCGGCGCTATAAAATACATTCCCGGTGATGATGATTTTATTGAATCACAAAACCTTTCGGATGCACAAAAGCAAGCGCTATCAACGATTCGCCTTGTAATGAAACAGAATGGCGGCACAGGTATCCAGAAATGCATCAATGAAACAGTTTTTAAGCTTCTTGACCTGATAGTGGTCTATCCGGTAGAGGATGAGAACAGGCTCACGGATAAGAAGGGCAACATATTTCCCGACGCATTCCTGCTGAAAAAAGGCAGCACGCCAAAAGATCTTGCTTATATGGTACACACCGACATCGGAAAGAGTTTTCTCTATGCGGTAGATGCACGCACCAAGATGAGGCTTGGGGAAAAATACGAATTGAAGAATGGGGATATCGTAAAGATAGTGTCCGTGAAATAACAAATAACCGATGCATCTCAAAGAAATCATCCCGCTCCTTGAATCCATCGCACCCCCTTCACTTGCCGAAGATTTCGATAATGGAAGGATAGGACTTGTACTCGACAGGGGCAGCGATATCCGCAAGATCGCAGTCTCGCTTGACCCAACCGATTTCGTCCTCACAGAAGCAGCACGCATCGGCGCAAACCTGCTGATAACCCATCATACGCTGATATTTGACCCCATAAATCTTATTTCAAAGCGATTGTCAGATACCTTAAAAATCGCTATCAATAATGATATTTCCATCTACACGATGCACACGAATTACGATAAAGCAGATGGCGGCGTCAATGATATGCTTGCCGGATTGCTGGGATTGGACAATATCGTACCTCTGTTGCTGGGAAGGATCGGAGAGATAGAACCGATGCAGGCCCGTGAATTTGCATCTGTTATCTCAAAAAAGCTGGATACCCATGTCCAGTATAAAGGATATGGAGAGATCAGAAAAGTCATGGTGATCGGTGGAAGCGGATTCAGGCGGGAATATATCGATGTCGCAATAGAGAAAGGCGTTGATGCTCTTGTTTCAGGTGAGATGCGCCACGATGCCTTACGATATGCAGTACGACATGAAGACAGGTTATGCCTCTTTGATGCAACTCATTATGCGACAGAAGCGCCTGCGATGAGAAAATTATGTGAAAGACTGCCTGTTGAATCTGTTTTCATAGAGGATAAACCTGAAATAAGGCTAGAAAAACACGATAAACATTAGTATCAACATTACCATACTAAGAACTAATGTGGACTATCATACAGGAAAAATTCAAAAACCACCCGGCTCGGGAAAAGGTGGTTCGTTTGCTCCTGGAAAGAGGATTCCAGATAAATGCTCAGGGCAGGGTAGTTTCAGGCGGTATCGAAATACCCCATACCCAGATCGCAAATGAAATAGAAGTTGATAGAAGAGTGGTTGATGCCACATGTGAAACTATTTCAAAGAACGAGAAATTGATGCAGATATTCAAGAACGTTCGCACAATGCCGTTTTTAAGAGATGTTGCGCCTTTACTCGGTCTGGGCGTAATAATTATTACGCCTGATAACGCTGCCCGCAAAGGTCTCCTTGGTGCTGTGGCAACAGCCGTGTCAGAACATGGGATAACTATCAGGCAGGCCGTGTCCGATGACCCGTATCTTACAGAAAATCCTCAGCTTACGATAATAACGGAAGGGAAAGCCGCAGGTGAACTTGTGGATTCGCTAATAAAAATAAAAGGAGTAAAAAGCGTGACGGTGTATTAGATCATTCAATATTGAACATCTTCAAGTAATATAAATCCATAAAACAACTTTTTCTCAATTTCGCCAAACCCTTCAAGGTCATCCTGCTCTACTGTAACGCTGTTCAGTGATAAAGTTTCATCTGTTTTTGAGGTTTCATGGATAACAATCGAATCTGCCGTTATTTTTCCAAGTATTATGCTATTTCGTCCGATTTTAACCGTTCCTCTTTTTGAAGTAAGATCGCCATGGATGGTGCAGCTGTGGCCGATGGTTATATCCCCGGAAGTGCGGATGCTTCCGAATACTGTATTACGGTTTCCCATGAACATGGATCTTGAGCGAAAATTTCCAAGCAGGCGGCAATGGTTTCCTACAGTAGCTCGTGTATTTGCCCTTATGGTATCAAGGTCTATCTTTGCCCTGTTCGGGATGGACATAAGTTTATTTTGTGGTGTTTCATCTGAGAATAGTTCCTGGAGCGCTTTCTCCACTTCTTCTTCGCTGCCAAGCTGCAGCAGCGCCATCATATAAATGAAAATGAACATTATTACCGGAAGTGGTTTTCGCACAACAATCCAGCCTTTAACATCGTATCCGCCATTGATTTTTACATTATTCCCAACATCAAGATTCCCGGCTGCAAAGAGTTTGCCGGAAATTTTGACAAATTCTCCCAGATATGCATCGGATTTCGTCCTGACTTCACCCTGGATCTCGGACCACATATCGATGCGCAGGTCGCCCTGGGAAACGATATTGCCATTGATCTTAACATGCTCGCCTGCAACTATCAGGTTGGCGATCAGGCCGTAGCCAAGCTCTGCATAATTCCCAATTAGAACATCGCCGGAGACGATGATAGAATGCTCTTCCATGACAGTATGATCGGGTATTACCAGTCCTTTCAGTTCGGGTATAGCTAAAGCCTCCACTTCAGTATAGTTGCAGGGTATGATAAATATTAATATCAAATAGAGTGATTTAACAACCATGTGTGAACTGAAGGTAATCTTAAAAGGAAAAATAATTATGGAAGATGTGGTTAGAATAACACAGGAAAAGGATAATATCACAATCCAGAGCCTGCTTGGTGAGACAAAGACCGTTTCCGGCAGGATCCGGGATATTAATATGACAAAACAGGAAGCTATAATAGAAAGCTGAATAATTTAACGGTGGGAAAAACATGACGGCAAAAGTCGCAATCAACGGTTACGGGACTATCGGAAAACGTGTGGCAGATGCAGTATCTGCACAGGATGATATGGAAATTGTGGGTGTCGTAAAGACAAGACCAAGTTTTGAGGCGTACGTCGCGAAAAAAAAAGGATACGACCTTTATGTCTCGTCAAATGAAAATACTGAAGACTTCAAGAAATCAAAAATTGATATCAGCGGAACGCTTGAAGACCTTCTGGAGAAAGCAGACATTGTGGTTGATGCAACACCCGGGAATACCGGTGAGGAATATAAGAAACTCTATAAAAAACATGGAGTAAAGGCCATCTGGCAGGGTGGGGAGGATCATGAGCTTACAGGATTTTCTTTTAACTCCGAAGCTAATTATTCAGATGCTTCAGGGCATGATTTTGCACGGGTTGTTTCATGCAATACCACCGGACTTGTCAGGGTCCTGTATGCTTTAGATATGGCTTTCGGTGTCAAGAAAGCAAGGGTCACATTGATGCGCAGAGCGGCTGACCCGAATGATATAAAAACAGGCCCTATAAATGCTCTTATCCCCGACCCCATTAAGCTGCCATCGCACCACGGTCCTGATGTGAACTCGATACTTCCTGATATCGATATTACCACAATGGCAGTTAAGACGTCGACGACACTTATGCATTTGCATGCGCTCAATATCGAGTTGAAAGAGGCTTGCGGTGAATCTGATGTTATTGGTATCTTTGAAAAAAGGCCCCGCATCAGGCTAGTTTCCAGCAATGACAGGATAAAATCAACCGCAGAGGCCATGGAATTTGCAAAAGACCTTGGAAGACCGAGGGGCGATATGTGGGAGAATGTAGTATGGAAGGATTCGATCGCTATAAACAAAGGCGAGTTATATCTCTTCCAGGCGATCCATCAGGAATCGGATGTGGTTCCTGAGAATGTGGATGCTATCAGGGCGCTTCTTGAAATTGAAGAAGATGGGGCAAAATCGATAGAGAAGACGAATAAGGCTATCGGGATTTAAGGAATTACCGCTATATAAAAAAGTATATCCGAAAATGATACATTAATGTATCTATAAAAATTGGTGATTGTAATGCTAATAGATTACTTTTTTGGAAAATCAAAATAAGGCACGGCGACACATTGCCAGTAATAGATGGTTTTGATATCAATGCAGGAATTCCATCAGGCAATAAGGTTGCAGCCCATGCCTAGATGGACGCCATGCAAACGCAGGATTTTTATCAAAGAACTCGCAAAATCGGGTTTCAATCCACCTGAACCCGGGGGGCGGCATTTTTACATGCGGTATGAAAGTCGCATCAAGTAATCACATAAAATTTCGCTAACGCCAATTTCATATAGCTTCCTGTCTATTACAGCTTAGATATTATGGCCAACGTTGCAATCATAGGAAGCGAAAAATCAGGCAGGACAAGCCTTGCAGGAAAGCTAGGGAAAAAAGGCACCGAGTCCGATATCACACTCTACAATTTTGTGAAAGGGGACAGGATATATTCGTTCGTGGATGCAAACGGTTACCCGTCTTCTTTTAAAACTCTTATACAGGCGATCAATCTCTCGGAGATCGCGCTTATTTGCATTCCCTCAAGCGGTCTTAATGCGCAGGTTGGAGAGTGCATCATTGCCCTTGACCTGCTTGGGAATAAACGCGGATTATTCGTTATCACAATGTCGGATAAATCCAATCCGACTGCTATTTCGGAATTATCCGAAAAAATCAAGACAATCGCAAAAGGAACTAACCTTGAGAAATGGGAATCCATAGCTATTTCGACAACGACATTTGAGGGACTTGATAACCTGAAGGATAAAATTTTCGCACTTGATGAAGAGGTGCAAACTGAATACGCTGCAAAGAACAATACACAGCCGCGCATCATAGTTGATCACTTCTTCAACGTTACAGGCATAGGATGCGTGGTACTGGGAGTAGTTACGCAGGGCACTATCAAGGAACATGACAAACTTACACTCTATCCGACTGAGAGGCCTGCAGAGATACGCTCTATACAGAGTAACGATATTGATATGAAATCAGCGTCTTCCGGGACAAGGGTGGGACTTGCGCTAAAAGGAGTGCAGTCCAAAGAATTTGACCGCGGATATTTGATCTCCCAGAAAGAGGAAGTCTCATCTAAATTCAATTTGAAATGCCATCTCACAAAATTCACAGCAGGATTAGGCGTTGGCGATGCGGTCCATCTTTTTGCCGGACTCCAGGATATTCCCGCAACTATTAACGGTATGACCATCAGCGGGAAAGAGACGACACAGGCGCCCCCGGGTTCTGACTGCAATGTTATGCTGACAACCCAGAAGAGCATTGCATATAGTAAAAATGACCGTTTTCTTATTGTCCAGCTTAATAACCCCAAACAGAGGCTAGTGGCTGGATGCGAGGTCGTATAGCTTTGAAATAACTGCATATTATTTAACACTAATTTTAATTGCATCATGATATTATAAGATAAAGGTTTTTATCAATCACGTCATTAAACGATGCAATGAATTTGAAAGAAATAGGTAACTGCAATGACATACTCTTCTTTTTACGAACTATGTAATAACGTCGCTGTATCAGTAAAGACAGCAGTTTCTGGAATGATCGGAAAACCTGAAGCCGGTATAACATTGAGAATTGGGGCTGATGGCACGCCTACCGAAAAAATAGATGAGGCAGCAGAAAATGCCGCCCTATCCGTACTTGAAGCAGACGGTAGATCGATGCTATTCGTAAGTGAAGAACTTGGTAAGAAAAGAATAGGCGGGAAACCGGAATTTACATTCATACTTGACCCGATAGATGGCACATTCAATGCAGTAAATAACATTCCTTTTTTTTGTGTGCCAACTGCTATTGGAAATTCCGATTTATCCGATATTTATTATGGATATGTCAGGAATCTTGTTAACGGGGATATTTATACGGCAGAAAAAGGAAAAGGGGCGTTTTTGAACAATAAGAAGATACATGTATCTTCTTATTCCAGAATGGCTGAATTGAGCGTAATATCATACAGTCACCGCCCTCATGCAGTAGTGATCAATAACCACAGCGTAAGAAGAGTACGGGTCTATGGAAGCTCTGCGCTTGAACTGTGCTATATTGCATCCGGGATCTTTGATGCTTTTATCGATATGCGTGGAATGCTTCGTGTAACAGATATCGCAGCCTCAAAAATTATAGTGGAAGAAGCAGGCGGAAAAATAACAGATGGTAATGGAAAAGCGCTTGATACACCCCTTGATGTGAGGAAGCGGCTGAATCTTATAGCAAGTAATACAATAGCGCATGATAAATTACTTGAACTTATGCAGTGGAGTGAAAAGTGATGAAAAAGATCGGGTTAATTTCCAGATGCGACAGGGATGAAATATTCATTCTTGTTGAAAAAATAGTTAGCCACCTGAAATCCAGAGCCGAGGTATTGATCGACCCGAGGACCGCAGAAAAGCTCCATTTGAAAGGCACACACATGGCCAATATGAGAAAAAACGGGGCTGAATTTGTCATATCTATTGGGGGCGATGGTACGGTTTTACGCGGGATCCAGAAAATGGATGATCCGCTCCCTGTTCTTGGTATCAATATGGGCACGATAGGTTTTCTTGTTGATGTATCTCCGGAGGATTCACTTTCAGTTATCGACAGTGTTCTACCGGGTTTTGAAGTTGAAGAGCGTTCACGCCTCTCAATCATGGTAAATAATGAAAAGCTCCCCTGTGCGACCAATGAAGTGGTCATCCTGACCGCAAATCCCGCCAAGATGCTGTCATATCGGATTTTCGTGGATAAGGTCCCTCTTGAAGAATTACGGGCAGACGGCGCGGTATTTGCAACGCCAACGGGCTCGACGGCATATGCGATGAGTGCAGGCGGCCCCATTATCGACCCGCGAGTGGACGGCACGGTCATTGTGCCGCTTGCTCCTTTTAAATTATCATCCCGCCCCTGGGTAGTTCCTGCCCGCAGTGACATAAGGGTGGAGCTGACCGTTCCGAAAAAGGAAGCAGTGCTTGTGATCGACGGGCAATATACAAGGAAGATAAAAGAGGATGATACGATCATTATTACGAAGGCAGATAAACCGGCAAGATTCGTGAGAACGAGAAAGGACGGCTTTTATGAGAAAGTCAGGAGTAAGCTGGCTTAATTTCTCAAGCTATCCATAATCAGGTAACAACGAAGCTATTTTTTCAGGATAAAATGAAAAAACATTTCCTAGCGTAATGAATATCACTCCTGACCAGAAGATCAGCAGATGCAAGGAACTGTCTCTCAAACTGATAAAATTCAATATAATAATAGCAAGCCCCAGGTGCAGAAGTGATGAGCCGATCCTTACAAGGTATCCTTCCTTTTCAAACCTGATATATTTACTTTTCTTAATCGTCATAATAAGAACGATAGCCTGAACAACGGTCATTAACGTAAGGATAAACTCCAATCCCTTTTCAAGTCCCGAAAAAACCGAAATGATCATGGTTATTCCCAGGATAAGCGCACTGAATTTTAGCAGGATATCCTGTTCAAAGAGCCTTTTAGGGATGCACAGGCCCAGTGAAATGAGGAGCAATACAAGAAACGGATAAAGGTACGAATCCATTTCATCTATATACATGTCGTATTGTGCCGTCTTTGTCCACTGGGAATCGACTGCAAGATAGTTGTAATAAGTAATTCCGTAAAGGCTTACTATCCCTATTGCAAAAAGGATAAGCGTTGTCAGGATTATCAGGTAGTAATCGTAATTTTTTATCTTCATGGCTGCACCACCGAATGGATTCCCGGTACAATATAAGAAAGAAGATACGTAAATATCAAGGATGCAAAACAAATTATCCCAAGATACGCTGTAGTTTGCCACATCTTGCCTTTGCTGACATAAATACGGGAGTGCAGGTATGCACTATAAAGCACCCACATCATTATCGAACCGCTGATCTTTGGGTCCCACCACCATGCGCTGTCTTTCCATGCTTCGATAGCCCATGGATATCCTATAAGCATCCCGGTAGTAAGAAGAATATAACCTATTTTAGCATAGCGGTAAGCAATTTCATCATAGTGCCTATCTTTTTTAAATAGCATATAAACGCATGCGGCAAAAGTAATAATCAGGGAAGCATATGCAATGAACAGCATTGGCGGATGCGTCCACATATATGTTGAATTATAATAATAGGTCACACGGCCGTAGAGTGTACCAGCCACCTGGAAAATGCTCATATCGCTTGAAGAGAGGACTGCATACCAGCGCGTTATTTCGCTATTCACTATCGGAAGAGGATCTTTAAAAGGATTTGAGAAAAAGTATACGATCAGGGAAAAAATTGATAATATCAATCCGAGAAAAGACATTACATCTTTCCTTTTCTTCACAGTCAGAGCAAATATAGATGCGCACATTGCCCAGAAGTACAATTTTTCAGACTCTATCCACAGGGGGGCAGCTATACGGCTGTTTTCAACCGGTATCATCTGCCTTAATGCAGCAGGATATTCGATCAAGACAGTATTGTAGATCTGAACATGGAACCATGCAAGAATGAAGAATCCGATGAAATAAAGCACTGTTGAAATGAATAAGCATTTTATCATATAGTCATAATATCTGCTATTTTTTTTAATTAAATAAAAAATTGAAAATGATCCCTGAAATAACGATATTATCAGTATGTATGCGATTACGGGCTGTCCTATCATCCCCAGGAATTCCCTTGCCTGGATATATTCCGGATAACCCATTACAGGTCTATCTCCACAACAGGTTTGCCGTCTACTGTCTGGGGAGCAAGCCAGTCTATGACTTTTAATAACTCACCCGGACTTTGCGTTGATATCTCTACATGTATAGAACCCAGGCTTTCTTCTCCTGCCGGAAAATTCAATTTACCGATAAAAGCCACCTGTTTGTTCAATCGGAATTGCGTGGTATCTCCTTTTATTCCATTTAATAAAATCTTACGCGCAGTATCCAGAATCCTTTCTTCTCTCAGACGTAAATGCAGCGTCCTCAAGCTTTCAAGGCCGCCATCGCCAGACAATACAGGAATTTCGGATTCTTGAAGTTTGAGTTCAACCGGGAAAAAATTCGATATTGCTTTTTCAACCTTTTCCTGAATTTCAGTCGGATTGACAGGAGCAAAAACTTTTACGGATATGTTCATACCTCTCCCAGCAGATGTTCTATTTCGTTCTGGAATTTCTCAATAGTTCCTGTGTTATCGATAGTTATATCGGCTTCTTCTATTGCCTTATCCAGCCCCCAGCCCTTTTCCCGTTCATCTCGCCTTTTTAGTTCTTCAATGCTGCTCATATCATCCGACCGGGCGCGCTTTCTTATCCTCTCAAATCGGATCACAAAAGGCGCATGGATAGCTATGAGCTTGAAATCATTACCAAATTCTTGTTTAAAATATTCTATTTCGTTTATATTTCGCGTTCCGTCGATCACAATTACAGAAGTTTTGATATTAAGTATTCTCGGAATACACCGTTTTGATATTACATCCATTCCTTCTTCCCGGCGAAGCGCAGTTCCAGTACCGCCGATATTTTCATCGGTTAAAGACAGGCCTCTTCGAACTGTTTCTTCTCTTACAACATCCCCCATATTTACAACCGGAATGCCCATTTTCTTTGCTATGGCTGCAGCTTCTGATTTTCCCGATGCGGGCATTCCGACAAACGCAATGAGCTTCATCGAATCGGTTAATTTAGCTGGAAGATAATAAATCTATGCACCTAAATTATATAAACTATAAGTCAGCAGTATAGTGGACATGAACGATGCAGTAGCAAAATCCCCGGTTGCTGGGGGTAATATAAAGAATGATTCCAATGATGAAATTGTGGAATTGCGTGAAACTGTTCAAATTCTGAAAAATCAGGTTAAAGATATGCATTCAAAGCTTCTTGAAGCTGCTGTCTTGAACAATAAATACATTCAGACGATCCAGGAATACCAGACACAGATAGAACAGTTGAAAAAGCCTCCACTTTTTATTTGCAGCGTTATTGAGGTACTCGGAGAGATGGCGCTATTAAGACAGCATGGCAGCAATCAGGAAATTGTGACAAGGATCCCGGATGATATCACGAGAGATATTGAATCAGGATCCCGGGTGGCAGTCACTGGTAATCTTTCAATAGTCAGGGTTTTGTCAAGATCATTAGACGTAAGAGCACGCGTAATGGAACTCATTGAAAGCCCGAATATCGATTATGATATGATAGGCGGGTTGAGAAAACAGATAGAAGAAGTCGTAGAGACTCTTGAGCTACCGCTTACGAATCCTGAGCTTTTTACTGATGTTGGTGTCGAGCCGCCTCACGGCATTTTACTCTACGGCCCCCCGGGCAATGGCAAGACGCTGATTGCAAAAGCTGTGGCTCACAGGGCAAAGGCGACTTTTATCAGGATGAGCGGCAGTGAGCTTGTTCAGAAATATATCGGGGAGGGCGCCCGGCTCGTAAGAGATGTTTTTGACATGGCCAGGGAGAAAGCGCCCAGCATTGTTTTCATAGATGAGATCGATTCGGTGGGAAGTAGAAGGACATATGACAGCACTACGGGTTCATCTGAAGTGAACAGGACAATGGTGCAGTTACTTGCTGAACTTGACGGTTTTGATGCCCGCGGAGATGTGAAAATAGTTGCGGCTACAAACCGTATCGATCTTCTTGATCCTGCACTTTTGCGCCCGGGAAGGTTTGACCGTATAATTGAGATACCTTCACCTGATTCGGTAGGAAGAAGAGAAATATTCAAGATCCACACACGGAACATGAAACTTGATCGCGTGGACTTAGACGAGCTTGTGGCTCTGACTGACGGCTTAAGTGGAGCTGAATTAAAAGCAATAGTTACAGAAGCCGGTATGTTCGTGATAAGACGCAAAGGAAAAGCTGTTAGCATGCAGGACTTCAAGGATGCCTATAATAAGCTGATTATCAAGGAAACAAAAGAAGAAGTAGCGGGAATGTTCGCATAATATTGCAGGATTATATTTCAACCCTGCATTTGATATAGTCTATACTGCCATATGTACTTTTTCAATCCCTCTAAGGGCTGATTTCAATATTTCCATTTCTTTACCAGTATGTCATTTCATGCCATAATATAGTTCTAATAGACACAAAGCCCGAATACCTTATCAAATACTCTTTTGGGATTGTCATTATATATATTAAATTAAAGGGGACAGGAAAATGAATATTACAAGGCATATCTCTCTTGAAAATGAATATGTTGACAAATTAAAACCATATGTAGAGAAGCATGATGGAAATTTTGGAGCTGCAATAAGAGATATGATAAACCAGGCCGGGAAGTGTAATACCCGTGCCAATTCATCGGCAATAGACCACGCTCTTTTCAACTGGATACTCACAGAAATTGATGAGAAATTCATTCCTGATGAAATAATCAATGAATTCATAGACCCGATGATGATGAATTCAATGGGTAAACTGGAAATTTATCTCAATCACAGGTTTGAGGAGCTGAAGTGGGGAGTTTACATCAGATTAAAATATGATAATGATATGCTACCGGGGGAAGTATTGATGGAAATAAGCGGCGACCGTCAAAAAATAAAATTTGTTACATGCTTACTCGCCCAGTATCTTGTTAAAAATTCACTTCACCACATCCCCCTTGAAGTCAGGTCTGTTGCCGGCACAAATGAGGGGATAAAAGTTGAATTATCAGCTTCGAATAATAAAGATGCGCTGAAAAGTATTGAAACTTTTTTTGGAAAAATAGACGGGCTGATCAGAACCGTAAAGAGCCGCCCTGACTTCTGGAAATCCCTGGTCAACAGGCATCTTCTGAGTAATTATAATATGGTTACGGTGCACAGGAATTATTTTGAAGACATTCTTGATGGAAAAATACCGGCATGGGAAGTTACGATAGAAAATCATGCAAAAAAACCAATCCAGGAAATACCTTTAAAAGAGATGCTTCATATCATGAAAGAGGTCCTTGAGATATCAAGGATCGTTGAACGGGTGGAAATCGATAATGACACAATGATAATATTCCATAGTTACAGAGACAGGGGAGCTACTGAAAAACTGAGAAGGAGCTTTCATGCGATTATGGAAGCAAATGGCCACATGTATGATGCCAGGGCAACAGCCAATGTCATAATACTGACCCACAGGTCTGATGTGGGCATGAAAATAAATGAAATTGTGGATACATTGAAAAATAGCAGCAGCAGGCTTGACCAGGAGCTTCTTGTATTCTGTGGTTTTCTAAAAGGGTTAAAGGACATTCCTGATATTCCCATATCTCTGACATCTCTGGGTAGAAGGACAGGTAAATCCTTAATGCAGGAATATGAAAGGGAAAAACTCATCAAAACCTGGACACTGGATAATTTCCAGCAGGCATTGAAAAGCATAGATGCAAGACTTCACAGAGAAAGCGAATGGAAATTGGAGGGAAAAGATCTACTTTACACGATCAGGAAATGTAATATTGCAGGAGATAAAAATACATTTGATACTTACGTTTGTCATACTGTCAGGGAAACATTCAAAGGTGCATTAAGTTACGCTTTAGGGAATAAAGCGGAATTATGCGCGAAACATCTGCTGACCCGCGGAGATAATTTTTGTGAGGTGGTTATAAGGACACAATAACCTTTTTTCTTAAAATGATCTGCATTGCCATTTCTGGTATTTTATGAGCCATTCAATGGCATATCATGTCTCTTTTATGTCAATCTATGTCATTTCATAGCTTTTTATGCCTATTCATGTTTATCAGTGTCTTTTCATGCTATTCTCCTGTCAAATATTCTTTTAACGTTGGCATTGGATAATCATATTTGGGTGACATATATGAATTATTGGAAAAGGTATGTTGCAGCCGGGATCGTGATAGGAAGTGCCTATTTCCTGCCATCTGAAAGTTTTGTGGCTTTCTTAACAGGATGGGTTTTTTTCTTGCCGATCGCTGCGGTGGTTTTTCTCGCAGTTGGACTGCACAAATACATGAAAGACAGGAAGAACAGTATCATGGTTTCGATGAAATCAAACGATGCCATGAAAGCGCTTGCACGAAGAGAAGCCGAACTCAAAAGGGAAAAAGAACTCCTCTATGAGCAGTTTGGCAAAATGTAAACGGAGATAGCGAATAATCTAACGAAGGAAAATGGGGTAATTATGATCGTTACAAGACATATCTCTCTTGACAATGATTGCATACAGAAGATGGAACCTTATGTTGACAGGCATAAAGGGAATTTCAGCGCCGCAATAAGAGAGATCATAGACCGGGCTGGAAAAAACAGTGAACTTGAGAATATATCCACAATTGATAATACTCTGTTCAAATGGATGCTCAATGAAACCGATGGTTTGCTTGTCCCGGACAATGTACTGGATGATCTGATAGATCCCATGCTGATAAATTCGATGGGAAAACTTGAAGATTATCTCAAGCATAAATTCAGTGAACTTGAATGGGATGTTGACCTTTCCTTAAAATGCGACAGTGATGCATCAGCATCAGAGGTAATGATAGAGGCTAAAGGTGCGCCCCAGAAAACAAGGCTCGTTGCAAGGATGCTTGCCCAGTATCTTGTGAAGAACTCACCTGAGCTTGCTCCTCTTGAGATAATTTCGGTTATTAATCTTGATGGAGGTATAAGGGTTGAATTGTCAAAATCAAACAAGAAGGAAGGGAACGACAGTCTGGTATCCTCTTTTGGTAGTTTGAATGAAGTGATCCAGGCCATCAAAAGCCGCCCGGATTTCTGGAAATCAATTATCAACGGGCATCTACTGAGCAATTACAATATGGTAACTGTTCACAGGAACTATTTTGAAGATCTGCTTTCAGGCAAAGTACCGATGGGTGAAATAACAATAGAAACGCTTGCCAAAAAACCTATTCAGGAAATACCTCTAAACCAGATGCTTTCGCTCATAAAGGAGGTATATGAAACATCAAGAGTTGTGGATAGGGTAGAGGTGGATAGGGAGAATCTTATATTGTTCCATAATTACAGGAACAAAGAGGTAATAGACAAACTAAAAACAAGCATTGCCACACTTCTGGAGGCGAATGGCCACCTGTACGATGCCAAGTCAACTGCCAACATGGTAGTGCTGACACACCGGCCTGATGTGGGCATCAGGATCAACGAGATAGTAAGCAACCTTAAAATAAGCAACAGCAGGGTGGACCAGGACCTGATCATGTTCATGGCTTTCCTGAAAGGGCTAAAGAACATTCCTGATATACCCGTATCACTGACAGCACTGGGGAGAAGGATCGGTGTATCCCTGATGCAGGAATACGAAAAGGAGAATAATATAAAGAGCTGGGAATTCCAAAATTTCCAGAAAGCCCTTGAGATAATTGACTCTAAACTCCACAGGGAAAGCGAATGGAGATCAGAGGGAAAAAATCTGCTCTATACCATCAAGAAATGCAATATCGTTGTCGAAGGGAATACTTTCGACAAATATATCTGCCATACAATAAGGGAAACGTTCAAAGGGGCGATTAACCACGCTTTTGGGAACAGGGCAGAGTTAGACATTAAAAAATTATTGTCGCATGGGGACAATTGTTGTGAGGTGTTAATACGAGTGCCGTAAAATTGGAAATTTTGGATATAAGTGGGAACGCAGGAGAAACAATACAAAAAATTGAGCTAGTTAATAAAAGAGGTTGAAATGAATACATTACTTGAATTCATAACGTTTGTCAAAGGAATCGAATACCTGATTGTTATAGCATTTTGCTTCGGGTTTATCGCCCTCTGGATACTGGTAAACTCCAGGGATAAAGTAGGAATGTCAAAAATCGTCTCATTCGTTATTCCCATGTCCCTGGTCTTTGGGGGTGGAGCGGTTATACTTACATCCCATGATACTTCTGAGGTTGCGGCCACCAATGTATCAGAATTAAATATAACAACCATACAAAAAGAGAACATTGAGCCTGTTGCTATGGCTTCGAATAATGAATGGCCAACAGTCAATAAATCGGAATACCTTGCCATCAAATACGGGCCTGCGACAGGGTTCCACAAGGTGATGAGCGAGAAGATCAGCTGTAAGACCTGCCATCATAACAGCGGGGACGAGATCCATGCCTGCAAAGATTGCCATGATAGTCCGGCCAATCCGCATGATTCTACAAAACCCGGTCTTAAGGCCGCTTATCACCAGCGATGCATATCATGCCATAAGGAAGAGTTCAGCGGACCGGGCAGCTGTACGAAATGCCACACAGGGGAAGCAAAAGCAGCCCCGGTAGTTTCAGGTCCTGCTCGCCCGCACCAGCTTACGTGGGACACATGTAACAGGTGCCACAAGCAGGGGATCCCGAACGGGGGCGTGGAGTCAAAGATCGTGTACCATGATAGCTGTATTAAGTGTCATTCAACAGGAATTGCAGGAGCAGCCATAGTTCCAGCAGACCATGCAGGAAGGGCCGGTAATACATGCCAGGGCTGCCACAAACCGATAGGAGGATAGAACATGATCAACAGAAGGAACCTGCTTAAAATCAGCGGAACAGTTATTGCAGCAAGCGTTCTTGGCAGCGAAAGCGTTCTTGGCTCGCAGGATTTTGAAGGTAATCCCGACCGCCTTGGTATGCTGACGGATACAACAAGATGTATCGGATGCCGCCGCTGCGAAAGTGCATGTAACAGCGCGAATAAGCTTCCTCCTGCGAAAACATCGTTTGAAGATACCTCTGTTTTCGAGGAAAAGAGAAAACCTTACGTCGCAGATGTGCAGTCATATACTGTAGTCAACCGTTTCGAGGGTGAGGACGGAAAACCTGTATATCGCAAGGTGCAGTGCATGCATTGTGATGAACCGGCATGTGTTACGGCCTGCCCTGTGGCAGCATTGACAAAATCAAACGAAGGGCCGGTGGTATGGAATGAAAAGCTGTGTATCGGGTGCCGTTACTGCATCACAGCGTGCCCGTTCTATGTACCTGCCTTTGAATATTCAAGCGCCTTTGAACCGAAGATCCAGAAATGCTTCATGTGCAGCCAGAGGATCAAAGACGGGCTTGTCCCCGCCTGCGCTGAAGCATGCCCTGTTGAAGCGATACAATTCGGAAAGAGAAAGGACCTGCTCAAAATGGCAAAGCAGAGGATATGGGATTCACCTGATAAATATATCGACCATGTATATGGTGAAAATGAAGCGGGCGGTACGGGCTGGTTGTATGTTTCAAAAACGCCATTTGAGAAACTGGGGTTCCCTGCAAACATCGGGATAACGTCATTTCCGAAACTGACCAAGGATTTCCTGTCCATGGTAAATCTTACGCTTGTCTCGTGGCCTGCACTGCTTGGAGGTTTCTATATGGCATCACATAAGAAGCCGCATGGGGAACATGAGGAAAAACAAAAGGAGGATATAAAACATGAATGAATTTGGAAACGAATCTGCGGAAAGACATGTGTATCCCAAAGATGAACTGACTGGTGCGGAAATAATTTCGCACTGGCTCAGGGATAAGATATTTTTGGGACTTTCGTTCAAAGAATATATGAAGACGCTCATTACCCCTATTAATATCGGTGCGGGTCTTGTGGTCTTTGCGGGCCTTTTCCTGATAGCCATGAGGTTCATATACGGACTTGAACAGGTAACGGAAGCTTCGAATGAGCAGCCATGGGGGCTATTCCTGACATGGGGATTGTTCAGCGGGGTTCCCTTCTCAGCGTCAGGATTTGTTATAGGGACAGGTGTTTATATTTTCGGTCTTAAGAGATACCAGCCGATTGTCAAGAATGCAATCCTGCTGGGTTTCCTGGGCTACCTGTTCGCAGTAATATTCCTGATGATCGACCTTGGCCGTCCGTGGAGAATATATTACCCCATGTTCGTGTCATTCGGGACAGCATCAGTCATGTTCCTTGTGGCATGGCATGTGGCCCTGTACCTGTCCGTGCAGTTCTTTGAATTCTGCCCGTCAATCCTTTCCTGGCTTAACCAGGGATATCTAAGAAAGATAGCCGTGAGCATGACACTGGGTCTTACTATATTCGGAGTAATGCTATCCACGCTTCACCAGTCTGCCCTGAGTGCCATGTTCCTTCTTGCGCCCGGTAAGGTGCATCCGCTATGGTATACATCGTATCTGCCCTGGCTGGCCTTTATCTCGGCCATAGGAGCGGCTATGGCACTGATGATAGTCGTCAGTAAACTCACTACGATATACTTTAAGGATAAAGCATCACCGCAATACCTGTCAAGTATCGATGATATTACGATCGGTCTTGGCAAAGCCTCTTCATTTGTTATGTTCACATACCTGGGACTGAGATTGATAAGCATCACACATGAAGGCTCATGGCAGTACCTCAATACGCCAACAGGCTACTGGTTCCTGTTGGAAATAACGCTTCTTGCGATTCTTCCCTTCCTCTATTATTACGGGGTGTTGAGGAGAAATGCAGGACTTATCCAGGTAACAGGTGTGTTGACGATGATCGGGATAATCCTTAACCGGTTCAACCTGACACTGATAACCTTTAACTACCAGATCCCTCACGGGGAACTTTTCTACTGGAAAGAAGTGCTGGTAGTCGTATCAGTTATCATAATCCAGATACTGGTTTACAGATGGATCGTCAACAGGATGCCTGTCCTGCGGGACCATCCCGATTACCCGAATGACGGGCACTGAATTCAGATGAAGTGAAAGGGAAAGTGACCGGACAGGGCTGCAGGATCGCGGGATCGCGGGATCGCGGGATTGCGGCTCTGCCCGGGATTATTTTTTGAATTTATCTGCTACCTTTTTTAACTTGTTGTCCAGATTTTGGGACAAAAGCTGAAAAAAAGGGCAACAAAACTCCCGGATTTGATACTATGATCGCGGCTGTTGCAATAAACAGGGGATTTAAATTGCTTACTTATAATATAAAATATTTCGAAGATTTTAAAAATCTGATATTGTTTTAGTGAATGAAACGCAAGTTTCTATCAATAAGCAGCAACTTGTCATAAGCCATATTGCTTAGTTTTATATGATCTTTCTGTCCCAAGATAATTCTAACTAGGATGAATCCTATCTGGGTTGATATCATGGAACAGTTTAGAAGAAGAAATATCTTGTTGGTAATAATCATCGGTGCAATAATTTTTACGGTCTTTATTTATCAAGCCAATCCAGCAAGACTTATTTCTGTGATGGGTAACGTAAACAAACCTCTCCTCATTCTCGTTCTCATATTTAATCTATTAAATCTCATTGCTTTTACAAAGACATGGCAATTGCTCACGAGGACAGATATCAGTTTTTTCAAATTATTCAAGTTCTATATGGTCGGGACATTCATCAGTAATATAACACCGTCTTTCGGAACAGGAGGAGAGCCTATCAAGGCAATGCTTCTGGGAAAAGAGACAGGTAAGTCCAAAGCTGAATGCTTCGCCGGGGTCGTGTCACAGAGGATGCTTAACATGCTCCCATTCCTGATCCTGAGTATTCTCGGTTTGGGGTTATTATTTTTCAACCCCCAACTGAGACTCGGAACATGGGAACTATTAGCTTTGCTATTCTCTTTATCATTGGGTATTGGAATATTTGTCCTGCTGATCTATTTTTATGTCCGAAAAGATAAACTTTCTTCATTTGTCCACTTTTCCATAAGGTCTCTAGCTCCATTTATAGGACTCATAAGAAAGGGTTTTGATGAAAGGGCATATTCTGAGGCTGTTGAAAAGTCCATAAATTCTTTTCATGGAGGTCTCCAGAACATCCATCATAATAAAAATGGCATCATTCAAGCTATCATTTTTTCCTTTATCGGATGGTGCTTTGATATCCTGGCAATTTATACCGTTTTTCTTTCAATTGGAAATGTCAGCCTGCATATCAGCGTATTAATAATAACATATACGATCTCTATGATGAGCGGATGGCTGCCGCTGTTTCTTCCGGGGGGGCTTGGTGTAACGGATGGCACTATGGCAGTACTTTTTGTTTACGGGGGAGTGCCTCTTGAAGTAGCAGTCCTTGCAACGCTACTATACAGGCTTACATCCTACTGGTTCAACACCATACTCGGAGGGTATTATTTGTCGATATCCTTTAATTCCAATTAGATTATTCTTGCATTTGGTAAAAAATTCAAACTTTTCATAACTCATGTATCTCCATATTTTTGTGTTTTCGTCCGGTATTTTGCCAACGGGATTTCCTTTGTACATAATAAATCCTTAATCTCTACTTAAACTCACCTTTCAAAGATGATCGAAAATTCGCTATCTATCGCCTATGTACGTGTTAGCCTAACAAACGGTTAGTCCTATGCTAATCGTTTTTTAAAATTGCTGGATAAACTTCCCAAGATTCAGCAATGATTTCCTTCAGAGAAAGATTATATTTTTTTGTCTTCCATGCCAGATATCTATAAAAAAGCAAACCCATGACTGCGAGGAAAACATGAACCCTAATATTGAAATCTTTTGTATGATATATTGGGCCAATAGGCACAAGAAGTTCATCATTCAATAGTTTAAAATCATCTTCCACAAGATATTTATTATTATATGTTTGCCGAGCTAAATCAGGATATTTCCCAATTGTTTTTGAAGGAGAAGGTTGTTGTCCCTTCTTTTTCATTATGATTTGAAATCATGGTTCTGTTCCCTGCAGGACAGGTAACTCCCGTTTCATCCAAAACAAATCTTTCCTGTGAAAAAAGACCGGTTGGATTGAAATCATCCTTCAAAGGAGCAACAATAGTAATTCCTCTGGAAGACATCTGAAACCTATTTTCTGCACTTCCGTAGTGGGTATCCCCTGCTATCTTTTCCGGCTTAGAGCTGTTTGCAATCTTCTCATCCACAAGTGGCAGAAGGATATCACCGTCATAAGTATTCCCTGGAGTTGCTATAATATTTGTTACAAATCCATCATCGGATTTCATTATATTTGCTTTATATCCAGTGAAAGTTTTTTCATTGGATTTAGCCCCATGCCGTGCATCCTTATCGACAAAGCTCACTGTTTTATCTTTTACATGCTCTTTTTTTCTTCCCCCAATTCTTCGTAAAGCTTAGGATCGACTTTTTTTATTTCTTCCATTAATGCTTTTATTCCCTGTCTTATAATGCCAATGGTTCCAGGTATTGCAATATTAGCTATTACATGAGTGGCATCAACAGACTGATTCCCTTTGGCAAGACCTGCATCTTCAATTTGTTTCAGAATCCGGAAGAAAAGTCTTTTCCATCTTTCTTCTCCAAGTCTATCCCTGAAATCGCCCAGAGCACTGTGATCATATGAGGAATCTTCTACCGATATTCCGATGAACCATTTTACGATCAGGTTATATCTTGCAGATTCTTCCATGTCTCTATCTGAAAGGTCCATCAAACGTTGAACTATCGCAGAGCGGAACATTATTTCTGGGTAATTTTTCACTGGTCTGCCTTGGTCTTGGGAATAAAGGTCTTTGCATTCTTCATTCAGAAAGGAGAAGTCCACTTGTTCGTTTATCTTGTAAAGAATATGGTCTTTGGGCACCAATTTTTCGTAGACTTCAGGTCCATAAACAAAAGTTGCTTGGTGATGATTTTGTAGTGGAAACATATAATATCACTTTAATTATAGTATTTTTATGTTATATAAACATTCAAAGGATATAAATGCTTCGATGCCTAATGTTTATTGGAAAAATATTCTGAACTGGGGCTATAACATTAATTAAAATATGGTGGAGTTAAGGGCTTTTCCGACAATCTATTTAATGAACTTATCAATTACATAAATTATTTATTAAGTGGCTTATCCGGAAATATGTTTATACACGCCTAACATGTTTGGACGAGAGAGATTTTTCATACGAAGTAATCCTAAAAAAGAGGGAATTGAACCTGAAATGTTAAGCCCCGGGAGGGATTTGAACCCTCGACCTAGAGATTACAAATCTCTCGCTCTGCCGGGCTGAGCCACCGAGGCTTATGAAAAAGCTTTCGCCTTTAAGGATGGAATGTGACTTAAAAGCTTCGGTGATGGGCAGGAATATAAGCCAATATACAGGAGTCGATATGTTAGCCTCCACCTTCCACTTCGCATACACCGAAAACGCTGTATACAATCTACCTGTTCTAAAGGCAGATGAGATGGCGTCTATTTTACAGAAAAAGATAGAGAAGAAGGAATAAGATGATACAAATTGTACTCACCCCAGCTGCAGGAAAAAGGTTGATTGCCAGAGCAATTGAAACACATCCTGCAATACAGGCAGCTCTCCAAACAGGTACAATTGTAATTTTTGCAGGAACGACAAATGGTTATGTTGCCGAGGAGATCCTGGCACTCATCGGTCAATCCAATGGCTTCAATCGAAAACAATTCTTTCGCGGTATAACACTCCCACCGTCCAAACCGACAACCGGAACAGGGAGACTTCCAGATGAAACGGAATTCTCCGGAGATGCGATTATTGTTAAGGGCAAATGGCAACAGGGCAAGACGATTTTTGATGTCGCAGACGATTTGAAGCAAGGAGACGTTATTTTAAAAGGAGCAAATGCCATAGACATGTCTCAGAGGCGAGCCGCGATTCTAATCGGCCATCCTAAAGGCGGCACAATCGCAGTTGCTTTACAGGCTGTGATCGGCAGGCGGGTACGCTTGATTCTTCCGGTTGGACTGGAAAAGCGAATCTGCGGTAGTCTTGATGAAATATCTTCAAGACTTAATGCTCCGGAGGCTTCTGTAAAGGAGATAATTTCTTCCCTTTTGAACGGGCCATCTTTTAAGTTGGTTTAAAGAATAAGAAAAAACAGGAAGGTCCAAAAATTAAACGATTTTGGGATATGGAATTGGAATTATGAACTTACCGCCCTTTTCTCTATATTCCCTCTGCTGCTTTAGGATCTCATCTGAAAAATTCCATGCCAGGAGCAGGACATAATCAGGCATATCCTCAATAAGCTTTGATGTTGGCAGGATGGGAAGATGGTTCCCTCCCATATAGCGGCCCTGTTTGAACTGGTTCAGGTCGACTATATAATCCATCAGGTCATTCCCTATCCCGCAATAACTGAGAAATGTTGTAGCTTTTGCGGCTGCTCCATAGGCAATGATCGTCTTTCCTTTATGCTTCAGGTCGTGTAAAAGCTTTACAAGAGAATCCTTCATCTCATGCGCCTGATCTGCAAAATTCAAATAATAGTCGATTTTATCAACCCCTTTATCTGATTCTTCTGCGATTAGCGACCGTACGGATTCACCGACATTTTCACGGCGTTCTACGAACAAACGCAATGATCCGCCGTATGTGGAAATCCGCTGCACGTTATTAAGGAAAAGTCCGTGTTTCCTGAACAGGTTGTCCAGTGCTGTAACTGAAAAATAACATAGATGTTGATGATATACAGTGTCAAATTCCCGGTGGTCAACCAGGTCAGCCACATAATGGACTTCCATTACGGCAATGCCAGTATCCTTTAATAATATTTTTATCCCTTCAACAAATCCGTTAAGATCAGGTACGTGTGCAAGGACATTATTGGCCAGGAAAACATCTGCCATACGGCCTTCTTTTTTCAATTGGCCTGCCAAATCCCTGTTAAAGAACGTGCAAAGGGTGGGGATGCCAGCCTTCCGGGCAGCTTCTGCCGGATCCTGGGCAGGATCGATGCCCAGTACCTGGATACCCGTTTTCACAAAATTCTTTAGCATATAGCCATCATTGCTTGCGGCCTCAATTACCAGGCTTTCGGAGTTCAATTTTCTTGATCCGATTATCGCCTCTGCACTCTTTCTGAAGTGTTCGAGTAATGCAGGAGACACTGAGGAAAAATAGGGGTAATTCTTGACAAATAAGATTTCCGGGGATACGGATTCCGTTATTTGCACCAACCTGCAGTCAGGGCAAAAAACAAGTTCAAGAGGAGCTGTTATTTCAGGTTCTTCTAACTGTTCTCTGGTGAGCAGACGGTCTGCCAGTGGTGTTCGGCCATAATCCAGGACCGATCTGAGTTCACTATTTCCGCAGGAAAAGCAGATTGGTTTTGAGCGGCTCATAATTTTATCCTCCTAACTTTAGGTCTTTGCTGTCCAGCGAAGAGTATTATCTAAACGACCGCTGCTTAACAATTGCTTAATGTGGTCTATGCGGCGATAGCGAGGCCCTTCAAATTCTTCCTGACGCAGGCCAATTTTCTTATAAGCCTCATACAATTCTTTTGCCCCGAGTCTTGCTGTCCAGCGGGGTTTATATTTTGGAAGCGTCTGAGAGATCTTATTACATAAAACACGATAATTACGCTTGTCCGGCTCTGCCCCCGAAGAGTATTCTATTTTACTGCCCGGTACGGTTTCTGCAACAATATCAGCAATATCACGGATGCGATAATTCTCCTCTGTTCGGCCGACATTGAACGCCTCATTATGGACAAGATCGCAAGGTGCGTCCAGAGCAGACAGGAAGGCCAGGGACATATCGCGGATATGTACGATAGGACGCCAGGCAGATCCATCGCTTTTCAGAAAAACTTTTCCTGTGGTAAACGCCCAGGCCATCAGGTTGTTCAATACCAGATCAAAGCGCAGGCGTGGAGAAACGCCATATGCGGTACCGCTGCGCAAGAATGTCGGGCTGAAACCATTATCTGCCAGTTTAGCTACATCCTGTTCAACCCTAACCTTTGATATGCCGTAAGGTGTGACAGGATTAAAGGCTGACTGCTCGTCCAGCCATTCCTGGACACCTGCCCCGTAATTACTGCATGATGATGAAAAAATAAAGCGCTCAACACCTACTTTTTTGGCCAGTGTTGCTATTCGCACAGATGCTTTGTGGTTGATTTCAAATGTCAACTCCGGATTTAGATCGCCCAGGGGATCATTTGAAAGGCCGGCCAGGTGAATTATGGCATCAAAACCTTTCAAATCGGAAGCTTCGATATCCCGGATATCTTTTTCTATTTCAGGAAAGTCCCCGGTTTTGTTCATTTCTCCAAATGTTGATCCTTTATATAGATTGGAATCAAGTCCTGCAACATCATACCCTGCTTCTACTAACATGGGCATCATAACCGTACCCACATAGCCGTTATATCCTGTTACTAATACTCGCATTTTATCACTCGCATTTTATCTGTCCCAAATCTTCCATGGTGCATTGCCACTTTGCCACAGTTTTTCCAGTATATATTTCTCACGCAAAGTATCCATACATTGCCAGAAAGATGTATGCTTATAAGCCATTAATTGTCCATCTTTTGCCAGTCCTTCCAGCGGTTCTTTCTCCCATACTATATCATCGCCGTGGATATAATCGAAAACACCCGGCTCAAGTACGAAAAAAGCCCCATTTATCCAGCCTTCACCTGTTTGAGGTTTTTCTGTGAATTCTGTTATCCTGTCATTGTCAAATCTCAGATGGCCGTATCGCGCCGGAGGTCTTACGGCTGTCAGGGTAGCTAACTTTCCATGCGAACGGTGAAATGCCAGAAGCTCTTTTAGATTCACATCAGAAACGCCGTCTCCCCATGTTAACATGAAAGTCTCATTGCCAAGGTGCGATGCTAGCCTTTTGATCCTGCCCCCTGTCTGGGTATTTGTGCCTGTATCAACAAGCTTGACCTTCCAGTCCGGCTTATACCCATCTTCCATCTCAATCTTACCGGACTTAAGATCAATGGTAAGGTTGCTGTTCAAAGAGCAGTAGTCCACCATATACTTCTTTATCGCTTCACCCTTGTATCCCAGGGCGATCACGAACTCTTTGAATCCGTAGTAAGCATATTGCATCATTATATGCCACAGGATGGGCTTTCCTCCGATCTCTACCAGGGGCTTTGGTCTTATTTCTGTCTCTTCTGCTAAACGCGTACCGTATCCGCCGGCGAGAATTGCAACTTTCATATTATCACCTCATGGTATTTTTATTTATTATGTATTGTTAATCCTATTGAGCCTAAGATATGGTTCAAGTAGTATTTAAATGTAAATATTAATTCTTTAACCATCGACATGTAGTACATGCGCATCCATTTTCCGATATGTTTGTAGCAACATGCCCTATCATATAAGTTCAATGAAAAATGATTGACCGACCGTAAATACTGGAAAAAAACTCCCCATCGAGGCTGCGTGATCTTTCCTTCTTTTGATGTATCGAACCAGCCGGCGCGCAGGCGGACGTTCGCATGTGCCCTGATCGATCGCTCTGCATGTTCCCGGTTAAAGAAAAGAGGCTCAGGGACCTCATAAAATCGACCGAGCAGGCCCAGTTCTGCCAGCAAACCCCTGTCTGATCCGGGATAAGCTTTTATAAGCGAGGTTTTCCTGAGATAATCGGACCGTATCAGGCCGAATACATCGAAACACCAGTGATCAAAAAAAATAAGGAAGCCAAATCTGTCCTGCGGCTTCGGTGAATTAGCTTTCTGTGACAAAATATTGTAGTCTGCAATAATTTCTCCGTATTTATCAATGAATTTTGCTCTGGAATTACATAAAATAATAGAATTATCATTATCAAGCACTTCGGCACATTTGGAAATGTAATCCGGGGCTATGATGTCATCGTGTGCAGCCCACTTAAAATATTCTCCCCGGGATATTTCGAAAACATGATTAAAGTTCCAGGCGGCGCCAAGATTTTTTTCATTTCGGTAATAACGTATGCGCGGGTCTTTATTAGCGTATGCCTGGCAAATTTCAGGCGTACTGTCTGTTGAAGCGTTATCAGAGATAATAAGCTCAAAATCCGTATATGTTTGGGCCAGGATCGAGTCCAATGCTTTCTCCAGGTAGTTTTGACCATTACATACTGGCAGACCTATGCTTACCCGGGGTTTATTAGATTTTATACAATTTTCCTTCATCTATTATCCTGTATTATCGGAAATATCATATCCACTTGATTTCATCAACAGAATTCTGGGGCTCGCCAAATATGATCTCAATTGCTTTTCTAAACCTTGGTTCCCATGATAGCGGTTTTAGTTTTTCAATCGTTTTACCGGCATCAATGTTAATATTGTCCGCTTTATGAAGCGCTTCTTTCAAACTATCACGATTCCAGTCATCCAGATAGATCATATTCTCTTCAAGCCCCAGCATTGATATATATTCATATAGACCCTGTAATCTTGTGGAAACTACAGGCTTGCATGATAATAAGGTATAAGCGACTTTCATAGGGATCTGCCGATCCATGTAATCATTCCTTGGATTCGGTATTAAGATCAAATCTGCATTACATATGATATCAAAAAGTTTATTATGGCTCACCGGACCTGTATACTTAATGTTTTCCCTTTCAACAATTTCTTCCTTTTCCCTGAGCCCTACAAGATGCAGTTCCCACCCTTCCAATTCTGAAAATAGTTCCATTATCCAGGGTATCATGCCTTTTCGTTTCATACCTCCAAAGTAGAGCGCGATCTTTCTGCCATTGTTCTTTTTATTCGACGGATGTACAAAGAGCTCGTCCTCTCCCACACCCGGTACCATGATAAGTAATTTCTGTTTTTTTGCAGGTGTAAAATAATCCAGCATTTTTGGCCATGCAAGAATAATTGCGTGCGCACGCCTGATTAATAATCGTTCAATAATATGAAGCCTGAAGCGTTTCATAAACGGCGGATTTTTATCAAAGTTCCTCCTCTGGATGACTGCAAAATCATGGATATTAAGTATAACTTTATTTGATGATATAAAGGATGCAAAAAGAGCAAAAAAATGAGCCGTCCCACCGCACCCGTATTCAACCCATATCCTTGAATTTTTATTAAACATGCACATGACTGCATTCCAGTTGATATTGCCGTCCTCTTTCCTGAATGGTATCACTTTTTCAACCATTTTGTTAAGAGTTGTCCAGGCATAATATCTTCTAACCTGTCCACCCTGTTGTATGTCGCTTTTTTGTTTTATGGGGGCATGGTCTATAAAAATGACTTCCATTTGAATCTTATTATTTATATCCATGATTGATTTTAACCCTTTGCCCATTTAACATCATCATCATCAAAGACATTTTAGTGATCGACCCGGTATATTTTCAATCCGTAATTATTAAAAAAGCGACGAGAGGGGGACTTGAACCCCCGAGCTCCTTGCGGAACACAGGGTTAGCAACCCTGCGCCATACCGGGCTTGGCTATCTCGTCACTCCGACCTGATAGGACAGCATAAGCGATATCCATCATTTAGAAGCAGCTTTTGGTTATTTCTTGATAACCTGTTTGCTATTTAACACTTTTTACTGCAAAGTTTTGATTTTTTCATATCAGAGCACAAAATCGCAAAGCAGAGTTATTATAAATATTATTAAAACATATGTGATATCGGGTTCATACTTATGCAGCTTCTTGCTATTGATGTCGGAATGGGAACACAGGATATTCTTCTGTATGACAGCGAAAAAAATATTGAGAATTGTTTTAAGATGGTGCTACCTTCTCAGACCCAAATTATCGCCAACAGGATTACAGCGGAAACGAAATTAAGAAAAGATATTCTCCTTACAGGAGAAACAATGGGTGGGGGACCATGCTCAGCGGCGGTAAAGAGGCACTTAAAAGCAAACCTGGCAGTCTATGCTACGGAAAAAGCTGCCCTCACTCTGGATGATAGTCTTGAAAGGACAAGGGAAATGGGTGTAGTCATTATAAAAGAGAATGAAGCGGCAGGACTGAATGCCTCCGTTATCAGGATGTGTGATATAGATAAAACCGCCCTTGCCAGAGCTTTTGCCCTTTTTAGTATTGCGATCCCTGAAAATTTTGCGATAGCTGTGCAGGATCACGGATTTTCTCCCTACGGAAGCAATCGCGTCTTCAGGTTTGAGTATTTCAGGGAAATCATTGGAAAAGACGCTACCCTTGATTCTTTTGTGTATAATAAAAACGTTCCGGAACGCTTTACAAGGATGAAAGCCGTGGAGAGGACACTGCGGGGTGCAATGCTCATGGATACGGGTATTGCTGCAATGCGGGGAGCGCTTCTTGATGAGAATGCCTCCCCGCCGCACCTTGCGGTAAATATCGGAAATGGTCATACACTTGCAGGCATCATTGATAATGGAGCGCTCATCGCATTAATGGAGCACCACACTCAGCAAATGACTCCGGGGAAGCTTGATGATCACCTGGTGCGATTATGCAATGGAACAATTGAATTTGAGGAGGTTTTTAATGATGGCGGTCACGGGTGCTATGTGAAGGACGCTATTGGCTTTGATAACATTGGCTCAATACTGGTCACAGGCCCGCGCCGTGAGATCATGCGTGGTTCAAAGCTGGATTTCCATTTTGCCTCGCCATACGGGGATATGATGCTGACCGGATGCTTCGGATTGGTAGATGCTTACATTCATTATGCCAAGGAATAAAATATGATCACTTGAAATAAATTGGATATCTAAAAATATTAAAGATAATAAATGTCTGACCTGATACCGCAAATTTTTAGCAATATGGATGTCAATGTCGATTTCTTTAAGAAGTTGGCCATGGCCATGCTTATTGGTATCCTTATCGGAATTGAAAGGGAACACAGGCGGCCTGAAGATATAGAATTGATCGCAGGAGTCCGTACATTTACAATGGCCTGTATTACAGGTATGATCTCTTCATTCCTTGCGTTGAAAATCAATTATGGGATCCTTCTCATATCCCTTGGATTCTTTGCAATAATATCCTTAATATTTATATATATTAAAAATGTAGTTTTGAAAGCACCGGGTATTACAGGACCAATCGCACTATTTTGTACATTCCTTCTGGGTGTTTTAATATCGTATGAATTGTATATCCCTGCTATCGCCGGGGCAGTTATTATTACGCTTTTATTAGCCGAAAAACAACCTCTTCATTCATTTGCCATGAACCTGACAGATGATGAGATCTTAAGCGCAGTCCGGTTTCTTGCGGTTGTTTTCATACTATATCCGCTGACCTCCGATGCATTATATCTTGGAGTTGTCAATCCAAGAATGATCCTTTTAATTGTGATATTTGTTGAAACCATAGGCTTTGCAAGTTTTGTAATAATGAAAAACATAGGAACGGAGAATGGAGTCCCCATTTCCGGGATGCTGGGCGGGCTTGTTAATAGTGAAGCCACAACAGCCTCACTTTCGGCAATGGCGAATAAGAGACATGAATTGATAAACTGCAGTTTCAAGGGTATTATAATGTCCAATGTTACGATGCTTATTCGGAACCTTGCAATCGCCCTGATCGTGGATACAACCGGAAATGTATTTTTTCTCATGTTAATTCCTCAATTATTCATCATTATTTATTCTGCGGCTGTAGTTATAACATCAAAAAATAATTCCCATATGAGCGATTCTATCCAGCTGCAGTCCCCATTCGCACTTCTACCCGCTATAAGATTTGCTTTCGGTTTCACGGCATTATCTATTGTGTCAAAGTTCGTAAACATCTGGGCCGGCGCAGCCGGTGTTTATGCTACTGCACTGGGTGGTTTTATAAGCAGCGCTGTAGTAACCGCATCAGTAACGGCGCTCGCAGTGAGCGGAAATATTGAATATAGCACAGGGGCGATAACTGCCGTCCTTGCAAGTATCATAAGTACCGGAAACAAGATGTTGATCGTTAAGTGGTCAGGTCCGTCAAAACTGAGTGAAATGATTAATAAGACATTCACTCGCTTCCTAATTTTAGGTGGAATAGTTCTTATTATATGGGGGATCTTTGTGACGTACTACTGAAAGATTTGAGTCTGGTTTTTTGCGCTCGATAATATTCAATGCAATTTCATAATTGCTTTGCATTATCCTGTTTTTCTGGACAAATGGCCTTATTTTTTCAAACAGCCCTGTAAGATCTGTCTCTTGCATGGAAAATCCGGAAAAACCTGGGGTCGTATCAATATTATTTTTTAACAAACCAAAAATTGCGATATAGTCAATAGGTTCGCAAAGTATCACAATTTCAGATAGTTTTGACTGCAATGCCAGTATTTTCAGTCCTTCAATAATATTTGAAAATTTAATTTCATCTTCTTTTAGCTTGTGATCAAGAAATTTTTCATAGGAATCTGCGTATACGCTAGCCTGTTCCCGCAGGATTTTTACAAAATATTGCCTCGCTTTATATTTAAGTAGTCTTTTTAACCTGCTTAATAGCTCATTATAAAATTTTTCAGTTTCTTCATATGAGATCCTCACCCGCGCGGTATTTAATGAACTATGCCAGAGATGTTTTGGCCTTTCATGAAGATTCATTATTTCATTAACTGTTCGTGCGATCTGCAGCGTGAATTCTTCGGTCATGTTGAAAACTTCTTCATATACCGGAATAAGTTCATCCTGTGATTTCATATTGAGCCCATAAAAAAGTACATTCAAAGGAAGACATTCTTTACTTTCAATAAGCCTGATATTCTTATCAATAACATCATTTAAATAAATATTGTACAGTGTTCTTGCAGGCTCGCTTATATCACCTGATATCTTCTCAAAATATTCCCGCCAGAACTCATGCGGCGATATCAACCTTTTATTATATTTATTCTCCAGCTCATGGAGATCTGTTGAAATATTAAGAAAAACAGCCTGCGGATCAATGATATTAAAAAGGGAAAGAATCTCATCATGGATCTTGTTACCTTTTATCAGGGCAAGCCTTGCGTTCTCAGGAAAAAAACGCTCGAGTCTGAATGGATATACAAGGTGCTCTTTAATAGCAGTATCCTCAAGACCGCCCAGCCAATCCCTTACTACTGCTTCATGTATTTCTAAAATATTGATTACAGGTATCAGGAATAATTTCGGCATGAATGAAATATTTGCTTATATTCATAAGCTTGTCCCTTTATTTTCCAGGGCTTTTTTGAGGAGGTTTTTGATTTCATTTAGAATATCGGACTCGGTTGAATTATCGATGTACAAAAGCCCTTCTCTTAATTTGGAGAGGTCAGGGCTGCCATTTTGCAGTTCTGATAATGCATTTATCAGAATGTTTATACCCTGTGCAGGCTGTGTTTTTCCGGTTATAAATACGAATGAATTTCCTTCACGTTCTAATCGTACCATGGTCATGCCTTTTTTTATACATCATCAGACCATTTCTTTCTTCAAAGGTTAAATAATTATGTCTAATGGCATCAGATCCATTTCCTTTTTCTAAAATAAATCAGCATTGAAACACCGATTGTAATCATTACGGTCCAGATAGCAGAATAACCCCAGCGCCATTTAAGTTCGGGCATGTATTCGAAATTCATTCCATAAACGCCTGCTATAAAAGTAAGAGGAATAAAAATCGTGGCAATTATGGTCAATACTTTCATGATCTCATTCATTCTATTACTGATACTTGAGAGATAGATATCAAGCATTCCTGAAAGCATATCCCTGAATGTCTCAACCGTATCGATTACCTGGATTGTATGGTCATAAACATCCTTTAAATATATTTGCGTGTGGTCGTCGATCAACTGAGAATCCGATCTTTCAAGGGCGCTGACAACCTCTCTTAAAGGCCATACCGACTTACGTAATGATATCATTTTCCTTTTTAATGTATGAATAGCCCGTAATGTGCTGGGCGTGGGATTGGCTATCATTGTTTCTTCAATATTTTCTATATTCTCTCCCAGTTTTTCAAGGATTATAAAATAGCTATCGACAATCGCATCCATTAAACTGTATGCAAGATAATCTGCACCCATCTTCCTGGTACGGCCTTTACCGCTCCTGATCCTTTCTCTTATGGAATCAAAAAAATCACTTTCTTCCTCCTGGAAAGAAATGACAAAATTCGATCCGAAAATTATACTGATCTGCTCTGAGCTTATTTCATTTGTTTTTTCATCAAAATAGAGTATTTTCAAGACTGTGTAGATATAAGTTTCAAATTCCTCGATTTTGGGGCGCTGCTCCGTATTGAGGATATCTTCAAGAAGAAGAGGATGAAGATCTAAGTTTTCTCCGATTTTTTCTATTATATCAACCTGGTGAAGGCCATCGATATTTATCCATGTTATCGTAGGTTTATCTTTGAGAGGAAAACATTCCTCAATGGTTTTGGCCTCTTTTTCCTCAAATTGAAATTCGTCGTAGGCAAGGACACTAATCTTTATTTTTTCTGCCTTTTTCCGTCCGATATGAATCAATGCACCTGGAGGAAGACCGGTTTTGATTGATCTTTTCTTAGTATGCATTCTATTCTACCAACAAACAGCAAAAGGTAAATATGTTGTGTTATAATCTAAGCCAGTATTAACTTGTCGATGGAGATACAAATGAATTTAATTAATGAAAAAGCGATTGACGAGTATGTCAAAAAGTTTAATTTCAAACAAATGCTTATTCTTCCAGCAATACTGCTTGTAGTATCGCTTTTAATCCTGACTTATACTGCCCTGACAACCGAAACCCATACTCCTGTTAAACTGGGAATGGAATTCCAGGGGGGAACGGCTATAACTTTTGAAAGCTCAAAGACTCCCGACCAGTTAAGAGAAGAATTTTCAGCATATCCTGTTGTCCAGGCCAGGGAATATGGCGGGGGTAACCAAAAATTATTACAGTTCGGCCCTATGAGTGAATCAGAACTCACCGAGGTCATAAATAAAATAAATTCCGAATACTCCAATGTTGGTCAAATAACGCAAATGGGAGAAGTAGTTAGTAAAGCTTTGCAAAGGCAGACGCTTAATGCCATATTGTTCTCATTCCTTGGAATGGCTATTGTCATATTCATAGTATTCAGAACTTTTGTACCATCAATAGCTGTTGTAGTTTCGGCATTTGCTGATATTGCTTTTGCGGCGGCAATGATGGATGTGTTCGGCATAGTATTATCTCTTGGTACTGTTGCTGCCCTTCTGATGCTTATCGGTTATTCTGTGGATACTGATATCCTTTTGACTTCAAGGCTTCTTAAGAGAAAAGGGGAATTGAACTACAAGATAAAAGATGCTATGAAAACCGGCATGACCATGACATTGACCACTCTTGCGGCTCTTATCGCTTTATTCGTGATTTCATCGGGTTCCTATTTTACTTCATCGTTTACACGTATTGATATAATAAGAGACATTTCCATTGTCCTTATATTCGGTTTGATCGCTGACATAGTAAACACCTGGATGACCAATGTCGGAATCCTGAAATGGTATCTTGAAAAAGGGGGAAGGGTGGAATCACGAGTCGAAAAACCACGGGTCGAAAAGTCTAAAAAGAGGAGACAGACAACATGAACGATGAAGAACCTTTTTATAAGAAACCACGAGTCCTCTTATTATTGATCGTGATCCTCGGTTCAATTGCCGTAATGACCGTCTCTTATGAGAACGGGGAAGTAAAGACAGGCAGTAACCTGAAGTATGGTCTTGACCTGGAAGGCGGCTCATGGCTGCAATTACAGCTCCAGGGAGCAATTGTCCAGGTAGATGCTGATGAGAAAAAAATCATACAGACAGAATTTGAAAGACTGTTGAATGACCCTTCGATCAAGATCGAAGAGTCCACTTTGAATTCTGTTACTTTTACAACATCAAAACAGACTACCCAGAAAACAATAGATGACTTCGGATTCGGTAAATCCACCATATCCCAGGCTCCTGGCGGCACAAGGGTTTCCCTGCAAATAACCAGGGAATATGCACTCCAGAAATATCTGGAGAATAACCTTAATGCAGAAATCAAAATGATCCCCGGAAATCTTCTCACGTTTGAAATACGAAAAGCAATCACTCAAGATGAATTGAATGCTATTCTTAAACCGGTTGACGGAAAAGTCAACTCCTTCAATGCAGGTGTATCGGCAGATACAAGAGAAGAAACGAAAAAGATCCTTGAAACTAAACTCAACAGCCTGGGAATGAAAGAAATCCCAATAAGGACTGTTGGCGATGATTATATTCTTATTGACCTGGCAGGTGTGGATATCACTACGGCAAAGGATATCGCAGCTAAACCCGGAAAATTTGAAATTCGCATACAGGTAAAGGATAATGAGACCGAGCACATAATCTACGGCACGGAAATAACTCCCGGATTGCCTGAAAAGGAGAAAGGAGATGCATGGGGCGTATCTTTTACCCTGAGTGATGCTGGCGCAGCAGCTCTTCGCGATGCTGCAATACAATATGGGGCAGTTACTAATCCTTCAGCACATAATTTGATAATGTTACTTGATGAAAATGTTGTATATGATGCTCCGCTGTCGCCTGAACTTGCCAGGAACATACAGAGTGTCCCTGTAAAAAGCCTTTCAGCAGGAACAGGTACAGGGGATGAGGGACAAAGAAAGGCAAATGAGCTTCAGATCCATTTAAGGGCTGGCGCCCTGCCTGTAAAGGTGGATGTGATAGGCGCAGGGCAGGTTTCTGCCGAACTCGGCTCAAAGTTCAAATCACAGGTATTGATCGCCGGGATAATAGCGTTGATTTTAGTTGCAATCGTTGTTTCATTAAGGTACAAACAGCCAAACATCGTCATACCGATGCTTTCAACATCATTCAGCGAAGTTATTATCATATTGGGTTTTACTGTCCTTGTAGGATTCCAGCTTGACCTGCCAACAATAGCGGGTATAATTGCGGTCATCGGTACGGGTATTGACCATCTGATCATTATTACCGATGAGGTTCTTGCAGGCGGCGCTATGCCTCCCGATAAAGTTTACAGGTCACGTCTCACAAAGGCATTTGCCATAATATTCTCAGCAGCAGCGACAGTACTTGTGGCGATGTCTCCGCTCCTGATCATGGGTTTTGGCGCTCTAAGGGGCTTTGCCGTAATTACCATAGTCGGAGTGCTTATCGGGGTATTCATTGCAAGACCTGCATACGCTGAAGTAATCCAGGGCATGCTTGTTGAAGATACCGGCAAGAAGTTTGTGGGTGAGGAATAAGTTAATAAACAAAAGAATCCAAGTATATATTAGAAATATGCCAATTATTTGGAACCATTCACCATGTTTTCATTCAATTTTCCAATAGTCAAACGTTATTTCTAAAATCGAAAAGATGCGAGGTAAGAATATGTCAAAACTTAAAAAGCGAGAATTGGAACGAAAAGGCGAAAAGAAACAGAAAATATTAGACAATAAATTGATGGGTGAGCATCTTGGGGATTTAACTAAGAAAGAAATAGAAGTATCTGAGCTCCCTGAGGAATAAAATTGGAAATAAAAGTAAAAATCCTGTCCGGAGGTGTTAAAGAACAAAATCTGGAAGTCCCGTTATCATCTACATACGAAGAGCTTCTTCAAGCTCTTCATATTAATCCCGAAATCGTTCTCGTGTTCAGGAGCGGCAATCCTGTACCGCTTGATGAAGAGGTCACACCGGATAATATAGAAATCTTACGGGTAGTGACAGGTGGATGAAAAGGCAATTAACAGACATTTATGGACGAACGATAAACAGCCTGCGAATTTCTATTACAAATCGCTGTAACCTGAAATGTATTTATTGTCACCATGAAGGGGATACGCGGTATACAAATAATGAGATGAATATTGAAACCATAGTCAATATAGTGAATGCTTCACAGACATTCGGGGTGAATAAAGTAAAATTTTCCGGGGGTGAACCTTTGATGCGGAATGATTTTGAAGATATCATCAAAGCTCTTCCTGAATTAAAAGATATTTCAGTTACAACCAATGGGACATTTCTTGCGCAAAGGGCAAAGGGCCTTGCCAGGAGCGGGCTTAACAGGATAAACATAAGTCTTCCATCCCTTTCGCCCGAAAAATACAGGAAAGTAACAAATGGTGATGTGAGCATAGTAATTGATGGAATAGACGCCGCAGTAGCATGCGGCCTGGTACCTGTCAAATTAAATATGGTACTCATGAAGGGATTAAACACAGATGAACTCCCGGAAATGATGGATTTCGTTGGCAGATACAGGGGAAAGGTTATCCTTCAGCTGATCGAATTGATGAATTTCCAGAAAACTGCACAGTACCAGGTAAATATCAATGAAGTGGAAAAATTCCTGGAAAAAAGGGCAACAAATATTGAAGAGCGATCAATGCACAGGAGAAGGAAGTACCATATAGATGGTATTGAAGTTGAACTTGTCCGCCCAATAGACAATTCGCATTTTTGCGCAAATTGCAACAGGCTCAGGGTGACTTCCGATGGAAAGTTAAAGCCCTGTCTTTTAAGGAATGATAATCTTGTGGATGTGAATAATAAAAATACGAACGAGATCACAGAATTAATGAAACTCGTCATGGAATATAGGGAGCCTTTCTATAAATATACTTCATGAAGGAAGGTCATAATGCGGCTGTTCTTTATGTATTTCTTTAATAAAAGTGTAATCAAATATTTCTTTTTCAGAGATGATCTTTGAGATGTATTTTAGCCAGAGCAGCACAGGCACAAAAGCCATTGTAGATTCAACAAACTCTTTTGACAGGGATGCGCAATATTTTGGGGAGACCCGGTAAGCTTCCAGAACAAACCTTTCATCAACTATCCCTGTTAATTTTGATACAAGCCTGGATGCCTCTATCGGGCATGTCCTGATGAAATTACTCGCTTTTTCATGCAGTTCCAGGAACCTCAGGATAACATCGGGATACCGTATTAAGTCTTTCCGGACAACAATCCCGTAACTTGGGTTATCCGGCCAGAGCAAGTGAGGCGGAATGATTATTCTTGCCCTGCAGGCATAACCTGCAGCCACAGCAAGAGATGGAGTTCCGACCGCTGCATCAATCTCTTCATCCACCAGCGCTTCAAGAACAAAGTCGGTCCAGGGGAAGTTCTTTACCTTGATACCAAGACTATTTTTATATATAATATTATTGATAATGACATCATGGATAGACCCTTTAGGGGGAGAACCCAATGTCTTTTTCTCAAACTGTTTCATTATAATGTTGGTATCATGTATTTCAGAAAAAGTCCTGTATTTATTCTGTGCGATTAACACTGTTCCTTCAACATGTCCCCCGGCTATGCAGACAATAGGAACACCGCGATTCATGCCTATAATCGCAGGAGGAAGACCAATGTACCCTATATCTATCTCTTTTTTTTCAAAAGCCTTCACAATATCCGGTCCTGAGGCAAACAGTTTCCAGTTTGCCTGTATCCCGGATTTCTCCAACCAGTCCGTACCCATTAGAATAAAAGAGGTATGATATAAAGTTGAAAGATGACCTATATTGATCTGTCTGGTTTCAAACATAACATTTTTAAGGAGAATCTCTGATTAAAACCTTTCTATAGCAGGTTCTATACAGGATTTGGAGTAAATTTGGGTATAATCTTGGAAAAATACTATAAAAGGATACAACAATTATAAACTACGTAGAGGATAAATACAAATCATCAAGATTCACTTCCTATCCTATCCACAATCTATCCATGAATTCTTGAAGTCCTCTACCTTTTCTATTCATCATAACAACCTTTACATATCATTGTGTATATTACACAGAAAAGTGAAACAACACGCTATACTTCCGGAAAAAGTCAAAAGATATGAAGAACTCTTACGCAGGGCTTTGAAAGCATTTGAGATAACTGCGCCTGAAAAATCCCATTTAAGAGAAGTAGCGAAAGATTATTCAAATATGGCCAGCTCCTATTATGATGATGGAATACACTTTATCGAGGAAGAGGATATGGTAAATGCCCTTGTCTGTTTCAGTTATGGACATGCATGGCTGGATGCCGGTGTAAAACTCGGTGTCTTTAAAGTTAGTGATGAAAATCTGTTTACGATTTAATAGAGGAATAAAATGTCAAATTATATTGTTACACTTGAAGCCGCCTGGCTCGTAAAAAATGTTGAAAGTGTTGAAGACGCAATGAACATAGCGATATCTGAAGTTGGGAAAATGCTCAATCCGGATTTGAACTTTGTGGAAATAGAAGTGGGAACCACAAGCTGTCCTGCATGCGGTGAGGCTTTTGACAGCGTCTTTATGGCCGCAGGTACTGCTCTTGTGGGAATACTGCTTGAAATGAAAGTGTATGATGCAGAAAATGAAGAGCATGGGGCAAGGATTGCAAAATCCACTATCGGTAAGGCATTGACTAACACCCCTCTCAATGTAGTTGATATTGAAGAGCTCGAAGGTGTAAAAGATAGAGACAGTAAGGAAAAGAAAAAGTCTTCAGGCAAATATTAATCCGATGAAGCTAGCGGCTCTTATTTCCGGGGGCAAGGATTCATCATATGCAATTTATAAAGCATTACAGGAAGGTCATGAAGTCACAGACCTTATAACTATAATACCTGCAAATGAAGATTCCTACATGTTCCATTCTGCAAATATCCACCTTACCGAGCTTATCTCAGAAGCCTGCGGTATTCCCCTTATATCACAGCTATCAACCGGTGAGAAGGAAAAGGAGCTCCAGGATCTAAAAAAAGCTATAAGCTGCGTGAATGTTGATGGTATTGCGGTAGGTGCTATAGAATCGGAATACCAGGCTTCCAGAGTAAGGCATATCTGTGATGAATTCGGTATTGAAATGTATGCACCCCTTTGGCATAATGAACCTGAAAGACTTCTCCGGGAAATGATATCATTAATGGATATCAGGATGGTGAAAGTGGCAGCAGCCGGGATGGACGAGTCATGGCTTGGCAGACGGTTTGATGAAAAAATGATAGAGGACTTGAAGGCACTTAACAGGAAATACAGGGTGCATATCGCGGGTGAAGGAGGCGAATATGAGTCACTGGTGCTTGATGCTCCATTTTTTACAAAAAGAATCAATCTTCTTGAAACCCATAATCTCTGGATGGGAGATCATGGAATCATGAAAGTAGTTCAGGCAGCGCTTGGAGAAAAGTAATGCATATTTTTTAGATAAAGTGAACCCCACTCCTCAACCCGCTCAAGGATTCCACCCTGATCTTGCATCATCATGCAATTTAAAAGATATAGTAGCACTAATAAATAGTATGTTACTATGTCTGTGCTAATAAGGTACTACTTTTTTCACACTAATGTGAAAAGATTTATAATAGATTAATTCAGTGATATTCCAGTAGTACTATGGTTGTCCGAAAAAATATATCACTTGAGCCAAATTATCTTAAAAAACTGGAGCCTCTAACTTCAAAACATAATGGAAATCTCAGCGCAGCTATCCGTGATGCTATTGATGTCGCTGAAGTATCGCTTCATCGTTACGGTTCTATTGAAGAAGCCATATCAAAAATCGTATCATATAAGAAAGACCTGACCGGAAGGGAAGAATCAATCGAATCCGGAAAAAACATTCTTTTGAGCAGACCTATTTTCCGCTGGATGCTTGAATTTACTAAAGGTATTCTGCTTGAAAATGAATTGTTCGAAGAGGTTCTTGATCCTCTGAAAATAATCACGATCTCAGAACTGGATAAAAAGATTAATGAAATAAGCCGCGAATCAGGCTGGAACTGCCAGATATCTCTCTTTTGCATGGATGATATTAACCCGACTACTGCAACTGTTACAATAGCAGGGGATAATGAATATTATCGTGATTTTGTGGCTCAACTGGTCGTAATGTTCCTAACCAATAACAAAGGGCTTGATATCGACGTTGTTCACAAAAGAGCGACCTCTACCAGGATAGACCTTAAGTGCCGTGAAAAAGGAACACAGCCGGTTGTCGCAAATGAGTACTTCGGATATCTAAAGGACATGATGAGGGAATTCAAGTCCAGGGAAGAATTCTGGAAAAACCTTGTGGAGATATACAGTTCCGTGAATTATAACATGGTATCTCTTTATAAAAACAATTATGAAGAGCTGTTGGCCCACAACCGACCCACGGATGCCGGTATATTCGAATCTATATCTAAAAAACATATATCCAGCATTCCTCATCAGGATTTTCTAAAATTATTGAAGAAAACAGAAGAATCCCTGCTGATAGTGGACAAAATCGAGATACTTGAGAATAGTATCAATATTTACCATGATTATAAGAACGAAAAAGGAATCCAGAATATCCGGGATTATTACATATCGCTTCTAAAAGCAAACGGGCATGAATACGAAGCGAGATATTCCACAAGCCTGATAGTACTGAATCATATCTGCTGCAAGAGCTAAATTATCACAATTTTTCTTGCTATATCCTTGCATGCAGCCATGAACCGGGCAGGATTTACCGAAGGGAAGGTATCAATTAAACAAATATCGGATCCCTTATATACCATATCAAGTTTCCGTATATCCCCGTGATAAACCATTACCTCTGCCTTTCCCTTAGCACTTGCAAGCAGTATAGGCTCGTCTCCGATCAGTTCATTATAATCTGTGTTTTCAAAAATTACTTTGAGCCCAAGCAGGCTTGAGTTTACCTTGATGTTTAAAATAGTGTTATGGAGTGCAGGAAGCCATGCATCGTTGAAGATTACTTTCCTGGCACCTGCAAGGATGCTTAACAGCCCAAGCGTACCCGGGCCGCAAAAACCATCAACCACTACGGCATCCTCCAGTTCCCCATTAAGATAAAGTTCCTCCATTTTTATTATTTTCGTGTTATTAAACTCTATATGAATTCTTGACTGGTTCTTATAAACACACAATTCTCCAAACAATGATGAAACAATATCACACCGCATATCGCACCCTGAGAGCAATTCATATGTATGGGGTGAGCTGTCGGTATCAAGGATGCCTATACTTTGCGATTGTAAGCCCTTCCTTTTAATTACGCCTTTTATTTCCGGTACCTTTGCAACTATTTCCTCAGCGATGTCCTTTGTTACGGAATCCATTATTAGAACAAGATTTTTACTCTTGAGTCTTGGAGTATATGGTATCTGATATCCAAAAGATATCAGGGGTGTTCCTACTTCACGAAGCGCGGCGTCAGGGGGGAATAGCCCTTTTTCTTTCAATATCGTAAGGACATTCCCCATGACAGTATCCAGGTGTCGCTTCCTGCATTTAGGGCATCGGCCGAAATTGCTATCTATTTTTTCCGATATCTGTGCATTTTTATCGAACATGGGGTCGGGAGGACACAGGCCGCACGCCATGTACATCCCCAATATCTCATCAAGCACTTTCTCTGCGGGAAGAATGCAGTCCCGGTTACATGTGGGGCATTTCATAAGACATTCAATTGTCATCCATGCATTCTCCAAGATCCGAAAGGAACAGTTCAATGGCTTTCTCGCCTATATGCGGCATTATTATCAATCTCATGGCCCTGGGATTTCGTGTTATTGAAGTAACCCACCCTTTTGCCCGCAATTTTTTCCTGACTTCATCCAGACCGGGGACATCCAGGGCTACGATGTTCATTACAGGCTCTATCAGCGGTTCAATTCCCAGTTCACGGGTTCCCTCCACAAGCATGTCTGTCATTTTCATACAATTTTTTACGATTTTCACGTATCCTTCCCTTCCAAGATGCATCATTACGGCATAAGCAGCCGCTACTGAAGCACCGCTTCGTGTACCCGCCAGAGAATGCTGCCTCCTGATAGTCAGGTATGGAGTATCGACCTCCAGCGGAAGAAGACATGCTTCTTCCCTGAAAAGGAGACCTCCAGCCGGGATAGTGGACATACCCATTTTATGCGGATCGGCTGTTATTGATGTAACTCCTTTCACCGAAAAATCAAACTCATGTTTTTTATCAAGGAATGGTATGACAAATCCTCCGAATGCTGCATCTATATGCAGGAACAGGTTATTTGACAGAGCGAGCCTGGCTAATCTATCTATGGGGTCGATCTGGCCGAATTCTGTTGAGCCCGCAATACCTACAAGTGCAATGGTATTATTATCAATCATGTCTCCAACGGAACCTATGTCCACTTTGAATTCCGAATCAAGCGAAGCTTTTCTTATTTCGATGCCAAGGAGATCCGCTATCTTATCGAAAGAGAAATGGGCAGAATCAGGAACAATCATATTGGGATGCTTCTTTTTAGCTATATTCCGTGCAGTCCTTAATGCCTGGATATTGGATTCCGTGCCCCCTGTCGTAATGTAACCGCATGCATTACCATTGCCGAGCATGCTGCCCATTATTCTTATTGCTTCTTCTTCAATTTCCCTTGTTCCCCGGAACAGACCGAAGTCTCCCATATTTGAAGCAATAAATTGCATATGTGCTTTTACCGCTATTGGATGTGGCCGCGTGCACATGGCGCTCAGGACCTTATCATATGAAGTATCTTTTTGCATGGCGTTTACAAGCAGAGACATTACTTCCTTCTCAGAGCGCCCTTTCTGGTTCATATGCTAAACTCCCGAATACATGTTAATAAATATTATGTTAAATCCTGACAGAAGGATTAATGTTAATCCCTGGTTTTAAAAGAGAAGTCCGGCCTGCTGTTTCATGTCATAATAATTAACACTATCATAAAAAATAAACAAAAGTTATATATTCTCAAAGAACCAAACCAATTAGAGGACCTGGTAGTTCCATTCAAAACCAAAAACGGCAGACAGGCTTGTGTATTAACGAAGAGGATATTGGAAATGGCACCTGATATGATTTATGGAATATGTATCCTTCGCTCCGGAGGTAGGTCCAAATGAAGCTATGGGCGTCTCTGTATGCGATGATCTGGATTACGCTCATTGAGTTCCTGATTGCGATGGCCCCCGGAGGCTCACCTGTCCTGATCTACCTGCATGCTGCCATGGGCGTCGCTATCACTGGCCTTGCATATTACAATTTCTCCGGGATCAGGAATACCCGCGTACCAGGCCGCGTGAAACGCATTGCTCAGGCAAGTTTTAACATTTCTATGACGGTGCTCATCCTCGGCTTCCTGCTCTTCTTTAACATTGGCAGGGCCTGGATTATCCCTGTCATCAATGTCTCGGTTTACGGGCTCATCCTTTTCTTACACGTCATAAACTCCTTCGCGATAATTACCCAGGCTGCCGCAATCGCGATCGCATACGATATGTGGGAGGAACGCGAGTTCTTAGAGGAGACGGAGACCGGGATCGTGCCGCCCATGCCCAGATAGAAGCTTTTGAACAATAATATTCTTTAAGATAATCAGGTTCTCCCCACGCCCTCAATTGCCTGCTTTGATAAAGGGCTTGTGATACCCATGGACCGGGAGGTCAGTCCGTTCAAATTTTACTATTCACATGAACAAAATATCATCTTATTCGCAGGTGAGATGCAATTTGGCCATGCTGCAAAAGATAATGAGCTTGCTGAGAAGATCGTAGAAACTGCAAAGTTCTGTAATGTTGAAATAATCTATACGGTAATTGCTACACATATAAAAAATTATGTTGAAGAACCGGAAGTATCCGGGGTTGCGACTTCACCTGAACTCTTAACAATTGAATATGCCAAGCGCAATGGAATAAAAGGAATCTCTCTTCTAAGCCAGACCGCCTTTCCGGAAGCCCTGGATATAAAAGCATGTTACTCAGGCATAAAAAAAGTTTCTGAGTTATTGGAGATCGATATTGACCTGTGTAAAATCGGGATAGAAGTAAAAAAATTCGATGACAGTTTAAAGAGATATTTAAAAGAGGCCAATGAGAAGAGAAAAAAAGAAGAAGATTTGAGTTATATAGGCTGAACAGTTTAAATTTTATTCTTTAAAAGTTTCCTGCAAATAACAAGATCTGCCTGTGCATTAACATTAAGCGCCAGTTCCTCGTTCTCAAGGATCAGGTTATAATCCTCCTGCTCCTTGTGAATATTTTCCGCATCAAGGATATTTATCCCGCACGGGACAATGAAATCGCCATTCTTATGGAAAACAGTATCTGGTCTTAAACCAAGCCTTGTGAATACATCAAGCTTCATATGAACCGAAAGCGCAGGCGTATTTACTTCGTTATACTTTTCGATTATCCTGTCTATTAGTCCGCTCGTGACAAGAGGAAGGTCAGCCATCATAATAAATACACATCCCCGAATGCCTGCTTTTTCAACCGCACCTATCATGTCATGAACAAAACCTGCGCCTTCCGTATGGATAATTTCAACTTTTTGATGGTATTTCTTAAAATCATGCAGCCACTCATTAGTTCTTTCCACACGCTGCGATGTGGCAACAAAAATGCGTCCGATGCCTGGTGAACCAAGAAGTGCTTCCAGCACATATTGTATCAATGGTTTCCCGCAAAGAAGGGTAAGAGGTTTTTCATCCTTCCCGAGGCGTGCTCCCTTACCTCCGGCCATTATAACAGCATCCATCCGATCCCTCCTATGTAAAGCAGGACTGCAAGGCGCCCGATTTCATTTGCCGCGCCTAAAACATCTCCGCTGATACCCCCGAAATGGCGGTTTGCAGTATTAAGAACAAGAAGTCCTGCCAGTTGAGATACTATGAACGCTTCAAGACCGACAACCCCAAGAACAGCATAACATACTCCCACCGAAAAAATGGTTCCAAGAATCAAGTCGGACCGCTTTGTATTATCAACAGTCATTGACCCGAAACCCTCATGCAGCTTCCTGCCAAAAGCCGCTACTGTAACCATCGATTGCTTGGCGCTTGTTTCTGCCACTATTAATGAATAAGGAAGAAACAGGGATATATCGGATTCCTGGATAGAAACAAGAGATGCAAAAACCCCAAGGAGCGCTATCATACAAAAAACAATACCCCCGGTGCCAATAGCGATATCACGCATGGCAGCAATCTTTTTCTCTTTTGTTCCGTGCGCCGCTATACCGTCACCAAAATCAGCAAGCCCGTCAATATGGTTGAATCCTGTGAAATAATAGGTCGCTATGATGATAAATAATGAGATAATTACTTGAGAGGATATTGTTAATGAAGTTAATATGATTACAATTAATGCAAAAATAATACCGATCACTGCACCCACTACCGGGAACAGGTAGATATGCTTCATCAGGTTTTCGATACCCTCCATCGATATACCCACAGGTATAGTAGAAAGAAAACCAAAACCACTGCAGAGGGCTGACAGGAATTGTCTCATCCAGCGAAACCATCCGCTTTTATTTTTGACTTATTCCCTGCCTTTGGGACGTTTTTCTTTTTTATTTTCTTTTTTTCATATTTGGCGCCGTCTCCCTTTCCTCTGGAATACATGTTCGCTGATGCCCCGCCTATAAGCCCGGCAATCACATCATCCATGAAAGGCCCAAGCTTTGAAAGGATACCCGGTTTTAATTTGTCAAACCTCACATATTCAAATATTCCCTTGTCGCCGCTGATGTATTTTGCAATACTCATCCCGATCACTTCATCCACTATAAGGAAAGTCATGTCTTTATTGAATATCTCTTTGCTCATACCCGGCAGTTCACCCTTTTCCCCGGCTTTTTCAAGAAGCATACCCGCGTATAACAAAATACACAGGTTGGGATCTTCAAGCGCGTGCTTCAATTCTCTTTTGAAAACCGCCTCTGCGATCTCCTTTGTCTCCACACCGGGATGGGGCACATAAAGTTCCATGGCAGCGAAAACAAGGACATCTTCCGTGAGTCCTGCATCTGCCAGGACTTTCATGATGCCTACCGTTTCAGAAGTGTCAACATCCATGGGCTGGTCTTTTTTCTTTTTCTCATTTTTGATGCTTGATAATTTCATAACTAAAATCCAACTAAAGGCACTTTCCCCATAAAATATATTCCTGCAAGAGCAAGTAATGATGAAAAACCCACGATACTAACCGCTTTTTTGATATGTAACGTCCCAGGAGGCTGATATTTATCCCCCAATACATGGTAACCAACTTTCTCAAGCCTGACATTAAGTGCGCCTGAGACTGCAGCCATCGGCCAACCTGAATTGGGCGATGCGGTCTTATTATGGTCGTTGATGCATGTCCGGAAAGCGTCAAGCGGTTTACCAAAGAAAATCGACGCTATAAAAATGATAGCAAGTGACATTCTAGCTGGCACCCAGTTGGCAATATCATCAAGCTTTGCTGCCGCGTACCCAAGCTCGAAGAAAGGTTCTTTCTTATAACCCACCATGGAATCAAGTGTATTTATCATACGATAAGCAAGCGCGCCGGGAAGACCGAACAATAGGAAATAGAACAGAGGTGAAAGTATCCCATCCACAAAGCTCTCTGCCATCGATTCGATGACTGCTGATGCTGATTGATTTGCATTGAGCCCTGATGTATCCCTGCCCACAAAGGTCTTTAAGTCGCTTCTCACTTTTTCGATCGTCCCGGAATCCAGGTCTTTTTGTATCCCTATGGCAGAAACAAGCAGCATGCGAATGGAAAAGCTGGATTTTAAGACATATGCCGTAATTACCAACCCTGGAATTCCTGTCCCGATCAATTCAAGGTATCTTGCCAGTAAGACCGTTATCCCTGCACAAAAAATCACCATGAACAAACCGAATAATTTCCTGTGTCGGTGAGGGGCAGAGCCGGTGAACAGGTTGATCAGTTTTCCCATCCATACAACCGGATGAAATAAAGCCGGTGGCTCGCCGAATATGATATCAAAAAGAACCGCAAGAAGTAAAACCCTGCTCCAGAATTCTATCATAAAATAGGCTCCATCACACATTTCCAGACTTCCTTAATTTTTTTGCCGCTCATTAATTCTTTTAATACATTATCCGCAATTTGCCCCTGATGTATAAGATCGCAACCTGCACAGCTCCAGACAGTTCCGCCTGTTGATCTATGGATAAGTTCTCCTCCTGTTCTGGTATCTTCACATGGGTAGAAAGGACAGAAACAGAATGTGCAATCCTGACCTGTAAAGTGGCACGGGTAGTATTCACAATCTACCCTGCTCCGTGCGGCAACTCCCCGAACAAGCGCTTTACCAATCTCTTTTTCTGCAAGTTCGTTTCCCCACTCGGTGATAACGCTTAAAAAAGCCGCGATCAACCTGCGGTTCTCGTTTCTCCTGCGCACAGCCACACGGATGTGATTTTCAAGATTAAAGGAGGTGCAATCGCGGATGATTATCCCGCGTCTTAACATGCGTTCTGTTAATTCAGCAGAACTCATCTTGAATTCTCTCATATCTATAAGGATAAAATTCGCATCGCTCGGGTATGGTTTAAAACCCCTGATGGCAGTAATTTTTGAAGTCAGCCATTCCCGTTCTTTCTTTAATAATCCAAGTGACCTGCTGATATAATTCTGGTTATCCTTAAGAAGTTTTTCACCTGCGGCTGCGGCAATGGAATTCATGTTCCAGTGAAGGCGGATATTATTTAAAATCCCTGCTAAAACAGGTGACGCAACAGCAAAACCAATTCTTAATCCGGGAACTGCAAAAGCTTTAGTGAGTGAGCGCAAAACAATCACAAAATCGCTACATGCTGCGACATCTGCAATACTTTCACCTGGATCGGCAAGTTCGATGAACGCCTCGTCCACAAATAAAAAAGTCTCAGATGAATTGCATTTTTCAACAAGCAAAAGTACATCTTCTCGATCCAGAAGCTTTCCGGTAGGATTATTCGGATTGCATAGAAAAACTGCTTTACAATTATCAGTTCTAATATCAGCAATTTCGCGATAATCGATATATTCAATATCCGCGCCAAAGAGCCTGCACTGGAATTCATATTCTGCGAACGTGGGAACAGGAATTATGACCTTATCTCCATGTTCAATAACCGCTTCTGCAAAAAGGCGGATCAATTCTGTTGAGCCATTTCCGGGGACTATTGTTCGGGGAGGTACATTAAGATAATCAGCTGCAGCTTTCTTAAAATCCGCATAGCTGTTATCAGGATAATCGCTTATGTTACTGCAGGCTGTTGATAGTACCGATTTTAGTTTTGGCGGTCCCATAGGATTAAGATTGACACTGAAATCGAGCAGTTCTTCAGTTGTTTTCCCCACGGTCCGGGCGCTTTCCATTAATCTTGCCCCATGAATGCATGGGACAAGGTCTAACGCATTCTTCCTGACTCTGTTATTAAAGTGCACATGCCCTTTTTTGTTTGCAGGAATATTAAAGTGCTGTAAGGAAAATCTATCCAGCAATGACACAACATAAAAATTTATGTTTAACCCTATTGCTAGACACTGTTTTTATTAACCATGGATAATTAAACTGCCCAAAGACATTTGATTTTTGGTCAGGTTATATTGATATTATGCCAGCAGGCTCGGTTTTTTCAATGGTTGAAATACCATTATGCTTGGATTCATTTTATTAAAACAATAGGCTTTGCCACATTTTTCACAACAACATTTATATACTATAATGCATGATTGTACTACAAGACAACAAAACGTTGTCGGGGTATGAATTAAATATGGCAGAAATAAGAAATTTTGTATTAAGAGAAAAGAATGGAAACGAGACCGGAGTGTTTACCGGTCACCAGCCGCGCCAGGCGGCGTTAAAAGCAGCCAACCGCAGTAAAGGAACAAAATCAAAACCAGTTGAATTAAGACTAAGGGAGAGAGGAACAAAAAAAATCCATATATACAAGGGATGGACGGAAGTGGTTGCAGCTCCAAAGAACAAGCCAAAATGGATGCCTGCAAAGATCAACAAGCCTAATGTAAAGAAAGTAGGCGTTGAGCTGCTGGATAAAGTTTAATTATTAATTTTTTCTTTTTCTTTTTCTTTTTTAAAATCAATTAAGAAACATATATTTTGTCAATTCGGTTATCAAATCACCATAAAATATCGACATATAAAAACCCAATGTTATTGGTATCATGAACGGCAAACCAGGTGTAACCCATACGTCTTTTATTAAACCTTTCTTTGACATTTTCTCAAGTTCATTCATAACCCTATCATCAATTTCCAAACCGCCCCGTTTAAAATAAAAATCGATCCTGTCATTTTCTATTTCGAATCCCTCGATCATTTTAATATGCCGCCTGTCCGGAAGTTCCGATATAGGAGTTTTATAACCTATGAGTGCATATAATGGTTTATCGATATGCAGGCCCATTTTTGAAACATTATAAATAGCCAGGCTTAAAGGAACAATGACTGTGAGAATCACTGCGTTCTCAAATATCCCGAAGGCAAAGAAATTATTGAATAGCAGCAAAGGTTTGTTTATAGGAAAATCATATCCGAATACATTGAATTCCGGATATGCAGGAAAGAATAAAGATAGAACAATAAGCGATTTTGCATCAGCCCCTCCAAATACACCGAGTTGAAATAAAATATACACAAAAATGAAAATTAATACTGTTGAAATAAGAGTCATGAATAGATAATCAATCCCATAAACCCGTATATCATTAATAATAAAAAGAGATCCGCATGCAAGCATCATCAGCCATAAGTTATTTGTAACACGGCGGGTCTTGATATCCGAATAACATGCATATAGTAAAAAAGGCGTACAGAACAATATCTTCAATATATCCAGCATATTCTTTTCATTATTTTATATACTTATAAAATCATGCTATCCAGAAGGCAAACTATTTAGACGAAAATACCAATATACCACACTTTAGCCGTCGTGGCTTAGCCCGGCAAAGCGGCTGATTCGTAATCAGCAGATCGAGGGTTCAAATCCCTCCGGCGGCTTCAAACTACAAGTTCAGTTCCCTTTTTCAGGAATACTTTCACCTTGCTTTCTGAGGGTTTAAGAGAACATAAACGAGAGTGAAATAAAATGCTGTACAATCATGAAAGCGATCTTACAACTACTGAGGAGAGGATAAAAAACTCAAATATCAGCAAAGCGAACAAGAAACTTATTTTTGAATTTGAAAGCTATTCTGCAAAGAATGACACAAAGATAGTGGATTTTATGAAAATACTTCTGCTGCAATCCGTATCTGCCAAAGAATAATCCACTCTCTCCCGTCTGGAATCGTTTTAAAGCGCTTCAGATGCTCCATTTTTCCCACATAACAATTTCATCCAGACTTTTTCGCGGGATAGGGCGCGGTATGGCTGAAGGATAGCCAAGAGGTAGAAGCGCAACCACTCTTATATTATTCGGAATATTTAAAATTCCTTTGACTCTTTTTTCATCGAATGCGCCGATCCAGCATGTACCGAGTCCTTCTTCAACTGCCATAAGAGTCATATGATCCACAGCAATTGCGGTGTCGATAGGATAAGCCAGCTGGCCGCATGCCATTGTGTATTCGGTCTCAACTGAACAGGCTGCAATTACTACAGGTGCCTCAGCCACAAATTTTTGGTTTCTTGCTGCTTCTGAAAGCAATTGTCGTTTCTTAGAATCTCTTACTACTATGAACCTGCGCTCCTGACGGTTCCCGGCAGAGGGCGAAAGTCTTCCAGAATCAAGAACTCTTATCAATTTATCCTCTTCCACTTCACGGGGATCATATGCCCTTATACTTCGTCTTGATTGTATTGCTTTGCTCACATCCATAATCTTCAGTTCTTTATTATTAAAATTCTATTTTATTTTTTATGAATTCTGAAGTTACATCCCTGATGAATTCTCTAGTGGATCCGTATAAACCAAGTTCCACTAGCGGTTCAGCGGCATACTTTAATTCGGTCAGGACCTCATTTTCAATTTCCGAACTCATAATCTCTTCTCAGAGCCATAAGAATAAAAGCTTTTTGATATTGAGGGCTGTGGGACAAAAATAGTTTATAGTTCATTCTACAACACTTTTAGTAATTGCAGACTTTGTAAAAGGCAGGAGCGAGGCAAAATCGGGAGAATAAGAAGAACTTAATTACGCTTGGAAGAAAATTATCCATAGAAGCTGTCCTAAGGTACATACATATTTTTCTATTGATTCCATAAAACCTAATCAGAAACGTAAAGCTTAAATCTTGATAGTTTCCGGCCTGGCTAACAGCATCTTAAATTTAAGGCTGGAATATACAGGCACGGTATATGTGATTTCAGTCGCCAGCATGTTTTCGTGGATAATCATTGGGCATCATCTTGACAAAAAGGGTGATGTATAATGAAAACAAGAGGTTAATGAGAACAAGAATTAAGGAGCTACGGGCAAGATATGATTTGACCCAGGAAGAACTTGCTAAAAAAGTAGGTGTAAGGAGGGAAACTATTGTTTTTTTAGAAGAAGGAAAATATAATCCCTCATTGAAGCTTGCGTATGATGTAGCCAAGGTATTGAAATCTAAAATAGAGGAGGTCTTTATTTTCGAGGAGTAACGGAAAAAGAAAAACTGAAATCTATAGCAGAGCGCTGTTATTATAAAGTATTCAAATCGAGGCATGTGGGAGAAGCAGGCGCAGTTGTGGTCATCTGTGCCGATCCTGATGCAGGGAGCCAGAAATATAATCTCGATGCTGCAATAGCAGGAACAAATATGACCCTGATGGCAACCTCGCTCGGCATAGGCACATGCTGGATAGGTGCATTCGAAGAGCATAATCTGAAAAACATGCTGCACATTCCTGGTAAGCTGAAAATAATAGCGCTAATCGCCTTTGGATATGAGATCGGTGATGCTTCTGTTACGCCGAGGCTGCCGCTTTCCAGTATTGTACACTATGAGACTTATAATACCGAAAATGAACCTGACATAATAAAGAGAAAAAAGTCCTCAAGACCTTTTTCAGTTCTTGGAAAGCTGCTGCATGTGCTGTTCAATAGGCATTGAGGTAATTGAAATAGACAACAGTTATCATAAATGAATAATCATTAATGACTCCGAAAGCTATATGTACTCTTATTTTTATACAAGACTTCGAATTATGGTTTGGTTATACCATCTAATAGCAAATGTAAGTTATTGATGGAGGAAATTAATTATGGAAAAAAGTAATACAGCATTAGGTATTGATGAAAATATCGAAGGTTTGCTTTGTTATATTCTGGGCTTCGTAACTGGAATATTATTTCTGGTTCTGGAAAAGGACAATAAATTTGTCAGGTTCCACGCAATGCAATCAATAGCGACTTTTCTGATTCTTTTTGTGGTTTCAATGGTAATTGGATTTATCCCATTCATCGGATTGGTGATATCTCCATTGATTGGATTAGCAGGATTAATTCTCTGGTTGCTCTTGATGTTTAAGGCATACAATGGAGAGAAATATAAGCTGCCAATAGTGGGCGATTTCGCAGAACAACAGATCAGCAAATGATATTATTTTATCCGGGGTTCCCGGTAACAACCACTACGGTAAGTTTATGTATTTAAAAAGACATTAAGGCAACCTGAATCAAATTATCGTGGTTCAATATTAACCGTAGCAGGTAAAAGCCTGCGGCGTATGGATTGAAACAATTCGAATGCAGTAAAACCGTACAGGGTATGCATGAGTCGGACCATAAATGGTCTTACGGAGGAAAAGAATGAAAAATAATTATAAAACAAATCCAAGTTTGTTAGACCTTATTTCGGGTCTTAAGAAACAATCGAGGGACAAACAGGTCCCACTATGGCGCGATATTGCGGTAAGGCTTGAGCGCCCCACAAGAAATGCTACTGAAGTTAACCTTAGCAGGATCAACCGGTATACAAAAGAAAAAGACATGATACTCGTACCTGGAAAAGTCCTGGGCGCGGGTGAATTAAATCACCAGTTGACCGTTGCGGCCGTAAGTTTCAGTGAAGGCGCAAGGAACAAAATAATCGAAGCAGGGGGTTCATGCCTCTCGATACAGGAACTTATGGACAAAAACCCGGAAGGCTCCAGGGTAAGAATAATAGGGTGATAACATGACAGTGATTGATGCAAATAATCTTATTCTGGGAAGAATGGCAAGCACGGTAGCGCAGCGGATATTAAATGGTGAGCAGATCAATATCATTAATGCTGAAAAAGCGATCATCTCAGGCAGAAAAGATGCCACATTCGAGCGATACAGGGCTTATGTAGCTCGCGGTTCACGGGAATTCGGCCCTCGTTTTCCAAGAAGACCCGACCAGATGGTAGCAAGGACGATCAGGGGTATGATCCCGCATACGAAAACTACAGGAAGAGATGCCTATAATAGATTAAGAGTTTATATTGGCGTTCCACCTGAACTGAGTAAAGAGCAAGCAACCACAATAGATGATGCAAGTATTACACGTCTTAGCACCAGTAATTATACAGTGCTTGGTGACTTGAGCAAGAGATTAGGGTCAAAATATTAGGTGTTATATATGAAAATTGTTAATTCATCTGGAAAAAGGAAAACTGCAATCGCCCGGGCAACCATAAGAGAAGGAAAGGGGCGAGTAAGAGTAAATAAGAAACCTATTGAAATACTTGAACCAGCACTGATCCGTTTTAAAATGTCAGAGCCTCTTGATTTTGCAGGTAATGTCATCCCAACCGTCGATATCGATGTAAATGTCCATGGAGGCGGTATATTCGGGCAGGCGGGCGCGGTTCGTACAGCTATCGCAAGAGGTCTTGTAGAGTGGACAAATGACACGGCACTCAGAGATGCGATGGCACAGTATGACAGAAGTTTACTCGTGAATGACACCCGTTACAAACTGCCAAAGAAATTCGGCGGACGTGGTGCCAGAAAGAGAAGGCAGAAATCATACAGGTAATATGATACCAGTACGATGTTTTTCATGCGGTAAAGTCATCTCCAGCGTATGGGATGAATTCAAGAAACGATCCCAGACTGAAGATGCAGGTGAAGTCCTCACCGATCTTGGAATAGAACGATACTGCTGCAGACGAATGCTGCTGACCCATGTTGAGTTGGTGGACCTCCTGGCACCGTATCAGTAGGAGGGGTTGTAGGGTAGCCTGGTCCATCCTATAGCGTTCGGGACGCTGTGACCTGAGTTCAAATCTCAGCAACCCCACTCTTAAGGACACGGCTGCGAAAAAGAATGGAAAGGAACATGAACCACTCCCAGAGGGACTCTGGGAAAAAATATGTACAACAATTGAATTTATTGAACTTGCAGTTATTTAAGGTTGTTTTTGAGGTGATTTAGTGAGTGAGATCAAGATGACGCGATATGAGCGTGCGAGAGTTATCGGTGCAAGGGCGCTTCAGATTTCCCTTGGGGCACCGGTTTTGATAGATATTGACAGAGGCGAGCCAATAGATCTGGCTATGGCAGAGTTAGAACAGGGTGTAATCCCGATTACAGTAAAAAGAGTAACAAAAAAGAATGAAAAAATTTTGGTAAGGAGTGTTTAAATGGAAGATATTATTGATATAAAACAGGATGTAAAACAGGATACCAGTTATGAATCTATTATTCCGCAGGATGAATATCTGACTGCAGGGATCCATATAGGTACACAGCAAAAAACAAAAGAAATGATGCGCTTTGTATACCGCGTCAGGACTGATGGCCTATATGTACTGGACATACAGGCAACCGACCAGCGAATAAGACTTGCTGCAAAACTACTTGCAAAGTATGACCCTCAGAAGATCCTTGTTGTATCTGCAAGACAGTATGGTCATTATCCTTCCGAGATGTTTGCAAAGGTAATAGGCGCAAGAGCAGAAACAGGCAGGTTTATTCCCGGTACAATGACCAACCCGAAACTGCATAAATTCATAGAACCTGATGTACTTGTGGTAACAGACCCATCCGGAGATATACAGGCAGTGAACGAAGCAGTAAATATCGGCATACCTGTCATAGGTCTTTGCGATACCAACAATTCATTAACCAATGTTGACCTTGTGATCCCTACAAATAATAAAGGGAGGAAAGCACTGGCTTTGATATACTGGCTCCTTGCAAAGAAGACCCTTGAGGCAAGAGGGGATGCCATAACCCATACGGTAGCGGATTTCGAGGCTGAACTTTAAGAGAATATGAGGACTCCGGCGGTTTCGGGCCAATTTTATCCGCGCAATAAAAACGACCTGAAAAAAGAAATCAGCCGATGCTTCGAAGGTGTACCGGCCAGTGAGAAACCGGTTATCGGAGCCGTTGTCCCGCATGCTGGTTACATCTATTCCGGAAATACGGCGGCACTTGTATATTCGACTCTTCCGAAAGCCGACACTTTTGTGCTGCTGGGACCAAACCATACAGGATATGGCTCCCCGGTATCCGTATCAAGCGAAAAATGGAGCACACCTTTAGGCGAGGTAGGCTCTGATATGGAATTTATAAAGGCATTGCCCAAAAGGATTATTGATACGGATGAAACTGCACATAAATACGAACATTCTATTGAAGTACAGCTTCCCTTTCTTCAGCACAGGTTCAATGATTTTAACATCGTTCCTATCTGCATGGGGATGCAGGATGAAGAAACCGCTCTTGATGTAGGGACAGAAATTGCCGAAACTATTCGTAAATTGAATAAAAAAGTGATAATAATTGCATCAAGTGATTTCTCCCATTATAAGCCAGATAAAGTGGCGCGCGAGGATGATGCTTATTCCATAAGCTCGATTCTTGAAATGGACGTTTCAGGTTTCTATCGAAAATTGTATGAGCGCAATGCTTCAGTATGCGGATACGGTCCGATTGCTGCAATGCTTACTGCCTCAAAGGCTCTTGGTGCCAAAAAAGGAACTTTACTCAAATACAGCACGAGCGGCGATGCTACAGGGGATCTGGCAGCTGTTGTGGGATATGCGGGAATAATTGTGGAATAGCAGAATATAAATAGGTCCATCTGCCAAAAGTTGCAGGATGGTAATCAGTTTTTTGCACGAGGTTCAGGGGTCATACTATTTAAATTTAGCATATCGTATGCAATTTTCGCATCCATAAATTAATACATACGCAATCTTATATCTTTAAAGTCGTAATATTGGATATGATTAAAAAATATTTACAGGACCAGGAAGTAAATGGATTGGGAAAGCGCACGCTACAATTAGAAGGATCGTGTTTGAAGGGTGCAGACACATACAAAAGCCTATCCGATACATGGAAAAAGGAAGATATTAACGGATTTATTCTCCACATGCAGAAAGAATATTCAGCCGCAACGGTTGAAACCTACAAAATTATAATCAGAAAATTTTTCAAGTGGAATAATCAGATGGACATAATATCACATTTAAAATTAAAACGTGTAAATAATAATATCAACCGTGACGATTTGTTAACTCCTGATGATATAAACAAACTTATTGAGTCAACACAAAACCCAAAATATAAGGCGATGGTTGCGTTTCTGTTCGAATCAGGTGGTAGAATACAAGAAGTACTATCAATTAGAGTTAAAGACGTTCAAAACACCGATAAAGGTGTAATAGTAAGCGTACCACGTAATGGCGCATAACTTGAGAATGTTCTTCAACAGCATGCTATTGATCAATGGAGCCGAAATATTCTTTACAGACCCTGATGGGCCACAAAATAGATCCGGTTCATGAAGCTGATTTCAAAGAGGATGCTAATGGCATGACCGCTAATAATTTTCCTTATCTGGAATCTCTTAAATAGGCCGATATAGCATGATTTTGTCCTTTTCATGCAGGTAAGAAAAATAATAAGAAATCTTCATTCTGATTGTTACGCTTTCAAGGTGTGTATTATAGTACGTATTTTATTTTTTTAAAACGATAAAATATATATGATACGTACCTCATGTGATTATTAGGTGACTTTACAATGAGACGAAGGTTACAAAAAAACCACGAAAGCATATATTGCTTTGTACCGAAGGAGATCGTTGAAGACCTTGAACTTAAGGCAGGGACTTCTTGGACTTCAAGCGAGAAGGTAAGAGTATAATAGCTATACCTGTAGCTGTTCCGGTCAGGATTTGACTACATCACAGCACTAATCAATGAACAAAGGTGATGGGCATGGGAAATAGTTACTCACAAAATTTTAAATCTTTTGCAAAAAAGACTATGCAGGTACAGGGCGATGAGATCCGAAGGTGGTTGAAGGCGGATAATCCACTTTTAAGGCAGATATGCCAGGAAATCATCGAAGCAAGTGAACTACCTGGTCCTCGTGTCTAAAAGAGGAGTCCAATTTGCTCCACTGATCAAACCTTTCAGAATCATGAGCATAGAATATATAAGAATCGTGATTACGTCTGCAATTTCTGCCATGACAGGTCGCCATGAATCTTGAGGGTGGTGTGAGATATGCCTGAAAATGAGAACTATCAAAACAGGAATGTTCCCAGAATTACCAGTATTACTCCTACTCCTGCTAATCTTATTTCAAATCCCTGCAAGTTCAGGGGAAAAACTATAGAGATTCTCGGTGTTCTTTCCAATAGCGGGGGAATGACTACATTGGAAATTGCTGACCAAACAGGGATACCTGTCAGAATAGTAAGTATATATTGTATCAATGGTGAAAAAAGAGGTGTTTTTGAGAGGAAGGAACGATGGGGATGGAAGGTTATGTCTTTTGGTTTTTTAATATTAGATATCAATAATAATAATGTTAAAACGAAGTTAAAAGAAAGTAAAAACGAAGTTAAAACAAAGTTAAATCGAACTTTAGACAGTCCCAAAAAATCACATCAATTGGACCTGTCAGTTTTCACCAATCGTTCAGATATTACTGAACCTGAACGAGTAGTAGTAGAAGTATTGGTGAAGCACTTTGAACGGACAGGAGAGAAGTATCGCTACTTCCGTGATTTCTATCATTTCTGTGATGAAACCGGTGTGGGCGCAGTAGATGCTCCGCCAGCCATAGCCAGATTAAAAGAAGAAGGATGCATCTACACCAGAAAGGATGAGTTTGGATGGAAGATCGGTCTTAAGGTCAATTTTGTGGAGAGGCTAAAATTCTGTTAAGGAGATGTATAATATGGAAAATAAAAAGAATCTATGGACTTTATTTTTGCTGATGATCGTTCTTTTCAGCGGATGCATTCAGCAAAAAGTTGCAGGTAATGAGATAAATCCCAATAAAAATATCCCTTCAGTAGAAACTGAAATAGGAAACGATATTTTTTACAACAAAACTCTCATGTTTGAAATGAAGATTCCCCCGGGATGGAAATCAGATGTAATGTGGCAAGTACCCTATGGTGGTATAGTTAATTTTGTTTATGACAAATATCCCTGGTGGCCGTCGGGTGATGATGGCGCCATAAGGCTTGATCTGCAAAAGTACGGCACTCTTTCCATAGTCCAGGTGAGTATGGATACACAATTAGTCCCTATCGGGTACACTTTGGCGTATGCACGTTCACAGGAATTGAAAAGAGAAGAAGGCATTACCTATGAGGGAGAGACAAAACTCGGAGGAGAAAAAGCATGGGAGATCATTAGGAAATACAGGACTGTCGGGGACTTATACCAGCGAGATATACATGTTATTCACGGAAACAGGTTGTATGTATTGCGCTTTCAGGTCATCAGCACCGATGCCCAAAAGCGGGATAATGTGACTGCCGAACTTGAAAACAATTTCTATGTATTTTCCTCATCTTTCAGGTTTATAGATTGATATTATTCTCAATCCGTATCTCTGTTGCTCCAGAACGGGCATCGATGGATTTACTTCATCTTACTGCGCTGGGGTTAATGACCCCAGACCCTTATTAGAAGAATAAACCAGCGAGAATATGGTGTCTGGTCATAGTCCAGAGTCAGGGATTGTGCTTCGCAGGAACATGACCTAAACTTTCTTTGTTCTTTTGGCATCCTCTGGATGTTCTGGAATTGACGGTTTTGACGCTTCCTCAGTTATTTCATACATAGTCCGCATGCGTTCAATTGCAAGATCAATGGCTTCAGTCTCATTCCTGTATATCCTGTGGTCCATGAGCCATTTCAAGTTTTCAATTGTACGATGACTGAATGCATAGTTTCTTCGCACACTTGCTTCTCCTAGTTCTTTGCGTTTCATTGTGTACGTATTATGACACATAAAACTATTTATACCTTGGTAACATATCATTATATGTACGTATTATAGTACATAGATGATTTGATTGATAGAAAAAATGCTCAATGGCTTTGAAGAGGATGAGAGTGTAATCATCTGTTGGACCATCGAAGATAAAAAAGCGGCAGAGGTTACCGCATAGAAGACATGACGCGAACAAAATTGCAGACAAACTCGGGTAAAAAGCAGCCTTATATTTATCTTGATAAACTTTTGATTGAGGATGCTTTCAAATGGGAGAAAGGGCAGTTGCTCGGCATAGAATACAGCAAAGACATCAGGCGCATTGTCATTTCTGATAAAGGGAACGATGGCAGGAAATTACAGAACACATCCGTTGGGTATCCCTATGTTTATTTAGATAAACACATGATACAAAAGGATTTCGGATGGAAAAAAGGACAGCCGTTAGATATCGATTACGATGTAGCGAACGATTGTGTTGTGATCACTGAACTGGATTGGGCGGAGGAAAAGAATGTCATGGCTAACCCTTGAGGACCGCATCAAAGAGGTCAGAACTTTCCCGGCGAATACTGTTTATAGATTAGCAGGTTTTGCCATGCGACACTTTCGCGCGTCAAATTGTATCGGAAGAACAAAGGGATTTACTGAGATGTGTTGAAATGCCATCGATCAAAGTCGTCGTGGATTCCAGGGAACTGCGTTCAGGTGTAGTAATGATGCTTGAAAAGCAGGGTGTTGAAATCGAAATTATCACTCTTGAAGTGGGCGATTATATAGCAAACAATAGGATAGCATTCGAGCGCATAACAATTGACGATTTCTTAAAATCTCTTTACTTGAGAAAGCAAGACTATCCGAGAAAGTTAGTCAGTTTGAGACCAGAGAAGTTGGTATAAATGAAGATAGGCTCTTGCGATTTCTCTCCACAGAATACATGGATTTTGAGGATCTTGTTCAGAAGCTTATTGAGACCGAGAAAGAGGCGACATTCGAATCATTACAGAGGTTAGCTTTGAAAGGAAAGGTAGGGGTAGACAAGCACGGCAAGAAATGGAGGTTGAAGAAATGAGTGTAGCGAAGGATTTTCTTGAAGAGCTTGAGCTATCTGGCAAATCCTGGAATTATATATACAGTACTAAGGCTACTCTCAGGGATTTTGCAAGGTCTTGTATAGATGAAAATGCCACTGAATTTGATGTGCCAATCGATGTTAAAGAAGATGATATCAAGAAATGGTTAAAGGATATGATGGAGAGAGGCTTAAGCGAGAAATCGCGCGTAAAGGACGTTTCAAAACTTCACTGATTCTTCGTATTCCTGACGGAATCACCCAAATATAATCTGAAATATAATCCTGTCACCAGGATATTGAGACAGCTTCCTAGGCCGAGTAAACAGACACAAAGACCTATTAAAAGTTTGGAAGAAATATCAAAAATGATCCGGAGTATCTTTCATGTAAGAGACAGGACAATAGTTGTGCTTCTTGCAAAAACCGGCATAAGGGCTGGAGAGCTGAGTGCTCTCGAAGTGGATGATGTGAATTTTGATAATAGAGCACTGAGAGTGAACAAGCGTATCGGCAATTATTTCGATCTCACAATAGCAAGTGGGAGGAAGAACAAGGTTGAGAGTATGATTCCCCTGGATGATGAGGCCATTAGAACCCTGAAAGTGTACCTGGCGATCAGGCAGCCATGTGGCACAAAGGCTTTATTCACCTCAGACCGGGGAAACAGGATGTTTCTTGCGGATATTGATAAAATCGTGAAAAACTGGGCCGTCAAAACAGCAACGTGCATAGACAGCAATAAAACCGATGAGAAAATAACTCCTCACTTCTTCAGAGCATGGATTACATACCAGCTGCAGATTAACGGCTGCAACCCAACAGTTATAGACGCAATAAGAGGAGATAAAGCCTCAAACATGCGAATGTTTTATGCAAATCAGGTGCTGCCTTTTGTGGAAATAAGAAGAGAATATGAGAGAACAGTGCCCAAGTTTGGGATATGATTTATAGATATAAAAAGGGCTCTGCTGGTTTATATAAGGCTGAGAAAATTTCAAGCGTAATAGTAAAAACAGCATGCTTAGTCGGAATTGAGCATGTCAAATAAACTAAAAGCTAAAAGTTAGAAAGCGATTACTATAAGTGATTTTTTATAATACAGTTAACCTTGAATTCCTTCCATCGAATGTAACAGAGTATTGATCTAGGACATCCCGCCCCATCAGAACATCTCCCTCATCCTGATAGAAGGCAATGACTTCCCTGTGTTCTTTTTCGAGGAATTGCAAATCTATCCATGTAAACCATGTAGTGATTACACCGCCAACTGCATTCGCATTGGAACGGTTAGTCATTTCCAGCCCTAGCTTTAACCAGAGGTCTCGTGGTATGACTATGGTATCTGAACCTGTATCAAGATATGCATAAGCCCTTATTTTTTTGTTGGAAATCTGGTTGATAAGAGTGACTAAAACAAGCGGGTCGTTGTTTATATAGTCGAAAGTAGCTTTTTCAGGCATAATTTCAATTCCGAATCCGCAGCCGGACAACGGAGGGGTTTTTGCCTACTCTTCGCATGAATATATGGTGACCGGGTCGCTTTTTCTTTGCTTCTAGACCCACCTCATTAACATGCTCCCCCACAGATACAAGGTCATTAGCATCGATATCTATGGCGATTATCTTCCCATTATATAATTTCTCCCACTCTTCCCTATGGGATTCATAGATCTGGTCTGCTTTTTCATCGAATATACCGGGTTCTATCATTTGATCCATCTCTTTTACTAGGTTCTTTGCTTTTAACATGTGTCCTTTTATTTAAATAATCATTCACTGTTGAAAAAGTTTGGGGCAGATTTAAATCTGAAAAATTAATAGTTCGATTCACACATCTATTTCTTTGATTTTTTGCGTCTATATGAGCTAAAAACACTGGGAGTTTGGTTATCTATATTGCTCATATCTGCAGAAGCTTAAATCCCCAACGCCTCGCGCAGCTTGCTTACATCGTAGTTCGGCTCCCCGTGTCTCTTTCTCCGTTCTTCAGCGTTTTCCAGGACTTTAAGGACTTCTTTAAGCCTCGCTTTGCCTTTCTGTGTTTTTGAGGCTTCTCTGGGCGTCATTCCCTCTAAAGATGAAATGGGCATATCTACCCATTTTCGGTAGTGGTCTTCAAGATATTTCTCCCTTAGCATTTCACGAATAGGCTCATCTAATTCATTTTGTTGGGTTTTGCTTTTTACGTTTTTATTTTTTCTGCCGCTAAAATCTGGATATTGCTTTGATTCTGATTGATATTCAATGGAATCTCCCAGAATTTTAAGCATCTCTTTTCCTATTTCAAGTCTTTTTTCGGAAAGACAATCCAATATAAGCTGCTTGTTGTTAATTGTCAGATCTCCCATTGACCTGTACTGCGGATCGCCTATATCAGAAACAAGAGATGTTTCAAACATGACCCGTCCTGCGCTGATATTATGATCCTTTATTTCCGCTATTAATCCAAAGTGAATTTCATCCTTATTAGACTCAAGAATTTTAAGGTCATGTATGTTATGAAGTGCATTCACCGCCTTATCAAAATTCTTGACTTTATAAATCGCTTTTGCAAAAATAATTGGATCTCCTTCCGGGGTTACAATCTTAGGAGGTTGCGCCGCTTTTATATAGGCGAATTTAATGAAAGTATGCCCGTTCTCTTTGAAAAACTCCTGCCATGTCGCCTCTGGCTTTTCCCTCTTGAATCTAAGGAAACTTTCCTTGCCAAATCGGATCATATCATTCTTGCCAGTCGCTGGCAATAGACATGCTGCTCCAGAGAGGTAAAATTTATCCCGCGTTTTAATTACTCTCATGGCACCAATGTCCCATTTGGTCATTTCCTTGGAAGAACGAATATCATTTACAAATATTTCATTATAATTAAAGAGATCTTTGATATTTATGCCTCTGCCTATTTCTATTCCCGTTACTTCATAAATTCTGAGAGCAGTATCCTGCCATCCTTCGAGGATTTCTTTTTCCATGGGGGGAAGGGATGGATGTTTTTCAAGATAGAACAACTCAATGATGCTTTTCCCATAATCTTTCAGCCTGAAGTCGTGAATGAACCAGTCAACGAACATGACGCTATCGCCTTCATCATGATCTCTACCTTCCATGAATATTTTCTTTGCTTCTTCGAAATCGGCCTTAAAGAGCGGTTCTCTAGAAAACTCAAGTATCTTCAATCTCAGACTCCGTTCCGCATTCTCCTTAATTTCCTGTGTTTGCATGCAGCATTTCTTATATTTCTTTCCGCTTCCACATGGACACGGCTCGTTCCTGCCGGCTTTTAATTCCATTGCATCTAAAATGGAATTAATGATTATAAAGTTGGCGATTTGATGCCAATCCATTGAACCACTTCTGGCTTATACTTTCTTTCAGTTCAGGGCTCTTCCAGACGATAATAGGTCTTATTTTTAAAGCTTTCTTTTCATCAAACACAAATCGGTCAAGCTGTTTCAAATATTTGATCTTTCCACAATTTCTAATATAGCACTCCACTGACGTGGTGGGACAAACGCTTCGCTGACATATCCTTCCAAGGTATTTTTTCCTCTCATCAAAAAAGAACACATCATGGGCATGGAATATATTTGTGGTCTTCCGTACACTTTTGGATATGTGAGGAATGCAAGCAATATCCTCTATAAAAACCATTAGATCAAAGTCCTGAGGATTTGGTTTATCTGAAGCCGCTGAGTCAAATAGAGCAACTTCAATTACTCCATCATAATCTCTGACAAGTGAAATAAATTTTTCCACTGCAAGCTGTATCTGTTTCTTGCGTTCATTCATAAATCCCATGCTCCTCTGGCAGATAGAATACCTCTCCTCTTTTTTCCACGATTCTCCTTCTGATCAATTCCTTTAAAGCATGACTTGCCGTTTTCTCGCTAATATCATAGGAAGCCATTTGCTCAAAATAATCTTTTTCAGATGAAGACCTCATCGACCAGAATACGTTGGCTGCTAAGAATAAAGGATCACTGCCAACATATTGATATCTATTAATCTCGTGATCGAAGACAACATTCCCGGAGTAAAAATTTGTACCGCATTTTGAGCAGAGAATTTTTCTTCTACTGAGATCCCAAATATAGAAACCTCCTTCGTCCATATCCCATCTGCACAGAGGGCATATTCGAGTCGGTTCAACATCAGGATCTTTAATCATTATCTGCCCCTTTGTTTTCAACCCTTTAAAGGTTTACTTCATCCTCATAGATTCGATCCTGCGAAATCGTCTGTAGAATTCAAAGGGGCGACAAACCGAGTCTTTTTCGTATTCCTCCATATAAAGTAGACGAGTTTAAGGCATCATGTAATGTAGGAAGATGGAACACTTGAGGTTAATTAGAAAAGATATTATATACAAAGTGTAGGATTTCATATCTATTTTCTTGAGGGATGGATATGAATGAATAAAATAGCCAAAAAAGATACAAAATCACCAACTTACATGACGACTAAGAAAAAGCAGATTCTCGATGATGTCCGCGCCAAGTATGCATATGAAATTCTGAAAGAACTGGCTGATGAAGATACAAATATTTCGAAAAGGATAGAAGAGCTTGCACTTGAATACCTGATAGAAGTGGATCCGGATGATATCGCAGAACGTGTCTTTTATGATCTGGATCGTCTTGCTGTTGAAGATGTCTGGGATAATTCAGGAGGTACGCGGGATGGGTATGTTGATCCCTATGAACTGGCGTCTGAGATGTTCGAAGAGGCACTGGAGCCTTATATAGATGAACTCAGGAAGTGCAAGAAACTGTCAATGGAAAAGGAAGCAACGACTGAATTCCAGGACTGGGCTGTGGATGATCCGCATGACAATTTCAAACAGGTTTTTGAGGAGTGGAGAAAAGGGAACAAGGATCCGAAAAATTTGGAAGATATGGGTGAGTTTATAAAAAGGAATTGCCATAAATGGTATGAGGATTTTAAAAAAAGTGAATAATATCTCTTGAGATTGCCGTGTCACCAAGTAAAGTTTGGGTTTTTTGATCCTGATTTGGGAGGGAAAAAATCTCCGATTCAGGTAAGAACGATGTTGAGAAGCGTATTAATAACGTTGCAGAACAACATTTCAAAGGAAAGTACACTCGTCTCGATTTTCGCTTCAAGGGTCAATTTTGTTGTGTGGACGATTTCAAGAACCAGAGGTTAGCGAGGACTGACCTTCGAACGACTGGACTGAAACGCGGGAAGAGTATATTGATATTGAAAGGTGTCGAAACACTCTAACTTTTTATAGTCTATTGCTTTCATTGATGCAGTGCATGTTGAGACATTTGACTTTGATTTGTTCATTAGGCTGCCAAAGGTAATGATTGCATGCATTGGTTTGAAAATAAAAAATACTATCAAAGCAGTCTATTTCTGTTTAGAAAAAATTATCCTTAATTATAAAGGGTCGGAAGGTAATAATCCAAATTTTATTACCCACGCACTTGATTCCCATTTTTGATACCATTTTTCCCATTGCTGTCGGAATCTTTCTTTGGTTTTGTAATAGCATTTGCCTAAAACTTCTTCGGATATATCTTTTGCGATTTTCTCTGTCGATTCAACAATTATTACTTTAATCGATTCTTTATCTATATGAGAACATTTCAGGTCAAAAATAGAACCTTGGCGCCATTTGTTTTTTTCAGAAATCCTTATAATGGTATTTACGTCCCCATTTAGGACAGCATTTATAGGAATGCGATTAGATATGACA